>Ga0115556_1002152_pt1 | contig 13243 bp, 13 predicted proteins | sample COGITO_mtgs_1104_5_FD_87282 | JGI IMG/M metagenome (GOLD analysis project Ga0115556, IMG submission 87282) | Pelagic marine microbial communities from North Sea - COGITO_mtgs_110414 | ecosystem: Environmental > Aquatic > Marine > Epipelagic | place: Germany:Helgoland, sampling site Kabeltonne... | reverse complement strand
GTCCGCCAGAACGGAATCCCATGTGGGACGAGTTGAGTTCGCCAAGCATGTCATTGAGCAATACTCTGAGTTCAGCTCTTGATTTCAGATAAGGTAAATACTGGGCGTATTGTGTTCTTAGTTTCCCCCAGTCTTGCCCATGAAAAGTTTCGTTATAGAAGTTCTCCTCAATGCCTGCCCAAGTTTCATAATACATCTGTTCAAACTCATTACTCAGTGATCTGCGGAAAGTAATGAGGTCTCAATTGGCGTCAATTTCTTGCTGGTCAGGTTTATCTTGTTGATCGCTCCGCTGCTAATGGCATAATGGTTCTTTCCAACGGATACAATCCCACCTGCACGTGCCGAACCATTGATTTTCTCAGTTTTATTGTCTTCAAAAGGCTCAAGCGTAGTGATCCAAAGGGCTTGTTGGTTTTCATCATGATTTGATCGATAAATGACATGTGTTTTGTTGCCAGACTTGACCACATACGGACTCGATTGTGTGCCAAAGTTCGGACTAATCCGCTCCAACGATCGCAAGATGTCTTGATCAAAGTCTATGGCTATAGCAGCAGTCGTTTTCTCCTTTTTGTCTTCCTTATTTTCTTCTTGAAATACTTTTTCTAATTCATCTGACTTAAAGTCTCTTTCCTTTCGCGCTAGTGCTACACGATAAACCCGGCCGTCTTGTAAACCGAAAGGGTAGCTAGGTTTTATTCTATTCGAAACGAAGTATAAATACTTACCATCTGGTCCCCAAAAAGGGCTGGTTTCCGTTACTCCAGTTTGTGTATAGTTAGTCAGTTCTTTTGACGCTATGTGATAGAGGTATATATCTTCTTCAAAGTCATTCTTAACCGTAAAGGCAATGTATGCTCCGTCAGGAGAAAACCTCGGTTGTGGGTTATTTGGTCCCCATAACTCTTCATTGGCAATGGTTTGCGATTCGAAACTTTCTAAATCCATTAACCGCACCTCATTGATACCACTGAGGTATGTCGCTTTTGTTCTCTCGGCATTGAGCTCAAGGTTCCGATTGGATTGGTCGTCTTTAGTAAGCTCTTTTATGTCGCTATCAGTGGCCGCATTCCTGGTGAATACATTTGTATAACCATTGACAGTTTGCGTATAAAGTAGGGTCTGATTGTCCTTTAACCATTTTACTTCTGTAATGCGTTCTTTTGGATTTCCTTGAAGCTGCTTGATAAACTTTCCACCAATGTCAGATACAAAGAGTTCACCACGTGAGATGAAGGCCAATTTCTTTTCATCTGGAGAAACATCGAATGCCGAAATATTCCCCTTGGTATTAAAGTCCTTTACTTGCGCTAAGGTTGAGTTTTGGAAGATTGAGATATTGACTTTTTGGCTCTTTTGAGTATTTGTATCATAGATATAGAGTTGGTAATCCTTCTCAAACACGACTTTTCCTCCATTGGCATTTACTTGTGGTGTTTTGATGGATGTGCCGAACTGTGTAAGGCCTAGTTTCCCCGATCCATCTAATGTGTACAGGTTATACTCTCCATTGACTTCATCTGAGGCAAAATAAACCTTCCCTTGCCGATCGATTGAGGCCCACATGTCCTTACCCAGATAGGTAGTGTGCTGCTTATATTCCTTTCGTTTTAAATCGTAAGACTTAATGTCAGGATTGAAGGGACCTTGATATCTTTTGCGGGCCACTTGGTTGCTGCTTTCTGAACTTTCATTAAAATAGATAGCTCCCTCTGGGTGAATTGCCAAATTATGAGGCCGGTTGAAAAAGTGCTCAAAAAGTCTTGAAGGAGTTCCGCCTTGTCGATTGATAGTATATGCCGAACGACTATTATATCGGTTGGACTGAAAGTAAACCGTCTCGCTGTCCCATGACCAAGTCTCTACCTGATCATTGGAAGAATTGAAGGTGAGTCTCTTGATGTCTCCACCATTGTAGGGCATTACATAAACATCAGCGTTGCCGTATTGTGTAGATGAAAAGGCAATCCAGTTTCCATCTGGGCTAACCCTCGGATAGGTCTCATTTCCTGCCATGGCAGTTAGTCGAGTGGTCGTTCCGCCTGCTGCGGCTATTTTCCATAAGTCACCATCATAGGTGAATATAACTTCAGTCCCATCAGGGTTTAAGGAAGGGGTAGAGATAAAGTATACGTCTTCTTGTGCCTGACTAATGAAGAAACACAAAGACAAAGTGAGGACGAATAGCGTCTTTTTCATAAGGGTAAGTTGGTTGAATGGAGAATTAACTTACTCTTTTATTCACGAACCAAAAATTAGACTTCGATACAAAGGACAATCGAATTGACCAATGGTCTTATTATTATTTGACTTGGATCAATTCAGGTGCTTACTCATTTTGTAGGGAATCTACTGGGTTTTGAACGATCGTCTTCCAAGTTTGACTTGAAACGAGTGCTGAAATAAGAACCGAGAAGAGTAAGAAGGCTCCAGCGAAGTGATAAAACTTGAGTGACATAGGAATTGAGAAGTCTGGTGAGACTTCCTGAAATATCAGGTAGGCAGCGGGACAGGCTATCAGTCCAGCAATGACCAGTTGCATAAAGGTAGATTTTAGCAGCAGTTGAATGATTTGCTGAAAACTAGCCCCAAGTACTTTTCTAATGCCAATTTCCTTCTCTCTTGTTTTGGCTTGATACATGGCCATACCGATTTGTCCCATCAAGGTGATCGCTATGATACATGCAAAGACAAAGACTAAAGCACGGACAATGTTCTTGAATTGACTTAGTCTATTGGCAAGAACATCGTCAAGGAATACTGGGTGAAAGTCAATATTGGGATAGCGAGCCTTAAATAAATCACCTATTTCACCTAAAGTTCGGGCAAATGATACCTCATTCACTCTGATCATTAACGTGGCAAAAGAGTATTCTTGGGTGATCAATATTGCCGCAGGCGCTGCGGCCTGCATAGGATCTGTCAGGTTTAAATCTTTTACAATGCCTAATACTGGGTGATATTCACGTCCAATGGAGAACGTGGCTTCATCAAAGCTTTTAATTGAGTTAATTGACCTAATATTTCGAGTTTTCTGACCGTGTAGGGTTTAAAGAATTTAATAACGTCTAATACATAATTGAAACGAGCCCTACGTTTGCCTTTCGCTTCTAAGTTTCTATCGAAGTATTCATATAAGTCACCCTGAAGGTCTTTGAGTAGCTCTGGCTTGCAGTACCACTCTAAAAGCCTCATGGCCCACTTAGGAGGATGAACACCTTTATTTTTCATATAAAGTTTAGGTTGAATTCTGGGATGACACTCCAGAACTGATCGCGTTGGTCTTTTACTTTAGTAAGGGCAACTTTGCCTGCATGTGTGATGGTAAAAAATCGTTTTCTTCGACCACCCCTGGCATTTGTCGGGTCGCCTAAATGCGACTTGACAAAACCCTTTGTATCCATGCGATTGAGTACAGCGTGTACAACACTGAGCTTTACCTTGCGCTCAGTCACTCGTTCTATTTCATCACAGATTGCTACGCTATAGGCCTCTTCCATTAAAACAGCGATGGTTAATAGTACCAGCTCTTCAAATTCACCCAGGTTAGTTCCTTTCATACAATGACATTTATTCCTTAAATGTATAAAAAATAAATAGTGAGATTCTTATTATTTATACAAAACATGAATATATAGATCAAATTCATTTCTGATGACAAGACTAAGAAGGTATAGTCAGATAGAAAAGGAGAGGGCTTTGAATCGGGCTATTGGTGTCCTGAACCGTTCTATTGATGGGATAAAAAAAGAGCAATCAACAGGTTGATCGCTCTTTTAAATATATTTTTGAGTCTGGATTAGACGGTCATGATGTCTTTCTCTTTCAATTCGAGGAGTTCGTCAAGTTGTTTCACGTGTTGGTCCGTTAAAACTTGTACATCACCTTCAGCTGATTTAATCATATCTTCTGAAGCCCCGTCCTTCAATAGTTTGCGCAATTCATCATTTGCTTCTTTTCGAGCATTTCGCACACTCACCTTTGCATCTTCAGTTACTCCTTTAGATTGCTTTACCAATTGTATCCTACGTTCTTCGGTAAGTTGTGGCACATTAATGAGAATGCTTTCGCCATCATTCTGTGGATTAAAACCCAGGTTGCTATTAATGATTGCCTTTTCAATTTCTTGGATGGTTGATTTTTCCCAAGGCTTAATAAAAATGGTACGAGCATCTGGTGTAGAAAGTGAGGCTACTTGATTTAGTGGGGTAGCAGCACCATAGTAATCTACCATAAGCCCATCTAGCATGCTTGGCATCGCTTTGCCAGCTCTAACCTTAGATAATTCTGTCTTGCAGCGGGACATGGCTTTTTCCATCATCTCCTTTGCTGTTTCTAAATAAATCTCAATCTCTTCCATAAGGGTTAGCTTATAAGTGTACCAATTTGCTCATCACCATCTACAAGTTTTTCTAAGTTGCCAATTTTATTCATATCAAAAACAATGATTGGAACATTATTTTCTTGACATAAAGTGAAGGCTGTCATGTCCATTATATTATATCCGTTGCGGATAACCTCTTCGAAACTTAGTTTTTCGAACCTTACTGCATTAGGGTCTTTCTCTGGGTCTGCAGTATAAACTCCGTCAACGCGAGTTCCTTTTAGTACTACATCAGCTTCTACTTCTATTGCTCTTAAACTCGCTGTAGAATCAGTGGTAAAGTATGGGTTACCAATACCTGCACCAAAAATCACAACTCTACCTTTTTCTAGGTGGCGTACAGCTCTTCGTCTTATAAATGGTTCGCAAACGGCTTCCATTTTAATGCCTGACATAAGTCGAGTATACATGCCATGCTTTTCGAGTGTGCTTTGAATAGCCATCGCATTGATCACTGTGGCTAGCATTCCCATATAGTCGCCTTGTACTCTGTCGATTCCTGAGGTCTCTGCCTGAACTCCTCTATATATATTTCCTCCACCAATTACGATAGCAACTTCTACACCTTTATCATGGATCTTTTTGATATCCAAGGCGTATTGCTCTAACTGAGCTGAATCAATGCCATAATTTTGCTTACCCATTAGGGCTTCGCCACTTAACTTTAATAGAACTCTTTTGTAACCCATGTTTACTCTCTAAAAATTTATTAAGATTTGACCCTTTTCTACACTTTTACCTTTTTCTACCTCAATGGAAGCGACAACGCCATCGCCAGGTGCTTTTAACACGTTCTCCATTTTCATTGCCTCAAGTATCAATAATTGATCTCCTTTTTTAACAGTTTGGCCTGGTGTGACTAAAATGTCTAAGATTAGTCCTGGCATCGGAGCCTTTAAATCATTTACCTGAACTGTTTCAAGATTCGCAATCCCCATTTTTTCAAGAAGGAGATCCATCTTATCTTTTAGTTCAATCTCAAAAATGGATTTCTCAATTTTGACTGTTGCTTTCTTAGACGCTACATCTATGTCGAGTATTTCTGCACGGAAACTCTTATGATCTTTTAAAATCAAAAAGGTGCTATTACTTTTTTGATTTAATGACCAATTAAAAGGTTGGTCATTATAAATGAGCTGATCACCCTCAAATGCGATTGTCACGCTGTCTCCAGAAGCGGATTTGGTCTGATACATTCAATAGATTTTAATCTTTACGACTTGGAGGGGCAATAATGGAAAATACCCCTTCCGAAATCACGCAAATATATGGAACTATTTTGAATGCTTAGATGTCAAAGAGGAGCTACTTTTCCTAATATGGAGAAAAGATTATCTATCCGGTAAATCGGCAATAGGGCATGTGTGAGGCCTGTTTTTGGCAATGTTGAAAAAGCTTCATCTTTTTATTGCAATTGTTTGAATAAAATAAAAAAGGGTCTAATTTTGCAGTCCCTTTCGCAGAGAGGGTTTTTATTTGCTCTTTAACTTACTGATAATCAAAGGGGGGATACCAAAGCGGCCAACTGGGACGGACTGTAAATCCGTTGTCTACGACTTCGCAGGTTCGAATCCTGCTCCCCCCACTTTTCTCAATTCAAGGTTAAGAATTTTTAGTTTGCAATAGCTAAAAATTTGAAACTGACAATTGAATAAGCGGGTGTAGCTCAGTTGGTAGAGCGACAGCCTTCCAAGCTGTAGGTCGCCGGTTCGAACCTGGTCACCCGCTCTGAATTTGAGTTACATATAGAAAGTTCAGCATTGCAAGTAGTCACTTGAATTAAGGACTTTTGGATTGATAACTGATAAGCCGATGTAGCTCAGGGGTAGAGTGCTTCCTTGGTAAGGAAGAGGTCACGAGTTCAAATCTCGTCATTGGCTCTACAATGAAATTAATACGTTGAACCGAAGTACGGTTCATTGCTTTATAATTCAAGTATAACATTAATATTAACTAAAATTAATCATGGCTAAAGAAACTTTTGACCGTTCCAAGCCGCACGTTAATATAGGTACTATCGGTCACGTTGACCACGGTAAGACCACATTAACTGCTGCAATTACTAAAGTATTAGCAGACGCAGGTCTTGCTGAAAACAGAGACTTCTCTTCAATTGATAACGCTCCTGAAGAGAAAGAGAGAGGTATTACCATTAATACATCTCACGTAGAATATGCTACTGAGAATAGACACTACGCTCACGTAGATTGTCCAGGTCACGCGGATTATGTGAAGAACATGGTTACGGGTGCTGCGCAAATGGATGGTGCTATCCTTGTAGTTGCGGCTACAGATGGTCCAATGCCTCAAACTAGAGAGCATATCCTTTTGGCACGTCAGGTAGGTGTTCCTGCACTAGTAGTATTCATGAATAAGGTTGACCTTGTTGATGATGAAGAACTCCTTGAACTAGTTGAAATGGAAGTAAGAGAATTGCTTTCTTTCTACGAATTCCCAGGTGATGATATTCCTGTTATCCAAGGGTCTGCTTTAGGTGGATTGAATGGTGATGACAAGTGGGTAGGTAAAATCATCGAATTGATGGCTGCTGTGGATGATTATATTCCACTTCCTCCAAGATTAACTGATAAAGATTTCTTGATGCCTGTAGAGGATGTATTCTCGATCACTGGTCGTGGTACTGTTGCTACTGGTAGAATTGAAAGAGGTATAATCAACTCTGGAGATCCTGTTGATATCATCGGTATGGGTGCTGAAAACATGAAATCTACTATCACGGGTGTTGAGATGTTCCGTAAGATATTAGACAGAGGTGAAGCTGGTGACAATGTAGGTCTATTGCTTAGAGGTGTTGAGAAAGCTGACATCAAAAGAGGAATGATTATTTGTAAGCCTGGTTCTGTGAATCCACATGCTCACTTCAAAGCTGAAGTGTACGTGCTTTCGAAAGAAGAAGGTGGACGTCACACTCCATTCTTTAACAAGTACCGTCCTCAGTTCTACGTAAGAACAACTGACGTAACTGGTGAGATTATGCTTCCTGCAGATATCGAAATGGTTATGCCTGGTGATAACGTAACTATTGACGTGAACTTGATTAACAAGATTGCACTTGAGCCTGGACTTCGTTTCGCTATCAGAGAAGGTGGTAGAACAGTAGGTGCTGGTCAGGTTACTGAAATTCTTGACTAATACATTAAGTCTTACATAGATTTTTTATACAAACGCGTTTTCGATTTTTCGGAAGCGCGTTTGTTTCGTTATTAATAATTTTCTACATTTGCAGCCCGTTTCGAGCTTCTGCTGCATTTGAGACACTTTTTTAAAGAGGTATTTCTCCTTAAAGAATATGTTTCAACCCATTGAATATCAATGGTTTACAGAAGAAAGTTTGAATGGAGTTGAATACGGGTGTAGCTCAGTTGGTAGAGCAGTGGTCTCCAAAACCAGAGGTCGTGAGTTCGAATCTTACCACCCGTGCAAAATAAAGAAGTAAAACCGATGAGTAAATTAAAGTCCTTTGTAACCGCTTCTTATGACGAGATGAGGCATAAAGTAAGCTGGCCCAAGTATTCTGATCTTCAGAGTAGCTCAGTGTTAGTATTAGTCGCCTCTTTAATCTTTGCGCTTTTCATAGGCGTGATTGATTTAGGCTTCGATGAAATAATGGACTGGTTTTACAAGCTATAAGAAACGATCAAACGATGTCAGAACTAAAGTGGTACATGGTGAGAGCCGTATCGGGCCAGGAAAGAAAAGCTAAGGATTATCTTGATAATGAGATTGACCGTGAACAATTCTCGGAACAAATCCCTCAGGTAATGATTCCTTCAGAAAAGGTCTACGAGATCCGTAATGGAAAGAAAAAATCTCGTGACCGTAATATGTTTCCTGGTTACATAATGGTACAAGCTAATGTTGCCAATGGTGAAGTCATACACATGATCAAAAATATTCCTGGAATCATAGGGTTCTTAGGTCAAAAGGCTGGCGAGGCTTCCACACCGCCAGTCCCATTACGTCAAGGCGAAGTCGACCGTATTTTAGGTAAGGTTGAGGAGATTGATGATTTTGACGAGCAACTAGATTCTCCATACATAATCGGAGAGACCATTAAAGTAATGGATGGTCCTTTCAGTGGATTTACAGGAACCATAGAGGAGGTATTTGAAGAACGAAGAAAACTTAATGTTATGGTTAAGATCTTCGGTCGAAATACACCTGTTGAATTAAGTTACATGCAAGTAGAAAAACAAGATTAATATGGCTAAAGAAATAGCTGGTTATCTGAAGTTGCAAGTCAGGGGAGGCCAAGCCAACCCTTCTCCACCGGTAGGTCCGGCATTAGGTTCGAAAGGGCTTAATATCATGGAGTTTTGTAAGCAATTCAACGGACGTTCACAAGATAAAATGGGTCAGGTTTTACCTGTACTTATAACAATCTTCAAGGATAAGTCTTTTGAATTTGTTATCAAGACACCTCCGGCACCAGTAATGTTGCTAGAAGCTTCTAAACAAAAGAAAGGTTCAGCTGAATCTAACCGAGTTAAAGTGGGTAGCGTAACCTGGGATCAGGTAAAAGAGATCGCAGAGGTTAAAATGCCGGATTTAAATGCTTTTACTATCGAGTCTGCTATGAAAATGGTAGCTGGAACAGCTAGAAGTATGGGGTTGAGGGTGAGTGGTAAAGCACCTTGGAATAACTAAAGATTTGTACAAATGGCAAAGTTAACAAAAAAGCAAAAAATAGCTTTTGGTAAATATGATCCAGCCAAACAATATGATCTGGCTGAGGCAGCTGGTATCGTTAAAGAAATTAACGGTGCTTCGTATGATGCTTCAGTAGATATAGATGTTCGTTTGGGTGTAGATCCTCGAAAAGCTGACCAAATGGTAAGAGGTGTTGTTGCACTTCCCCATGGTACAGGTAAAGAGGTAACGGTGCTTGTGCTTTGTACTCCGGATAAGGAACAAGAAGCAAAAGACGCGGGTGCAGACTACGTAGGGTTAGACGATTACATTTCTAAAATAGAAGGTGGTTGGACTGACGTTGATGTAATCATCACCATGCCTACTGTAATGGCCAAAGTTGGTCGTTTGGGTAGGGTATTAGGACCTAGAAGTCTTATGCCTAATCCGAAAGCAGGAACTGTTACACTTGATGTGGCAAAGGCTGTAAAAGATGTAAAAGGCGGAAAGATCGACTTTAAGGTTGACAAATCTGGCATTATTCATACAAGTATTGGTAAGTCGTCTTTCTCTCAGGAGAAGATTGCTGAGAATGCTAATGAGGTAATCCAGATGTTAAACAAATTAAAGCCGGCCTCTGCTAAAGGTACTTACTTTAAAAGTATCAACATCTCTACAACACAGAGCCCTGGAGTGAAAATAGATAAAAACTCAATTTCCGGACTATAATCATGAATAGAGTAGAAAAAGCAGCCTTAATTGAAGAATTGGTAGAAAAGTTTTCGGCTAACGTCAACTTTTATATTACTGATGCATCCGGAATGTCGGTTGCTCAGACCAATAATTTGAGAAGATTGTGCTTCGAGCGAGGAATCGAGTACAGAGTGGTAAAGAACACAATGGTACAAAAAGCATTAGAGCAGTTAGATACTGATTATGTGCCTTTTGACGATAGTGTATTGAGAGGTTTTACTGGCGTTATGTTCTCAGGTGAGGATTCTAATGCTCCAGCAAAATTGATCAAGGAATTCAGAAAAAAATCAGGCGGAGAGTCTCCAATATTAAAAGGCGCATCTATTGAAACGGACCTTTACATTGGAAACGAGAATCTGGATATGCTAAGTAGTCTCAAGTCTAAGGCTGAGCTAATTGGCGAAGTAATATCATTACTTCAATCACCTGCTAAGAATGTTATCTCTGGCCTTAAGGCTTCAGGCAGCAAACTATCAGGCATTCTCACGACTTTGTCTGAGCGCGAAAACTAATATTAAATAAGATTTAAAACACTTTATAAATAATAATACAATGGCAGACTTGAAAGAATTTGCAGAACAGTTAGTAAACTTAACTGTGAAAGAAGTTAACGAACTAGCTGGTATCCTTAAGGATGAGTATGGTATCGAACCTGCAGCTGCGGCTGTTGCTATTGCTGGCCCTGCTGCTGGTGATGGAGGCAATGTTGCTGAAGAGAAATCTGAGTTTGATGTAGTTCTTACTGCAGCTGGTGGTTCTAAACTAGCAGTTGTAAAACTAGTTAAGGAATTAACTGGTCTTGGACTTAAAGAAGCAAAAGAGATCGTAGATAGTGCTCCTAAAGCAGTAAAAGAAGGTGTATCTAAAGACGAAGCTGAAGCACTTAAGAAGCAGCTTGAAGAAGCTGGTGCGGAAGTAGAGCTTAAGTAATTTGATTGGCCATTTATAAAATGGCATTGGAATAGGCCCTGATCTTTCGAGATCACGGGTCTTTTCCTGTTTGTATACATTTTAGGGAGCAATCCCTTTTTCTGCATCCTGAAGGGTGCAATCAAGAATTATTCAATAACAAAAAATATAAGGCCTTGGCTATTCTAGCAAATCAATCAGAAAGAATAAACTTCTCTTCGATTAAATCAATATTAGATTATCCTGATTTCCTTGACGTGCAGGTAAAGTCTTTTGAAGACTTTTTCCAATTGGAAACACCTGCAGACAAAAGAACACAGGATGGTTTGTTCAAGGTTTTCTCTGAGAACTTTCCTATTTCCGATTCAAGAGAGAATTTCGTTCTTGAATTCGTGGATTATTTGGTTGATCCTCCAAAATATGACGTTGCTGAATGCATCGACAGAGGATTAACTTATTCTGTGCCCCTTAAGGCTAAGCTTCGTTTAACTTGTAATGATGAGGACAACGAAGATTTTGAAACTATTGAGCAAGAAGTATTCTTAGGGAATATTCCTTACATGACACAGAAAGGTTCTTTTGTCGTCAATGGTGCTGAAAGAGTTATTGTATCTCAATTACACAGATCTCCAGGTGTATTCTTTGCGCAAAGCAAGCACACCAACGGAACTGCACTCTACTCAGCAAGAATCATTCCTTTCAAGGGTTCTTGGATTGAATTTGCTACCGATGTGAATAGCGTTATGTACGCTTACATTGATAGAAAGAAAAAGTTTCCAGTAACCACTTTGCTTAGGGCTATTGGTTATGGAACTGATAAAGATATTTTGGATCTCTTCGGTTTATCTGAAGAAATCACAGCGAAGAAGACCACTTTGAAAAAAGCAATTGGTCGTAAACTAGCTGCAAGGGTACTGAGAACATGGGTTGAAGATTTCGTAGATGAGGATACTGGAGAAGTAGTATCTATCCATAGGAATGAAGTATTACTCGAAAGAGACTCTGTACTTTCAGAAGAGCATGTAGAAATGATCATTGAAGCGGATGTTGAATCTGTAATCCTTCACAGAGAGGATATCAACATTGCTGATTACACGATTATATATAATACGCTTTCAAAAGATAATTCAAACTCAGAAAAAGAAGCTGTAGAGCAAATCTATCGTCAGTTGAGAAACACTGATGCACCTGATGAGCAAACGGCACGTGACATTATACAGTCATTATTCTTCTCCGATAAGAGATATAACCTTGGTGAAGTAGGACGATACAGAATTAACAAGAAATTAGATCTTGATATTGATTCTGAGAAACTTGTTCTAACTACTCAAGACATCATTTCAATTGTGAAGTACTTGATCGGTTTGATCAACTCAAAAGCAATTGTAGATGATATTGATCACCTTTCTAATAGAAGAGTGAGAACGGTTGGTGAGCAGCTTTATGCTCAGTTTGGTGTAGGATTGGCGCGTATGGCCAGGACCATCAAAGAAAGAATGAATGTTCGTGACAACGAGGATTTCAAGCCTGTTGATTTGATCAACGCGAGAACCTTGTCTTCAGTGATCAACTCTTTCTTCGGAACCAATCAGCTATCTCAATTCATGGATCAAACAAATCCATTAGCAGAGATTACGCACAAAAGAAGAATGTCAGCCCTAGGGCCTGGTGGACTTTCGAGAGAAAGAGCTGGTTTCGAGGTACGTGATGTTCACTATACGCACTATGGTCGTCTTTGTACGATTGAGACGCCAGAGGGACCAAATATTGGTTTGATTTCATCTCTTTGTGTTCATGCTAAAGTAAACAGCATGGGATTCATTGAGACTCCATATAGAAAAGTTAATAATGGTAAGGTAAGTCTGTCTAATGACGTGATTTACTTAACCGCTGAAGAAGAAGATACCCACAACATTGCTCAGGCCAATGCGCCATTTAAAGAGAACGGTACCTTCATCAACGATAAAGTGAAGGCAAGATACGAAGGTGACTTCCCTGTAGTAGAGCCAAAAGAGCTGAGCTATATGGATGTTGCGCCAAATCAGATTGTATCAGTAGCAGCTTCATTAATTCCATTCTTGGAGCATGATGATGCAAACCGTGCTTTGATGGGATCCAACATGCAACGTCAAGCAGTTCCTTTGTTAAAACCAGAAGCGCCAATTGTGGGTACTGGTTTAGAAGGAAGAGCAGCGCGTGACTCTAGGATGTTGACCATTGCCGAAGATTCGGGTACTGTACACTTTGTAGATGCTACCAAGATCATTATCAAATATGATCAATCGAAAGATGATCAATTGGTCAACTTCGATACAGCATATAAGACTTACAATCTGATTAAATTCCAAAGAACTAACCAGGACACTACTGTAAACCTTAAGCCAATTGTGCTCAAAGGTGACAAGGTTCAGAAAGGTCAAGTACTTTGTGAAGGTTACTCAACTGAGAAAGGTGAATTGGCTCTTGGTAAAAACTTGAGAGTGGCGTACATGCCATGGCAAGGGTACAACTTTGAGGATGCAATTGTAATTTCTGAAAGAGTAG
>Ga0115556_1002151_pt1 | contig 13247 bp, 13 predicted proteins | sample COGITO_mtgs_1104_5_FD_87282 | JGI IMG/M metagenome (GOLD analysis project Ga0115556, IMG submission 87282) | Pelagic marine microbial communities from North Sea - COGITO_mtgs_110414 | ecosystem: Environmental > Aquatic > Marine > Epipelagic | place: Germany:Helgoland, sampling site Kabeltonne... | reverse complement strand
CGACCGTTCCTTTCCACCAAGTACTTGGCCTCCCCTCAAATAACACCAACGACTAGGGGGGCTAAATCGCCGTTCAAGAAACTGAGCAGAAATGGGGGGGTCTCTCGAACTTCTACAGGTAGACAAGTCTTCGTAAGACTTCCTTGGCAAAAGCGGTGCGACTCCTCTGCCTCTCCTTCCTCCTCTTTGTCGAATAACAGCGGCGGCAACAATGTCATTGGTGGTGGCAGAAGCATCACTGGCGGCAGCAATAACGTCGTAAGTGGTGGCGGCAGAAGCATCACTGGCGGCAGCAATAGTGTTGTTTCAACAAAATTCAACCCGACCTCGTTTACCTCACAAACTGGCCTCTACGCGGGACGATCGGCACAGTTTTCGTCGCAAGATGCCAAGGCCATCCCCCTTCCTGACCACGTTCTTCCCGAAGCAATGGTCGAATGGGGCGATATTCCCAACAGCTATGAAATGCTGACTGGGGATGATTTCGCCTGGGAAAAGAGTGAAGGAGTCGTAAACTTTCAGCGTACGGAGCTCAAAGTAATTCCGGAGGTTGGTTGTGGTGCCGACAACCTCAGTTTTGATAAGACTGTAGTCGCGCAAAATATTCCCGACAGCGGAAACAACGCCTTCAGCTTCCCTGACGGAACAACGCTACTGGACACAACGAGACCCCCCCCGATCTCCCATCCGAACACTCCTCATTACTCCATCGAGACGACTTTCCAAGTCCCTGACTCGAGCAGTAGAATCCGCGTGAGCCTAAATGTACTGCCCAGAGAATGTGAGGTTGTAGGAGAGATCAATGTTGTCAAGGAGAGGTGAGATTATTCCAAAAACACTTCCATTATTTGTCCTGCGAAGAGAAGAAGGGTTGTCTTTAGTTTTGCTTCTTGGGTTGGGATGTTTTTGTCGCCGCATCATCGCTAACATATTACATTTCATCATTTCCGCTTGTATGCGCAGCAAAGTCGATGTTGTACCCTACCCCCATATTGACGACTATTACAAGTCAGGCGGTCTCACATCGAGCAAACTATCGACAATGATCAACGACAAGATTTGTTTTGCTACGAAACGGGCGGTATTGAATAAGAACCTAGGGGGGACTTGGAAGCGTTACTTCGTAGAGCGGAAGGGGGGAGTGATAGATCAAGATATCCGTAGGCTTGAGCCTTATCGCGAAATTGAGTATCCGGGGACCATTCGGCGCAGTGGGGAGGGAGGATCTGAGGTGACCATCGGAAATAGCAGCAGTAACCGAAAAGAGCGAAGTGTAAGAGTGCTGAGGTTACCCGGAGATATTGTGGTTTACACAGCTGTGGTAGAATCTACCAGTACATTCGTCGTTGAGGTTTCGACTGTGCGAGAGGAGGAGGACTTGGGATCAGATCGAAAATTTCGGCGAGCTTTTGTGCGCAGGAGTTATGACATTTATTCGGGAAGGTTGAAAGATGACGAAGTAAAGCATTTCATCGAGAAAAAGAACGAAAGAAAGAAGAAGGGCTGATTGATTTCCCCCACGAATCTTTGTATTTATATCCATGTTTTATTACTATCCTACCAAACCTTTTTTTCGCCAAATGGCTGTAAATGTTAGTGTTTTGCTATAGTGCGAGGGTTTATCAAGATCGTGGTGTTCTCGTTATTTTTTTGTTAACCGCTTCTTTGGGTGATTTGTGGACTTTCTAGCCACTTCGGCAGCTCTTTTTTCATCCCTGGAAGATCTCCGAACACCTCGGCTTCACCGTTTGCGGGCAAGAATATCATGGCGTACCCGTCAATGCAATGTCTTTTCCCTGACTTTGCCGCACGAGTACCTGGGAAAAGGATGCCATCCCCGAACACGTCGCCCAAATGACCTCCACATTTTTTGCACTTCAGCTCCACGCCAGTGAGCAATTGTTTTGCAGGGTTCGAGGACGTTACCTCGACGCCTTCGAGGGCGGTGGCGAAGGAGGGCCAGCCGGTGTTACTGTTGAATTTAGCGGACGACTCAAATAGAGGGTTTCGGCAGCCGGCGCAGACGAAGGTCCCGAGCCTCTTCTCAGACTCGAGGATTGAGGAATAAGGAGGTTCGGTGCCGCCCTTCCGGAGAATATTGTATTGCTGACCAGACAGTACATACTGCCACTCGCGATCCGTCTTCGATACTGGGTACTTGTTTCTGCTGGTTTCTGCCGAGGCGGAGGTGATCATGGGCAAGAATGCTGAGCCAGCGACCAGCGCCCTACGAGATAGATTTTGTTGTCGAAGGGGGGATGCCGTCACTGAGAGCAGTAGTAAGACGATCGTACGCATTATATATTCGAGTAGGATCGCTTTTTCGGACCAAATCTTTTTCTTCAATATTTCTGACTCTCTGTGAGAATTCGACCCTATAATCATTAATTAATCCTTAATTGAACTTAACACTCGATCCTCAACGCTCTGGTATTATTAGCAATAGGGGAGCATAATCAATAAAAAGGTTCAAAACATCAAACCTGCACCCTACATCACATAGTCATCCTGTTCACCCCCAGTAACGTCCTCGACAATGGTGTACACATACAAATTCTACCACAACACGACGGAGTACATCCCCCCCGATCATAAAACAGCGATTCTTGCTGGCGGTTGTTTTTGGTGCATGGAAGAAGCTTTTGAGCGGTATGTTCCGGGTGTTGTAGAAGCTATCAGTGGATACTCGGGTGGTTCAATGATCGACCCTGTTTATGAAAACCATGGCGATCATTATGAGGTTATTCTCGTCGTCTACGATCCATCCCTAACAAGCTACGAAACGATCATTCAGTATTATTGGCGGAACGTAGATCCCTTCAACCCTTTCGGTCAGTTTTGTGACTTTGGCCACAGCTACTTGCCTGTAATCTTTCATGGAAATCAAGAGGAGAGAAGAGCTGCCAAGGCATCCAAAATGACGCTTGAAATAACAGATCCGGAACGTTTTGGTAATGGAAAGAATCTGATCCCAATCAAACCGGTCACTAAATTTTGGGAGGCTGAAGAATACCACCAAAATTACTATTTGACGAATGAAGACTGGTATTGGTACTACAAGACTGCTTGTAGGCGGGTAGATCGGTTGAAAGAAGTGTGGGGAGAGGAAGAGTACATGTGTTTCCATGATGATACTCCTTCTTGCGAAATCGAGATTGTAAATTTTGAAGACAATGCGTTTGATGATTACGTACCTCCTGAGGTTGAAGATGTCGATGAGGATAACGACGACGATGGTGATGTTGAAGAAACAGCAACAGATGCACCTTCATCGTCACCGTATGAAATAATATCAACGGACTTGTCACAGACTGTGAACGAAGATGGAGAAATCGTCGATACTCAAATCAATTTAAAGAACTCACCCGACTCGCCGAAAGGTGGTGGGTTCGCGCGATTGCCGTGGGAGTTTCAAGCTATGATAATCGCCGGCTCAATCTGGCTCTTGCTCTTGATTTGGTGGTTGATAAGGAAAAGCCGTCCTGCAGGTAGTGTGACGGTGACAACCAAGAATCCCATGCAGATTGCTCCAGGAGGCAAAGTATAAATTTTTGAATTACAGCCGCATCGTTTAGTGGCAATTTATTTCACCAATGCTCATTTTTTTAATGCATTCTTAAATTTCTTCTTGTCTCTCTCAAGAATTTCCCTCAATTTCCTCTTTTTCTCCTCCTTCATCTTCCTCTTTTCCTCGCTCATCCCCGCCACAGCGCTGCCGCCACCGCCACTTTCACCGCCACTTTCACCGCCACCGCCACCGCCACCGCCACCGCCATCACTCGCGCTGCCCGTTTTTCCTCTCAAATAATCTCTCGTTTCCTTCGTCATTGGTCTACCCCCCTTTCCCCCATCAGCCACTAACCACTCTGGCTTTTCTCCCAGGGCCCTGTTATCCTTCTTAATGTTTTTCTGCTTGCTCCTGCTCTTAATCCTATTCTTCTTTGCGCCTGTAAGTTTGTCTTTGGAGGCAATTTTAGTAGTCGGCTCACTCGAATCTACAACCTCGCTCGAATCTACAACCTCATTCGCATCGACACGCTCACTCAAATTGTCAGACTTTTTGGCAGGCTGCTCATTTCCTACTTTCTTTGGGGTCTCAGGGGATGGGGGAGAAAAGTTTTGTTTTCTCTCTTTCTCTTTTCTTTTCTTCACCTTCATTTTGCTGACAGCCCCTGCCCTGGACTCCTCCCCCCCACCGTCGTCGCTAACATCATTTTCATCGATGTCAACTCCCAGGTCCTCAATTTCATTGCCCCCAAAACGTTCTTCCAATTCCCTCTCCTTTCTCGACTTCCTGGAGACCATAGCCTTCGCCACCCCTTCGTCGATCTGCTTCTTATCTTGTCTAGACTTGTTCTTTTTCTTTATCTTTCGGACAGACAAATCTTTGGCATCTTCAAGGGCAGCGGCAGCAGAGACGTCTCCACCAAAGAAAGCATCTACAGGATTGAGAGGCATGTTATATCAACTTTCTGCTTCGTCGGAACAGGCACCTTAAAACTGTTGCTAGGCCCTGTTTTTGCTAGGTGGCTAGAAAACGCAGTGCGCCGATGGTGGTGTGTGATTTTGATGGTTTTAAGCTAGTACAAGTTTAAATCTTGCTCTTCCGGCGTATTACCTCACTAAAATGGGGCGGGAGAAGAGATATTGACGTTAAAAAATTAAATTGAGCGAGAATACTTCCTGTCCCCCCCACCAACCCAAAAAACTTCCTTGTCATTTCGCTCCAAAGTCCTCTCCAGTGTCGGTTCAGCATATTGACCACCTGCATAGCCATAGCTGCAGCTGTTACGTTTTTGACTTTATCATCTGTTTCCCTTTTCCCCTATGGACAACTCCTCCTTCTCCCTGCTCGTCAACCAAAGAGAGGACAGCCGCCAAATAGCTAAGGAAGCTGTTGAGGAAGAGTACAAGCGCAAGAAGAAAAACAAGAGCAAAAGCAATGACGATGACTATGTTGATGATAGCGGAGATGAGGATGGTGACACCCCGACGAAGGAAAAATTGACAGGAAAGTATTATGCGGAGCGACGCCGAAGGGCGAAAGCTAAGGAAGCTGGCGAGAAGTACGAGCCCTCGACAACGTACCGCGATCGTGCTAGTGAAAGACGAACTGGGACAGTAAATGAGGACGTGCTCGGGGGTGATGTGAAATTGCCAGGTGGGATTGAAGATGTTACAGCCAGTATGACTGAGTATTTGGGAGGAGAGGAGAGGTGAGTGTGTGCTACCTGCTCACTCATAGTTGTTGTGTCGCTTGCACTGCCATTTGCGCCTTCGTTTTCTTTCTCTTTTTAAATTTCTTTCACGTTGGTGCAATGTCTCTCACCGACTCATATCATTTTTCTTGGAAAAAATTCATCAGATTCACACACTTGGTGAAAGGCCTGGATAGGGCCATGGCTGGGCGCAGACGTCGTGAAATGAAGCTCGAAGGTGAAGACAACGGTGACAGCCGTGACTCTACCTCGCACGAAGTTGTGGACGACGATGACCTGGAAACTGCATTCAATTTGGCCGCACAAGCACAATCACAATCACAATCATCCAAGAGCTTGAAGGATGGGCGACAGTTGCCGTTGCCCATGGACGTAGTACCCAACCACAAAAGTCGTGAATATGTAGAGAGCCTAGAAACCAAGAGCGCGATCGGCATGAAAATGAAGGGATTCATATTACACATGATTGCCTTGAGGGAGGCACGGGAAGGAGAAATCAAGGCCAGCGTGAAGAATGATTTGATAAGTCGGACCCGCCTGGACTATGATATTCATTTGGACGTACAGGAAGATTCGGAGGAAGGGAGGGGGCAGAGTTGGAAGGAAGTGACAATCAGCAAGAGCGAGCAGAAGGCTTTATTGAAGGAAAAAATGGACAATATTCTTTTGGTCAATCCAGAAGATGGTGGTAAGCCTCGATATATAGCAGGTGAGTGTACAATAGCAGCACTAAAAGAAAGTCGGGGGTGAAGTGCCGCAAAAAGGGGGCGTCTGTATGCCAGAAAAGGCGTCTGTATGCGCACTAGTCGAGGATTTCGCCTCATGCTGACTCGTCGTGATTTGCTCTGCTCCGTCTGATCTCCAGATCCGGAAGATCCTTTTTCGCTTAATTCGCTTTTTAAGGGCAACTGTGAATCCGCTGCTTTGTTGGAGAAGGTTTTCAAGGTGCTCGACGGATCGCAAGGATGCTTACAAGACCGCACCACGGCAAAGACTAAACTCAAGGAAAAGTACGCGAGTGAAAGCGATGCCAGAAAAGACGAACATGTAGTTCAGGAGAAAACAAGTGATGTTTTCGATTTAGAGGGTGATATTGACATGTTTGGGGATGGCAGTGGCGATGACGATGACGATGACGATGACGATGACGATGGTGATGGTGATGACGATGGTGATGGTGATGGTGATGGTGATGATGATGGTGATCGCATTGCCGATAACAATAACAGCCTGCAATCAGCACATGAACAATCACAGCGAAAGGGTGTACGCTTCAGCGATAGTGTCGTCAGCGGTACAAAAATTATTGTCAAAAAGGGAGGAATTTTCGATGGGATCGAAAATACTAGTGGCACAAAAGGTAGCTCCAAGGGTGAAGAGGGGGAAATAGTCACTCCGAAGAGGAGAAAAATCTCCCTTCCGGGTGTACAGGGAGGTGGAATTGATCGAGATATTCTGGGGGTTGGTGGATTGGATTATGCAACCATTGATGTGGCGAAGAAAGTGAGGAAACGTAGACAGAAACCAAAAGGGGATGTGGTCATTTTGGGAGAGGATGAGGGGAAGTATGGGGAGGATTATGACGTTGATTATAAGAACGAGGAGCTCGACGGAAATGTCGATGGTGAAGATGGACAAAAATTGGGCCTTCAAGGTGAGGGGAAGAAGCGAAAAAGAGGAAAGGACGTTAAGATGAAGGAATTTAGAGAGCGGAATTTTTAGAAAAAGGTAGGGGTAGGGGTTGGTTCTTAAGGCCTTTCAAGCTCCAATTTGCTTTGCTGCTTCTTTCCATTGTTTTGACTTGATTTTTACTCGATGTTCTTGTGCGTCACACAGAACGAATCCTTCCTCGTTGGAGGTCATGTTCTCAGCTAATCGAACTAAATAGTCCAATATTTCGCCCCCATTTTTTCCCTCTGGTAAGTCAACAATTTCTGGACGGGGTACGTTAATGCTGTCGTCGTCTATAATTAATTCGCCCGTATTCTGAAGACGGGTGCACAAATGGTACAGAGCTGGAGCTTGATATCGGACTACGATTGGGTTGCTGGGATGGCAGAGCTCGAACGCATAAGTGCGATCCTTTCGCAACTGCTGCGAAAAAAAATTAAAGTCTTTGCCAGGAAGAGCATCTACGAAGAGAGTTCCAACTGATTCCCTTTCGAAAGAGTTTGCGTCCCTCAATTCAGCCCTCATTGCGTCAATACAACCATTACTAGCTACTCGCCACTTATTTTGATAGTAAAATACCTTCACCAACATGCCATCCTCCTTCTTCGTGGCAGTCACGGTCGACCAATCGATACAGTTCGTGCATGCTCGCCTGTCGTCGTGATCCCAGAATTTGTCAAACGCCTTACAGATCAATTTATTTGAGTTCTTTTCGTAGATAACACCGCGAACGTGGTCGAGCGCATTTGCAAAATGGTCTGAAGATTTGCGATAGGATTGACTGTCAAATACGTTCATGACATTATACATAACAAGAAACAAGTCGCCGCTTTCCTTTACTTTGCATCGACCAAAGAGCTCGCTTTTGAATAGGGCTTTGACATCTTCAAACTTGCTTATGTTGGAGCGAACCAAATATCGCTGGAGGGGTGAATGAAGCGCTGATTGTGGTGCAGCTGCTGTGTCGTCGTCATGATCGTCGTCATCATTAGAGGATGATGCTGTTGTTGCGAACAGTGATTCGAGGTTAATAGGTTTACCTCCTGTCGAGTTGAATATTTTGTCGATACGACTAGACCGATCCCATAAAACTGTGCCTGTTGGCGTGTGCTTAAAATACTGAACGCGGTGCATAGGAATTGCTAGTTGATCGAATGCTGCATTTTCTATCTTGCCCCAGTTGCTGAATGTCAAGAATGATTTCTCTATAATCTTGTTGAGGATCCGATCGTGGTAGCCGATTGTTACTACTGTAGGATCGAGCGTTGGATCGTGTGTGATCCTATTAATCACATCCTTAGAAGTGCGCATCGTTTTTATCTTGTATCTTGTTTTAGGAAACAAGACAAGACAGAGACAGAATCAAGGTTTTAAGTTAATGGAAGTATTTGCTTCCTTTTTCAGCATGTGCAGGGTGGTGTAGGTGGTGTCTTCTGGATATTTACTTGAAGTAATGAAATGAAAATACTAACTAACTCTTTCGTTTCATTAATTTTTATTTTTTTTCGTCGTCGTCAAAGAGAGCTGCAAGAATAATGACATCCTTCTTGAATGCTGCCACATTCTTGCCCTCAAAGCTATCAGCAACCTTCTTGTTGGGATTTCGCTCCAAGACAAAGGCGGCAACTGCTGGGTGTGGAGTTGTACGAGTCCCAGCTTCATTGACATCTAAAACCAACTCTCCGGCGATTGACATCTACTACCCTGCATTGACACCTGACCATTCTTCTCCCGAATCGTTGCCATTGAAATGGCTCCCGTCCTACGAGAACGGGAGCAAGTGGGGGGATTTTCTTAACATTAGTGAGACGTTGGTGGGTGTATTTACCTATTCGGTCTTCAGCAAGCAGAATATTTCTGCAGCTAACAACGCAAAGCTCTCCACGAGCAATAATGACAACCATCTCCTCCCAGTAATTATTTTTTCTCATGGACTGGCTTCGTGGGGTTCACACTATTCGGCCATGTGCCAACTGCTGGCCAGAAGCGGCTGTGTTGTACTCGCCCCAGACCACACTGATGGGTCGGCGACGAGAGCCCGAATGGGCACAAGCCGAGAGGAAGAGCCTTTGTATTACGAAAAGGTTGGCCATGAATCGAAAGAGAAACAGAGAGAAATCCGGGCGCGTCAGTTGAGAAAACGAGTTGCAGATTGTGAAGATGTGTTTGCATTTTCCAAAGCACTGAATGAGGGTTCTCTTTTCGATAAAGATGGCGATACATCGGATACATTAGACTCGTCAGAGTTTAGGGCCTTGCGCAGCTTTGTGGGAAAATTAGACACCACTTCTTTTGTGGCTGCCGGACACAGTTTTGGGGGGGGCACGAGCATTGCTATTGCGATTGGGAAAAGTGAGGGCTGCAAGGGCGCAATCGCATTCGACCCTTGGATGATACCCGTCAAGGACGCGGAAATATTGAATAATGGGATGGCAGGAAATGATACGCCGATATTGGCGATCACGGCCGACACTGGGTCAATGAGCGACAACGAATACTGGCGAAATAATATTTCTCTTCTGGCACAAATTTCAAACACAACAACACTAAGGTTTAGGGGAATGACTCACATCGACATTGCAGACGTGCCCTTACTGTTACCGAGGATCATGTCCAGAAAACACAGCTGTGATGCCTATTTCTTGCGCCATGGGCTAGAGATTCGCAAATTTTTGAAGGAAAAAGTGGGCGAGAGGTTCGGTGACTTTGGACTCGACTTGGATGATGATGATGAAAACGAAAGGGTTGTTGGTGAATCATTCGTTCAGCGAGAGCCGCCTTTTTAATAACGCTGCTTCTTAGGGTTGTTGGTGAATCATTCGTTCAGCGTGAACCGCCTTTTAATAATGCTGCCACAAGAAAAGAAACGTACTTTGACGACCGACCGCTTTAACAATCATAACCTCGCCATTAAACTACTCTCGTCACTAGCTATATTTTATCAAATATCTTTTTAATCTAAATCACCTTCACTATCCCCCTCGTTCTCCAAACGCTCCCTCAGCAAACTTACTATTGCCCTCTGAGTTCGCTTCTCCAACTTGGCAAGCTTGTCGGCAACATCCCGCTTCAGGTCAAAGTTTATTTTCTTCGGCGCGAGGAGCGTCAAATTTAAGCCACCCGATGGGGCGTTCCCGCTCTCTTCCTGCTCCTTCCTCGTCTCTTCAAGTGCCAATTGCAAAGCAGATTTTTCTCCATCAGAGCCTCTTGTTTTCTGCTTCTTTGATTTGGGTTCCTCCTCTGCGTCGTCGTTGTTTGCATTGTTGCCGATTCCTCCTGCTTCTCTCGCGGCAAGTCTATCGTCCTTAGGGTTATAGTTGCGGAAGTGCAGGGGGGCAGGGGGGGGGTCCTCCTCTATGGTGGACCTTGTGTCGTTTGCTGAGGATTTTTTCGCAGCCTGCGCCTTTTCCTTCAATGCCTTGAGTCTTTCCTGTCTACTAGGCATAGTTATGCGGGTCGGTTGTGTTTTTTTAGGGAGCGCTTGAGAAAAATGGGGATGGCCAGGATTTCTTGGGTGTGGTTTGGTGTCGAGAGTATAAGAAGCCAGTCCAAAGCCACTCCAACTCCCACCTCGTATTAATACGCCAAAGATGCTCTCCAGTATCGCTCGACAGTCCGGCAGTCGCTTTTCTGCCCTTTCAATCAATGCTTCCCGAGCTTACTCTTCCTCATCTCCAGTTAGCAACTATGACGTTGTGGTCATTGGAGGGGGGCCAGGCGGGTATGTGAGCGCCATCAAGGCCGGTCAGCTTGGGTTGAAGACTGCGGTGGTTGAATCCCGGGGAACCCTTGGGGGGACTTGCCTCAATGTGGGCTGCATTCCTTCCAAGGCTCTGCTGCAATCCTCCCATCACTTTCATGATATGAAGGAGCACTTTGGCGACCACGGGATTGTCTTCGACGAGTCGTCGCTTTCCATGGACATCGACAAGATGATGGGTGAGAAGGCCAAGACCGTGAAGGGCTTAACGGGGGGCATCGAGCACCTGTGCAAGAAGTACAAGGTGGACTACATCAAGGGGCATGGTAAAATTACTTCCCCCAATAGTGTCAATGTGGAACTTTTGGACGGAAAGGGGAATGATACCCTAGAGACGAAAAACATTTTGATCGCCACGGGAAGTGAGGTGACCCCTCTTCCCCCTGTCCCAGTGGACAATGCTGGAGGCAAGATTGTTGACTCAACTGGAGCTCTGGACATAAGCGAAATCCCCAAAAAAATGGCTGTCATTGGGGGCGGCGTGATCGGACTCGAAATGGGAAGCGTCTGGAGTCGTCTCGGAGCCGAGGTCGACGTGATTGAATTCATGGACCGCATCTGTCCAGCTATGGACAAGGAGCTGACGAAGAAATTCCAGACCACCCTGAAGAAGCAGGGCTTCAAATTCAAGATGAAGACAAAGTGCACTGCTAGTAAGGTGACTGACACCGGTGTGACTCTTACCACCGAACCTGCCAAGGGCGGTGACTCTACCGAGACTGATTACGACGTTGTCCTGGTTGCGACTGGGCGCAGACCGTACACTGAAGGCCTGGGGCTAGAGGAAATGGGCATTCAAACTGACAAGTTGGGACGGATCGACGTCGACGAGCACTTCAAAACCGCCGTCCCGTCAATCTATGCCATTGGCGACTGCATCGACGGTCCGATGCTCGCCCACAAAGCTGAGGAGGAGGGTATCGCCGCCATCGAAACCATTGCTGGCTTCGCCGGCCACGTCAACTACGATGCCATCCCCGGGGTGATCTACACTTACCCCGAGGTTGCCAGCGTGGGGAAGACCGAGGAGGAGCTCAAGGAAGCCGGGATTGCGTTTAACAAGGGTAACTTCCCGTTTGCGGCCAACTCCCGTGCCCGCGCCAACGGTAGCAGCGACGGTTTCGTGAAGGTATTGGCTGACAAGGAGTCGGACCGAATTCTGGGAGTGCACATCATGGGCCCCAATGCTGGCGAGATGATTGCGGAGGGCGTCATCGGGATGGAATACGGTGCTAGCAGCGAAGACATTGCGCGCACCTGCCACGCCCATCCTACCCTATCCGAGGCATTCAAGGAGGCGTGCATGGACACCTATGACAAGCCCATCCACTTCTAAAAGGGGGGGTGGTGAAAAAAAACTTCATCGATCTGTGCTGTTGCGGTGCCTTTGCGTAATATATGAAACGGAAGCCCAGAGAGCAAAAATAATAACCAAAAATGACCGAACGATAGGATTGCGACTTTTGGCAGCAGCAAATAAAAAATCTATTCCTCTGTTTTTTGTTAGTTGTTCACTCACTCCTCACTCGGTGCTTCCAAGGAACCTCCTTGTGTAATAATTTGCAAAGTCTTTGGCCTCCTCGAACTTACTCTCGCTATCCTTGATGAAGTCCATTACACTGTAGCTCTTGTACTGCGAAAATCTCATCTCCGCACTTTTGAGATACTTTCCATTTGCGTCGGTACCCGTCCAAACAGCATACACTGAAAGAGGACAGTTCTCCGCAATCTTCCCCCCTTCCCCCTTGCATGCCTCGTCTCTCACGTAGCAGTTCTTGTCCGCGAGTTTCCCGTCGGTAACCCTGGCCCCCTTGAAGTCGTATGTGTTGTCGGCGCAGCTTGAATCCTCGCAGAAGTAGCACCCGTCGTCCCACGTGATCCCGGTGATCTCCCCCATGTCCACGTTCACGATGGCGGTCATGTACGGCCACGTTACCTCCGTGTTCGACGTGTCGTCGAGTATACCCCTGTACCGCTTGACGTAGCTGAGCGACGTGAGGGACTCGACGTGCACGCTAGGGTTCGTGTAGTTGGCGAGCAGGAGGTCGTTGGAGTCGGAACGGAGGCCGACCCAACTGTCCGCGATGGAGAGGCGGGCGAAGGTGTCGGCGACCGGGGTGAATTGGTAGCGGGCGTAGTTCTGGGGACTCGACGATTCCCATGATGTCGAGTCGCTTAGGACTACGCAGACTGATGTCGGTTGACCCGAGACTATCTTTTCACTCCCGCAACCGTTCCAGGTTGTCGAGGCATAATGGGAAGAAGGTAGGAGAAATAGGAGGAAGAGATTTAAGGGTGTCATGGGATCTCAGAAGGCTGTAGAAGGTATTTCAAAAGTTAATATAGATACGGGTGGTGTGTGAAGTTGAGTTGCATTTTTTTATTAATTGGTTATATCTCCACTTCTGATTAGCTTATAATAAAATATCGACCACCCAGTTCGTTCAAAAGCTTACGAGAACTTTCTCTACGCTCATTGACTCTCATATAATTCGACAAGCTGAGATCTGCCCTCCTCTCGCTCCCCACAGTCTCCCTTTTCGGCAACGTTTTGCCAACCCCTCCCAAAATAATACACCCCCCGCTCAGCGGCCTCT
>Ga0115556_1002150_pt1 | contig 13248 bp, 10 predicted proteins | sample COGITO_mtgs_1104_5_FD_87282 | JGI IMG/M metagenome (GOLD analysis project Ga0115556, IMG submission 87282) | Pelagic marine microbial communities from North Sea - COGITO_mtgs_110414 | ecosystem: Environmental > Aquatic > Marine > Epipelagic | place: Germany:Helgoland, sampling site Kabeltonne... | reverse complement strand
ATTCTCTACTCTTGCTCAGCCTAATCCTCTGTACGTTTTCCACCCATGCGCAGGACACTGTAGAGCCATCACTCGATTCGGAAGAACTTGAGTTAACAAGTTGGCTGGATTCCCAGGAAGACAATATGCTCGACTTAGTAGAGCGTATCACCAACATCAACTCCGGCAGCCTTAACAAAACCGGAGTCGATGAGCTTGCTTCAATATTCAGCACGGAGCTGCGACAACTTGGTTTTTCTATCTCGACGATGCCAGGTGAAGTCATCGAAATGCCTAGCTGCCCGGGCAGTGACTACAATATCGATGTCGCTGATCATGTCCTGGCGAGCAAGAGTGGCAGTGGATCAAGACTTCTGATGATGGGCCATCTCGACACGGTGTTTCCCCCGGACAGCCCCTTTCAGGAGTTTAGTCGCGAGGGAGACACGATGTACGGACCCGGCGTCTCCGATATGAAGGGTGGCCTGGTAGTGATGCTGTATGCCCTTAAGGCACTCAACGAAGCCGGGCAGTTACAAGACAAATCTATTAGCGTACTACTTAATAGCGATGAGGAGATAGGTTCACTTTCTTCGCGCAAATATCTGGAAGAACAGGCCGCTGACCATGACTGGGGACTGGTCTATGAATCGTCTGGCAACAATCGACTGACACGTGAGCGTAAAGGCTTGGGGCAGGCGCGTTTCGTTGTGCATGGCAAGGCTTCTCACGCCGGTGGCGCCCACGAGCAAGGCCGCTCGGCCATCAAAGAACTTGCCTACAAGATCGTACAGATAGAAAACATTACCGACTACGAGACCGGAGTAACGGTTAACGTGGGCGTGATCAGTGGCGGCGAAGCGCGAAATACTATCGCGCCCTGTGCCGAGGCTCTGATCGACCTGCGTTATCCTGAGGCGGAACAAGGCACTGATGCCGTGGCGCAGTTCGAAGAAATATTCGGCAATGTCTACAGCTATCCGGTAGATTCGGGAGAACTCACTACCGAGAGCTGGACCAATCTACATCGCCCGGCAAAGATAGCCACGCCAGAATCGGATTACCTGCTCAACAAGACCATCGCCATCGGTCGTCTTCTTGGACAGGAGCTGGGCGTTGGCGATTCTGGCGGAGGAACCGATGGCTCGCTGACGCAGTCAGTCGGCCTGCCTACTCTGGATTCCCTAGGTAGCGCAGGAACCGGCGCTCACTCTAACAGAGAGCAAGGCAGGGTTAGCTCGCTGGTCGAGCGAGCAAAACTAAGCGCGATACTTATCCGTAGACTGGCAGCGGGATAAGTGTTCTTATGCTGCTAGATCAAGGGCCTGGCGATCAATAGGCACGAAAGCAGGTCAGACTAATAATTGCTCGATGAAAAATAATAACGCTGAGGACAGCGAATGACTGCGAACACCGAGAATGACTCTGTAGACTCTACACAAAACAACGCAACCCATTCATCCCCGCAGCTAGCGGCGGCGGCCAAGGCCTATCAGAACCCCTACTACCGCTATCTGGTTCTTGGGATTCTAACCGCTGCCTATGTCTCTAATTTCGTAGACAGGCAGGTCATCAATGTTCTCGCTCAGTTCATTATCGAAGACCTACAGATCAGCGATGGTCAGTTTGGCATGTTATCGGGCCTGGCCTTTGCCCTGATCTACACAACGCTAGGTATTCCAATTGCACGTCTGGCAGATATCAGCAACCGCCGCAACATCATTGCCATCTCAATCACCATATGGAGTGTGATGACTGCAGTATGTGGTGCCGCACAAAACTTTGCCCAATTGTTTATGGCCCGCTTCGGCGTGGGTGTGGGTGAAGCCGGCGGCTCGCCTCCCGCGCATTCCATCGTCTCAGATATTTTCCCCGCGAATCAAAGAGCCACCGCCCTGTCAATCTACTCTCTGGGCGTCTATGGCGGAATCTTAGTTGGCACCGTAGGCGGCGCCTATCTGGTACGTTATTTTGACTGGCGCACAGCATTTGTTGTTGTTGCCATACCGGGCATCTTTCTAGCAGCGCTTGTCAGATTTGTTATCAAAGAACCACCTAGAGGAATGGCCGAGTCACGCAAAGATGTGGCGCCTCCCGGCTTCTTGCGTGTATTGAAGTTTCTTTGGGATAGAAAATCCTTTCGCCATCTCTCCTTTGCCTGCGCGCTGCATGCCTTCGTCACCTATGGCGTTGGTAATTTCATGCCCCTATTTCTTGGCCGCGTGCACGACATGCCTATCATCGATGTAGGCTGGTACTACGGCCTGATTGCCGGCATAGGCGGCTTGGCAGGCACCTTCTTCGGAGGCTGGATGTCAGATCGCATCAGCAACAAGACCGGCGACAAGGCCTGGTATGTCTGGATTCCCTTTATCTCCACGGTACTGGCCATACCCTTCGCCCTGATCACCTTTCTCCTAATGCCTACAGGCGTAACGGCGGCGTTCTCCTATCTGCTGCCAGTTTTCTGCGGCGGCTGGTATCTCGCACCCTGTATCGCATCGACACATTTTCTTGTCGGCATTCGCATGCGTGCGATGGCATCGGCAATTTTATTGTTCATGTTAAATTTGATTGGCCTAGGACTAGGCCCAATGCTCACCGGATTTGTCAGCGACTATCTGACACCGAGCCTTGGGACTGATGCCCTGCGCTATGCGATGTCGGTTACGGTAATGGTAAATTGCTGGTGCGCCCTGCACTACTACCTGGCCGCCCGCACGATCAGAGCCGATTTCGATAGAGCGCCTGACTAGTTGCTATTAGATCGCCTCGAGGGCTTGCGCGATCTTGCTGACGCCAATCACTTCGAGGCCGGCGATCTTGTTCTTCGGGGCATTCGCCTTCGGTACGATGGCTCGAGTAAAGCCATGTTTCGCCGCCTCTTGCAGGCGCTCCTGTCCACCGGGCACCGGTCGAATCTCGCCGGCAAGCCCAATCTCGCCGAAAACGACCAGATCTTTGGGCAGCGATTTATCCTGGAAACTTGAGACGATGGCGAGCAGCAGCGCGAGGTCGGCGCTGGTCTCGGTGACCTTGACGCCACCCACCACGTTAACGAAGACATCCTGGTCTGCCATATAGAGCCCGCCATGGCGATGTAGCACGGCAAGCAGCATAGCCAGACGATTCTGTTCCAGGCCGACGGCCACGCGGCGCGGATTGCCCAGTTGACTGCCATCGACCAGCGCCTGAATCTCGACTAAGAGGGGTCGGGTCCCTTCCCATAACACCATCACTATCGAGCCCGGTGTGTCTTCCTCGGTACGCGCAAGAAAAATTGCCGAAGGGTTCTTCACCTCTTTCAGACCAGTCTCGGTCATGGCGAACACACCCAACTCATTCACCGCACCGAAACGATTCTTCTGCCCTCGGAGGATTCTATATTTGCTGTCGTTGCCGCCCTCTAACATGATGAAGCAATCGATCATATGTTCTAACACTTTTGGGCCAGCGAGGTTTCCTTCCTTGGTGACATGACCCACAAGAAACAGAACCGTGTTCGTCTGCTTTGCATACTGAATCAGATAGGCGGCGCATTCTCTTACCTGAGAAACACTGCCAGGTGCCGATGCGACATCGCCGCTGTGCATGACCTGAATCGAATCTACTACCAATAGCTGCGGTCGATGTTCCTGTGCCGCCTTGCAGATCGCCTCAACATTGGTCTCAGCCAACATCTTCAGATTCTTCTCGGGCAGGTTCAGGCGCTTCGCGCGCATGCCTACCTGCTGTAAAGACTCTTCACCGGTTACATACAGCGCCGGCTTTCCCGAATCCGCTAGCAGACACATGATCTGCAGCAGTAGCGTACTCTTTCCCGCGCCGGGGTTTCCGCCTATCAGGATCGCGGAACCGGGCACGAGACCGCCACCCAGGACGCGATCCATCTCGTCGATAGTGCTGCTAAATCGAGGAAGCGCCTCTAGATCGATATCAGAGAGATTCTGCACATTGGATTTTTCGCCGGAATAACCCTGCTTGCGGAAATCGGCCTTAGTCACGGGAGAGCTACTGCCGGCATTGCCCAGATTTATCTGCGACAGAGTATTCCACGCCTTGCAGGAGGCACATTGCCCCTGCCACTGGCCATGCTCGGTGCCACAGTCTGTGCAGACGAATGCGATTTTATTTTTTGACATAAGAGTTTTTCAATTATTGCTTCTTGATTCGACTAGTCGATATCTGGCCACGGTAGAGTCTCGGTACGCTACTAGTCAGTATAGACAAACTCTACCCGCTTCGTGACCTTACAGAAGAGTTCGTAAGAAATCGTGTCTGCGTAGCGAGCCACTTCGTCTGCCGGGAGATCGCGCCCCCAAAGCACAACTTCGTCGGCAATCTTAACCGACTCCATACCCGTCAGGTCGATCGCCAGCATGTCCATCGACACACGCCCCAGCAGCCCTGTGCGTCTCGGGCCGCCTTGGCACTTCACCACAACCGGCGTGCCATTCTTAGCCGAGCGTGGATAGCCATCTGCATAACCGATAGAGACAATGCCCACACGGGTATTCTGTTTACAACGATAGGTAGCACCGTAGCCAATCGTTGCACCCGCATCGACATCATTAATGGCGATGATTCTGGCGCTGAGTGTCATGACGGGCTGCAGCCCAATCTCCTCGGCGCTACGACTGGCGAAGGGAGACGCGCCATAGAGCATGAAACCCGGACGCACGAACTGATGATGAGTCTGAGGTAACTCCAAGATACCCGAAGACGCAGCGAGGCTGCCCTGCACCGGACCCTGAGTCGATTCTGCTATCTGCTGTCTGAGCGCATCGAATTCCTCGATCTGACGCTGAGTGAAATCTATCGCTGCTGGATTATCGAGTTCATCGGCGCTGGCAAGATGAGACATAAGCACTACCTCGGTCTCGGGATGCCTGTGCAGATCGCCATAGACTTGCAGGGCTTGTTCTTTATTCAGCCCGAGTCGATTCATACCGCTGTTGAACTTCACCCAGACCCTGCCGACACCGGAGAGAATCTCCGTCTGCAAATATTTCTGTATATGCTCAAACTGGTACATCGAATGCACCACCGGCTCTATCTTATGATTGAGACAGAGCTCCATTTCTTCTCGATTGCGAAAGCCTTGGAGTAGAAGGACCGGTGTGCTGATGCCAAGGGTTCGAAGCTCCATAGCTTCTTCCAGCGATGCCACGGCGAGGGCGGCGAATTTCGTGTGTGAGGACTTTAGCGCTAATGCAACTTGTTCGACGCCGTGGCCGTAGGCATTTGCTTTTATAACAGGAATTATCTGTGCTTCAGGACTGTGAACACTTACCTGTGAGAGATTCTTCTTGAGTGCACGAAGGTCTATTGTGGCCCAAGCTCTTGGGAAGGACTCAGTCATGATCGATCCTGATCAGTGGCGGTGTGGCTATCCATGGGTGTAGCTGTCGTCGTACCTCGGTTGTGCATGATTTTCGAAGCGAGTGTACTTACCAACGAAGCTAAGCTTTACCGTCCCAATAGGGCCGTTACGCTGCTTGCCGATAATCACCTCGGCGATACCCTTGTCCGGCGAGTCTTCGTTGTAGACCTCGTCCCGGTAGATGAAGGAAATGATATCAGCATCCTGCTCGATCGCTCCAGATTCACGCAGGTCTGACATCACCGGGCGCTTGTTGGGTCGTTGTTCCAGGCCTCGGTTGAGCTGCGACAGGGCAATCACCGGACACTCGAACTCGCGCGCCAATAGCTTCAAGGAACGTGAAATTTCTGAAATTTCACCGACACGATTATCTCCAAAGCCCTTGATCTGCATTAGCTGTAAGTAGTCAACAACTACCATACCGAGGCTGCCATGTTCGCGCACTATTCGGCGGGCACGGGCACGCATCTCCATCGGGCTAAGCCCGGCGCTGTCATCGATGAATAGTGGGCGATCCTTGAGTTTTGCCACGGCGCTATTGAAACCAGGCCAATCTTCTTCGGTCAATTGCCCGGTACGCAGTTTCGTCTGATCGATCTTGCCGATGGAGGACAACATACGAAAGATCAGGCTCTGTGCCGGCATCTCCAGGCTGAATACCAGCACCGGCTTGTCTGTGTGCAAAACCGCATTCTCAACCAAGTTCATGGCGAACGCCGTCTTACCCATAGAAGGTCTTCCAGCGACGATAATAAGATCCGATTTCTGCCAACCCGAAGTCATCTCATCGAGGTCTGTATAGCCCGTGGAGAGGCCTGTCAGACTCCCGTCCAAACCGGCAAGTTCGTCGATTCTATCGACTGCCTTGCCCAACAGGGGATTAATAGGAATCGGGCCCTGATCCTGGGGACGCTCGTCTGCGATATTAAAGACCTGCTGCTCCGCCTCATCCAATACCGCCGCAGCCTTCTTGCCGCCTGTGTTGTACCCACTGTTGGCGATACCGTTGGCGACACTGATCAGGCGGCGCAGGATTGCGCGCTCACGGATAATTTCAGCATAGGCATGGATATTCGCCGTGCCTCTGGCGTTGTCTGTCAATTCACTGAGGTATTCGACGCCGCCAGCACCCTCCAACTCATTCAGGCTATTGAGAGACTCCACCAGTGTCACGACATCGATAGGACTATTGGCTTCGCTCTGCAGCGACATGACGCGGAAGATAATTTGATGCTCGGGACGGTAGAAATCCTCGGGCAACAATACATCCGCCAGATTGTCCCATTCGGTATTGTCTAGCATCAGACCGCCCAATACCGCCTGCTCTGCATCAACCGAATGAGGAGGCACCTTCAATGCGGCAACATTGCTGATTTCACGGTTCTGGGAATTATCAAAAGACATGCGTAAATTCTATTTTTTCTTGGAAAATTTGGCGAAAAAAAAACACCACCTGAATGCACAGATGGTGCTCTATGAAGATTACAAGGTCAAGGACAGAAAACGGCCCTGAAGACTAGATCCTAATCTTCCTTTGCATCCGCTTCGGCCGCTTCTTCAGCTGCTTCTTCTGCAGCCTCGGCTTCGATGATCTCTTCGATCAGGTTACCGTCATCGCTGACGCCCGCTGCGGCATCCAGGCCCTGCACGGCCAGAGTGATTGTAGCGGTCACTTCGTAGCCCAGATCCAATGCGACTTCGTAGTTGCCTAACTCGCGAATAACGCCGTTGGGAAGAAGCACTTCAGCCTTAACGATCTGAGAACCACACTGCTCGTTTAGCGCGTCGGCAATATTCTGCGTACCAACGGAGCCGAAAAGCTTGCCTTCGTCGCTGGCATTAACCTGCAGGCTAAGCGCCGCGCCATCGACAACTGCGTGACGCTTCTGCGCTGCGGCAACATTCGCATTATGGGCAGCCATTAGATCTGCTCTGCGGCCTTCGAACTCAGCTAGATTAGTTTTTGACGCTGGAATCGCTTTTCCCTTAGGGAACAAGAAATTGCGCGCAAATCCGGATTTCACAGTAGCGGTATCGCCGATGTCACCCAGGTTCGCCATTTTTTCAAGCAAAATAACGTTCATTGGTTCTTCCTCATCTCAAATTCTTTTCTGACCCTGACTACGCAGTGTCTTATTCTATTTACGCCGACTTAGTAAGGCGCGTTCTAAAATCGTACCAACTGTCTAGAAGAGCCAGTAGTACTACCAGGTTAGCCATTAGCGGCAACACTATTAGCGCATACAGAACAGCTAACCAGAGGCTCGATAACTTCTTCGCCGCCACCACCGCATGTATTAAGGCAATGCCTGAAAACATCAGCGGTAAAACCAAATACAACATCCACGTTTGCGGGATGAGTATCTCAAAATTCGCCAGCATCATGCAGCTGACAAGGATCAGCGCTACTTTCTGCTCTACCCGAAGCCCATGGAATTCTTTCTGAAATCCACCCGGATTGAACAATGCCGCCTGCATCCAGCGAGCTAACATCAGCAAGATTATAGAAAGAAACATATAGACCGCGCCCATAAAGCTTGTCATTACATCTCTCAGCGCATCTAGCTGCTCGCCCTGAATAGCGTTTGCTTCGAAGTAGGGCTGCATCTGAAGAAAGATCAAATCCAACACTGCCGGTTGCAAACGCAAATAAATCTCTACGCAGACGCCAACGGCGATTGCGGCCAGCAGGGTAAATTCCCAAGACTCTGATGATCTCAGTAATCCTGCCAACCCGGTAATTCCCAACAACATGATAAGAGGAACCGGATCGCCTGCCAGAGCCCATCCCCCTATCGGGAGAATGGCCCAAACCAAAACCTGCACGGCTTCTTGAAAGCCCTTACGCAACACAACTAAGCCGACAAGTACCGGACTTAGAAGGTTTAACAGCGGTATCAGACCTAGCAGCAGCACTGCCATGATGGCCTGCTTGCGTCCCTTCATTACGAATTCAGCAAGGCCGCGCATGCTTATAACCTTTTAAACTTGATGACTATCCGTGTAAGGGATAAGTGCCAAGTAACGAGCACGCTTAATAGCTGTAGCGAGCTGACGCTGATATCTAGCCTTCGTGCCTGTGATTCTGCTTGGGACGATCTTACCGGTCTCAGAAACATAAGCCTTCAGAGTCTCAAGATCTTTGTAATCGATTTGTACTGTGCCTTCTGCAGTAAATTTGCAGAATTTACGTCTACGAAAATAACGAGCCATAATATTTATCCTGTCTTTCTGTCTCTATTCCTTCTAGGAAAATTCTTTTCAAGAAAAGCGTGGGAACCAGCCGTGGCTTAGTCCTTCGACTCTTCTTCAGCAGGTGCCTCAGTCGCGGCGGCTTCTTCAGCAGGTGCTTCAGTCGCGGCGACTTCTTCGGCAGGTGCTGCTTCTTCAGCGGCTGCCTCTTCTGCAGGTGTTTCCTCAGTTTCTGCGGCTTCTGCCGCTGCTGCTCTAGCTGCTGCCGAGGCGGCGGCTGCATCGTCTTCCATCTTGCGCTTCTGCTCGGCACGCTGCTTGCGCTCTTTGCCTTCGCGTTCGCCTTTCAGAATCAGTGATTCCTCAGTAACAGGCGCCTTGGCCTTGATGACCAGGTTGCGTAGAACCGCATCATTGAAGCGAAATAGAGTAGTAAGTTCTTCCAAAGCCTCGCCATTGCACTCGATGTTGAGGAGTACATAGTGCGCTTTGTGAACCTTGTTTATTGGGTAGGCGAGTTGGCGTCTGCCCCAGTCTTCCAATCGGTGAATTTGGCCACCGCTATCGGCCATCAGCTGGGTATAGCGCTCGATCATCCCTGGGACCTGTTCGGACTGGTCGGGATGCACCAAGAATACGACTTCATAGTGTCTCATAGAGACTCCTTCTGGGTTAATGCCTTCCAGCGATCACTGATGTGCGTGGTAAGACAAGGAGTTATGTAGCTGCAGAAACTAGTCCCGCAGGTAAAAAAGAGGGGGAATTCTAGGGAAACTGGGGGTGGGATGCAAGCTTTAACGAGCCCAATGTGGGGCTGATGCATGATCTGTGAAGACGCAGCGCCTTCAAACAGACCTAGCACCCCCCACCGCCTACTCCTTCAGAATCCGCTGGCGCCTGGCCTCATACAGGCAAACGCCGGTAGCGACTGACACATTCAGACTGCTTAGGGCGCCGGCCATGGGTATTGAAACCAGAAAATCGCAGCATTCCTTGGTCAGGCGGCGCAGACCACTGCCCTCAGAGCCCATGACCAATGCTATTGGCCCATCCAGTTCCTGCTCATAGAGGGAGCTTTCCGCTTGATCCGCTGCACCCACCAACCAGATACCCTGCTCCTTCAGTTTATCCAGACAACGGGCCAGATTGGTCACCGAAGCAAGATTTACCGTTTCTGCGGCTCCGCAGGCAACCTTGCGTACCGTCCCATTCAACCCTACGGACTTATCTTTGGGGATGATCACCGCATCGACACCGGCGGCATCTGCGCTACGCAGACAGGCGCCTAAATTATGCGGATCGGTAACACCATCCAGAACGAGTAACAGAGGGGGATGATCGAGGCCCTGCAGCAGCTCGAAGAGACTCTTTTCCGACAACACGCTGTTTTCGAATTCGGCTATCGCGGCGACGCCCTGATGCACACCATCGAAGTCTTTCTCGAAGGCTTCCTTGCTCATCTCGCGAATAGCAATATTGGCGGCGCTCGCCAGATCGCGAACCTGGTTAATACGCCTGTCGTTTCTTCCTGACTGAATGAGTAATTGGCTCACCGAGCCGGGGCTCTGGCTTAGCAACTCCGAGACAGCATGAATGCCGATGACCTTTTCCTGATTGTCTTGCTCGCTGCTCATTACAGTCTTTTCTACTCAATAGATTGATAGCTTAAGCACGAGGCTTGGCATTCGGCTTCTTTCTGCGCCTGGACTTGGACTTCTTGCCTGGCGCGGCTGCTGCACTGTTTTTCTCAGTCGCCTTCTTCTTTTTGGGGGCTTTAGCACTTCCACCTCGGGTATCCGGTTCAGATTTCGCCGAGCGCTTCTTGTGCTTTGGCTTCTTCGAGGCCTTGCCGTCCTTTGCATTTTTTGACGGGCCCGCCTTCTTACCATGTTTACCTTTAATCTTTTTCGAATCGGACGGCTTTGATTTGCCAGCTCGCTTGGCCGCCTGTTTCAAGCCTATCATTTGCAGATCGATCTTCTTGTCGTCGAGGTCTACCCTTACTACTTTTACTTCCACGCTGTCGCCCAGGCGATAGGTTTTCTGGCTGCGCTCACCGGTCAGACAATGATGCACGGGATCGAAATGGTAGTAGTCGTTACTCAGTTCGCTGATGTGCACCAAGCCTTCAACATAGATGTCGTTCAACTCGACAAACAATCCGAAGCTGGTAACCGAGGTAACGGTACCTACAAACTCATCACCAACACGGTCCTGCATGTACTCGCACTTCAGCGCATCGATGACGCTGTAGCTAGCGGCATCAGCGCGACGCTCAGCGGTCGAACAGTTCTCGCCGAACTGGATCATGTCTTTCAGATCATAGGGGTAGATATTCTTTCGGGCCATGTCCGCCGCACCGCTGTGCTTCTTCGTATGGGCGCAGGGCTTACCGCGAATCAGAGAACGAATTGCACGATGCACCAACAGGTCAGGATAACGACGTATAGGGGAAGTGAAATGCGCGTAGGCCTCGAAGCCAAGACCAAAGTGGCCTAGATTTTCTGGCTGATATACAGCCTGCATCAGCGAGCGTATCAGCATCGTCTGCAGCAGTATTCGATCGGGGCGACCCGCCATCTGCTTTAGAACGTACTGATAATCCGCCGGTTCCGGCTTGTCTCCGCCGGGCAGGTGCAAATCCAACTCTTTGAGAAATAATCGCAGGTTCTCGAGCTTGGTTGGATTAGGGCCTTCATGTACGCGATATAACGCGGGTAGCTTGGACTCCTCCAGGAGGCTTGCCGCCGCTACATTTGCACAGAGCATGCATTCTTCAATGATGCGATGAGCATCGTTGCGCACCACTGGCACGATCTCCCGAATCTTTCTGTCCTCACCGAATACGATGCGGGTCTCTGTCGAATCGAAGTCCATGGCGCCGCGGCTTTCTCTAACCGCCTTAAGCGCATGGAAAAGGGAATATAGATTCTCGAAATCGTCAATGAGTGACTCATGACGCTTTCTTAAGGTGTTCTGTATGCTCTTCTGCGCATCCGTCTCTGCCAACTCGATAATGTCGGAGACTTCGTTGTAGGTCATTCTCGCATGAGAATGAATCATCGCCTCATAGAAATTGTAATCGGTCATCTCGCCGCTAGCGGCGATTGTCATTTCGCAGACCATTGTCAGACGGTCGACCCTTGGCTTCAATGAGCACAGACCGTTAGATAATTTTTCCGGCAACATCGGAATCACGTGACCAGGAAAGTAGACAGAGGTTGCACGGGTAATTGCTTCTTCGTCCAGGGCACTGCCTATCTTCACATAGTGAGAGACGTCGGCAATTGCCACAAACAGGGTCCAACCCCCTCCGGGCTCCCGACGCGCATACACGGCATCATCGAAATCCTTTGCGTCTTCACCATCGATCGTAACGAATGGCACGTCACGCAGGTCTGCGCGACCCGCAAGATCCTGCTCGCTGATCTCTTCGGAGTAACGCGCCGTCTCTTGCTCAACCTCTTCCGGCCAGATATGGGGAATATCATGACTGCGCACGGCGACATCGATCTCCAGCCCTGGCGTGGTGCTATCGCCCAGGACTTCGACGATCTTGGCAATCGCCTTACGCCGCTTACTGGGATACTCGGTTATCTCTGCAACGACAAACTGGCCGTCCTGCGCATTGCCGGCCTGTTGATCGGGAATTAGAATCTCATGAGCCACCCGCTTGCTATCGGGAACCAAAATTCCAAATCCCGATTCGCGGTAGTAGCGGCCCACTATCTGCTCAAAACGACGCTTCAGTATCTCGACGACCATGCCTTCGCGGCGGCCGCGGTTATCGAAGCCGGAGTGCCTGGCGAGTACCTCATCGCCATCGAATAGTCTCTCCATCTCGCGCGCGCCAAGGAACATATCTCCGGAGCCGTCCTCGGGAATAAAGAAGCCGTAGCCGTCCTTGTTGCCCTGTATACGCCCTTTAAGCAGATCCATGTGTGCGGCGAGCCCAAACAGGCCACGTCGGTTGCTGATGATCTGGCCGTCGCGGCTCATCGCGATCAGGCGCCTACGCACCGCCTCTACAGGCTCTTCATCGCTAAGCTTCAGGTGCGCGCAGAGTTCCGGATGGCCAATAGGCTCACCGATCTGCTCTAGGGTTTGAATGATGTATTCCCGGCTGGGGATGGGATTGGCGTAGTTTTCAGCTTCGCGCTGAGCGAAGGGATCTTTAGTGTTGCTGGTTTTTGACATTAATATGAGTACTGTAATTAAGAAGTGTCTATCATACACCCTGCGCTGTGACTTGTCTTTGACAGGAGACGCTTCCCAGACTAGGCTTTAGAGGCTTGCTACTAGTGGGGCAATTTGGACGCCCGCTTCACAAGGCGCCCCGCAGGGGTTGAAATCGCCCTAATGCGATTTCTATCAACTCCTCTTCGGCCAGAGAGCAAAAACATCCTCGAAGACACTGTATTTTTACTCTGCCCCCAATTGTTGACAGGCCCCGCGGCTCTCGCTAAAGTTGCGCTCCGGTCAAAAGACCGACCCATCTAAGATTATGCCCAGGTGGTGGAATTGGTAGACACGCTAGCTTCAGGTGCTAGTGCTCGCAAGGGCGTGGAGGTTCAAGTCCTCTTCTGGGCACCACACGGTACTGACAAGTTAACTCTCAATCTGTCAGGATCCGGTCTATGACCCATTCGAAAATGTACCAACGCCACAGATTCCCGCCTGAAATCATTCAATAT
>Ga0115556_1002149_pt1 | contig 13253 bp, 12 predicted proteins | sample COGITO_mtgs_1104_5_FD_87282 | JGI IMG/M metagenome (GOLD analysis project Ga0115556, IMG submission 87282) | Pelagic marine microbial communities from North Sea - COGITO_mtgs_110414 | ecosystem: Environmental > Aquatic > Marine > Epipelagic | place: Germany:Helgoland, sampling site Kabeltonne... | reverse complement strand
CGCGCGTCCCTCCGATCCATAGTCTCCACCGGCCCCTCCCCCTCCGCACCCTTCAACACCTCGAGAGTCCTCCCCCCGTCCGTAACCCGCGCGTCCCTCCGATCCAAAGTCTCCACCGGCCCCTCCCCCTCCACACCCTTCAACACCTCGAGAGTCCTCCCCCCGTCCGTAACCCGCGCGTCCCTCCTATCCAAAGTCTCCACCGGCCCCTCCCCCTTCATATTTGAAATGTCAACGCTTTCCTCCTGTAGCCCATCACGTCGCTGCATGAACTCCTGCGGGCCGGCGCCGAGCAATTTCTGGATGGACGATAGAGTTTCACCAGCATCTGTTACCCGCGCGTTTTTGCGGTCGAGTACACCATCTTGCGGTCCCTCACCACTCATATTTGAAACGTCAACGCTTTCCTCCTGTAGCCCATCACGTCGCTGCATGAACTCCTGCGGGCCGGCGCCGAGCAATTTCTGGATGGACGATAGGGTTTCACCCGCATCCGTTATCCGCGCGTTTTTGCGGTCGAGTACACCATCTTGCGGTCCCTCACCCTCCAATTCGGAAATATCTGCATTTTCGCTGTCCACTGCATTCGTAGCATCGCGTCGTTGCATGAACTCCTCTGGACCTATCCCATATCCGGACAACAGAGTCTTGATTGCATCTAGGGTTTCACCAGCATCCGTTATCCGCGCGTTTTTGCGGTCGAGTACCCCATCTTGCGGTCCCTCACCCTCCAATTTGGAGATATCTCCATTTTCGCTGTCCACAGCATTCGTAGCATCGCGTCGCTGCATAAATTCCTGCGGACCTGTGCCCAACAAATTTTGAATTTCCCGTAGGGTAGCTCCAGCATCGGTTGTGCGGGCATTCTTCCTTTCATTTGCAGGCTCATTTCCTTCGATGACTTGAGGAGGAGAAGTAGTGTCCTCCTCCTGAGAACAACCCAAGCACCTTCTCCGAGCCCAACGCTGCAGCAGCCTCACCGCCGTTGATCGGCTGATACCACTACACTTATCAAGAAATCGAAATGTGGGGAAGAACGATAGCATGCTACTTTCTAATCCCACCTCAACATTCTTGCCGCTTCCAACGACGGTTTTCTTAGTTGAAAACATTTTAAGTGTAGTTGCGCTCAAATCGTTCAAAATTCTCTGTGTGTGTGAGGTGACGACGACGACGACGATGACGATGACGATGACACGACATTAAGGTGCCGCCGTGATGGCCGTGATGGTAAGTCAAGGTCGAAGGGAATTGGGTTTGCCGCCGCGATTGATCTGATCTGATTTGATCTGTCGCCGTCTCTTCTCACCTGACTCCACAATATCCCCCTGAGGTACAACCCGAGCTGACTGACGATTGCGCTATGCAAGGTTGTAACTTCGTCTCTCCCATCCGCAAGAAGATTGACGATAGGCGACCCTCCGACGAGTGATTTCTTTTTGGGAACAGTTGCCGTCTCGCTCGCATTCGATCGTTTCCGTTGGCTGCTTCCACTGCTGTCGTTGGCGGTAGCGATGTGAAGATAAAAGGGGATAACGAAACGGGTCACAATCAGAGGGCTGTAATCATGGTTTTGGGGCGACCCCGACCCCGTGGATAACGACGGAATGCCGCTGCACAGCCTGAAGAGCTCGATTCTTGGGTGCTGGTCACTCAAGTGCTGAACAGAAATGACAAACGTGCGCAAGTGTCTCCTGGCAATTCCCCTGGTGCCGTGGAGCTGTTTGAAAAACTTCATAATAAACTTGTCGAAGCGGATGAGCTTCGGTTCACCGTCACCTTTGTGCCTCATCTCCCTGAACTCATCGTTTTTCTGCTTCTCGCTGTAGAGCTTTGCAATGAAAGTGTTTGTCTGGGCAAGGGAAAGCAAAGTGAGTTTGTTGTCTCCCTTTTTTTTCTTCTTCTTCGTCGTTGAAGAAGATTCTTTCACCAGGGCGGAGGTGGTCGGTTCTGAAGGCGGCGGCACTTCTACAGAAAGTTTTGGCTCTTCTTCCGCTTCCTCCTCCTCAATCGTCTTGTCTGTTGCTGACTCTTTGATAATGTCGCTTGGGTCTGTTTTGTCTGGCAGACCCCCCAGAAAGCTGAAAAACTCGTCATATTTTATTTGCTCGTCGGACTTGAATCTGAGGGTCTTGTTCTCGTTGAAAGTAATACCCTCTATCAACCGGAGCAGGATCTCAATATAGTCATTCAATACAACGGTTTCACACCAGACATCTACGAGAGTGAAAATTGCCAAAAAAAATTCTTGAAATGTCATTCTGTTATTTGTGCTGTCGTTTTCCCAGTCCTGTGTGCTGCCCTCACGAGCACGGTCCATGTCTATTGGAGGCGGAACCATGAGAAGCGTGATCTTTACCGTCAAAACCAGGTATGCCTCCTTCGTCAAGTTCCCGTCCTCATCCTTCAAGAGATCCACACAACTCCACAATTTTTCAACAATTTCCGTGAATTTCTTATTCTTTTTGATTTTCCTCCTCTCGAGCTGGTTCTCAAAGCTATAAAGATCAAAGTTCACCTGGTCAAGTTTCGAGGGAGTATTGCCCGGAGTATAGGAACTAAAAACCTGTCCCTCATCTATTTGATCTTTAATCATCGTGCGGCGCATGGCATACTGCGACATGGATATTGCAAATGAAGCCGTCTTGTAGAAGGAGTTACCCTCACTTTTTATGGCATCGGATTCTGGTGTCGCTATAGTAGTTGGACTTATGGGTGCAACCGATTCCTCCTCCTCATCCCCATCGCTGCAGTACCCCTCATCGTCAACCTCCTCCACCCCCAAGTTCTTCAAGCTTTCACTAAAGTTGCCTAAACTATTCTGGCTCTTGAGGGTCTTTAAAGAGGGGGGATAATTGTGCATGGAGGCCTCGGAGAAAAGCGAGAGGAGCGAAGCACATCCTCGAAGCTCGGCTGCCGGGTCTTCCATGGAATCTTCGTCCATTGTTGTTTCTCAGTGTTAAGTTACGAGACGATGCTTTTAATCCCCAGTCTTGAAACTAAAATCTCTTTCTTTCTTTGCTGATAGCGGGAATGAAGAAGAAATGGCGGTCCACAGGCTTTGGGAATCCGGAAAAAGAATAAATACTCTGTTCTCTCAGGGTTTGGGGCTGGTATCCAAGCCGGCCGGCTCAATGTTATCTGATATGTTATTTGAGATATTATCAACCCTGCGATAAGTCATGAAAGAGTTCCAGGAACACTATGATTCTGTTCTTCTTGCCGAATACACGTTAATTTTCATGGGAATTTTGGTTATTGCCTCTGCTTCTTTCATCAGAAAGCACGCAGATCCAAAGAAGTTTCGCTTCCACACATACATCTCTATCTGTTGCTGTTATATATTTAGCGGTGGAATCATCATACTTGCCCCGACGGACCTTGCGCTGACAGTTGTCGGTCGTCGCGAAGACTACAACCTGACATTGACGACATTGACCAATTCGAGTGAGGAGGTCAATCAAACAATCTATGCAGCCAACAGCAAGAACATCTTTGTACTCTACAACTTCTTCTTCTGGCCATGTGTCCTGCTGGGTTCAGTCATCATGCCTTTCCAGGAGAAGTATAACTCTAACTACTACTTCGCACGATCCCAGCGGCTCAAGAGCACGGCCAAGTCAATGCTGAAAATCTATTTGATTGCTTGTCTTTCTGGTGGGGCAGTAATCATATTTCTAATCACCAAGAAGATTTTCTCTAGTGTGGAAGCTTTGATGGCGATGGTAAAGGCTTTCTCAAACACGGCGGGCTTAGCAGTGATAGTATTCTTGCTCGGCTACGGGTTGGTTGAGCTCCCCCGGGTTCTATGGAGGCAGAGCAATTATAAAACCCAGCTCAGCAGCAAGAAAATGGAGGTGGCTTCCGAATACAAGAAATTAACAGAGGCGACATTGGACTGTAGAGGGGTAGTCGCCAATGCGATCAAGACTAGCGAAGCCGTTCATCGCATGCGCAACCAGACACTTATAGATTACGTGAAAGTCATCAGAAGCGAGTGCCCCGAGGAATTTCAAAGTGGGAGCACAGGCCAAGTAGCGCAGGATGGAAGCGGCGGAATCACTGTTCACACTCTTTCCGAGCTTCGATGCAAGGTCAATCAATGCAGAACGAAGATGGAAATCCACAAATACCACCTTGAAAAGCTCAAGATGAGCGCATTTTTCATCGAGGATCTTCTGACTAGAGTTGGCGAAGAAAACGACGAACTTTCACCGTCTGAAAAGAAGAAACTGTACAGATACTATTTTGTGTACAGAAAGTTCTTTTTTCGATCAATCAGTATCTGCTTTTGGATCATGAGTGCTCTGTTCCTTGCCGCTTACATTGGGGTGATGTTTGGCTACGACAACAGCATGAGCCTCTTCACATTGATTGTGCACGATGAAAAAATGCACATAGCAAACGTGACCGTTTTTTGCCTTGTAATGCTCGGTTATTTCACGTTGGTTGTGTTTTGGAGTCTAAGCCAGATCAGAGTAATCGGGGCTGTGGAAGGCGGGAAAAGGACCACTCCAGCTGCTCTGAGCCAAAATGCGAGATTCATTTGCAAGCTTGTCCCACCGATAGTTTTCAGCTTCTTTGGTTTGATATTCGAAAACGGACTTGTGAAAGGAGAATGGGTGAATGACTCATGTGGCATCGAAACGGACACAGCCTACGCGAGATTGTTCGACGACATGACTTTGGTCCCGTTGTTCGGTGGAGACAAGTTCAACACGTATTTCCCCCTTCTGATTGTTTTTCTTTGTGTCGTACAATTGCTCAACTTGACGAATAGGATTTTGGTTCGACTCGGTCTCGTAGGGTGGCAATTTGGGTGCGAGTTAGTCGATTTCAAGACAATGCAAGAAGGGGAGCAGCAGTTGAGATTATTCAAGCTCCAGATGGCAAAAAGTCAGAGGCGAGCCAAAACAAAAGAGATTTTGCTCAACAAAACAAATGCTCTCCAAACCATCATGTTTAACCAGAAAAATGAGACAGAAGAGAATATGACTACCTCAAGCGGTAAGATAGAAAACAGCCAGAGAAAAAAAGGGCCCCCGAAAATCAACGGCTGGGTGGAGAAGAAGGCACCAAGACAAATGAAAACGAAATTTCTTCGCCTTAGTGCATGGCAAAACAGAATGTTCATGGTCCGTGAACCCGGTATTCTTTTTTATTATTCTACTGCCGATACTTCTAAGCAGGCGAAAGGGTCTGTGGACCTAAGTATCGTCTTGGCAATAAACTTTCACGAGGATGCATCAAAAAAGGTAGACAAGTGCAGATTGAATTTGTCCATCGCCGACAGGGAGTTCAAACTCAGATTTTGCAACGAAAAAGATTGCGCGAGGTGGAAGGGCGCACTTACAGAGTGGCGCACCTATCATTTAGCTCAGAAGGATCTTGAAAGCAGCAGTCCATCGATAACTCAAGAAGAGACATCCGAAATTGTGGTATCACCCCTTTCGCGAATGGGCGTGATGTTGTGAGGGATGAAAAACATTAAAAACACACACACACACACACACACACACACACACACACACACACGTTCATAATGCGTTGCATTACGGACGGAAAAATGATGATGCTTAGAGAAATATTAAAAACAACTTGGTAGCAAATTAGGTAGCGGGTGCAAAACAGCTCACAATACACTATATCTTACAAACAAAAAATTCAACGGAGAAGATAATCGTTTGGCCTATTTCGAATACATCATTGCCCGAGCACTTGCTCTAGCAGTATCATTTCCTCTAGCCGAGCGAGCAGACATGAGGTCCCAATTTATAGCCCCCTTGTCAACAGTCTTCATCCGCGGCTCAAAAATGACCTCCTTCCCCAGCACCATTTTGTCATGACCAGGATCTGGGTTTGTCTTTTGGTGGCCTTTCCACGCGATAACAGAAGGGATATGAAACCAACTTGGTGCATCCTCGCTGATAGTGGTATCGTCCCGGTGCTGAAATTTGGCTTTTCTGGACCCACTAAATTCTCCGCACATGCCTGTTTGGGGCACGTGATGCATGACAGCTGGGATATGCATAAAACTAGGGGCATCATGGCTCACACTCGTGTCATCTATGATTCTGCCGTATCCTCCGGCTGCCTTCGCATACGCAGTCCAGGGCGTGGTGCTCACCTTCATCCACAAGGGGGCAATTACTTTCTTATCGTAGAACAACGAGGCAATCTCCCGTCGCTCTGTCAAAGATGTAGCATTCTTATCTAAATTGCTATCACGCTCGTAGACCTTCCCGCCAATCCCTATCATATTAGTCGAACCCCGCCTGTGGGAATTAGCCGCTGTTCCCAGTTCATGCCTCGAAGAAGGCTGCTTTCCAGAAGAAGCAGCGGCTGTTGCTGGGGTTTTTCTGGAGCTTATCCCCCCCCCTACACGAGGCGTGCGTTTTGCACCCATGACACGGCCCGAGAGATTAGTTTTTTTTATTCGAAATAGATGGGGGTAGGGTTAGAGAGAGAAGGAGAAGTTATCGGAGGTAGTTGTGAGTTGAGCTGCCAAAAACGTATTGCACAGTGCTAAAACATTTTTTTGAAAAGAATTTGCGTGAAATGATAAATTAAGTTTCCTCTGCCAGTCCCAAAGAGGCTAAACCGATGGCCAGTGGAAACGGTGACGAGCGGAACGTATCTGATGATGGTATTGGGGAGTGGGCTGAGGGAGGGGATCAGAGGGAGTATGAAACACCCACAATTAGTGAGGAAACCGCAGAGCTCCTCCCAAACTTCCAGCTCCAATTCGACGATGCAAGGAACGAGCACTATCTTTTCCACCCTTACACTGGCGAATGCATCTTTGGTGTTGATGAAAGGGGGAACTTAGTTTCTGATCTTGATCGCAATAAGTCCATGTGGACAAGGGCTACACTCTTCTATGAATCAGTGGAAGACATGCGGAGAGAAATCACGGGGCAGCGGATCGCCAGGGCCAAGAGATACAAAAGCACGTTCCCCCCTAACCGTAGCATCTATACAGAGGAGGTTGCTATTTCGATTCTGCAGAATTTTTTCAGACGGATTTATGGCCTCATGCGGTATCGGCAGAAGATATTTGACACGTACGTAAAGAATTACGATGCTGGTAGCTATTTGTTTTACTTCACAAACGTCGAAACCGGGGTTACTTCGTGGTGCCGCCCGATTGGTCTGGGTCAGAGCGCTGAGAATGACATACCTGAGGCTGTGGAAGACATCATGGTAGCCCACGAAAATGGTGATTTTGGTGATTACCAGCTTGCGGAGTACAAAGATTGCGGCGAGGATGACTACCAGGATGGAAAAACAGAGGACGAGGAGCTAGTCTTAGGCTTTCCGGCCGTCAAGAAGAAGTCTCCTTTCCTCATTGGACCGTACTGCAAGCGCACAAGGGGAGTACCGGGCCGGAGGGTTCGTAAAGCACTGGGCAACAAGAAATTGAAGAGCGCGGGGGCAGTGGTGGACAGGTTCGGGAGGACGGGATTTGCGCACCCCAAAGACATGAGTATTGACGTGACACTATATGGGGAAGACATACCGGCCTTGGACGGCTTGGTTGTTAAGGACGCGACAGTTGAGCCGTACATGTTGATGCGGGCGGCACACGAAAAAGGACCCCAAGCTGTACTTGATTTGATGAAAAAGCACAAACAGAACAGGCACATCATCATGTTTGGGTGTTTAAGCTTCTGCAAGTACGAGATAAAGGAAACCGAGGATGGTGTTGCTAGTGTCGAGGCGACTAATTGCTGCAAGATGATGCTATCTTTGTGTGACGACGAGTGGACGGAAAACAGGGCTATTCTTTCCGCTGCTTTGGGGGCGCTCGCTAGCCTCAGCGACAATTACTCCAATCGAATCATGATGCACGAGACCAACTGGATGTCGAGGGTGGTCAAGGTGATGAAATCTGTAGAAGAGGAGACCACCGATGTGTACGTTCGGCATGCTGACGGTGTGACCAAAATGTCTGTCACAAACGTGACTCGCCAGAGTGTTGACATTGCTGTCAACGGTTGCAAACTTCTTTTCAATATGGCTTGCGATGAGAGCAATAGGGAGTACGTTGCCGACTCGGGAACTCCCCTCGTCATGTACGTCATGAAATTTGTGGATGACAATGCAACGGTGCAGCACTACGGTGTCTTGGCGCTGTACAACTTTGTTTATAGGAACGAGGCGGCACACTTTCAAGCCAACGAAGACGGTGCGATGGAACTCTGCGAAGAAGTTGTTGCAAATTTTCCGAACGATGACAACCTTAGGCGGGCAGCTAAGAGGACGATAAAGGCACTTACTCCGGAGGGCTGGAGAGGGAATCTTTCGACAACTCACGACGACACAAAGAGCTGATTATGTGATAATTATTGTGAAACAGTTGGATATGTTTATTTAACGCTAGAAAGCGCTGTAATTTTACTGTTATTACCCGACCCGACGATATATGATATCGACGATACCAACTAAATGGTACGCAAACGTTCGTTATTCCTAAATCTAAGTTTTTTTGGCTAAAGTATTACACAATGTCATCGTCGTCGTCTTCCACATCGAATTGCGCCGTATTTGTATGTCCGTCAAATTTGCTTATCTTGCCCCGCATGTCCGAAGTAGAAGAACGGTTTAATACAACAGCAGGAGGCGGCCGATTTGCACTCAACCGATCATGCTGCTGAGATATGCTTTTGGCAGATGTGACTTTGCGAAGAAACCTATCCTCGGGACTAACACTTAGCTCGCTTGTAGTCGACTCATTAAGTCTCTCTTGAACGATACTTAAGGCAGACAAGTCACTGGTATCGGCAGAACTGATACTGCATGCCAAATTCCTTGTGCTCATCGAGCTTGTGGAAAATTCGTCATACTGTTGTCCAACCACTTTGCACTCCTCGTCGTGATCAATTTCGATCTGGGTAATTTGCATTGCATTGAAAGAAGGCTCTTTTCCCCAGGATTCCCAAAGGGCGAGATTTTCCTAATACGGGAAAAAAGCGGTAAGTGTAAGTAAAGTGGTTAGTCACAATCAACCGCAACCGCAACCGCAACCGCAACCGCAACCGCAACCGCAACCGCAACAGCAAACGCAACCGCAACCGCAACCGCAAAAAATCGCTCACCTTCATATTGATAGCAAAAATCTTGATCGCACCCGCGTCCGAATCAACGTGGTTTGTGAGGTACTCGGTCCAAATAGTGTAAACAGGTTGCACCAGGAAATTAATGAACCCCTTCTGAGAGCCAGGGATGCTGTTGACATCCTTGCGATCGCACAGAGGACTGATTGAGAACTTGCGACGGCGCTCTTCATCTCCCTGGGCAAAAAATTCGCGCATAATCAAGCGGCTCCACTTGAGATGCAATGGGGGAGATTTTGTCGGGTGCCCGATATCACTGCACTTGATGGCCATCTTCATTGCCATGAGATTCATCTGCTCCTCTTCCTCGGGAGTAGCCTTTGTGTCCGTTTTCGAGAGCCCCATTGCTACCACTTCGTTCTTGAAGCTAGCGACTATATCAAAGTGGAGCTTTAAATCAGTCGCCAAAACAAGAGCGATGCAGATTTCGCGGCATTTAGCCTTTTCTTGCTTGGGGAGGTTCTTCAGAGGGTCGAGTTTTTCCTGCTGCATCAAGATAAACGCACTTGAGATGTGATGGTTCTCCAGTACACTGGAATCATTGTGAAGGAGTGCTAGCTCATGCCCAGTCTTTACGAGAAAATTGTTGTTCAGCCCAGGATGTCTATAGTCATGAACTATGGAGGCAAGCATTAGTGAGAATACCTCCAGTTCAGAAAGTTTGTTCCTCATGCCGGCCACATGGACCATAAAGTGAGCTGATTGAACCACGTCTGTTGCATGCATCTTATTGTGATAAACATTGTCCTGTGTGATGATGCGATCATATCGATTGAGGACAACATTTGTTTTCGGTGTGCGTGAGCGTGAGTATGAATTTATTATTTGATTTGAGGGGTAGGTGGGTGGATGAATGGATGGATGGATGGATGGATGGTTTGGTGAGTGTGTCTAGTGGTAGTAGTGACTGTTTTGGCAGTCTTCGTCTTATTCGCTGCCGCCGCTGAATTCACTTCCTGAACTGAGACTCACTCACCCCGTAGTTTTTTTCGATCTCCGCAACAAAGTTATTCCAATAGAATTCGTTCGTATTCAAAAAGTCCGACCAGTGATACCGACTATCCGAAAAAATGTAGCTGCAGAGGCCAGTAAGCGGCTTCCCCTTGCAAATCTTGCCAAAGAGGTGCACGTCAAAGTCCCAGTCATCTAGCTTCTCAACCAGAAATGTGTCTATTTTGAATTGGCGGCCCTGCCTCATTAAGTTCAAACCCACGACACTGCTTCGGTCTGGACAGCTCAGGACCCGCGAGTCCCGAGGTAAGGCCTTGTCACCGACAGCAGCGTTGAGTGAGGTAATTGACAATCGTCTGATGTGCGCTTCATTTGCAGACAAACGCTTCGTTTTTCCTCGTTTAGATTGCCACTTTTCGTGCACCCACGCGCTCTCAACATCACGAAATTCTTTGTTTCCCTTGGCAGCGTTTTTAGACGTGGTTAAGGACGAAGAATTTTCGCTATTGTTGCTCGTTTCAATGATATTATCGGTACGATAAAGCGTCTGGTGGCACACAAGGAGTAGGAGTTGCTTTAGTTCCTTCAGTTCTGAACTAGAATAGTGCACGCCGCCAGTGTTTCTTTTGTATTCTAGTGCCCGTCTCATTAGCTGGACCAAGCGGAGGCTGGGGATATCTGAGGGGATAGAGGACATGCGGCGGGAGCTGCTGGAGAGCCGCTTCGAGAGGATTCTCAACAGCCCAGACGGGGTCGCCGAAGGGTTCTTAGTACTATTTTCTTCTTTTTTCTCGTTGTTGATTGAGACAAATTCTCCATCAGAGGCGAACGCCTCATGGAAGAGCTCTGTTCTGGCAGGAAGAAGGATAATTCGCCCTGCAATTATCGGGAATTCCCATCCGCCGATGACGTCAGCCCCAAGGCAAAGGAACAATATAGGTATTATCATGACGAAGTATGCGTCGATGAGGTTGGGGACAGAATGAACGAGATGCTGGAGGCGGGTGTACACAAGGAGGAAAGTTACTTCAACTAGGGAGAAAAATAGGAGGACAATCTGCGTATTATTCAAGTACACTTTTGCCGCCGGGTTGGTGTGATCATTGCTCATTAATTTTGAATACCACACCGTGCTAAACAAAGCCACAAAAACCGCCGAACTGATGAGGAAACAGTTTCCAGTAAGGCTACAGTAGATTGAGGCCAACCTGTCCCCATCAGATTGGTTGATCCCAAGCATGGATGACATGGATGAGGTCGATGCTGAGGAGGACAACCTGTGCCGATGTAGAGGCATGGCCACGCGCGACTCCTCCCCTACAAGTAGGAATATTTGTGGTCAGGGGAGGGGGGATGGGTTTAGATGAAAAGTTTCCCGATCCCCGAGAAGCAACTGATATGGTCCCTCTTGATTAAATTGAGTTTAAAGCGCTCGGCCAGGCTCGCAAATTAAGCGAACGTACTGGTATAGGGAGTTCAAACTTAGGAAGATAATGCAAGTTTTGTTTCAAACAGCAGAAATATCACTCAATTTGACCAAGTCAGTTCTCAGTTCTCACAAAAAAATTGGAGAGTGCGGGGCAAAGAAGAAGGCACCTAACAATCTAGAAACGTATTTAAGAGCGTTAGACGGGTCAATTCCTACGCTTGTTGTGTGATTTCGCTTCAATTCACTTCAACTCTTGTCTCTCCTAGTGCTTGCTTATTGCAGGCTAGCTTTCAAAGACAAGCTCGAAAGCACAACAAAAAACATGAATTTGGCGCATAATTCACCGCATTCGGCTGATTCTCCCGTCACTAAGTACTCAACGTTGCCGTCTTTACAATACTTACGTCAGACAAAGCTCAAAATATACATTAACGAAGCCCTTTCTGCTCTCCTTGCACAGGCGTCAGCACAAGGGCACGAGAATGGAGGTGTGAACGGAGGCGGAAATTCCGGAGGGGTCAAGGGGATCGACGTAGGGAAGAGACCGCTTCGGTTCTTGTCTAACCACTTTGAGTGCGTCGTGAGAAAGGTGAGTAATTTTTAGTTTGGTGTTGGTGTGGATCGGGTAAGAGGGCATGCATATGATGCAGCACAAGTTTGGGAGCAAAGCTGCAAGCAACTAACGGACAATTGCAGAACAAACAGTCGCACATCACAGCGAAAAACTTCACTTATCTCATCTCGACCCCTTACAACCGGTTAACATTTCTGCAAACCTTTTTGGATCTGACATCTTCATTTGACAAAATGCAAGTCACAGCCGATGACTTTCATCACCTCGTCCTCATGCTCTGCCCGGACTTTCCCCGCAGCGTCATCCATTCTGTGGCGTGGCTGGGGGGAGAAGGCAATTCAAAGGCGTCCAGTGCAAAGTTTGAGTTCTCCCGGATGGCCAGGGGATTTTTCTATTGGTTTTATTGGGCTGAATTTTTCCTCCAACTGATGGTTTTCTTTGAAGCAGCTTACGACGGAGCCAGTGGAGGATCAAAGGGCACAAAGGGTGGAAGCGGTGGACAAGCAAAGAGGTGAGTTCTGCGGATGCTGATGGCTCCGAAATTTCATGTTTTCTTTTCGCGAATCATCAACCAACTCACATCCTGAACTGTGGTTGCTTTGTGCGAATAATTTACCAGCATTGTGATGCCGCCATTGATATCCGACGCAGTGAAATCACCGTTGCGCGAGCTCAATATTGTATTCGGCCAATCTCCAGGGCATTCATCGAAAGATCAGCCAGCGAGGACGTCGTCATGGAAGCGCGCCTTCGGCTGCAGCGTCGACATATCTCACATTGTTGTTGCCCTTAATAGAATTGAAAAAGGTTGCCGATCGATTGGACTGCCTTTCGTCCCATGCTCTATATTCACCAATAGCGACCAATATATAAATGCCAATAACGTCGTGACTGAGGTAGGGTCGGAGGGAGTTGACGCCAGCACTGCCCTTCCACCGACTAAGGCCGGTCAAAAGGTGACTCTTGAAAGGCTCTGGGTTAACCTCACAAGTGACGAATTCTTCGATGAAAAGTACAGAAACTTCGCAAACAACAGTGGAGGAGGAGGCAGATAAGATAACTGTTATTTAGAATAATTATTATTTTGACTGTCTGACCTCCGACCTTCATCACTTAGCTTCCACTCATTTTCCAGAACTCTCTTTTTCTTCTTTCGTCTCAGGACAGAGCCACGCTGGTCGCT
>Ga0115556_1002142_pt1 | contig 13291 bp, 11 predicted proteins | sample COGITO_mtgs_1104_5_FD_87282 | JGI IMG/M metagenome (GOLD analysis project Ga0115556, IMG submission 87282) | Pelagic marine microbial communities from North Sea - COGITO_mtgs_110414 | ecosystem: Environmental > Aquatic > Marine > Epipelagic | place: Germany:Helgoland, sampling site Kabeltonne... | reverse complement strand
GGGGGTTGTGGGGGGGATTTGGGGGGTTGCGGAGAGGACGAGTGTGGAAAGGTAGGAGGGGGAGGGACCGGGGACGGGGGGGAGGGAACGGACACGAAATAAGCGGAGGGGGGAGATCATCGGATAAAAGGATGCAGAGGGGAAAGAAGGGGTGAAGGACACCTTCTTGTGGTTTTTTTATTAGGTATTTTAAGTGTGACGAAGGGCGGTGTGTTTCATAAAGGAAATCACTTTTTTTGGTTTTCACAAACTGCTGACTCCAACTCCAAGTTGCTGTCGTCGTGGTTTCGCCGTTTCGACTACTCTCTCCAAGATTTTATGCCTCCCGCCCTTCGGTTCAATATTCTGCTTCTCTATTGATGAGGTGGGGATTTGGTTCATGAATAATGTGTAGTGTTAGAATGGAGAGATGGCCCCCTTTCTCCAAGGGGGCCAGCAGGAGGGATTGTTGTTTTTGAAGACATTTGATGAATGATAATGATGATGATGTTGGTGGTGATGGTGATGGTGATGGTGATGGTGATGGTGATGGTGGGAAAGATGCAGGAAAGTGAGAGAGATGCACGATTGGCAATCCTGGTCGTCCCTCTCGTCCAATTTTTAAAACCGTGGACACTATAAAGAATAAAATCAGAACAACACCAAAGACTCTCCTCTCAAACTCGGCACTTTTTTTCTATTATTCAATGTTTTTCCTTTCTCTTTCTTTTCGATATGTTTGCTTTCAAGCGGCACAGGATAAGGCTACAGATTTTATATCATACACGCATTTGAACAAGCCAATCCGAGGTTAGGAACGGCCACATTATATTTTTTGATTTTCACCCGTCATCCTCTCCCGGTGGCAAAATCTTCTCTCTCTCTCTCTCTCACTCCCTCCACCATTGCTCTCCTTCAGTACATAAACATATATAATCATCATCACTCCTTGCTATATACACAATGAGCTTAGTATCTCCGTCCCCAAGCAAGTGGATTAATGACCCTTTCTTTTTTGGGAAAAATGACCCTAGGGGGTTCAATGTGAGTGCTCTCAGTTTCCCAGCTCGCATTCGCCGCCCCGAGGCACGTTCCATACGCCCTAGTATCATAACAATGAGGTCTCGTCTTGATATGTTCCATATCATTCAACATTCCCGTCGACATTGTACCGTAAGCACTGGGCATCTTGAGAAATCCCGACCGCCCACCAAAGTCCTCGGGGATCCTGTCCTTGGGGAATGTATGGCTGGTCGCCGTCTTGTCCTTGCTTAATATCTGACGTCCAATGCTCCTCTGAGCCTTGTACGACGCAGACGTCTGGTGCCCATAACTCAACTCGTCAATCATCTCCCTAGTACTGGGTTGTCCGACGAACTCCAACCCCTTCCCCCCCGGGTGGAAAGATGTCTGGCTAGGTTTGTAAGACCTCATAAAGTTCCTGTGTATTTCGCTTCTCCTGCCAGTAGTCGCACCTCCGGGGGATTTCATGTGGTCGAAGGCCATGCGGTCCATGTGATTGTTGTCCTGGAATTGGGAAACTCTGCGGTCCTGATTTTGGTAGATGGCATCACGGGCTAAGTTCTCTGTGCGGTGGGAGTAGTTGTAACCAGACAGAACTGTTCTGTCGGTCTGGGGCTCTGACATGGTGGTTTATATTATAAATGTGTTTTGATAATTCACTGAATTACCATGGAAAAAATCAGTTGCGGGTTTTCTCAGATTTCTGCTGCGTCGCCTCGTTCGCTGGGATACATAACCCTAACCCTTTTTGTCATTGATAATACTTCCCTAGTTACGATAAATAAGGTACAAATCTATACTCCCCAACACTAAATCTCGAGTCGAAGATTTTCGCAAAATTAACTCTAAAACTTGGAAGGAGTCTGTCATTGCTTCAATAGAAAATAGAAGAAGGCGAAAGTAATAATGTAAGAAGCAAATACGGATGCAAACGCAGGGGGGGTAGTCAGACGTCAGTCATCCGTATGGGAAAAGAATTAACAAAGAACGTGTCGAAAATCTTTGGGAACGACGACGACGACGACGACGACGACGACGATGATGGTAACGATGACGACGACGACCACAACCACCACAACCACCACAACCACCACAACCACCACAACCACCACGACGTTTCATGAGAAGTAGGAGGTAACGGGAAAAAAACAGCAGGACACAGCAGCCAAAATTTTAGCAACCAAACAGCCCATCACAATTTCAGGAAGCCATTCCATTCCTATTATATTATTAAACCCTCATTCAATTCAATCAATCCTCGCTCCCCAATGATTCGTCCAGCTCGTCCACTTCTTCACCGATGCTCTCCTCGATGCTTCCATCATCTCCATCTTCTCCAATCTTCATTTCGTTGTAGCCCCCAGCCCCTCCATTTCCATTTCCATTTCCACCCTCCAGATCCTTGCCCACCGCCCGGCAGATATCGTCCATCATGCTCCGCTCCAGATAAGGATTCAAGACGATCCTCCTGGCCTTCATTCTCTCCATTAGATCGTAAGCCTCGTCCATCCTCCCTACGCTATGGTAGTACTCGATCAAAAGAGCGAAACAATCGCCCACTCGGATGGCGTTCTCGGCATCCTTGCTATCAAGAAGTTTCAGGCAAATCTGCTCACTCTCCTGGGGATCATTCTTGATGCTCCTCCTGGCCAATACGAACCGCTCCATCACGTACACTCTCTGCTGCAAATCGGCCCCCAGCTCGTCGTTGTTGGCCTTGCTGGCATACTTAATGCCCTCCTTCAAAGCCCCGAGCGCCTTCTCATAGTCCCGATATTCATCGATCTCAACCTGGGCGCAGCTTTCGTAGAAACCCGCCAGCGACTGGAAAGCCTTGGCCTTCGTGTAATATGTGATGATGTTCTTCATTATGTCAGCGTTGTTGTGGAAGTCTAAATTCTGCAAATAATTAGCGGCCAAGATGTAGATGTCCTTGTTGCGGCTCACGTTTGCGTAGTAAGTGATCTTCTCCGTGTCGCCGGACTTCAGCAAGCACTTCATCGCCTTTAGGCGATCGCCAGCCTGAGTGTATTTTTTACACGCGAGGTGGTGCTCTCCCTGTTTCTTGCAAGCTTTGGCGAGCTTTCGGATAGTTTCAAGGCGCGCTTCTTTCTCTTTTGGATCATCAGTCTTGGGCGGGGTGAGGCCCTCGGCCATCTCTTCGTTAATCTTAACCCTGTGCTCGATGCATAAGTCGATGGCATAGTCGTACTTCTTCCCCTTCTTGTACAACAATTCGACGGCCTTCTCAAATTGCCCGTTCTTGATGAAAAAGTCACTGCACCTCTCCAGATCTAAGTCACTGCTCCCCTCTCCTAAGCTCTCGGCGAGCTCCTTCAAAATGGTGAACATGTCGTCTCCGCCGGCATTAGGCCCCGACCCTCCATTCTTGCCAATTCTGAAGCACAAATCGAGCGCTTTGGCGTTATCTCCGCCGCGCTGGTACAACTGCACGGCCTTGTCATATTCTCCCTTATTCTCAAAGTATTGCGCACAGTCAACCATGCTGCTCGGTCTGCTCTTCAATGCAAAGCTCATCAATTCACTATCCAAGCCATAAGCCTTGCTCAGCCTGATTGCGTGATTGAAGCAACCGCTCTGGGCGAAAAAGCTGATGGCCTCTTGCACCTCGCCCATACCCTCAAGCTGCCTCGCCAAATGGTAAGCAGCACTAATACTACCGCTCTCGTTCACAATATCAGCCGCCAGCGCCAGTTCCCTGTTGTGGCAGGCCAGCCTCACTAAACTCAAATTGTCGTTGGCGCGGTCGTAAAAGTTTCGGGCCTTGTCGAAGTGGCCCAAGCTCTCACAGTATCCTGCCCACCACTTCAACAATTCCGTGTCGTTCCCTTGCATGATATAATCCTCGAGATCATCCGTTCGACCCTGGTCGAAGAGCATTCGGGGTACCTCGCTCTTGTAGGTGTCGGCACGTTCAAAGTGGCGGATAGCGTTCGCCATGTCGCCGCTCGATTCAAGAAATTTCGCGTACTTGTGATTGGTTGTCTTCAAATGAATGCGATCAGATGACGAGGCAAGGTCCAGAGACTCCACCCACTTGCCCTGCCCCTGATAAAGCTCGTTCAAAAGGTCAAACCTCCCGCACTCTTTATAGAGCCTCTCAGCGTCTTCGAGCAATCCGAGTTGAATTGCCACGGCGGCGACCGCCGCCTCAAGCTCCGGCTCTTTCTTTGCCAGTCTCACTGCTGCGGCCCCCCTCGCGTGCCCCATGTTCCCGAGACACACCTCCGCCACATCCAGTCGCTTCGTCTTGACGCACATGTGAGCCATATTCTCCCAAACAGAGGGGTTCCGAATGAGTTTCACGGCTCGGTACGCCTCGTCCATATTCCCGATGGTCAAATAGTAGCTGAAATCCAGCAGCGCAGCTTTGGTACTGTTGTCGACGTCCTCCAAACCGACAAAATCTCTCATCACCTTGCTCATAAGACGCTGAGAGTTGGGCTTGTTGACGCTACTTTTCGTCTCCTCCCTCGCATCATCGCTGTCACCCGAGGCGACAAAGTAGAGGCGAGGAACCTGCAGCCCAATGAGCGTTTCTAGCGGTTCCTCCAACGAAAATACGTCCTGCATCTTAATTCCAAAGTCTGCAGTAACAAACATGGTTGTCACCTCGGGCAGTTGGTTGTTGCTTGAAGTGGTGGCAACCCTATCAACGTTATTTTTGTCGTCGATGTCGCCGTCGCCGTCGCCGTCGCCACGTTTTTCTTCGCTCGTGGGTGAGCTAGCGCTGCCGAGTTCGGCTATGGCACTTCTCGTCTCACAAGAAAGGAGCTTTGGCTCGGAGGGATCCCAAAAGTGGCTAGTGGGGATCCTCCCAGACTTTCGAAAGTCGAAATGGTCAACGATATCCCGGTCCGAATCGTAAACGTACAGCCGGCTGTCGGGCTCCCGTATCTTTAAGGATCCGTGCAAGCGGTCGCTCAGGATGGAAAGCCTCGTTCCGTCTGCATTCACACGGATGGAACGGATCGCACCGATAGACTCGTTGGTGAGAGGATCCACAAACTTACCAGAAGAACCGAGGGGTTTTGGGTCTTTTCTGCTTACATCCATTAGCTTCAGTACGCCCTTGTCAGTAACCACGGCGAGGTAGTTTCCGTTCAGATCGACGAGCTGAGGCATCCCTTCAGTCGAGGTGAAGCTAACAGAGAGTCGTTGTACCCCATGGAGATTTGTGATGAGAAGACGGTTCTTCTCCGCCATGAAAAGAGTGTCCCTTCGGAGAGCGATCGAACGGGCAGACGTTTGAAAGTCGCTGACTTGCTTTCTTTCCCCTCTTTCCCGCCCTAATCCGTAAACCTGTGCCTCCTTCCCATTCCAAACCACCATATGGTGGCCATCAACGACGACGCCCTTGACATTTATTCCAGTGTGAATTACCGAGCCGCCTCCCTCCCTATCCTCGATACTGACAGTATCATTGTTGATTTGTATAGCCGCGCAGCCGTCGCGGAGGCAACGGTGCAGAACCGTCTCGGACAAAATGGTTGTACCAAAGTCAGTACTGGCAGCCAGCAAGCCCTGGCCAGGACCCCAAGTAAGGTGTGTTATGGGACCCTGGATCTGCGAGTGTGGCATTGCCTTCCACTGAGAACTCCCTGTAATGGACGCGGAGTTGCGATTCTTCTTCTTGCCGAGGTTTCCGTTGTCGTCGGCATCATCGTCGTAATCATTGTCACTGTCGTCTTCGTCATTGGTGTAACCTCCCACAAACTTCCACATTGCCACCCCCCCATCCTTGGTCCCGACAGCAACATATCGCTGCACGGGATTGAACGCTACACTTACTGCCCTCTCTCTCCTCTCCATGCCCGCTCCGTGCAGCGTGAGGACAAAGTTCTCGTCCTTCTGCAAATCCCAGAACCTGACCATATTCTCCCCAGAGACTGAGGCTAGAAGCCCGGGACCAGCCCAGACAATGTTACGCACGCCGTGTTGGAGGGCGTCCCCTCCAACAGATAGCTTCACTTTCATAACCGGGGTGACGTGACCGGAGGGTGAAACTTGGAGCTGGGTCATGAGCAGCGACCGAGTAATAATTACGAGACGCATCTTGCTGCTGTAGAATAGCAGGCTATCAATGCTGCTGGACAGGGACTGGACGTCAGTGCAATGACCGAGGTCGTCCGCGTAAGAAACAATACCCGAAGCGGAACCGAAGAAGAAAGAAGGAGAAAATGTTCGGTTGCGAAGGTCCGACTTGTTGCCAGATGGTAAGGTGGAAACGACATCAGTTGCGGAGGAGTCCACTAAGTTGGAGGAGGGACGAAGCGAGTTCTTGTCACCACGTTTCCCCGATTTGCTTGCGATATTCCCGTTTGTTGTAGTAGCATCCTCGGGTGTGGCAAATACAACGGAAGTCAATGGGCTCGTTTTACGGTACTGAATCGAAGGAGCAAGGGAACCTCGAGCATCCGATTTCCATACACAGCAGATTCCAGAGTTATCACCGGTGATTAGGCGGGTACCACTGTAAGTTTGGTTTGGTTTGGTTTGGTTTGGTTGTAGGAATGAGCGCCGTGGAGTGTAAGAGAGAGACAAGCCGACAAAAAAATATGAGACAGCTCGAAAACTCGAAAACTCGAAAACTCGAAAACTCACCTTGGATTCCACAGCATAATTCCGACCTTGCTACTGTGGATGCTCGTATTAATACTTGTACAATTCACCCCACCCCCTTCGTCGCCTTTCTTCCCTTTCTTCCCACCACCCATGTCATTCTCCTTGTCGCTCTGGCCGGGCGACCCTCCAAATAGAATCGCCTCGTCGACTGACCAGCAATCAACCTTTCCGGATGAATAACCAACAGCAAGAAGCGGACGGGTGGGGTGCCAGCTGAGAATGGTCGGGGTAGAATCCCCTTTCGTTGAGGAGGAGATAAAAGATGAGGGCAAAGGGTGACCCTGCAAATCGAATTCATCGATCAATGTGCGTTCAGTCGGCATCAATAGGTTTCAATCATCAAAGTTGGTTAGATGATGAAGACAATATTTTTGAATTGCATTCCTTTGGCTGTTAGCAGCTGATAACGCTGGATGATAATTGCTCGCGAATTTCGAGGGACTAGTCTAAACTTACCTCTTCGCCGTAAAAGCGAACCCCGCCGCCCTCTCCAACTGCCAAGACCCTGGCTGTGTTGCAGAAGCCAAACGCCTTCACCCCCGCTCCCCCCTCTGAGGAGGATTTGGGGTCCTCCTTAACGATCTCTTTCGAGGAACCGGGGGGAGGCTGGCATCGGTAGTCGCAAAACACCGAGGAACTCATAGCAAGATCGTCGTAATTGTGGATAGCAGACAGCTAGGAGGAGGGGGAGGGAGGTAGGTGGGGAATCAAAAAAGGTTTTGCTGGGATGGTATTGTACGTCTCAAGTGTGTGTTCCGCCTGTCTAACGGGTAAAAAGACAGGAAGTGCAAGTGTAGGCCAAGATGCAACTTAAACTATCCTAATCAACTTGTCAGCATGTTCATAATGTTCAAATTTTATTTCGTGATTTTTTTTGACTTGCTTTTACCTCGCATATTTTAAGACGTTCCTCTGTTAAATAGAAGGTCCTCGACTCGTCTGAAGAAGAGGGGGGAGGAAATACCAGCTCCATATCGGATAAACACATTCTTCTCAGTAAAGCAACCGCTCTCACACACAGATCGCTTGTTCTCAAGTCAATCCATCCCCTTTCCAGAATGAGGAGGAGGGCTTGTAGGAAAAGACGACGTTAAGTGAGGAAGCTGATGGCGGGATATTCATAGCACAGCCTAAAGCATGTCAGGTTAGAGAAGAGGTGCAACAAAACGCTGTCTCACTGCTTAACTCAAGTACTCCACCCACCACCCTCTAAAAAACTTATACTGTTTGCTTTTTTCAAGAACTGTCAACAACTATTCTTTAATTTACTCGTTATCATCTTCGCAATCATCTACGGGCATCATCAACAATTCGTACGAGACAAGGAACTTCTGGACCTGTCAATATGGGTGAAGGAAGTAACAAGCAAACAAACAACAAACGGTAGGTGAGTTTAGAAAACGCAGCTTGAACAATAAAAGATTCTAAACGCTACTTACCTCCTTCTTCCGCCGATTCCACCAAGCTGTACACTCGTCCACCAACCCGGGCTCGGCAACATAGATGGAGTTATCGTCTGGAAGCTTGCTAATCCAGCAGTTTCCACTTGCCGGAGCATGCTCGCCATCAGGGAGCTGGTAGCGGGGCTCGAAGCCACCTTCCTCCGTGTCTCGGAACTTTTTGTTGCATTTCTTGGCAAACGGCGACAATATATCTTGGATGTCCTCACTTGAGAGGTTGATGGAATGTTTGGTGAGGGCTTCTCGGATCACCTGCTGCTCCACACCTCCAAGAAATATAATAACGAGAAGCAATACGTCGCGGCAAACTTTCGCGTTCGCGTCAAGTGGCGTGAGGTCGCTCTGCAAAATCCAGTTCCCCCTCACCAAGCATCCAACCTTTTTGAGGCAGTCGAGAACCAAACGGCGGTGCTGCTGCCCCTTATTGCCATCAGCAGCATCACGAGAGCTCACTCCGAAGGCGTCGAGCACAGCCTCGGTCGTTATAGGCGCATTCATCCGGTAGAAGTGGTCGATCATCAGCTGGATTATCCTCTGCTCTCCCTTCTCCCCCTCCAAGCTACCAATAGGATCCGAGTAGTTCAGAGTAGCCAAATACGACGATTTCAGGTGCCCATCTTCATCGTCAAATAGGATACATCTGTTGGTGTCACGGCAGAACAAACTATCGTCGTTGCCGGGAACAGTGCCTGTGTGGATGCTTTCATCGACATCCAAGTGAACCCAAGGCTCACCGTCTTCGATATCCTTCTGAAACCGGTAGCTGGCCTTCTTCATGGCAATCATCCTATCGCTGTCCTTCTTCCGAAATCCGACTGCCGTCGCCGCAGTGACCTCTGAGCCGTCGTTCACATTGCCTCCTCTGTCGTCGTTTTCGCCTTTTTCGTCGCCTCCACTCTTTAAATAGCTCGAGTTACCGGACCTGTCCAGATTCGCGAGAGAATAACGCAGCTGGTACGTTTCTGAATAAGGATTCAAGTGGAGCTCGTTGCCCTTCAAAACTCCCACGGCAGCATGGCAAACATGAGGGACAAAATTTGACTTGTACGCATGTCTCAAAATATTCCGATCCGGATCGTTCGCAAAGTATTCTCCGTCGTTGTCGCTGTCGCCGTCGTAAGTATCGGGGTTGAAACCGTCGATAAACTCGTCGTCATTCTCACCCTTCCTCCAGCTCTTCACTCCCTCTGCCCTCTTCTGGGTATTCTTGCTCTCGCGAAGGTCCAGCTTCATCTCAACCTCCAGAATTTTACTTTGGGGCTTGATCTTAAATGCGCTTATGTTGTAGGGTAGCTTCGAGGTTTTTTGGTGAGCCGGGAGCTGGAGGAGAGTGTTGGTGCCTGTTCGGGAGGGCTTGTTGATGAACACGTCGATTGTGCGGATGACTGGGTCATCCGACAAGCTAGGGTGTTTCTTGCTTTTCGTCATTTCTGTTGTTGTTATCTGGGTGTGTGTTTGCAACGCTAATACACGGTGAGACCAGAATGAGAGTGTGCGTGAGGGGGGGGAGGAAAGGTTCGTGGAGTCCTATTAAAGAGGGTTAATAAATGTCCAGTTTACGATCAATTTTGGGTTATAGGACGTACTTTCGTCGCTTTAACGGGGAAAGAGGGGGTGTGGGGCCCTCGGAAGTAAAACAGAAACAGAGAGAGAGAGAGAGAGATAGGGCAGGCAGAGAAAAAAGAGGCAGAGTAAAACAGCGCTGGATTGTTGTTAGAACACAATTTTTGTTGCCCCTGGGATTCATAGAAACTAAATCTATACTTCCCCTAATTAGACACAGAAAATGATGCAAATTCTCGCTGTTGTCAGGAGATCAAAGCTGCACATTCGGCGAACGTTTTGGTCTTCCTCAATGTGCAGGTCTCTCGGGAATCACCCCGATCCCGCTACTGTAACCTACCACCCCGATGGATCGACGACTGTAGCGCTGCCTCGCTTTTCGGCTCCCGTGGGGTCGGTTCGGATTATGCAGGCAACAGGCAAGGAAGGCGGCACTGAATACTTGACAACATGGAATTCCACTTCTATTTCTGCCGCTGCGCCCAGGTCTACTGCGCCCAGGTCTACGACATCTAGCCCCACGACTGCTAACCCCACGAGTGCGACTGCGACTGCGACTGCGACTGCCGCGTATTCAATTGGCAACAACATTTCTCTCGCATGTGGCTGGGTGAACGAATCAGGGGAAGTGATATATGAGAGCGACGTCCTCCGTCCGGTGGAATTCCAAAGCAAGAATTTGAAAGTCTTAGATTCCGCCTGCTCTTGGGGTCACTCCGCCTTCATCGCCCAGAACGACGACAACGGCGGTAAGAAGGAAGTCTATGTGACAGGGAGGCCCCTGGACGTGAAAACGTTGCTTCGGATAAGCCGGTTCCCCCCCTCCTTTGCCAAAATGACCAACAAGCTCACCTCGTGGATGCAGTCCGTTTCGCCGGACAGCACTCTCTTCGGATGGGTCGAGCCCAAGGTGGCTGAGGGCGGGGACTCGGTGTACGAGAAGGGCAGTCGGATCCAGATCCCCCCGGAGGAGGTGCCCAGATCGATCCACGCCTCCTTCGGCCTGACTGCCCTCATCACCGAGAGCAATAATTTGTACATGATGGGAGACAATCAACACGGTCAGTGTGGTCTCGGCGAGGACGCGGGGGCGTACGTTTGGGGTCTCACGCAGAGGGTGGATTTCTTCACGGAGAACACGTTCGAAAACGAGGACGAGGTCGAAGTGATCTCCGAGAACGTGGTGGACTGCGCCCTTGGCCTGCAGCACGTCTTGGTCTCCACTGACGACAACAAGGTTTACGCCTTTGGGAAGGGGCTCCGCGGACAGCTCGGGACCGGTTTCGAGTCGTCCGACCGTCCCATGCGCGTTTCGTTCCGGAACGAGGTGAACAGAGAGATTGACGTCGATGTGAAGTTCTTGGCGGCCGGAATGAACCACAGCGTTGTCGTCGATCAGACCAATGCGAACGTCTTTATATGGGGGAAATTGACCAGGCGGCAGTCTCGCGAGGAGCGCGACATTGAGGGCAACATTGAGGGCAACATTGAGGGCAACATTGAGGGCAACATAGAGGGCAACATTGACGACATTGACGACATTGACGACATTGACGACGGCGGGGAAGGACAAAGAGTTGACGCCGGAGAGCCCGTCAGGATCAGCATCGCCGACAAACTTTACAGTGAAAAATCCGAGGTTGTGGGCTGCGTCTGCGGCATGGCGCACACCGCCATCCTCGTCAAAAACGGGAACCTTTATAGCCTGCATTACCACGGCCTGTGGGACCAGAACACGACCACTATCGGGGGAGGGAACGCCGACGACATCTTCAGCACCGATTTCGTCGAGGTCTGGTCCCATTCGGTGTCTGGCGAGGATGAGAAGGTGCGCCTCTTTGGGGGCTTCGATACCACGCTCGTCATCGATGAAGGGGACGTCACCGTTGCCGTTCGTGACATGTGGGGGGATGGGACGGGGAAATACGGGAAGGTTATCGATGAAGATGTCGACTGGTTCGAGAAGGAAGAAGGTACTGCTCGAGTGGTCACCCTCAATAACGGGTGGAAACACAAAGTGGTGCTCCTAGAGAAATAAATACAAATGCCAAATGATGAAGAAGTAGCAGGGGGAGATGGAAAGGAAATCGGAATTGAAGTATTTGCTTCGTCGGGTGGAACGAAAGGGTGATGGAACTCCTCAGACTTTCTATCGCTCAGCCTTACTTCTTTCACCCCAAGTAGTAGTGTGGTAGAGTATATTTTTTAGTTTAACAACGGAATGGTGAAGTTTAAAGGCAACAAGTCTTTTCTGAGTTGGAAATTTGCATATGGCAACGCCAACGCCTGTACGAACAGGCGTGCGAGGGAAGGAGGAGGAGGAGAACGAGGACATCGAAGGAGAGTGAGCAGCTGAGAGTGAGTGTAAAAAGGTATTATATATGTTACTGTAATGTTGATATTGTATATTTAATATGCTCTGTAGGAACCTTTGAAGAGATGAGAAGAGAGGAGAAGAGATCGAGCCTCAATTTTTGAGTTATATATAAAAATAGTAGTTTTTGGCATGCTTTGTTTTTAATTTGAATGATTTCACTCCGAAGCTCTAAAATCAGAGCCCCCCTCCGGAAGCTCTGCTCCATACCGGTATCTATCTACACTCTGCGTGCTCGTCGTCGCTTGATTTCCCGAGATTCCAGCCCCAAAAGTGCCAATGTCTTCTCTCTTCAATTTTCCCTCCATGTTCTCCAACGTGGTTACTTCGTCGACCGAGGCCACATTTCCGACTGAGGCCACATTTCCGACCTTTGTCGAGGTCGAGTCCACTTCCCTCCCGTGGACCGCGACAAAGAAACCCGCAGTCGCGGACGAGGATGTCGACGTTTACGACGAGAACTGGGTCCCCAGAAACGGGAGCGGGAAGCAGAAGTCCTGCAACGTAATCAGGGGCGAGATCGAGAGGTTCTTAGCCACCAAGGAGATGACCCAGACGGCGTTCCTCAAGGAGATTGGGTGTAACTCCAACTCGTATGGCAGGTTCATGAAGCTCAAGGGCCCCCACAATGGTTACCAGAACGGGGTTTACTGGGGGGGGGCAAGGTTCCTCGAGATGAGGAAGCAGAAGGCGAAGGAGGAGAAGGCGGCGGCCAAGAAGGACGGTTCTTTGAAGAGAAAGAGCTCAGAGGAGAAGGAGTCCAACAAGGCCAAGAAGGCAAAGGTCGAGAATGAGGTGAGGCTTGCGGCTGCTCCTACTTCTGCGTGAACGCACGTCTCCTCCGGAACCAACGCAATTATCCTCACCCATCACTCCATCGCAGGTCGAAGCTATCTTGAACCTCGACTACGAGGAGGGGGGCGTGTTCGACTTAGTCCCCGAGGTCCAGCGCAAGGTGAGATTGCGATCCCATCATCCCATCATCCCATCATCCCATCATCATCATCATCACCATCATCATCATATAACACTCTTACGACTCGCCACACCACGGCTCGCATCCATTCGGCTTGTCGCTTCGCTACTCCGGCTTCACCTCGCGCACTAACGCAACCCCCCTCCGCGAAACTCTTTTTTTTTTTTCTTTTTTTTTTTTTCTCTCCCCCCGCCCAGATAACCTCCTACCTCCCCCCCCCCGGCGCCCCCAAGCAACATTTCGCCCCCCCTCCCGCCCCCCAGCCGGCCC
>Ga0115556_1002139_pt1 | contig 13305 bp, 5 predicted proteins | sample COGITO_mtgs_1104_5_FD_87282 | JGI IMG/M metagenome (GOLD analysis project Ga0115556, IMG submission 87282) | Pelagic marine microbial communities from North Sea - COGITO_mtgs_110414 | ecosystem: Environmental > Aquatic > Marine > Epipelagic | place: Germany:Helgoland, sampling site Kabeltonne... | reverse complement strand
TCCAAGTAAAGGCTGCCGTCCTTTTCAGAAAATTTGATCCATCCGCTTCTCCCAAACACTTAAGCCGCTGGGTATTTGGAGGTGCCCCCCCCCCCCCCATCCCCCCCAAACGGCGCGTCAATCTTGTAAGTATTACCCGGCGCGATGTCATGCGCCATCGCGGCGGCCCCCTTGGTCCCTGCGCCGCTCTCATTCCACTTCTTCAGATCATTGATGAACTGGTTGTAGAAATTATCGTCCCCTGAATCATCCCCGTCGTTGTGCCTCCTCTTCTTCGGTATGTCGTCAGAAGAATACCCGTCTAAGCTGAAATCGATTGAGTCCAAGTGAGACATCTCAAGGGGGAGAGGATTATTGGAAGGGAAAGAAGCCAGGAAAGGGGATGTTCCGCTACTGAAGATCAAGGGGTGCTTTTCCAAGCGCTGATGCAATATCCTCACGAACAGGCTCTATCGTATCATGTAGTAGTATCCAATACCTTTCGCCCGCAAAAAACGAATATTTGGCGATCCAGAGTCAGCAAAATCATCCTGAATAAAATTATCTCGCCAAAACTGACTCGAGACCATTTAAAACTGACGGGAATCGAAACAATGGTACGGCCTCCCCTTTTTTTACATTTGACGACGTGGTTCTTTAAAATGTCCGAAAGGAAAAACTGATCCCCCCCGTGGCGCGCTTTCGCCGATCAAATTTTATTTCGCAAGATTGCTTCTCTTCCCCCCCATCTCCCCCCCCATCGCTAACACGGGACACCCCCCATCCCTCTCTCTCTCTCCCCCCCTCCCCCGCGGACCCGCAGAGTTTCTTTATGGACGGTGAGATTCGGGAAGGTTATCCCTCGCCGAATTTGAAGCCCGGAGAGGTGTCGACGGGTACGACAATCATGGCCGTGAGCGTGGCCGACGGCGTGGTCCTCGCGGCCGACTCGCGCACCAGCATGGGCAGCTACATCGGCAACCGCGTGAGCGACAAGATCGCCCAGCTGCACGATTACATTTACTGCTGCAGGAGCGGGAGCGCGGCCGACACCCAGGCCCTCACGGACTACGTCAGGCTTTACCTGGCGCAGCACGCCGTGGAACTGGGGAGGCTGCCGCTGGTGTCCACCGCGGCTCACCTCATGCGCAAGATCGCGTATCAGAACAAGGACAATTTGATGGCGGGAATTATCATTGCGGGATGGGACCCTGTTGATGGAGGCAGCGTTTATAACATCCCCCTGGGAGGAACTTGCATCAAGATGCCCTTCGCGGTGGGCGGGAGCGGATCTACATATGTGTATGGATTGGTCGACGCCACTTACGTGGAAGGAATGGGCAAAGACGAGGCAGAGAAATTTGTCAAGAAGAGTGTCAGCCACGCAATGAGTAGGGACGGGAGTTCTGGTGGGGTCATAAGGACAGTGAGCGTCGTGGGAGATGGGAATGGGGGGGCGAGGATTACCAAGAGCTACACAGAGGGGGACAAGTTGCCTTTCCCCGCTAGTGGGTGATTATCTTTGTCGGGGTGGTGAAGTTTTGTAGGAGCTACTAAGAAATAAAAATGCCGAAAACGATACAAAGATTTTGGTGAATGTGAATACTTTGATCGATCGGGATCATTTTTTTGTTTGTTAATCTAGGGCTTCAGCACTTTTATCGTTGTTATCATTATCATTGCACGTTTCACTATGAAGGAAATGAATGATATCTTCGTGGCCCAGATAATCATTGTGCGCTGAGATTGAGGAGAGATAGTCATTTGAGAGCACTCCTGATTGAATAGCGTAATCAAGCCTTTCGTCAGTATTATTCGCTAAAGCGAATGTAAAGTTTTCGCCGTTTTTTATTGCCGGAATCTCTGTCTCGACTTCTCCAATATTCTTCGATATCTGTTCGAACGCGTTGGTGAGAGAGCCCGCTTTAGTGGCGGCAGAGAGCGTATTTTTGATAAGATGAAGCTTTTTCATCCCTTCCTCTACACCTTTCTGAACGTGTTGGTGGGAGTTCTTTACGTGTGTGTGTATTTTGACCCCTTTCGACAGCACCGCAGTTGCGGACGGTAAATCGGCCGGATTTTGAATATATTTTTTCTCAGTATGAATCGGCATCAACAGAGGTTCGATTCGGTACGCCACAGGATCGGATATATTGAAGACATTGTATATCGATGCACGCGGAAAAGTAGAGGAGAAAGAAAATGTGTTGTGGCTGCCATTCGGTGGGACGAATGACGCGAATTTGGAGTGCGTTTCTCTCAATGTGAGAAAGAAGCCAACAGGGGAGCCCAACAAAAACACCGCCTTCAAGGAGGGTGCGAAGGAGAGCGGTGGGATCTGAGAATCACTTGGGAGATGCGGGAGAGGGAAGGATCCCTCAGATTTATCGGAAATAGCGAGTAGATCGAATGTAATAACACTACCAAGTGAGTGCCCAACGATGCCGAATTCGATGTTGTCGCTGTCGTTGGCAAGCATAATCTCCTCGGACAAAGTGTTCATTTTCGATGCAACACATTTTAGCACCTCCTCGCAAAAGGAGGGAGACTGGTACATGAGCACATCGAAAACCAATTCATTTGCAATTGTTCGCAGCATTGGAATGCTGCGGATAGTGACTGCATCAAGGCTCTTCATAAGGTTCGAAGAAGAGGAGTGAATTTTGCTAAACCACTCAATCGGAAGAACTTCGATTCGGTCAGGAGGTTGCTGGTTGCCATCATCGTAGTCTCTTTTTTGTGACAGAAATTTCTTGTGCTGTTGTTCCAGCAGCTTTACACGCAGCTTATCCGTCTGCTCCACAAGGGAAGGCATCGCATTTCCCTCCTTGCTCCACAGGTTTTCCCCGATTCCATGGACAACGAATATCACCTTGCGGAGAGGACCAAGGGCATCTTCCTCTATCTCTCCTGGGACAGTATAATCGCAAAAACCCCGCTGAAGCTGAACATCGCTTGTGAAAAAACCTTGCAATCGAAGTTTGAGCGTGTATACTGTCAAATTATGAGGGTCCTCGGTTACAACAATCTTCCTTCCCTCAGGTCCGGGAAGATCGTACAGATTTTTGGAAGGGTCTACCCCCTGCAAGTAAAGTGCTTCGCAGGTGGCAGCTTCCGACGGCGATAGCGCACCGGTAACGACGCCATTCTTCGTTGTGAACCACGAGCTATAACAAACAGGTTGAGGTGGCGAGTCCCAGTAAGTTGTCGTTGACACCAATGTCTTCAGGTCCACTTTTCGTCGGCCGTAGGAGATGGAACAAATGCTTTCGCCCCGAAGCAGCGCCTCATTCAGTACAGCACAGTCCTTCTTCGGAAGCGGTGATAGAGAGGTTTTGTTCGGGTGAAAGAACCACACAGGAACATTTTCTGATGACGGTAGGATCGCCGACAGAGAGGAAGACCACATAGAAGTACCTCAGAAAGCACCTTAAAAGGTTCAACACTCTTGGAGGATTCAGTGCAGAACACGACTTGGTTTTTTTCCCTCTCCTCTGAACCTCACTAGTGCAGAACAGAACTTGGTTTTTTTCCCTCTCCTCTGAACCTCACTAGAGCTCTAGAACACCTTTACCCTTGTCTTTTCTTGTCTTGTCTTTTCTTTTCTATCTACTTCTCCAATCGATTCGATGAGCTACCAGAAGATTGTTCCCAACCATGCGCCTCCAACAGCAGATCTTCCAACTTCTAAATCGTGGAAGCAGAAGGCAGGTGCTGGATTTTTCTTTGCCTCTGCAGGAGCAGTTTTGACGGTTGCCCTTTTCTCAGGGGGAAATTCGTCCGCAGCGGCAGCCGCATTGCCTTTCGAAACGAAGTCGGGGGATATCTGCTCCTCCCCCAGCTACAGTAAGACCACTCTGAAGCTTTCTCATTCGCAGTCCTTTGCTGCACTTTTCGATGACAACAAGGGGGAGAAAAAATGGGAGGCCAGCGACGTAACGGTTAGTGGCGGAAAGTTTTGGAGTATCGCGGACAACTCTTGGTCTCTTCTCTCTATTGATGAGCAGTTACCAATCAACAGTGGTAAGAATAAGCAGATCGGGGAGCCGCGGAGGAATGGGAAAGAGGATTCAGGCTTTGAGGGCTTGATTGCCCGCTCCGACCCGACCGAATTTTACATCATGCGAGAGAGTATTGACGTCAATGGTTCGGGCGATTTCCATGCGTTGCTTTTGGATGTGAAAATTGTGGATGGTGAGGAGGATTACCAGGTCTCTCGCACTTGCGTTAGCGAAGTTGAGTTTGAGGGAGATTCGAAAGGTTTTGAGGGTGCAGCAGCTGTGACTGGAAGTGATGGACAGGAGTACATCTTTGGTTTGTGCGAGGGTAATAACTGTCGGGAGGGGAAGGCGGGAAAAGAAAGGGGGAATGGGAAGGTCGTCGCAATGCTCATTAGTCACGAGGAGATGCATGGGTACGACTGCGTCTTGAAAACGCACAAGATCCTTGATCTACCGAAGACGGCATATTTCATGGATTATTCTGCTATCGCTATTGATGACAGTGGGAAGGTTGCTGTTACCAGTCAAGAAGATTCAAAAGTGTGGATTGGCGAATTGGCCATGGACGAGGCGACAGGTCTCTATGATCCAGAAACCAGCAATTTTGTGTCGACGGAGGGAGAGGTTCTCGATTTCCCGAGAGATACCAACTGTGAGGTAATTTTCTGCAACATCGAGGGAATTCATTTCATCAACAGTGAACTTCTTGTTGCCGTGAGCGACAAGATGAAGTCTAAGGGGAAGCAAAATTTTCAGTGCCTGGAATATGACCAGTCGATTCATGTCTTCGTTCGGCCATGATTGTGGGCGGCGGCTCCTGTGACGCGGCTACTGTGACGCGGAAATAACAATAGCTTGGGAGAGAAGTGGAACTCCGCTAATTCCTTTCCACAATAAATGGCTTAATAGAAGTGAGAGATATACGGAACAGTACGTTAACAGTATGGGCAGTAAAAGGGCTACTTAATTTATTGAGTGTCGATATACCGACAACTCTCTACTCATTGCATGTTTTTCACCAACTTCAAGTCATCATCAGACACTCCTCTTTCAACGCATAAATGAAGCTACTCTTCAACTTTTTGTTCCTCCACTCCTCTGCCTTTCTCCTCTTTCCCTCTTCTTCATCCGCCACTCTCTTGACCTCCTGTCGCCAGAACTGGAACCCCTCATTGCGAGACCTAAGAAAGTATTTCTGCCACTTGTCGATGTATCCGGCCACTCGGGTGCGTAGTACAGCCTCAGACTTCACCGCTGCGAAGCCCTCCTTCAGTGACATCTGCATCAAAACATCGTTCAGAACGATTGCTCGCTCACTTCGAAACTTGAATCCTTCTTGCCATTGACGCAAACTCAATTGGAGCAATTTCATTTCAGTTGCTTGCTGTATTTCGTCACCAATGGCAGACCTTTGATTCATTTCGTTTCGCGCTGCTGACCTCCATTGATTCAACACCCGTTTGAGTGCGCCGCAATCTATCCGGGCACGAGCCCACTGACCTTTCCATTGTCCGAACACGTCCTCAACAGTGGCAAGACTGAAGATTCGATTTACCTCTCCCGCAAGACGACGGGCTTCCGATGCTCGACGAACCCAGGCATTGAAAGCTAGGAACAAAGTCCGAAGTAATTTTCTCTCTCCCTCAGCGCGAAGCACACGCGCTGCTTGCACTGCTGCCCTCTTTTTCGTGTATTCTACCCAAGTTTGAACGGCCCTCCTTCCCCTCCGCCTAATCATATCTCGATCAGCGAGTTGGTGGCGCCGAGATACCGCGACGCACCCGGCTAACCCACGAAGTACGACATGAGACATTCGCCGCTCTCTCCTTTCCACTAATTTCCTAAATTTGCGGGAAAGTACAGCGAAAGTCGCCCATCGCTTTATCGCGGATACAACCAGGTACATTAGGTAAAAACGCCCGATTGTGCCAACCACCAAAGTCTGGATGAGTCTTCTTCGCCTCCTTTTGGCCATGATTTGGAAAAATCTCATCGCATTCTTACCCTTGTGGTATTGCTCTGCCTCCAACATATTCTCTCTTTCCGCTTCTCTAAACGACCGCTTTCTTGCGACCTTTTCAGACCAGCGGCGAAGAGCCCATCGGCTGGAATACAAGAAGATGTCGCGGTCTTCTTCCTTCCCAATCGCTTCAGAGGCTATTTTCCACCTTTGAAGGTAACCTCCTTTAGTTTTTCGTGTCTTTTCCACTAGGAGAGTGAATAAGCGATTGTCGCGACGACGCGTCCGGCGCATCAACATACGGTTCTTGATCCTAAAATGTGACCAGTTTCTCCATGAATGGTAGACAATCGAAATTAAAATATCTCTAAAGACCTTCAGTATCGCCCCGTAGAACCGTCCTCTTCGGTGGAAGAGATCGCTTCGAACCCTTTTCTCCGCAACAAATGCAGTGAACTTCACCAAACTGAGCTTCAACCGCTTTTCGTCGTAGTATGCAGACACCTTCCTCAATGTTAGAGAGAGGTGGTACCCATCAATCACGTTCTTGAAGGCACGGGTCATGATTCGATTGGCGATGCTTTGACGAACCGCGGCTCCGCGCTTGCGGATAGCCGCCCGAGCGGCCCAGCCAGAGAAGAGTCTGACCTGCACTGCCCGTTCTTTTTTCGCGACAATTTCCTCCGCCAAACAGTTGATCTCTTGCCGGCGGCGCTGAATTTCCCGCAGGGCGTCAGCAAAGGCGACGTAGATCATCTGGAGCCTCACAAGACTTTCGAGATAGCCTCGCCATTTCTCGAAGCCAGTTTTAACTACAGCCATACGCCACCGAGTAGAAATCGTTTCGGCCGCTCCTCTGAGTACCTTCCCCCCGTCAACAAAGTGGGAATATTTTTCCTTCACCATGTTTTTTATTTTATTTCTATTTTCTTCTCTTTCTCTCTTATCTCGCGAATCCCTGGCTTGCAATCGCCAGCTGCAAAGAACAAACTGCAGCAATCTACAATTCCTATCTGATGACGCTCTTACAAATTTATCATCCACGATGCGATCACGGCGAGACAAGCGGCTCCCAAGCAACCACAGCCGAATTGCCTTCAAGAGAACCGTCTGTGTGTACAGATGTAGCGCCTTATTTTGCTGGAAGTTCCTTTTAACCATTCGATTTTTGTGACAGGAGAGATTTATTAGGGTCTTGTTGAGGTTTCGAAGTCGGTAGTGTTCTTCGCCACGTTGAAGAAGAGAGCGTTTTGACCGGCTTTCTACTGCCCGACGAAGCCAAGAGGAAACAACTAGTCTACAGAGGTGGTCTGACCGAAGACGTAGACGGTTCTCTATTATCATATTCATCCGACCAACATCCTTCAGGTATTTTCTCCAGTGGAGGAAAGAGGCGATCTTCAGTCGCAATTTGCGGTCGAGCGAATTGTTTGTGAACGTCTTCCAGCGACCAAAAATCGAAGTAACGTAGTGTGAAATCGCAAGGTGGTTGCTTTGACGCTCGGAGAGTGCTAGAGAGGTAAACTTGGCCCAAGCAAAGAAGTTACGACACTGTGTCGAATCGGAAGGTGCAAAAAGAATTACGAAAAGAGAATGCAACCGAACCGGATTCAGTGAGATTATTGCCGGTGAAAGTACGCTCCTTGTTCTAACTCACCTGAACACTAATGGCGTCCTTTGTTTCTGCGATACGATAATTCATTCTGTAGTCGTAGGCCTGACATATGATAGACAAGGACTTCCGCTTGGTTCTCGTATTTACTAGGGAGCGGATTGATTCAGAACGGAGTTGGTCAGAGCGACGTCTTCTCATTTTATCTTCGACGAATTGCGACCATGGACGAAAATGTTTCAAGAGGATCTTATGGGAGTGGTAGACATTCGCATACGTAAGTTGCCGGCGAATCTTCTGGTCAAGAGAAGTAGACTCAACCCAGGCGGAGAAAACAGTTCTGAGCAAGTGTTCTTTTCGCCGAGAAGTTGAGGTTGTTATGTACCTAAAAACCAGCAGGGATCGACGTCTCGACAAATAATTTTTCCTGAAGACTGCAAATCCTGTCGCGAGAAGTCGAGAGCGATGGCTTTCCTGACCTTTTCTCGCTAGAACTTTTGCTTCTTTGGCCCTGATAAGGAACCTCGAAAAAACCTTCCATGCACCCTCTTTTGACGCTCTCTCGAAATGCCTGATGGCGCTAGAATTTTTTTGATGGTGCTGGAGGCGATGGAGGTAGTAAGATCGGAAGAAACCAAAATGTCGGCGTTTGGTACAGCTTTCGTGAGCGCTTTTCGCCGAGACAAGCTGGGAGCGACGAAGAGAAACCAAGGAACAGAGGTGGTTCAAGATTGACTTCAACGTTTGATTGTTTTTCCTTAAAATAGCATCGACGACTATCAATGCGCATTGCTGGATGCGCTGAGTTGACAAGTAGAAGCGCTGGAATGAATTTCGAAGCACCCTCAACCGATAAGACGCCGAAAAGACGTCGGAAAAGGCCAGACGACGGCGAGAATTGCGGATCACTAAGCCGTTCCAGATAGCAATGCGGTCACGAAGCTTATTCTCATCGCTGTGTTTTCGAACCTTTTTCGCAATTTCCTTTTCTTGCCTCGTCTTTTGCGAATACTGCAGCCAAATTCTAAAAGAGGAGCGGAAAACATTTAGGTTCATCTCGTGAGCCATCCTTTCTACCTCGGCGATCTGGTGTCGATATAGTCGGTGTCTGTCGACAAAAAGCTGAAAGAATTTGGATTTGGTAGCTTGCAAGTAGTGTGTGTAGGCAAGATTGTTGATCGCGAGGACGCGACGACGTCTTGTAGCATGACAACGGAGGAGGTTGAGAGCGCGGGTAGCAGCTGTGCTGAAATGGTGGTCGGAGGAGGCCGACATTAGCCGGGAAGAGGCGAGGCGACTTGAGCGCCATTCGCCCCACAGTGCAAAACCATGCATCATGAGACGGTTGGATCGGTAACTTGATGCCCTTGCGAAGAGTTCCTTCTTTTGAAGACAGTTAAGGACGTACTGCCGCCATCTCATGACCCTGTTCGAAAGCTCTTTTCGAGCAAAGAAAATCCTCGCCACTGTAGTTTTCTGGCAGTAGCTGACATAAAGTTTCAGATTCTCAAAAGTACGCCGCTGCAAAGTGAGACAGTAGTGGATTAACGCGAGGTTCGAGAGACGTTTCCACTCTCTCTGCAGGAGGGCGTATTGTGACAGAGAGATGAAACTTTTCGACAGGAGTCGGTGTTTGCAGCGGAGGAGAGCGCGCCTCATGTGGGAATTCTTTTCTTGCAGGAGGGTTTGTCTGCAGTTCGAAACAAGCTTAGATAGGTGCCGGGCAGAGTTGAATGCTATCCACCAGCTTCTGAAGGCTGATTGCTGCGTGTTGAAAGATCGTTGGGAGAGAATGCGGTTTGAAAGACGAGATAGGCAAAGTACCTTCTTCCAGGATGACACGGAAGATCTTTTACGTCGAGTAATCAGGAGCAATTGGACAGCCGAAGTACGGGATCGGTCGACACGTTTATAAGCATGAAACACTAGCCAGCCGCGGCAGAAAACGTAGGATACTAGGGCGCGGCGAGTCTTTGACAGTAGGGTGCGTATCTGTTTCGATCTGATGGTGTACTGGTGAATGCAGTTGAAAGTGACTTGAGTCGTCCTTTTTTCCACTTGTTTAGTGACAGTGTCAGCACAGAACAGCTGGAAGCGGGTATACCGAAGAGACCAGTGAAGCCAGACTTTCATGGCGAGAATGAGCGCGCTGCGAGTTCGTTGCGGGGCTATTGTGTAAAGGATCGTTGTACGCAGCGATTGGCGCCGGGAGATGTAGCTTCGCCAAGCTGCGATTACCAAGGTAAGCAGCTTAGAGGTGTTGAAAACAACGCCCAGTTTAGTCAAGCGAATCGTCGTCTGATAGTTGGAAAAAAGAGCTTTAAAAGTCCGAGACAGCACTCGTCTTCGAAGGTTTTCGAAGGAAGTTATCGAGAGGGATCGTACACGCCCTCGAGCACGATAGTGCGAGCGAAGGCGAGCTATCGCGAAGGATAGTCTTCTCCTGCGGTGATGAGAAAAAGCGGTCGCCAAAGCGAGGGATTTGGCAATTTTTTTCGTCGTCTTGTGAACCCAAAAGCTGAATATTTTTCGGAGGACAGTTGCCCGATTGGTTGCCATCGCCAGTGCGTTGATCTTTCTTTCGTGAATCGATTTTTTCACGTGGGAAACAAAAGTCTCGAACGTTTTCCGGAGAAAGACCGTATGGGAGTGGGAGAGGGCAAGGGAGTAAAGCCGTCGCTTTTTTGAAATCGCTTTCGAACGGGAGAGGAGGGTTCTGAATGCGCGCTGCTTGGAGCGATTCGTGTAGAAACTGCGGGTGGTCTTCTCCACCCAAGAAAAGTGTCTCGAAGTAGCTCGATTTTCTTTCAAGACGTTTAAAGCCCGCGAAAGCTTGTGATGCTTGATTTGCAACGCAAACTTTCGATTCATACTTTCTTCTTCAACGTGACGGACCCAACGCTTTATGGCGGTCGAACCAAGATATTTCCAATGGTGAACATTGGCCAGAGAGAGCACTACACGAGAGGAACGAAGGTGGGCGGTGTTACGTTTCATGCGATTGAGTGCCAGCTTTACCATGAAACTTTTGTGAAAGCTGCCTGCGGCATCGCGGTTTTTCTTGTTCCTTTGCTGCTTAAAAAGATTTTCGCGCAAGACATTGATGGAGTGAAGTAACTTGAGGCGGTTGACGCTGTTTACGACACTCTTGATTTTCAGAGTTTCATGTCGCCGAGAGATGGTAAATGTCCTCCAGTGGGAGAGAAGCTTACCGCACACGGTGCGTTGATAGAGAGCATTCGATTTGATGTGATCATTGTAAAGATTGACAGCGGAAGAGAGGACATTGCGGAGAATGCGTCTTCTCCTTGCGTTCGAAACAAGCGAAGCTCTTTCCCTTAGAGATTGGCAGTAGGACAGCTTCGATCTCCAAATGTCAAGCACGTTACCGCGGGTCGAATCGAGTGTTCTTGCCGCTAACTCTTGGCCACGAGCCCTAACAGACTTCCTCCAGTCCACCCACCACCTCCAGCGCTCGAATTTCTCTGCAACCTCCCTACCATATATCACCTTCCATTTCTTGTTACTGAACCTCCTAGCGGCCTTCAACTTTGCGACTTTAGTCTTCCAGCCGGCAAAGACACGGCGACGCAGTTTTTCGAGCGAAGGACTGGCTATCGTGACCGCGTAGAGCTGCGTGTAGAGGAAGGGCACGCGAAAATTGAGCCAAATTTTTCGAAGGGTTTTCCTGCGACGCGACGACGTGATTTTGTCGTGACATCTACGCAGGAATATAGATTTAGATCTCCAATGCTTCAGGAGCGTAAAGGTCCGCCAAAGCTTATCGTTCCGGCTGCGCATGGCATGGTAGTCAAGCTTCTTGCGATAGTATTTTGAGTCTTTAGCGAAGGTTTTTAGCGCACTAAAACTCGTTGCGAGGCGGTGTTTTCGGCGGACTGCCTTCGCTGCCACACAGTGTTTCCTGTAAGATGCGAAAACTTTTCTTGTCAAGTGACTGTAGAGAAACTGCGCGGCAGAGAAAAGGGAGCGCCTCCACCAGGCGTTGCGCGTGGATCGCCTGTGGAGGAAGATGAAGTATTTCCTGGCTGTGTTGAGCATGTAAAAGCGGTGAGAGCGCACGATGACCTTGCCTCGACGTTTGAGTACAAGGGTGCGAGAATTCATCCGTTGCAGGTGATGTCTCATGTATGCTCTTTCGGCTCTCTCAATAGCGCGGCGTTTTTGTCGACGATATCGCCGATAATTGGCCAAAACGCGGAAGGCCCTGGTGATTAATCCGGTCCTTCGAATATTTTTGAACAGACGGATTCGCTTTGCCCTGTACTTTAAGACGCCAAACATTTTCCGAATCACTTGGTGGAGGAAGCGCCGCTTGCGGTTGGCTTTGATGGCTATGTACGTCCGGTGGAGGATGAAGCTTGATACCCAAGAGTCCAAGTGTCGCTTGAGAAGGTTCCTTAGACGAAGGTTTACCACGGCGTCAACATTTTGACACGTCGTAATGTCCGCAGACCAACTGAAGAAGGCGCGCCGGATAATCTGTTTGTCAAAAGCATTGCAGAGATTCGCCAGTCGCAGAGATCTATAGGTCGCGTATTTCCAGTGCTGAAACTTTCGGTGAGCACTGTTCTTTTGAGAGGCCGTGCGCACGATGTCGCCCCGGTTCCGGAGTTTGTAATTTGTTGCTGTAAATTCGATCCAAATCTTGATAGCATTGTGCCGAGACCAGCGGTGGTGAAAGAGACGAAGCTTTTTCTGCTCGACAGCCCACGTCCTCCAGTTGGATATTATTTTCGACGTGGTTTTGGAGAAAAATTTCTGCGTTATGCGGACCCAGACAGTGTCGTCGACGGCGGGAGTACTCAACTGCATGTGATTAAAGTGCTTGTGTAGCTGCGTGCAGAACCTCAATAGATTAATTACGGTCAAGTTGTCAGAGCAGAACGACATAATGGATTCTACTTTTTTCGTGACCGACAGAGAGAGCGGCATGAAAGTAAGTGAATGCCACGCTCGAAGTGTTTTCCGGGTCGTCTTAATCCACCAATATGTAAGCGCCGTCTCGATGGACTCCCGCATTTTTCGCATCTCGGCGAGGTTGTATACAAAACCGCGGTAAGCAAGTCTGAGCAGCGAGTAGGTGTATAAATTAACTGACATCAGCACGTTCTTGAGGGCGACTGCGGGAAGAGTCGCCCACCTACTAAAAGCCTTCTTGGTAATGGCTGCTTCATGGTGCAGGATGGCTAGGATCCAGCCCTCCTTAATCAGCTTCGGGGAAGTCTTGAACATCCGAATATGGGAGCTTGAGAGGAGTTGGGGGTCGATGTATTTCATCGGGTCTAGCTTTGCCGATGTCGTCTTCGTCGACGAGTGTATTGGTGTCGTTATTGCTGCTACTGATGCAACTGTTGTTGCTGGTTGTTCGCGGCTGATATTGGAGAAGGCAAGCGAGTTTTCCTTATTTTTGTATTGCCGAGGTTGACGACGAGGGCTAAAGCTTGCGTGTTTTCGACGTGGTTGCTTGCGCCTTTTCCTCGGCGATTCAACGGAGGTAGAGCGCAATGCCTTCTCATTCTTCTCATCAAGCGTGGTCGCCTCGTAAATCAATCGGTTTTGCAAGACCTTTTTGCGGATCTCGTCGTCGGTTAAATGTTCTTTCCTGCTTCGCTCATCGCCGCGAGCGGCCCGCTCACGACACGCGAGGCAGCGTTTTACGTGCGCGGCAGTGATTGGGTGACCCTTTGCAAGCCGCTCGGGAGAAATACATTTCGCTCTGGTTGGGGGGGGGG
>Ga0115556_1002127_pt1 | contig 13341 bp, 10 predicted proteins | sample COGITO_mtgs_1104_5_FD_87282 | JGI IMG/M metagenome (GOLD analysis project Ga0115556, IMG submission 87282) | Pelagic marine microbial communities from North Sea - COGITO_mtgs_110414 | ecosystem: Environmental > Aquatic > Marine > Epipelagic | place: Germany:Helgoland, sampling site Kabeltonne... | reverse complement strand
TTTGGTTTAGAAGGGGTTTGGTTTAGAAGGGGTTCGATGAAGTAGGTATATATTAAAGGAAGGGGACGATGACACACACATTGGGTATTTTGTGTAAGGGACCCTTATTTTTCTTATAAACTCACTTTTGCTTGATAATCTTTCTTGTCCCTTCTGTGGTAGTGGTGAATAACCATCTTTCTCTCCATCGTCTTGACCATATCCATGAAAATTTTTACAGATATGGTTGGTGTACATTGTTAGGTGGTTGATTGCGGAGCCGAGACGGCTACATATGTAAACTCATTTGGTTGGACGCGAGGACGACTTGAAGCGGGTGCATGTCGAAGACCCGAATTTTATGGTTGCGACTTCTTACCAGAATAACGATTCATCACAGTCTGACATTAGATTGTCCAAACGTATAATTTTACTTCATATTATATATATCACTCCTAAAAACGATGCATCATATAGTTGCTCTTCGATTACAGTGACTTTTCCTTCCTTGCCCATTGAGATCAGTGACGCATGTCCAACGTACATCATCCAGAACTCAAAATCTACTACTATCACCCCAACTGTGACTTCTGAAACGCGTCTACCGACACTTTAACATCAAAGAGATCCAATGAACATCAATACAACACCTCCATCACGCGAGATACTGTCTTCTTATCTTAAACGCCACAAGCTAACCCATCCAGATTAGGAAGAAATTTCATTGTGTAACTTCGGGGGAGAATTAAAAGGATCTGGAGAGGATAACGCATTATCTCTAGACGTGGGCACGTCTGATTGTATGTAGACACGACACAAGTCGGTGTATTTATTAACCCTCAAAGTGTCAAGCCAGTGACAAGGAGATCTGGCAAAGTACGACGCAAATAATTAAGCGGAAAATTTTAGATAGTCGCCTATAATATTAAGGTAAGGGGTTTGAGTGCATCAATTAATTCCTTTTACACTCTCTTCGTTGTGCTGCATTCTAGAAGAATTTTTTATTTTACGGTTTTCCGAAGTTTTGTGTGTTGTCTAATTTTTTTGCGAAGCCCCCAAAGTACACGCACACAAACATACGTGCACGTCCCCGCTCACAACCAGCCGCCCCACCATGTTCCGCACAGTGGGCATGGTGCGTCACCGTTTGCCTTCTTTCGCTTTTCACAGGTCCCTCTCTGAATCGCTTTTGTTTTGCTCTTCCCTCTCTTTCTCCACCTACCCCGACCACACTGTTGTTGGCATGCCTTCTCTTTCACCCACAATGACGTCGGGCACAATCAGCCAATGGAACTTTGCCCCAGGTGATTCGTTCATTGCCGGGGACAGCCTTGCAGAGGTCCAGACGGATAAGGCCAGCATAGACTTTGAGTCTACAGACGATGGCGTTATGGGATTGCAGTTCGTGAAGGAGGGAGTCGAGGTACAGTGCGGGGTTCCGATATGCATAACGATTGAGGAGGGAGAGGATTACAACGCCGATGATTTCAAGGACTACATTCCTGAGGCAGGAGTAGGGGGGAGGGATGGACATTCTCCTGTGGGATCCACAACAATGGAGGAGGCTGTGCTCCCTTCATTATCTAAGGATGCTCAGTGTGTGCCCACAGTGACGGTGGACGAGGGACTGCCAAGAGAACACCGGGCGACTGTTTCTGCTCTGTTCCATGCCAGCTCAAGTGGTATGGATGCTTTGTCGCTTTTTCCTGGAACCGGTAAGGGGGGCCGTGTTACCAAGGGTGATGTCCTCTTCGGAATGAAAAATTCATCAATACTACCTTTAGGCTCAAATGCAACCACAAGAGCAATGGAAACACCGGCTGTACCGCCATCACAAGCGAAACCATCAACCTCATCACCAATGCCTGCTTACTATGCTCCTTATGACGGAAGTTCCACCTTTACTGACGAGGCCCCATCTCAGATGAGAAAGGTGATTGCTTCTCGCCTCACAGAATCGAAGCGAGATACCCCCCACTTTTACATTGACTCCAAAATAAATATTGACAATCTCCTGAGCCTCCGAAAGGAGATCTTTGCTGCCACTGGAGGAAAAGTTTCTGTCAATGACCTCGTCGTCAAGTGTGCCGGGATGGCTCTTCGGGACGTGCAGAAGGTCAACCACCCTGCGGATGACGACAATATCGTGGACGTCAGCGTCGCGGTGGCGACACCGGCGGGGTTGATCACACCCATTGTACAAGGCGTCGACTGCATGGGACTGACTTCAATTAACAACAAAATCGCCGAGTTAGCTGGGTAAGTGTCTATCTAACGCCGTTCACGTCATTCATGTCGTTTGCTTCGTGACGTCTACCATCTAACTCAACTTAACCTATTTTTGCTCAACAGGCGTGCTAAAGTCAACAAACTCAAGCCAGAGGAGTTCTTGGGAGGAACATTTACAATATCGAACTTGGGAATGTTTGGAATCGGCGAGTTTAGCGCGGTGATTAATGCCCCCCAGGCCTGTATCTTGGCTGTTGGCGGGGGAATCTCGACGGTGGTCCCAGGGGATGAGGAGGAACAGGAACCCCAAGTGGCAACTGTAATGACTGCGAGGCTCTCTGCTGATAGGAATATCGTCGACGAGGCGACTGCTGCCGCTTGGATGCAGACGTTTAAGTCGTACACAGAAAACCCAAAGACAGTCGTGCTCTGAGTGCGTGCATAGCGCGACCAATAAATAATATTTTGCTATTTTGGGACCGGAAAGGGTTGGGGTTTTTCCACGTATTGTGTTTACATATTTGCCTCAAACGATCACAAACCACTCACGTCCAATTATTGTGTCATTCATATCTCCTCACACGCGCTTGAGATTGTACCGAAGCACTCAAAACTGGCTGACCTGCTGTGGCAGCAAATATCAATGCAGTAACTGTTCCCCTGGCTGTCGGTAAAAATGTTGTCCTCGGTTAAAAAGTGACATCAACACTCACTACGAGATCGAAATGCCGGGGGGAAGGTCTTTCATCGACCTGATGAATCAGCTCGAGTGCTACTATATATATATTTAAAAAACGAACAACAGAATGAGCTTGAAAGTCTCACAGAAACAACCTCAGTAACACTCGTTCTTTAACAAAATTACTTCCACAGCTTTCTCACGCTCATGTTAGTGTCCGAGTCCTTCTTCATGACCTTGGCGACTGCCATTTCGAAGTCCTCCTGAGTAACATGAATTCTCCTTTCTCGTAGAGCGAACATGCCGGCCTCAGTACAGACAGCCTTGCTCTCTGCCCCACTGGCATTGTTCATTTTTTCAGCGATTACCCGTAGGTCAATCCCTCGCAACAAATTCATTTTTCGACTGTGAATTTTCATGATATCAACGCGGCTGTCAATGTTGGGGTTGGGAAACTCAATTTTGCGGTCAATACGCCCTGGTCGTAACAAGGCCGAGTCAAGAATGTCAATTCGGTTCGTGGCCATGATGACCTTGATATTTTGAGCGGGCTCGAAGCCATCAAGCTGATTCAACAGCTCGAGCATGGTTCGCTGCACCTCACTATCCCCATTTCCACCACCCCTGCTGCTTCCAATAGAGTCAATCTCGTCCATGAAGATAATACTGGGGGCTGCTTCTCTTGCCATTACAAACAGTTCCCTCACCATCCTACTTCCTTCACCAATGTACTGAACAGATTCGTTAGTTACCGAAAATTGAATGCCGCTTCTTTAAAATGCAGTTGCGCAACTCACCTTTTGTACAAGCTCCGCACCGCTGACACGAATAAAGGTACAGTCTGTGTGGTGCGCGACCGCCCTGGCCAATAAAGTCTTCCCTGTTCCTGGAGGGCCATACAATAACACCCCTTTGGGCTGAGCAACACCAAGACTCTCAAAGAGCTCTGGATGCTTGATGGGCAGTTCAATTACCTCCTTGATTTCCATGACTTGTTTTTCCAGTCCGCCAATCACGTCGTATGTCGAATCAGGGACAGCCTCCACCTTCATGAGAGATACAAGAGGGTCCACCTTGGTGGGCAAAATCCGGTGAAGCTGGTAACTGTCATTCCGCAGAGCGACTCTAGTGTTTGGCTTCAATTCAGTGCTGCAGAGAAAAACCGAGAGACAGAGCGGATTTGTGAGCTAGGTCCATACAAGAAGAACAAGTGCCAGAAATAACCAGCATTCTGTCAAAATAGAATGATGAGCACACCAGTATGGCTGTACTGCGAGCATCATCAGCCTCCAATTCACCCGATCGCACTCACATGTCAATTCCATCATCCACAGTTACAACGTATTTCCCTTCAGGGTTCACTTTCACAAGGACCTTCTTCTGCCCCATCTGCTTTATCACCTCCCCAACATAGCTTCCAGGCTCCTGGAGCTGCAGGAGCTCCTCCCGAAGCAGTCTGACACGGTGATTTAGCTCGTTCCGTTGCGCCTTCAATCTCAGAAGATTTCTGCACGAGTGGTGTGTGTGTTAGAATGAACAGTACTCAAAACTCTCACAGCTGCCGTCAGCTGACTCTCTCAAGATCAAAATTGTCATTATAAACACGGGCCCAAAGCAACATCATTAATCGCACAATATATTCGGCCAACACAACTATTATCGCCCGAGAAAATGGCATTATCACCTCTGAGACGGACTCGAGACGGACTCAAATCAGCCCCAGTCTCCCACAAACAAACCAAACACAAAACTCCCGCTCATGACTGCAAAATATACTCAACTCTGACCGCATTTTTAACGAAGCCTGTGCGGATGAGACCTGATCATCGTAATATGCGTCTAGACCACTCATCAAAGACAGCGTAAATCAGGAGGGACTGATATCACAATATGCTCTCTCGAACTCTCGCCACATCCAAAAATCCCTCTTGTTGAAATTTGCGCTCGTTTCTGTTAATTCTTTATCTCTTCGCCTACCTACCATATTGAATGCACCATTTATCCAATAAAAAAGCAAAAAATCCTGAATAAGCCTTTATTTTGGTCTCTTTGCTGTCCTGTGTTGTCACCTTTCCATTGGTGGGATGCTCCATTCACTCGTCCTCTTTACTTTCCTTCTCCTTGGGACGCTTACTCTCCCTTTTTTGGTGCTTCAAAAGCCAGCCCCACGGACCAGCCTCAGAGGGGAGTTTGAGGATGCCCTAGCATCCCTCAATAAGCAGCAGAATTCGTTGAAGTCTTTCTCACAGGAGAGCGGCACCAAGTTCGTCGTACCCAACGGCATTGGCATTGGTACGCTATCATGGGGTGACAAGAAGAGAGGATTTACCACGAAAACTAAAATCACCAAGAAATACAAGAATGCCAACCCTGGTGTTTACAATGCTGGCGATTTGAGCCTAGTCTATTCCACCCTTACAAAGGCTGGCATTCGGTTCGTGGATACATCTGAAATTTACGGCCTATCTTCCCTTAGCTCGGGTCAGTCGTCCGAGGAGCTAATCGGGAAGTTTGGGGATATTGATCTGGAAGGAATTGCCACTGTCAAAGGAACGAAAATTTCATGGAGTTGGATGAACTTTATGGGGAGAAGGGGGAGCAGTGGGATCCTGAAGGCGATACAGGACTCTTGCGATAGGCTATCTGTCGGTTATGTTGATCTTTACCAGGTCCCTTTCCCTTTCCCGTATATCGGTGGCCAAAGAAAAATAATCAAGGGGCTAAAACTTGCGAGGGACCGTGGTCTTACCAACCATTTTGGAGTCGCCAACCTCAATGGGAAGAAGCTAATGTCCATGGCGAAACTCTTTGCCTCTCAAGACCTGGAAATTGCGTCGAATCAGATCGAATTCAGGTGCGTTACTAGCGCTGCTGAACATCTCGTTAGACTTTTTATTCACAGCAGTCCGTCCCTCCCCCCCTCCCTCCCCCCCTCCCTCCATCCATTCATCCATTCATCCATTCATCCATCCATTTACCCGTCCTTCCATTTCCAGCCTTTTAAACAGGAAGGCGATGTTTGACGGCACGCTTGAGACTTGCAAAAGGCTCGGAATCGTAGTTTTAGCTGCTAAACCACTTGGTGGTGGATTAGCATGTGGGAAATACACTGCAATGAATCCCACCGGTGGGAAGATTGGTACCCCCAAATACTCCTTTAATGAACTCGACCCCCTTTCACCGCTCCACAACGCACTTCGCCAAGTAGCGATTATGGTGCAGAGTCGCCTTAAGGATGAGCATGACTCCGCAGAAAAAAATCTAAGGAAGAACTTCCCCGTTCCTGAGATAACGACCAGCATGGTGGCTATTAACTGGGTTGTAGCTAAAGGGGCCGTACCGCTTTGTGGGGTATCCCGCAACGACGAGGCAAACGAGGTTGTGGACTGTTTGGGGTGGAAACTGAGTTCCGCAGAGTTAGAGAGACTTGATGATGCTTGTGACGAGATGGAGGGGCGTTGAATTAATGGGTAGACCGATAATGGAAGAAATTGCCGATATCTGTTGGTCTCGTTTTGTATCGGCGAAACCGACTTCTCTCTTCTTATCAATAATTTAAAGCGTTCCACCCTTGCTCTCTTCCCCTTTCCTGTCGTTGTCTTTGTCTTTTTTTCTTTTGGTCTTTTGGTCTTTCGTTTGTGGGTGCGTGATGCATGGATCTTTACCTCTTGCCTATGTCTCCCCCCAAAATTCATTTCACCTCCTAAAAAAATATCAAGTGCTAACATCTTCCTGAGTGAGAGGCTTGTTGTACCTTGTCTTTCCTACAAGCTTTCCACCTCAATTCAATTGACGTGACTTGTGTCCCAAACACTGTCAAGCATTTTAACAACTTCGCCGTACAGGCTCATGGTAATTCCAACCTCCAAACAGACTCTTGTGAGCCTTGGCAAGACTCCCTTGTAGAAAGCGAGTGGACCCTCGTTCCTCATTATCTCACTGACGCAATGCATTGTATTCCGGTACATGTGCGCGTCGAGGCCCTGCATGCGACTCTTAACAACGTCAATACCTTGGAACGCCAATACACTAGCCCCCCCCGCCATTGCACCGCTTAGGGCCGCCTTCAGCGGCGTATTCCGATACTCTATAGGGACCACTTGAAAAATTCCGAATCTGAATGCCTGCGCCGTCGAAACCTTAACAATGCAGGGTGTGACGCCCTTATAGATTCCTCCCAAGCCATTCTCGGCCACAATCGTTTTCACACCGTGGAAAAAATTATTGTACTTTGGGGGACCATCAGTTCTAAAGGCATCATTAATCAGTCTCACCTTGATTGTCTCCTGAGGTGTGGTGACAAAAATGGCCTCAAGAGTTCCAGCCGCAAGTCCAGCCACGAATCCCTTCGCCTTTCCCAAACCATACTTATCTCCGCCAACTTCCGTAGAAAGAAAACCCGAGGCAGTTTCGAATGCGCCAAAACGTGTTGCTGCCTTGGGAGCAGCAAAATAAACCATGCTCCCCAGTCCGCGGTACATCCCAATCGTGCCGCTCTCCTTGACAGTTTTCTTCACAATCGAAGAAATTGTTTCTCTTTGTGTCGAAAGCTGCATCGAAGTCTTCACGTACTCTGTAGGGTAAGTGCAGCAAATTTCAAGTACACCAGAAATACCGCCAGCAACCACAGCCTTTCCCTTATGCTTTGGCTTTTGGGCGGTACAGAGGATTTCGGCATATAATTGTGAGGGAACGTGCAAGTAAAGTGTAAAAACAATGCAACGCAAGCGTGGGTGTCAGCAAGCCTAAACGGTGCCAGTGTACAGCAAAAACGACAAAACAAAAGATAGGGCTGGGGGGCAACAGGAGGAATTCTATTGGAAAGAGGCACCCGGCAAGCATCACTATACATCCCCTCTCCGCGGAAGCCAATATTTTTGGCTTGGTCCAAGTCGTCGCTCATAAACATCGACAAGCCTTGAAGTAAATACAAGCGACCCTGAAAACAGCAGAAGCTGATCACAACCCCCCCGAACCCCCCACCCACGAGCAAGGAAGAGACGTTTTTACAAGCCAGAAAAACGATAGCTGTAACAAACCTTATTGACTGGCGCCATATTACTCTTGAAGATGTTTCTCAAACAAGGTTTGTTCGTTTTTGTGGGATCAGACTATTGAATCAACGGGGAGTGGGAGAGAAATCGAAGAATTAGAGGCGATGAATTCTGAATTTTTAAAAGCACTTGAAACACCCTGTGCCTCTCTGAGACGCACTATAGTTCATCTTGACACCCTCTGGCGCCTAGTTATTTCATCCTGCTACTTAATTTCTCATTTCTGGCTTGGACCGAATATATTAGAATAAACAGGTTCCTTCTCCTCCTCCCACCTGAAGTCCCCACAACAACCATTGGACCCTCTCCTCCCCCCCACGTTCCAAAAAAACACAATGCTAGCATTCCTCCTCTTGTCGTTGTTCTTACCTGTATACCCAACTGTTCCTCCTCTTTCAAACCCTTCCACCTCATTTCCGATTTTCACTTCATCTCTAACCACACAATCAGTCGAAACAACAGGTCCGGAAAGCTGCGAGCCTGGCCCTTCCTATGATCCGCTGGCTTGTTGGCTTTACAACCTGAAGATTAACGTCCCTGATATCGAGGTTAAGGAAGGTTTTGCAACAATAACAATCAGCTCTTTATACTGTGAGCATTTTGGGATTGAGACAATCGCATCTTCTTATCCTAATTCGCAAACGCTTTCGGTCTCGGCTAGCGGGCTCGTTGCTGCCTGTGGCGGGCACTATCATGTAACTGGAGGTTTTCACGGTGACGTAACGATGGAGATTCAAGATAGCTCGATTGATCTCTCGGTCCTCTTTAAGTCAGACCCCACAAATTACATGAGTGTTGGTGGCAATGTAACTGACTGCAGTACGTCAATTGTTATTCCCAAAAGCTCCCTCAAGTTTACAGGTAGCATCACTGCTGTCCTTGCCGACCTATTCCGGTCGCCCATTGCCGACTACATGACAGACCTTCTCTCTACTAAGGTTTGTGACCCTCTTTCTGTCAAACTAGACAGCACTTTGACAAAAGCAATTTTGGCAATGGATACGTTCATTTTGAAGGTGATAGAGAACGGGCCGGATAAAATAGGTTGGCTTCCGGAAGAAGACCTTGTGAGGTGGACGGATGCTGGAAAGGTGCAGGATTTTTTGCTCAATATGAATGGTTTCCTGGAGAGTCATTTGGGCCCTCCTACGCCTTCGACAAAATCTTCTGCAACTGAATCTGTGGAAGTTTTCGCTGCGTTACATTACGATGAACGTGATCACAATGATCCGCAGTGCGACGGCAACACTCTACCGAAAAATGGCATTAACGGGATCATTACAAAGCTCACCGATGGGGAAATCTCGATCCCGCTGAACTCAACGTCTGCAAATATCATCATTGACGGCGTGGGGGCTCTGAAATTATCTCTCGACGTCTTCAACATCAGTGGGATCAACTCTTTAACCAATTTAACCATATTGGAGCCTCGCGACGAGCACTCACTTTCCACTGGGGTCGGTATGAAAAAGCTCAACCTCACTTTGAGCATCGCTCTGCAAGTCTCTTCCATCCCCGGCGGAATGATTGTCGGCCCACCCCTCGAGGAACGCTTTCACCTCGATTTGATTCTCAGCGACGTCGAACTTCTTGGGGTACTATTACTTGCGGTGGAGAAAGATTTCATTGAGGAATTGACCGTCTACCAGTTGATGTACACTAACAAAACTTCAGTATATTGGCCATGTCTTCTATCCACATTATATACGGCGAATTTCACTGACCTTACAGCCTCGATGAAGATATCTGCAATCAATCTTCTGCCTGACGCTGAAATCGGCAAACCCCTCGAATCCGCTTTGGACAAGCTCATCGACGACACAATCGCCTTGTTTGTCAACGACTACAACCAACTAGTCACTGACTCAATTTATGGAATTCTGCAGGGCCCTGTCCGCCGTACAGTCAATAATATCTTGCACAAGGCCATCTCTACGACCAAAGAGAATACAGACAACCCTTCCAGCCCTTGCCCTGACACCCCCAAAACTTACCAGAACAAGAGTTACATACACTTTGATGAGAATGATTTTATCGCCAACATTAACGCAGCTGTGAACGAAAACTTTGGAGTCGACGGAATCAATAGTCTATTGCTTTGCAGTCACGAAATTCTTGAAGATTTAGGGAAACTTAAAGGTGACCTTTTTGTGTTTGACGGTTATGGGATTCATCTCGATGTTCGCGACCTTGTTTGGGGCCCCGACGTCGGATATTTCACTGATTTCCAGCTTCTCGTGCCAGAAATCGACCACTATCACATGAATAATATAATGGCACTGGGAGAGTGCTCGTATTTGGACAACCTTCACAACAACAATTGTCACCCAATGACCATTGGAGTGACTGTAGATCTTGACTTTCCTGCCAAGAAAGTCCGGGACACTTTCAACATCTCAGTATCATTGGCCGACCTCCGAATCTCGCTCGGCTTGTCATCAGAGATCGACACCAACCGCTTGAACAGTTTGAAAATAGGCGATCTGGCGACAAGGGAGTGCCTTCTTTCAGCGGTCGACTCGTTTGAGCTCTACGGTGGGAGCATAAACATGGGCGCTTTTGAGGCAGTTGTTGTTGTGGACCATGAGGGCAAGGTAAAGCGAGACGTTTGGAATGGCACAGAGACTACGGCGCTAATCAACCAGGCGATGAAATCGGCCATCTTGACCGGTTTGAACTCTGCCAATGATTATGCTCGCCAGAAGCTATATGAGGCACCTTATATTTGCGCCGGCGAGCCAATTCCTTCCGACGATCCAACGAACAAGGTTTTATGGTGGAAAAGTGGGATGGCCTTGTTAGGGTACACATGCTGCTCCATTCTCTTCGTTTTTGTGTATATTCAGAAAAACAGAGGAAGGACAAGGTCATTGTCGACCTTGTCAGGGCGGCGCAGCAGTGACCAAAGCGCGACTCTCTCCAAGAACCGTCCACAGTATGCGTTTGATGAGGGAAGCAGGGTCGATGGCGGGGGTCTAGACCATCCGCTCATCGACCGGGTTGGGGGCAGTGGCAGCAGCGCTGACTCAAACATTGATGCGTCTGCAACAAGCAGCGATAGCGGAGGCTGGGGACAATCCCTCATGTACCACCCCAACGTAGGACTGGTTCTGGGCTTTAGCGTTCCTGTAGTCATCATCGGGACGATTGTACTGTTATTAATCAGCAATTTGAGCGTCGGAGCGGAGGTGGGGATGAAGGTCGAGACCGATGAGCAAACCATAGTGATACCCCCTCTCTTCAGCTTTAGCCTAGGCAATACAATGCACGACATGTGGGATGCCAAGGTGTATATTTTAGCTGTTATGATTGGGGTCTTCAGCGGCGCCTGGCCTTATTTAAAGTTGCTGCTCATGTTGTTCAGTTGGATGGCACCGGCCAGCGTGTTGCCTGTTTATAAGAGAGAACAGTTGCTGATGTGGCTTGATGCTCTGGGGAAATACTCTTTAGTTGACACTTATGTCCTTGTTCTAATGATGGTGGCGTTCCGCTTTCACTTGTCACTAGACAAAATCGAGGCGACTCCGAGCTTTTTGACGATAGACGTCTTCGTTACCCCTGAATTTGGGTTTTACGGTTTCTTACTTGCCACCATGACGAGCTTGGCAATGGGGCACATCATTCTGGCATATCACAGGCACGCCGTCGCCAACTATGAGATCCCTCGCGGCGGGCGGAAGGAAAGCTTGAAGGCTCATGTCTTTACCATATTGGGTGGGACGAAGAAGATTCGCTTGACTCGATTCGCTCAGTCAACCCTCTTCTCATTGCTAGTATTCGCAATAGTCTTGCTCGGCATCGGGGTGTGTACCGAGAGCTTCAATTTTGAGTTTAAGGGAGCCGCCGGCCTCGTTCTGGGGGACGGCGCCACCCAGTCTTTCTCTCTGGTATCCCTGGGGGAGCGAATACCCCAATCAGTCGAGGACCCAGAGAATTTCGGAATCCGTTGGATCGAGACGACCTATTATCTATTCGCCCTGGGTATGCCATTCCTGTGCCTCGGTACGATGCTCACCCTATGGCTGGTGAAGCTGAACGTAAAGCAGCAGGTCCTCCTCTTCGTCTTCGCGGAGATCACCAATGCGTGGTCCGCAATCGAGGTATTCGTGATTTCCGTTGCCTGCGCAATCTTACAGATCAGCCAGTTTGCCGCTTTCATAATCGGAGACAAGTGCGACGCTATAAATAGCGTCCTGGAGCAGTTCTTCGACGCGAAACTTGAGGGGGACGACGTTTGCTTTGACGTGGTTGCAACTCTCGGACCTGAGTGCGGGTACCTGTTCACGGGCGCTGTGCTCGCGTGTGTCACGTCGTGGACGCTCCTCAAGTTCGGACACCACGCGATAGACGAGAGGATGAGGAGGGGAGCGGGGGGACTCGGTGTTAAACAGGACATGCACCAGGGCAGCCATGCTGACCTTGACATCACTAAAGACCCCAAGCACAACACCTCTTCCAAGGGGCTCATTGAGGTGTTATTCCTTAAATTCGGGGGTTGCATGTTCAGGGAGCTTGGGGATTTTGAAGACTCCATATATGACAGCGACAATGAGGGGGCGGTCGAAGAATATGATAGCGTGTACAAAGAAGGCGACACCATAACGCTCAGGGGAGGGGGAGAGTTCTAGGCTAAAGTGTGCGGGGTTGTAGTAATGCTAAAAGGTTTTTGAATGTTTTATTTTTTCGGATAAACGTTTGCTTCTCGCAAAGTATCACAAAATCCTAACTATTTAAGTCTAAAAATATATAAGCCACAACAGCACACTCTGAAATTGTACTGTTACGCGCAGCCGACCAAGGCAAGGTGAGAGAATTCACTGTTCCCGAAACTGTGTCCGTTAGAGAGTTTCGCGTCAATGGTCCCCACCGTCCGAAAAGCGATGACCGAGTTCTTGTTGTACGGGCTGCACAAAGTTGCGATGGTGACAACCTGCTGCGGCGTGGCCAGGGACGTGTTAAAGTCCAGAAGCAGATCGACAGAGCCTTGCATTTTCGTCGAGAAAGAGTCCTGGTAGTCGTACACTGCGATCGGATTGTTCACTTCGCACTCGGCCGTTAACCAGGCGTCCGGGTCCGTAAAAGTGCAGAGCTGTACCTCCAGGTGAAGGTTGCTCCAGTCCATGTGATAGTAATTATTGTTCTTGAAAGTGAAAATCTGTTGGAGAGTCTTTGTGGTGATGTTGTAGGGTTCCGTTTCGACGTAGGATACCTGAGGATCTCTCGGTACCAGGAAGAACGTAAGCATAAAAGTCAGTACCAAAAGACAACAGCATATGCTTGAACACGCCTGACGACGACGGGCCCGACGGGGAATCACATTGTATGAGCCAACCCCGCCATCTGTGTACACATCAGGTTCAGCGGCGCTCGGCAGTGACTGGTATTCACCCCCAATATCCT
>Ga0115556_1002126_pt1 | contig 13342 bp, 9 predicted proteins | sample COGITO_mtgs_1104_5_FD_87282 | JGI IMG/M metagenome (GOLD analysis project Ga0115556, IMG submission 87282) | Pelagic marine microbial communities from North Sea - COGITO_mtgs_110414 | ecosystem: Environmental > Aquatic > Marine > Epipelagic | place: Germany:Helgoland, sampling site Kabeltonne... | reverse complement strand
TCGTCCTCCGAACGAAGCAGCAGCGGAGAAAGACATTTTAATACTGCTATACTACTATATCTAATAAATGCTCTCTTTCCACACAAAAAGTGACGTTTCCTCCTCAGACTGAGAAGTTGCGACAGAAAAATGGCGTGGGGGAAACCAACCCCTCACGGTGTGTTGGGAGACAACGATGAGAACGAGAGAAAAGAAGGAGACGACGAAAACGTGATGAAATCCTCCGTAGTCTCCTTGATTGAAAAAAACGACCCGACTGTCCGCGCGATAACTATTTTCCGGGGAAGAAATTTCACGGGCGCGAGAGAAACAACCGCCGTCGGTCTCGCCTTGGAAAAGAATCAATTCGTGAAAGAGTTTTACAGCTCAGGACACGAGATGACGAGAGAAACGGCGGAGATTTTAGGGAGGAGCTTTTCGAAAATGAAATCGTCCCTGGAAAGCATTTGCGTCGGAGACGAACGGTTTGGCGGCGGCGGTGGGAGGGGGAATAACGATGATGGTGGTCAGAAAGATGATGATGCTGATGGTGATGAAGATGCCTTTGAAGTGTTTCTTTCATACGCGAAAGAACTCGACGGGTTGCGAAAGTGGGATTTAGAAAATAAAGGATTGACGAAGAAATCGCTGGGAAAATTATCAGACGCGTTTCAATCCGAGAAGTTTATAAGATTAGAGGAGTTGATATTGAATAGAAACGAGAGTCTGAGCGATAGAAGTAGGAGTAGCGACGATACGAGCGCGACGACGACTAATAAGTCACCGACGGCGATGGAAAGACTTTTTCAGAGTGGCGCGATACGTCAAAGAGTCAAGACGCTTGAAATTTCGGATATATCTTTGGGAGAGGCGAGCATATCTGCACTCGCGGAGGAGTTAAAAGGAAAGTGTAGCTTAGAAGTGTTCAAATTTACAAACGGTAGGCTGGAGTGTTTTCGTTTGAAGGAGTTGGATGACGACGACGGCGTCGAAGAAAAGAAAAATGAAAGTGAGACGGACGACACCGCTGCCGACGAGAGCGAAAAGAAAGAAAAAGACAAGAAAAAGAAAGAAGAAAGAGACAAGGCGACAACGGCGATGATGAACGAGCTCGGCGAAGGGTTCGTAAATAACAAATCTTTGAAACGAGTCACCTTGGATGGGACGAAAGTTGGCGCCTACGAACTTTTGAAAGGCATCTCGAGAGCAAAGAGAACGAATAAAAGTGAGAAAAGTAACGTCGTAGAAATCTCGCTCGCAAATTGCGCACTAAACGACGACAACAGTAAAACAAACGCCGTCGTGGGATTTCTCTTGAGCGATTTCGCAGAGTCGGTTGAGATTGTAAATCTGAATGGAAACGCTCTCGGCGACTGGAAAGTCGCGCAACTCGCAGGTGCTATTCAAGGAGGTTTTTGTCAAAATATGCTCGAAATAGACATCGGTGGTAACGACCTGAGCGATGCAACTATTTTGAAACGTTTGCTATTTGGAAAAACGAAGATTAAAAGACTCTCGTGTTTTGAGAACGTAAACTTACTGAAATCGAAAGAAAACGTCGGGAAACTCTTCGAGGACGCCGAAATTCTTTCAGCCGGCAGCAGTCCATGCGAATACCTAGACGTTGGTGCGTGCGGTATGGAACTCGAAGAGCTGACGTTGTTCGCAGAGTCCATCAGAAAACACAAATCAGCCTTCGTTAATCTAAAAACGTTAGTTCTCGGCGGTAATCCTGGCGCTTGCGCTTTAGGCGACGCTTTCGAAAACGAACTAAAGCTTTTAAAAGAGAGCATGTCCAGTCTCGACATCGCGTGGAAAGCGAACGATTCCGGAGATATCGATAAGTTCAAGTAGTCATAATCATCGTTTTAAAATCCATCTCATAATTATCGCGGCCCCCTCGTGCGTTGTCCATAGTTTTTCTCTTGATTTCTTGTTTTCTTCTTCACCTCGAAAAGAGGAGTGCGTGGAAGTTTTCAAAGCCGCCATACATTTTTGTTGTCCGAAATATAACCGAACAACTCTACTTTTCGAATAAAAAACAACATGTCGTTCCGACGACGACTGAAAGGAAAACAACCCCCGGATGGTTGGGACTTGATCGAAGATACCATCGAAGATTTCGAGGCGCAGATGAGAGACGCCGTCAGCGAAGAACACGAAGGAAAAAGAAAGAACGAATTGACGTGGAGAATCCATCGAATTCATTGGGAGAAGAATCGTTTTATATTCGATTTAATGTACAAGAAGAAGGTGATGGACCGTAAACTGTATGATTATCTGGTGAGAGAGAAGATTGCCGATCAACCTCTGATATCGAAATGGAGGAAACCTGGGTACGAGAACTTGTGTTCTTTGCTGTGCATACAAAAGAGTTCGACGAATTTTGGGACCACGAGTATTTGTAGAGTACCCATAGCGCAGCGCAGCGGGCAGGCGAGGTTAACTCCGAACGTGAAAACCGGATGCATCTCGTGCTTTTCCGGAGACGGAATAATGGGCGGACCAATCTGGTGGAACACGAACTTGTCCGAGAAAATCATCACGAAAGTTAAAGAAGGGAAGAGGAAAGCGGAAGAAGCCGGGATCGCTGACGGAGAGGAGGAAGATCCAGAAGTGGCCAAGAGAATAGCGGCGATGAAGGAAAAGTTTCAGAAAGATAAAGTAGCGGCAAGCGGATTAGATTAACATTAATATCAAATACAAATTCTAGGAAAATTCATGCTAATCGTCGTCGTCGTCATCGTCGTCTTCATCGTCGTCTTCGTCGTCCTTTTCTTCGATTTCCACTTTCCGTTCCTCTCGCACGAAATTGAACAACTCGACGTAATCTTCCATGAACAATTCTTGCGGACGAACTTTATCTCCTCTCCCGAGTATTTCTAAAGCCAAATCAATCGTTTCCGCGTCGCACGTCGCTCGTAAATTATTCTTTAACATTTTGCGTTTCTGCGCGAAACAGCTTTGAACGAACGTGAAAAACTGCTTCTCGGTACCGTTAATTTTTAATAAGTGTTCCTTCCGTTTCGGTTTAAATCCAATCAAACAACTCTCCACGTTTGGAGGAGGATCGAAACAGTCTTTCGCGACTGGCCGAATGTATCGAGATTCGGAATAATACGCCGTTCGTACTGACATGGCGCGAAAATCTGAGTTGCTTTTTTTCTTCTTCTTCACTTCGTTTGCGTTTTCAATCATCTTCTCACCTCTTTCCTCCGTAGCCAAGCGTCTGGCGACTTCTTCTTGGAACATGAACACTAAATCTTCAAACGTATCGCCCATGGGTAGTAATCGCTTCAATATATCTGTCGTAATGTTGTACGGAATGTTCGCGACAACTTTCGCTCTTCTCTCGCCGCCGTCTATCAAACCTACAAACTTCGTATCCAAGTCTTTCCACTTCATGAAATCCTCCTCTATAATTTCTAGCTCGTCTTCTCCGTACTCTTTTCCGAGCGTTTCGCGTAAAGTTTTTGCTAAATTTCGATCCTTCTCTACCGCGATGACTTTACATCCGGTCCGTAATAACTCCGCGGTGAGATTTCCAGTCCCCGGTCCGATTTCTAAAATAACGTCCTCTTTCGTCACGTCCGCGCTCCTCACGGCGTCGATTAAAACCGAGTGATCGATCAAAAAATGTTGCCCCAACCATCGTCTGGCTTTATGTTTCGCTCCAGAGACCCTCTCTTCCGGCGATAAGCCCTCGCCATCGAATGCTCGCTTCATTTCGTCTTTCTCTTCCTGCTTCGTTTTCTTCGCTTTTCGCTTGTTGTTGGAGAGACGAAACGCACTTTTCTTCCCGGCGTTTTCGATTTTGAAGACGCGATTATTATTATTCTTATTATTAAAATGCCGTCGAGACGATTCAGACGACGACGTGGAAGAGGAGGACAGAAGGGACGAAATCAATCGCGAGGAGAGCGAGGAGATGGATGTGCTCGTCATCGTTCTCGTCGTTGGTCTCTTGTCAAATGTCACCGATGGTGGCGGCTTTCCCCAAAATAATATTAACTGAATTATTTATAAATAACAGTACATCTAAATTCCGCCGCCCTTAAAGATTTTGTATCTATCGCAAGAAGGAACGAGAAGACAAACAGCGGCAGAGAGAGAGAGAAAAGAGAGAAACTCTTCCTCTTGACTTTTTCTTGACTTCTTCTTCTCTGTCTTCTTTCTACTCTAATAAACTACTTTATAAGAGAGGAACACACCAATTTGTTTTTTTGTGGGCAAAATGTCTCCCCCTTCTTTTCCTTCTTTTCTTCAAAAAAGAAAAAATTCACAAGCTCTTTCTTGTGTGCTTTTCGAACACGATGTACAACCCAGGACAAGGAGGAGGAGGAGGAGGAGGAGGAATGGGAGGAGGTCACGACATAAATCCGAGCACGACGACGACGAGCACTATGAACAGCGGTGGGGGAAATACTGGCGAAGCCTTGCACGCTTCTCATTTCACTCGTCAACGACGAGCGGCGGTGATGCATTCTCACGTTCGATCTTCCTCCTCCTCGGGAGGACACTTACACGATTTAGCAGCCGACAACAACAGCGACGATCATCACCGTAATCATCATCATCATCATCGCGGAGTGTACGGTGGGAAGAATAGCATGATGAGTAGTGGCAGTAATAACAACAAGAGAGATTTTTCGCACTCGAAGAGGACGTTTCGGAAACAAACTTTGTTTGGAATCGTATTCGGAATAGTCATGATGATTGCGTTAGCCTTGGGCGCTTCGCTGTTGGCGAAAGTCTTCGTGAATACGAATACGAGTAGCAGTCCTTCCTCGCTTTCAAAAATGAATAATAATAATAACAACAAAAGAGCAGAACACGCGGGCGTCTTCTCGCCAGTCGCAGAGGGAGATTCGAGAGTCGAACGGTTCATGGCGAAATCGAACTGTACGTTGAATTTCTTCCTCGCGTGGACGACGAGCGCGGCGAAGTTTAGTTTACGATACAGACGAACAGTCGAATCGACGTTAAAGTTTCACCCAGGTGCGTGTTTAATAGTTTACTCGCCGACGATGCAGTTGGATCATTTCCAACGCTTTTGGGATCTGGGATATAACATCATAGTAGAACGACCGGATGTTCCGTATTTGATTCGCGGCACCCCGGCGGAGGCGTGGTATCAAGGCATCGATAAGTGGAAGAATGGGGAATATTTCTTCTCTCACATCACAGAGATTATTCGTTTAGCGACTTTGTGGAAGTACGGTGGCGTGTATTTAGATACCGACGTCGTCGTCATGAGAGAATTGGATAATCTTCACAACGCGGTTGGGACCGAGTTAGCCGACGAAAGAGGCGAGGCGAAAGTTCTCAACGGGGCTGTTTTAGCCTTTCGAAAAGGCTCTACGTTTATCCACGAGTGCATGGTTGAATTCAACACCACGTACAGAATTGACAGTTGGGGTTGGAACGGTCCTCAGTTAGTCACTCGGGTCGCGGCGAGGTTCCCTCAAGGCCCGGAGTTGCAAATTTTACCCACCATCGGCTTCTATCCCATTCACTGGGCGAAGGTGAGAAAATATTTCACGGACGAGGACCCGGCGGATCAACACGCCGTCTGGGAACGCATGAAGAGAGAAACGTACTTGTTTCACTACTGGAATAAAATAACCGTAAAGTTAGTCCCTACCCCTGGTTCGTTGATGTATAAAGTTTTGAACAACTATTGCTTGTTCTGCGAAGAAACCGGCATGGATGGGTAACGCGAAAAAAATATCGCACGTAGAAGATGTTGTGCGTGCATTCGTTCGTTCGTTCGTGTGCGCTAATAAAAGTAGTATATTAGTACGTTTGTAGTTATTCAATAATAGTTTATGTAAATAGTGTAGTGTGGTTTCGAGTGGAACCATCATATACCCGCAAAAAGCAGCTAAAAAGAGGTGCTCAAAAGTAGTATTTAGAAGAAGAGCAGAGGGGGCACCTTTTTTGTTGGTCTTGCGATTTTTTTTGGACGATTTTCATTTTTTCTTTTCTCTGCACATTTTCCACGCGCTGCTGCAGATCGGACAAAACCGACGACTCCTCGTACTCCTCGTCACCTTTTGGTTCTCGGCTGACGCGACGACGATTCATAATACTAGTGCGATCATCGAAAGAGACGACGACGCGCGTTCGTTAAAGAAGAAGTCAAAGAAGAAGAAGAAGATCCAACCAAAACGAATTAAAAAGGAATAAAGGACAACAAACTTGAAACTTTGAGACTTCGACGTCGAAGAAGAGAAGAAAAAATGGGAGGAGGAAACGAGAACGAACAGACGACGACGACGACGACGACGACGAAAAAGTCATGGTTTTCCGCGCTGAGCGATTCGGTGAAGAAGAAAACGAACAACAACAGCGAGAAAGAATCCTCCTCCTCAAAAGGGTTTAAACAAGAGAGCGACCCGCCTTCGTCGGAGAACCTGTCGCCAATCACGTCGAAAAAAGCCGCAGCTGCGAAAGAGTACATTGAAAATCTGTATAAAAAACAAGCGAAAGATTTACGCGAGAGGCAGGAAAGAAGAAGCCGAATGGAACGGACCGCGAGTAATTCTTTGAATAGTAACAACAACGGTGGGACTCTGTCGTCGTCTGGGAACGTCAGCGCGGAGGATTTAGATAACAACGGGGAAGGTAGCGGGGATTTTAACGAAGCGCTGATGAAGGAGTTGGAAGAGAAGGAACGCATGTACACGAGATTGAAACGAACGAAACTGTCACCGAACGATTTCGAACCGCTGACAATAATTGGAAAAGGTGCGTTCGGGGAGGTTCGATTGGTGAGAGAAAAGTTGACCGGGAAAATTTACGCGATGAAAAAGTTGAAAAAAACGGAGATGGTGCGAAGAGGCCAAATCGATCACGTGAAAGCGGAGCGGAATTTGTTGGCTGATGTGCACGATCAAACCGTAGTGAAGCTCTTTTATTCGTTCCAGGACGATGAGTTCTTGTATTTGGTGATGGAATATTTACCAGGTGGGGACATGATGACTTTATTGATGCGAAAGGACACGCTGACGGAGGAAGTGACGAGGTTTTATATCGCGCAAACGGTGTTAGCCTTGGAAACCGTGCACCGACACAATTTTATTCACAGAGATATCAAACCAGATAACTTGCTGTTAGATCGCGAAGGACACATGAAGTTGACTGACTTTGGTTTGTGCAAACCAGTGGACCCGCAGGTTTTGTTAGGAAATAAGGACGTGAACTTGAACGAAAACTTTGACAAGTTATCGTTGGAACAACAAAATAAGAACGATTCGGAAACGTTAGCGACGTGGCAAAAAAATAGAAGGCGATTGGCATATAGTACGGTTGGGACTCCAGATTACGTCGCCCCGGAGGTACTTTTGAAGAAAGGGTACGGATTAGAGTGCGACTGGTGGTCCGTTGGAGCAATCATGTACGAAATGCTCGTTGGGTACCCGCCGTTTTACTCTGACGAACCGGTTTCGACGTGTAGAAAAATTGTCCACTGGAGGCATCACTTGAAGTTTCCTCCGGAGGTCCACTTGTCAGACGACGCGAAGGATTTGATCGAGTCGTTATTGTGCGACGTGGAGGTCAGATTAGGAACGAACGGAGTAGATGAAATCAAGCAACATTCGTTCTTTAAAGGCGTTAATTGGACGAACATTTACGAAGAGCAAGCCCCGTACGTGCCGACGGTGACTGGGGAGTTAGATACACAGAATTTTGAGGACTTTGAGGAAGATCCTCCGGACAAGGCGAGCGAGGAGGAGAAGAAAAGAGATGAGAAGGCGGCGAAAGAATTAGCCAAGAAAGGTGGAAAGAAGGGCGGATCGTCTCCTGGAGGTCAAGGAGAGAGCGGCGTTCAGCAAAAGAAAGATTCAGAGTGGATTGGATACACGTATAAAAATTTTGAAGTCGTCGGGGAAGAGGTGAAGAAGAAGACGTCTTCTCGACCGTCGATGAGCTCCGTGTTCCGCTCGCCTTGAGTGAAAGATAGCAGCAGCGGAGAATAAAAATATTATAGCATGGTACTTGTAGTAAAATAAAGTTTGAAGCATATTCGGCTGTCAGTAAAATCGTTATTATATTTACAAGTTTGACAATCTAGAAGCCGTCGGCTTTTTGATGATGTGTATTTCTTTCATACAGCTATGCGGTTGCAACTTTTCGTTTATTTCTACATATACATTTCTATATCGCAGAAAAGGTTGTACAGTATCAGCATTTGCACACTTTTAACACTACCTTACGACGTGGTAGTACTATTCTTTTATTAATGTTTGTTTGTTCAATCAAATTCTGTCTCGCTTCTTTGACGTCGACATCGACTTCAACCTCGAGAAGAAAGATTTTGAAGGCATCAAGTTCAATTTTGTCGCAGATCCAAGCATGTGCGATTCAAAGTCCATGACTAAATCGGTAAATCGAGGTCGGTTTTCCGGCTCAGATACCCAGCATCGTTCCATTGCGTTCATCATTATCGGATGAGAATTGTATGGCAAAATTGGCCGTATTCCTTTTTGTACCACCGCAACCGCCGCTTGTAAAGGCGTGTGCTCTGGGTACGGGACGTGGCCTTCGCACACGATTTCCCATAAAACGATCGCGAAGCTGTACACATCGGCACTGAGCGAATACTTCGAATGGGCGATTACTTCGGGGGCCATCCATCGATAAGTTCCAGTTTCTGGCGTCATCGCGCCATCTTTCGTGACTTCTCTCGATAAACCAAAGTCGCAAATAATCGGTCGCAAAGAGCCCTGAGCGCCCGTGAAGGTCATTTTCCCGTCGATACTTTCGCCCTTCGCGGTAATTGGTGTCGTCGTGGATTGCAACAAAACGTTCGAAGCTTTCAAATCTCTGTGAACGAAATTTTTCGAATGAAGATATGCCATACCACGCGCGATCCCGCACGCGATTTCAACCTGTGCCGAAAGCTTCAAGCTTGAACCTTGATTTAAGAGATAGTTATTCAAAGGCCCGTTATCGACGTATTCCGTCACGATGCATAATCTTGGCATCTTGGTCATTGCACCTACTACTCGAACGATATTTTCGTGCTTGACTTTTGATAACACGGACAATTCCTGGAAGAATTCACGCATCGCTCGCAGTTGATTCTGGTTATCGTTGTGCGTCCCGGATGGAAACTTTGCGGCAACTTTCTTCCCTCGATATTCGCCCTTATACAAAACACCGAAAGACCCTGAACCAATTTCTCGGATTAATCTCAACTTTCTCGAATCAATCGCTGGTTCTTTGCTCTCTTTCCTCGATTTCTCCATTGCTTCCATAACATCTCGTTCGAGCGATTTCGTCGAGTCGAGCGCTGAAATCTGGTTCCGGTTCAAGTTATCTTTGATTTCTCTCTTCCCACCATCTGCGTCGTCGTCGTCGTCGTTATTCTTGATATTAATCAAATTATAAGTACCACCTTCCGTGAGAGTAGTAGTAGTAGTGGGAGCGACATTCATTAGCTCTTCGCTGTCTGACATTTGATTTGAAACTTTGAGAGGATCTTCTCCCTCGTCGTCCGAGTGACTCTCCCAACCTTGTCGATGTTCGCTTTCGGGATCGATGTCGTATATTTCGCAGCCGTCCAACTCCATGCACACTTTATTCACGTCTGTTTTCGATGGAAACGGCGACCCACCTAACCCTCTTCTTTCGGGAACGATACCAGCCGTTAAAGCCTTCATCACTGCGTGCGACAACCCTTCCTCGTCGTCGTTCTTCCACCCGTAGACGGTAAAAACGTCGAGCACGTAGCCGTCCTTCAAGTTGTATATGTGCGCCTCGTGCACGTCCAACCCACAATCGTTCACAGCGGTACTAATCTCGCTCAAAACTCTTGGTCTATTTATACAAGCCACCGCTAAGGAGTAAAACGGTTGTTCGTTCTCTTTGAGAGCCTGCGCCGCTAAGTGGTCCTCGCTCCCTTCCTCGGAATACACGCTCGAGCTCGTCGACGCGCCGTAAAAAGTCAAGTTTCCACCGTGCATTCCTCGCCCATGATTCATTTGTTCTTGTTGTTGTTGTTGATTATTTCTTTTTTGGTAAAACCTCGACGTCGGTCCATTAACGCTCGTCGTCGCTGCGTTATTGTCAGGCAATATCGAGTCTGGTGAAATTTTTCCTTTTTCAAGAGTGCCTTTCCCAGTCAATAATTTCTTCAAGGGGCTGCGACTTTTGGGCGCAACATTTGCTTTTTGTGCACCATCGTCGTCATCTCCACTGAACGCGCTTTGTCTCTGCCGACTTCTCCATCTTTTTGAATTTGACTCTGGTTCTTTCTCTTGCGTTGTTGTTGTCGTTGTTTCCAGGATTTCAGAGGGTGGTATTTCTTCGCCTTCTCTCCGTCGCTCTCGGCGATACGCCTCGAAGCTTTCTCCCGGGACTTTTTTTTCCGCAAAAATAATCTCATTTTCCTCCTCTCCTCTTTCGTTCGTTTGGTCTTCTCGGTTTTGAAGGGTGTTTTTTTCCTCCCAAAACTCTTCGTTTTGGTCGTCGTCGTTTCCTTTTCCTTTGACTAAGACGCTCCGAACTGCGAACGCACCTTTGTTCTTTCGACTGCAATCTAACGCGTCCATGTGTAACACAATCTCCTCTCTGCAGCTGAAATCTTTCACGTATCTCACCGGGACTAACTTCATGTGTTCTTTTATTTTATCGTCGCAATCGTCGTTTTCAAAGTCGTCTTTGGCGAGCGCAAAAGCAGAGGACATCATGATGATTTTTGGACGAGGATGGATGATTTTCGTGCCTCGTCAGGTCGAAGCGACGCTTGGAGGAACCCACAAGTTTTTTACCGCAAATTCAAATATATGCTCTTCTTCTTCTTCGCGCGCGATGATGAAAAGGGACGACGATGACGACGATGGACGACGTACGATTCTCCCAAACTCTCTCTCTCTCTCTCTTTCTGGGCCCTTTCTTCGACGCTTTCTTCTTCTTATTAGTATTACTACGTCTACAATAGAATAACGTAAGAATGGCGTCCGAAGTGAGGAAGCCCAGTGTGTGCAGCCGGCAAAAAAGAGATATTCTGGGCACAAAATTACAGAAATTTTGCTTGCGAAAGGTCGCGAGAAGAAGATTTTTTTTTTTGTCGAAGACTGATGAATGAATGCAAAGGTGAAACTGCGACGAACAATTAATTCCATTCTCCTTGTTCTCTTTGAACGAGTTTTTCATTCCACCTTTGCCCAACAAACAAACAGAAATTGTGAATTCAAACGCACGCGTTTCAACACAAATTATTTAACTTTTACTTGAGGTACACCCTTTAAACACAAAGAAGAAGAAGCAACAACAACAACAACAACAACAACCGTATTATGGCTCTCTCTTGTGCTGCTGCTGCACGAACTGGAAGAATGGTCATCGGGTCTTCCTCTGCCTCTGCCTCTTCTTCCTCTTCTTCTTCGATGGGTGGTTTTAAACAACAACAACAACAACTTCAAAATCAAAAACAAACGATGATGTTACGAACGATAAACACGAAGTTTAAGAGAACAACAGCATTAGCAAAGAACAGTAGCAGATATAATAATAATAATAGAATAAGCAAAACCACTTTAACGATGGCGGCGGCGAGTAGTCATAGCAATCAAATGAAATATTCCGCCGAGAATGATGGCTTACCCAGAGACGCTAAGATTGGCATCTTGGGAGGAGGACAACTCGGACGAATGCTCGCCATCGCCGGCGCACCGATGGGGGTTCGATTAAACGTTCTCGACCCTACGGAACCTTCCTGTCCAGCCTCGATTGCCGCGGAACAAACGATTGGGTCTTTTCGAGATAAAGCTGCGGTGTTGGAATTTGCGAAAGATTGTGATGTTGTTACTGTTGAGATTGAACACATCGACTGCGACGCGCTCGACGAGTTGGTCAAAAACGGCATCGACGTGCAGCCGACGCCAAAGACGTTAAGAACTATTCAGGATAAATACGCGCAAAAGGTACATTTTCGAGACAACAACGTGAAGATTGGACCGTTTATGGACGTTCCGGACGAAGCGCAATTGCAAAACGCAGTCAACGCGTTTGGGTTTCCGTTGATGTTGAAGAGTAAAAGGTTAGCGTACGACGGGAGAGGCAATGCGGTGGCGAAAACAGCGAGCGATTTAGATAACGCAGTGAAATCTCTCGGTGGGTTTGATACTGGCTTATACGCAGAGAAGTGGGTGCCTTTTGAAAGAGAGTTGGCGGTGATGGTGGCGAGGTCGAAATCCGGCGAAGTCGTCGCGTATCCAGTCGTGGAAACCGTGCACGAAGACAACATTTGCGATACAACCTTCGCGCCGGCGATGATTTCCAACAAAATGGCTGAAAAAGCGCAAGCCGTCGCGAAATCTGCTATTGCCTCGTTCGAAGGCGCCGGGATTTTTGGCGTCGAGCTGTTTTTGCTCGAGGATGGCGAGACCGTCCTGTTGAATGAGTGCGCGCCGAGACCGCACAACTCTGGACATTACACCATCGAAGCGTGTAACTGCTCGCAATACGAGATGCACTTGAGAGCTATTTGTGGGTGGCCGTTAGGTGACCCGCAATTGAAAGTTGGTGGTAGCGTTATGAAAAACATCTTAGGCGATGGCGACGGCGAAAAAGCCATGACGAAATGCCACAGAATAATGGGTAAAGCGTTGACCGTCCCGGGCGCGAGCGTGCATTGGTACGAAAAACCAGAGGTGAAAAAAGCGAGAAAAGTCGGTCACATAACCACTGTCGGTGCGTCTTTGAACGAAGCGAAAGAGCGCATGTCAGAAATTACCGGGGATGATTACAACGTCCAACCGTCGATTGGGATCATCATGGGTTCTGATTCCGATTTACCAACCATGGCGGCTGCCGCGGACGTGCTCAAAGATTTTGGCATCAAGTGCGAAGTGACGGTCATTTCCGCGCACAGAACACCCCAAGAGATGTTTGATTACTCCAAAAAGGCGCACACGCGAGGTATTCGAGCCATCATCGCCGGTGCCGGAGGGGCTGCGCACCTTCCCGGTATGGTTGCCGCGATGACGCCTTTACCGGTTATCGGTGTCCCGGTGCCTCTGAAATATCTAGACGGCATGGACTCTTTGCTTTCCATCGTGCAAATGCCAAAAGGTGTTCCGACTGCCACGGTAGCCATAGGCAACGCCGCGAACGCGGGTTTATTAGCGGCTAGAATTGTCGGCGCGTACGAGCCGGAAGTGTTGAAAAAGATGGAAGAGTACCAGGACAACATGACGGAAGTGGTGTTGGGTAAAGCGGACAAGTTGATGACAAACGGCTACGAGAAGTATTTGAAAGAGATGTGAAAGAGAGTTCGAGAGTATTAGCGCTTTTCCTCCTTGTCATCATAGAAGCAATATTTGAACCGATTGACCTCTCTCTCTCTCTCTCT
>Ga0115556_1002118_pt1 | contig 13363 bp, 8 predicted proteins | sample COGITO_mtgs_1104_5_FD_87282 | JGI IMG/M metagenome (GOLD analysis project Ga0115556, IMG submission 87282) | Pelagic marine microbial communities from North Sea - COGITO_mtgs_110414 | ecosystem: Environmental > Aquatic > Marine > Epipelagic | place: Germany:Helgoland, sampling site Kabeltonne... | reverse complement strand
AAGTTGCAACCACGAAGCTCTTAAAGAAGAAGAAATTGTTGTTTTTAAGAGAAACCGACAACGAGTTGTGGGTTTGTTTACTGCAGAAGGCGTTTGCAAAGATTTTTGGAGGGTATGCGCAACTCGATGGAGGACATTCTGTCGTCGCATGGAATTTCCTAACCGGGGGTAATTGTATGATCCTCAAACGCGAAGCAAACGAGACGGTTTGGGATAAGACTGAGTTTACGTTTGGTTCCAAGAAATCGTTCAAGGATTCGTATTGTATTCGTGTGGGTCACTCCTCGGTATTTTATCGTCCTACCTCAGATCCAGAGTTTAAGAAAAAAACAGAGGACCAAGTTTTCGACATCTTGAGAGCGTATGCGAAAGCGAGATGTTTGTTAGGCGCGAGTGTCAATAAACGCGACGACGAAGAGGTGGAAGCGAAAAGAGAGACTGGATTAATCGCGCAACACGCGTATTCTATTCTCGAATGTCGTCGACCGGGGATGAAGAGCATGGACAAGGTATACGACAAAGGCAAAACGGGAGTCAAACTCGTCAAATTACGAAACCCGTGGGGCGACGAGCACGAATGGAAAGGCGCCTGGTCCGACGGTTCCAAAGAATGGACAGAAAATCCAACCTTTGCTGAGGAATTAAACTACGTCTCTAAAGCCAACGACGGCGTCTTTTGGATGGAATGGTCTGACTTCAACGAAAATTTTACAAAGATTCAAATATGTGACCGAGACGCGAACAAAGATCTCTCCTTGGAAATTTTCGAAAACCACCCAAAATGTGGTCCTTGTTTAGGTTGCGCTTTTGGGTGCGCTTCGTTTTGGTGCAAGTGCAACGGTTGTCGAGTTATTTATTTTGGAAACGAGAAAGGGGATGCCATGAAGTCTGGCGCTGGATGCACGAAAATTTGTACCGCCGTGTGATGACGAGAGAATTGCACGAGAGAGAGAGAGAGAGAGAGTAACGCGCGCATGAAATTTGTATGTAATAATAGCAGGTACTAGTAGTAACATCATCTAAACATCTCGCGTTTGAGTGCGCGTTTCTCGCGTTTCTGCATGTGGCAAGAAAAACTTTATAAAAACACACGCGAACTTATTACATTAATCATGAGCACAAACGCTTTAGCGGCATCCTCACATCTCTCGAGCACGAGTACACGGCAGCATCCTCGTTTTCATCTTCGTCGCGCTGCGAAAACGCATTCGTCCTCCTCTCTGTACCGTCCGTGTCGTGGCACTTTTCATCGGGGGCGTATCTTTTGCGCTTCCGATGATGATGAAAACAACAACAACAACAAAAACGTGCTCTCCTTCCTGTGTCCGTTGCTAAAACTCATCGGCGGTGGCGATGCCGCTAAACCGAGAAACAGAACGTTAGAAGTTGCCACTTCTGGGTTCGCCTCTATCGCGCGAATTCAATACGGGAAGACTGTTTTAGAAGAATGCATTCAGAGGAGGAAACAACAATCGAAGTTAATTTTATACGAATTCGAGGCGTGCCCGTTTTGCCGTCGCGTGAGAGAAACACTCTCGATGTTAGATTTAGATTGCGAGATACGACCGTGTCCGAAAGACGGTCGATTTAGAAAAGAAGTATTAGAGAGAGGCGGGAAAGAAACATTCCCGTATTTCGTGGACGAAACATCCGGAAAGGAGATGTACGAGAGCGCTGATATTGTAAACTATTTATACGAGAAGTACGGTAACGGAGCGCGAGTGCCGGAGAATTATTTCACAAGCACGCTCATCACGGGATGGATGCCGACACTTTTTCGTGCCGGTAGAGGAATGACGAAATACGAGCCGAGAAAGGAAGGCTTCGTGAAGCCGCAGTCCGGAAACATCGAGCTGTTTAATTACGAGAACAATCAGTTCGCGCGATTGTGCCGAGAGGCGTTGTGTGAGTTAGAATTACCGTATACGTTGCGCAATGTGGGCGCTGGGTCGCCAAAAAGAGAAACGTTGACCGAAGCTGGTGGGAAATCTGTCCCATTTCTTATCGACGGAGATGTGAAGATTGGCGAGAGCGATGAGATTGTCGCGTATTTGTTTGAAAAGTACGGTGGCGGATACGTCCCAGAAAAACAAGGAGCGTAATATACTTATTCTCCTTTTCCACTACCGGTACTGCTAATATCTACTTTATCTAGTTTCTTTTGTAATGCCGCAGCAACTTTAGCCTTCCATTCCGCGCTTTCGTAATATCCGTCGTCATCTGCTTCTGCTTCACCTTCACCTTCTTCTTCTTCTTCTTCCTCCTCCTCTTCCTTCGCTAACGCTACAAACTCCGGCGCATCTGCTTTCCAAAGTGCTTCGCCATCTGGTAACCCTCTAAACAAAACGCACTCGTTCAACAATCTCTCGCACGTCGGGCGTTCGTTCCAATCATACGTGATGCACTGTCTACAAAAATCCTCGAGTTTTATATCGAACCTTGTTCTATTTCCTTCTCCTCCGGCGTCGTCCACGTCGTCGACAATCTCGTACGTCAAAACCTCCGGTTCTTTCTCAATCGCCTGCATGGTCAAATACTCCGTCTCCCTGCGAAACGGATTCTTTCCACTGATTAACTTATACGCGGTCAAACCTAACGACCACACGTCGCACGCGTACGTCGCTTTCGCTTTCGCCTGTAAAATCTCTGGTGCGCAATATTCCGCCGATCCCACAAACGAGTACCCTCTCTCCTTCTTTTTCACCATCTTCTCTTCAATCTCTCCCGTTTCTTCATTCATAACTCTTCTCTTGATAAACTCTTCCTTATATTCCACGTTCAAATCTAAACACGAGCCGAAATCGCACAATTTCACGTGTCCATCCGACCCTAATATTATATTTTCCGGTTTCACGTCTCGATGCGCCACGCGCAAAGTTTCGTGGCAATACCGCAACGCCTCCGTCACTTCCTTAATGTAAAACGTCACCTGTTCTACACTCAACCGTCCAATGCCAAAATTTTGCGTTCGTTTCATCAGCATCGCTAAATCGCCTTCCGGTGAACACTCCATGGCTAAATATAACGAATAATAATCGTGAAACGTAAAATAGAGTTTACACACTCCCGGAAACTCCGCTCTGTTCATCACGTCTCTCTCTTTCGTCACGTACGCCATCTTCTCCTCTTTCGCGATGAACTTTTTATCCATAACTTTCAAAGCGATCGGTCGTTTCAGAAATTCCTCTTTTATCTTCGTTCTCTTGTTCTCGTTCAAGCGATTCGTATCAAACTTCACCATTCGAACTTCGCTGAAACTCCCATCCCCTAAGTGTCTCACGGTGACAAAATCGGAGACTGAAAATGCCAGTTGGAGTTGTTCTTTCACAGCAGGTAAAGATGGACTATATTTTATATACTTTCCATCGATTGGTTTCACAGTAGTAGTAGTAGTAGTATCAGTATTCCTCCTCCTCCTCGCATCGTCATCATCATCACCGCCGTCCGAGGAGGACACCAACAAAGCGGGTTCTTCTTCGTTCGTCATTAGAGTATTGATTTTTTCTCGCGTCTCTTCGTTGTTTTTTCCTCAAATTTTCCTCAATTTTGCCTCGAAACGAAAAGTCAAACCCCCACCCGCAAAAACTTGAACATCATTAGAAGGAGCAATAGCAGAGCATACGCACCAAACAAAAATGACGACGACGACGACGGAAACGACGACGTTTAATAAAAGGACGTACTCGAGTTCCGCGGTTCGAATAGGGAACTGGCGAGAAGACGAGGCTTTAGAATTGGTACGTTTAAAAGACGATGGTTTGTTCTTGTTTGTTTGTTTCGTATACTCGTAGGGGAATTTTGAAAATTTTCTCTCTCTCCCTGACGCTCTCTTATAAGCAACAACACTCCGGAGACGTGAGCGTTCACGACTCACTATCTTCTTCTCATTAACATGAACGATGATACACACAGGCGAAACTCGAGGCGTACAAAGAGGCGAAAAAAAATGGCACTCGACACGTGGACGTGTTGCTCGAGAGAAGAGAACGGTGTTTGCGAGAACTTTTGCTCTTCAACAAAAATTCTTCCTCTTCTTCTTTTGATACAACGACGACGAGAAAGGATGATGACGAGGAAAAGAAGAGAGTTGAATTCGGGTCGATGATTCAACTCGCCAACGGGGCTTCGAATTATGAGGATGTGATGAAGTTATATCCAGCCGATTGCGATTTTGCGAAGAAGAAGACAGGATTGGAGAAGGTGGAACACGAGTGCACGGTGGCGCCGTCGCGGGATGCAGAGGCGATGCCGAACGCGATGAATACGTTTTTCGTGAGAAAAGGGAGACCACCAAGGAACGACGTCAGTGGTAGAAGTAGTAAAAGTTGTGACGAAACGCTTGTGAGATTTGGGGACCGGATCATTTTGAGCGCGAATCCGATGCTCTTCGATAAAGAAGAAGAGGAAACGCCGGCGCGTTATTCGATTAAAGATTTAGTCTGTTCGACGGTTTCAAAGGAGTTCAACGAGTATCTCTACGGAGGTCGAAAGAATGCAACGAGAAAAACGTTCACCGTTTTTCGCGAATCAAATTTAGCGAGAGAGAATGAGTTCGAAATCGTTTCGTGGCAAAGCGTTGGCAACAACAACAATACGAGCAGCGCTTCTTCCACGATAGGAGGAGAAGACGCGCATCCACCGGTGAATACCAACGATGTCTTTATGCTCAAGCATTGTGGTCGTGGCGGCTATTTGCGGTGTCGCGATCACGAAAACTGGTCGACGCCGGATTTTGGGGTCGTAAAACCAGTCGTCAGCGATGAAAACGACGCGTTGTTGAGTAAGCGACGCTTTGACGCTTCGTATTTGTGGAGATTCCGAGCGATTTTTTCATAAATGCATATAGGAGTAGAATTATTATCTGTATAAATATTTGCGCGCTTTAGTATAGAATTGCGTTTACATTATGCTACAACAAGAGGGATTACGGTCAGCGTCCCGAGCGGCTTTCGCTGCGGCGATGGACCGCGTTCGACCGGTGAAATAATCGTCTCGCATGGGTAAAGACGTTCGCTCGCCGTCCTCGCTCACAAACATCATATCGCCCGTCTGTCTGTCGTATAGACAATAGGTTTCTAAAGTATCCGTATCGCTCCATGTTATTGATTTCTTCATCGTCACTTCTCCTTTCTTCACGGAAATATCCCGATCCTTTCGAGAGCTTGGAAAATTCTTCAAGACGCCAAAGGATGGTACTCGTAGCATCTCTCGTTTTGCCGCCAAGACGGAACCGTGTCGTTCTACTTTATATTCTTCAATGCTTAATTCATACGTCTCTTCAGCTAGCGCGCCCGTTTCTGCGCTTTGCTGGTCTTTGCTATCTTCGCTGTTGTTCTTATTATTTTTACCACCTCCTTTCTTTCCTCTTTGCATGAGCTTATCCTGCGCATCTTTCTGCATTTTTAAAGCGCTCTTCAGCAAAACTTTCTCGGCGAGTTCAATCGTATCCGAGGAGGATAAATTTGAATGCACCGATCCGTCCTCAAAGTCATCCATCTCACCAACAACGCCATCAGAACCCAATTCAAAAGTCGACATATCTTTTGTTTGCTGCTCCCGTAACACTTTCAACTCAGTCGCTAACAATCGAGTAAACTCTTTCGTTTTCACTTGCCCGTTGCCGCTGGTATCGGCTTGCGCCATCATGGCGACGATGTCCGCCTCAGAACTCTTAACGCCCAACCGTTTCATCACCGTCTTCACGCTATCTACGGTGACGTATCCGGTATCCATCTCGTCCAAAATATGTGTCGCGTGTAAAACAGCGTGTTGATCAAAGTGTGCAAAGACCGTCATCGCTTGCGCCACGTTCGCGTGCGCGTTGTGCAACACTTTCGAGAGCGTCCCGACAGACACGTCTGCGTTTTCTTGCCTCGCTTTATCGAGCAAAGCTTCAATAGCCATCGTATCCACACCAACCGACCGTAACCTTCCCACGTTGAACCTCACCTCTCTCTCCGTGATTCTCCCGTCCGCGTTTTCGTCCCAAAACGCCACGTTCAGCAACACCGCGAATTCCGACAACGAGCACGTCTCTTCCGCCCGGTCGTCCACGCTCGACTCGTCGTCCGACGGCACGCGGTAACTAAAATTCGCCACCGAATCGTGTCTTTGCAGCGTCGATTTCATTTGCGGTTGCGCACTCGTCGGTGAGTCTGCGAACAACGACGACGCCACCGCCGACGAAGTTGTTCGTAACCGCAAGGGCGACGTCGCGTTTTCCGGTGGCGTTTCCACTAAAGGCCTCTCGATTTTTGGCGAATCTTCATCCGTCTTCTCTCCGTCGTCGTCGTCGTCGTTACCATCGTCTTTGTTTTCTTCTCTTGCTTCTTCTCCTTCGTCGTCGTCTTCGTCTTCCGGCTCTTCTTTCCTCGACCCTTTCTTCTTCTTCTTTTTCTTCGTTCGAGCGACGAGATACCCGCCGGCGATTTCCCCGTTTTCATTCTCCTCGTCCGAATCCGGAAAGTAGTTCATCTGGGTGAGCAAGTGCATCGCTCGCGCCATGATATGATGATGCTCTCTCTCTCTCTCTCTCTCTCTCTCTCTCTCTCTGTGTGTGTGTGTGTGTGTTTTCCGACCGATCGACTCGCGCTTCCGATAGCAAGCGAGCAAGCGACGGAGAAGAAAAAGTGTGACTCGATGAGATATATAAAAACCTCGTTAAAGCGATTTGGATAGACCAAAAAGCGTTCGGCTTTTTTTTTTCATACTTTTCGTGTGAAAAGTGAAAAATGAAAAAGAACAGACGGAGAGGGAAACAACTCTGCTCTTTCTGCGAAAAGAAGGAGGAGAGTTTTTTTTTAAACGCGAGAGAGAATTTTCGTACGCTTTGCGCCTTTTGTTTGCTCTTCAGAGAGAGAGAGAGAGAGAAAAAGAAAAACGAAGAAGACGCGCTTCACCCCAGCGAAAAGCGTTCAAAAGTTTCGTCGTTCTCCCTCGTTTTCTTCCTCTTGACTCCTTCGAGTATTTATTTTTAAAGAGAGAAGAAGAAGAAGAACAGAGTTTGGGAGAAGAGAGAAATTCATCGACATGATCGAAGAAGCGCGAAAAGAACAACAAGAGGAAGAGGAGAAGAAGAATGCGACTGACAGTGCTGAGGACCAAGACCCCGCGACGACGAAGACTTTGAGCAAAGAAGAAGATGAAGATGAAGAAGACTACTCGACGTTAGAGGAAGTCACCAAAGAACTGTCCGACTTAAACAGTCGACCGGCGTGGTTCGACCCGCACGTTTTCGAGAAGGATGATTTCAACCCAGACGTCTACATCGACGAGATGTCTCCGTTTGTGACTCCGGAAGATTTAGCCGTGGAAGTGGAGAAATACGCGGACGACTTGCAGAACAAGTTAGTGGAAATGGTCAATCGAGATTATAAAGATTTTGTGGCGCTGACGACGGATTTAGTGGACGTGGACGCGTACGTGAAGGACATAAAAGAACCTTTGGAAGTTTTAAAAGGAGAAGTGGAAGAAGCGCGGGACGTGGTGAAGAAAGAGTTGGAGAAGTTGCAAAACGCGTTAGATAGGAGAGACGAGTTGGCGAGAGAGAGGGAATCGCTGGAGTTGATCATGGAAGCGACGACGGTGTGTAGTAAAGTGGAACGGTTGTTGGAGGAGTTTGGGACGTCCGGGGACGGAGACGACGGAAAGAGAAAGAAGAGTAGTAATTTAAATAATAGTAAGGCGGAGTTTGTAGGAGGAGATGGAGGAGGAGGAGGAGGAAGAGAAGAAGGATTCGAGGACGACGGGGACGAGATCGTTCTCGTGGCAACCAACGTGGACATCGATATGGACGTGGATGGGGAAGGATTAGAATTCTTGCGCCCTTCGAAGACGTTTTTAGCCTCGGCTGAGAGAGCAGAAAGAAACGCGTCTTCCTCGGATAATAATACTTTGGCGGACGAAAATAGCGCGTTATCACCGAGAAAAGGTGGTTCATCTTCGGATGCGACGACGAGTAGTAGTAATAATGATAGAAGTGACGGACATAATTCTGCGGAAGAGAGGGCGCGAATTTTGTCGCGCGTCGCCGGCGAAGTGAACAGATTGAAGTTCTTCCTTTCTCAAGGTAAAGATTCGCAACAAATCAGAGCACTCAGCGACCGCGTGAAAAGTTGCGACGAGACGCTGCTGAAAGAACTCAACGGCGCATTCGCGGCTGCGTTGTTAGGCGCGAGCGAAGAGAGCAAAAAAGGTGGCATTCCCGGGACGAAACTAAAATCGGCTGCGTCTGTGAAGTTTCTATTGGAAGCGTACCAAGCCGTCGGACGCGCGAGCGATGCAGAGAAAACAGTCAGGAATGCTTTGGTAAAACCACTTGTATCAGAAGTCACCGACAGCGCTCCAGCACCGGCTGGTATCGGTGCGCGCGAGGACGTTTCGGAAATTTTGAAGAATTGCTCGGGAAAAGCGGTCGACGCGGTGTCTTTTCTTCTCGATATCGCCAAGGATGTTTCGTCGTCGGAATCGTCGTGCGATTTCTTAGGCGGCTCTGTTTTAGCTGAAATTGACGCGCAACTGCATGAAAAGCGACCGAGCTCTTTCTCTCCGGGCGTACCCGAGGCGTTCATCTCGAACTACGCCGCTTCGATGGCATTTATCGATGCTTTGCAGGCGAAAGCGAAGACGATATCGCAAGTTGCCGCGGATAAGTTCTTCGATTCAGATGCTTTGCGTACGTTTCATAAGCGATGGAATTTGAGCGTGTACTTTACGCTGCGCTTTCAAGAGATTGCCGGTGACGTAGACGCGACACTCACAAGACCGGGACTGGAAAGAGTGGGAAAAGGAGATGCGACGACGCCAATGGCAAAGTCACCGAAGAAAGACGGACCCCCGCAGTCCCCGAAATCGCCCAAAAAGCAACAAGAAATTAACGACGTACCTGGAGTATTCTCTCTTGCCGCTTCTGACGCGGCGTTCCGAAATGCCATGCGGTGCTTTGCCGACGACGTGTACGTACCGGCGCAGGCGGACAAGTTTGTTCGTCTGGCAGCGCAAATCGTGTCGCGCTATCGCGCGTGGGTTTCGGTTGGAACTGAATACCTGGAAGAAACTGCGCTTATTAACGCTGCCGCGGAGAAGAGTGAGAATACTTCGGATGATGCGGGTGGTTCCTCCTCAGCAGCAACGGCGGCGAGACGGACGACGAGCTCGAACACGTGGGGCGCCACGGCTGGTTGCGAAGAACTCGCCACGGTTCGTTCGGAGGTTGAATTGTTCTCTAAAAAAGTAAAGGAAGATCTCGTTAAAGTTGCGGCAAAGAAAGTTGGTGGTGGTATTAAGGACCCTGAAGATCGCAATGCGGCTACAAACGCAACGAGCCAGTGCCTAGAACTTGGCGCGGTCACGCTCGATGAATTCCTGCCCAAAATTACGTCCGCCATTGCTCTCATCGTGACCGAAAGATGCACCGAAGCGTTGAAGCAACTGAAAGGCATCACGGCCACGTTTCGAATGACAAACAAACCAACCCCGAGCAAGCATTCGCACTTTGTGCCAATGTTGCTCCAGCCTCTTTCAAAATTCTGTGAAGAATCGCAACGAACGAGACGTCTGTCTCCCATAGCCGCGAAGGAGTTGACGAGAGAAGTCTGCGAAGGCGTGACGAAGAAATATGCGGAAATGGCGAGCGATTTAGTCGCTACTGTCCTGAAAACCGAAGCGAGTTTGAATCGCTTAAAAGACAGACAAGGCAAAGGTACGGCTGCTTCGGCTGATGCGACAAAGACGGGTGGTAAATTGAGCGACACGGATAAAATCTTAAAGCAGTTGCATCTCGATGTTGCTGAGTATGCGTCGCGATTAATTTCTGTGAACGTGCAACCGAGCTCGCTGGAGGCGTTTCCAGCGCTTTGGAAAGCGTTGGCTCCCGAGGACGAACCGTTGCCGGCATGATGCACCAAAGCAACTGCAACTATGTACGTTTATTAGAACTATTGCAATCTATAAGTTATTTCTATACAATCTATTATTGAAGACTATTTAGGACATACCAATCAAATCGCTCGGCTTTTCTTCGCGTACGTTCGACTCATAACTTCGATTGGGTATCTCCACTCGACTTTATCACTACCGACGTTAAACTCAAATCGAAGCACCCAAGCCAACTCCATTTTCGTCGTTCGAAACGATCCTGGAGCTTCTAACGGGACTGACGCCGAAAAGAACGTTCGACGAATGCGTTCTACGCACCGTTCAGAGCCTTCCGCCCATATCTTCCGCAAGACTGGCAACTTCGAAGAATCAGCACCTCCATTACTATTGCTACTGCTATTACTGCTACCACCACCTTCAATACTACTCAACGCAATCTCCTCCGTTTCCAAAGTCCAAGAATACGATTGAACTGGCATCGCTTCCATACTTTCTGGCTTTGTGTTTTCAAAATCAAATACGCACGAGACCAACTCCCCGCAGGCAACCACCGGTAATGGGTTCGCCGGCGTTATCTTACAAATAAACTTATTCCCTGTTGTAATCGCGTACGTTCTCTGTTGCGATTTCTGCATTTTCGACATCTCTAGAATTTCCCTCAAGCTTTCGTCTGCGTCGCCGCCTTGCAACGTCGCCTGGCGCAACTCTACGTCGTCGCCCCAAGTATCGGATGACCTGTCCGACCAAGACGGCAAAACACCTCTAGGCGTCACCGGTCCACTCCTGGCAGCTGGATTACTACTGCTATTATTATTATTATTGTTATTGTTATTATTATTAGATCCACTAACACTGTGATTGCCGCTGCTATTAAAACTCTCGCTTATTCTCAAATCCTCGAATCGAGGCGTCCCGCTCAAGCTTTTCGGCGGCTTTGGCCCGGCGTGCACTTTCAAAGGCATTTCAATCACAACCGGTTCCATCTCTCCTCTTAACTTGCACGAAAAGATCACGCAGTAATAGTACCGACAAATCTGACCTCTGTACGTCGGCGGTAACCCAGGCGGTATTTGAATCGTAAACTTTAAAACGTGTCGTTCGTTCGGCCTCAAGAGCACGTTCTCTAAAACGCTCCCAGGTGGCGAACGCGCGATGAACCGTTCGCCCGATTTCAACGAGTTATGCATCGCGTTACTACTGGTACTGGTACCACGCGGTGGTTGCACCCAAACCGGGTTCAGGCGTTCAATCCCTCGCCATTCGACCTCGATGGTTTCCACGAACGGGAGGAAGGAAACGTCGTCGTTGGTCTCGTTCGTTCTTTGAGTAGGTGATTGATGATGCGGCCCCCCGGAACGACTTCGCGCACCAGCAGTGGCGCCGTCGCCGCGGTGGTGAGTAGCATCGTACCCGTCCCCGAGAGAGACGACCAACTTCACGACGGATTCTTTTCCCGGAGTCACTCGCGCGCGATCGCCGAGGTCTGCGAACAGTTTTACTTTCGACGAAGAGGGGAACATTTTGAGGAGGATGTTCTGCAGTTTTTTCTTCTTTACGACTAAAAACAATCTATTACTAACTGTATAAGCTATTATTATTACCCGCTTTACACCAGATCCGCCCACCCGTTAGACGGAACGTCGCTCTCTTCTTCTTGTCCCACTTCTTGTTCTTCGTGGTCTTGTTCATCTACTTCTTCTTTACTGTCTTCGGTCGCGGCGTCCCCCTCTTCTTCCGCGTCGGCGTCTTTGTCGTTGTTGTCTTCTTCTCCTCCTTCTCCTCTTTCAGACGAAGCAGACGATGTCGATTTCGGAAAAGCGTCGTTACGAAAGTGCAAGTTACCACAGTTCATGGTCGTTTCCTCTCCGTCGTCGCAGTAGACCACTTTTTTTTCTCTGGCTAACGCTCGGAAAATAGCCACTTCTACGTCCATGCCGGTACTCACGATTTCCCTCGTCGGCGGGTACCGACCTTTCCCAGAATCAAAGTATCTGTACTTTTCCAGCTTTGACCCATCGGAGTGCGTTCGACCGAATCCATACAACGATACTCGATCGCACACTTGCATTAACGCGAACGCGGCGACAAATCCAACCGACGGCTGCGTGCCTTTCGTTTTCAAAGTAAAACCCATCTTCTCGAGCTTCCATCTGTACAATTGGAAAAAATCTCTCGCCGCCGCTTCCATTCTCGGCGTGACCACGATTAATTGCACGTCCGTTCGCCGCCATTTCTCCCTCAACGCTTGCGCCAGTCCGACTGATTGTAACGTGATACCTTTTGTCGCGCCGGTTAAAATTAAATTCGCCCCCCACTCCAACGGCAAATCCGCCGGCGATAACCCGCCTTTTTCTGGAAGCGAATACTTGTGGATCCACGGCTTCGATAAGGCTCTGAAATTAGACCGCTCTCCGACATCCTTCGTCTGAGTATGTTTATCCCCATTACCTTTCAACGGTGAATCCGCCCGCGCTTGGTTCAATCGCACGACCGAATCGTGCGACTCAATCGCGCTCGCAAAATTTCTCCCCACCACGTTTCCGCTCGACCCGACTAAAGCACAACTCGAATCCGATAACTTTGAATCCACATCTTTAAACCTTAACTTGATCGCATCAAAATCAATCGCTAAATACCTCTTTGGCAACGTTTCGAACCGAAATTTCTTCGCGTTCGATTGCGTGATAAACGCGTCGCGTTTGTGTAATCCAGTAGGTAAAATTTTCGGATCGATATCTATTCGCGGGAGCGCGTCCAAGGTAACTTTCACGTCGAGAATAGTACCTTTGATGGTTTCGTCTACATCTGGTTCGGTGAGGTTATACATTCGTCTGTATATCCCTCCATCCGAGGCTCTTTGCTCGCTATTGTTCGAACTACTACTACTGCTGCTACTGCTTCCACTGCTACTACTACTAGATTTTTTACCGCTGCCGCTCGAAGAAGACGCTCGTCGAGGGGTCGTCGTCGTCGTAGGCCTCGTCCTCCCTTCGCTATCTCTTTCGTGCTGCGGCGCCAAACTCTTTTGTTGCTCCTGCTGCTCTGATAATACGTTCTCGTTCTCGTTCCTACTCCTAAAAGAGAGGTCGTCCTCGGTTGTTCTCAACAAGACGTTCGGCAACGCGAACAGGATGAGACTGAACAAGAACAAACCGAGCGTGATTAAAGTGTCCCTCGATAGTCCTCCAAGTAATGCAGCTTTTCGTCGTCCACGCGGTTGGTGTTGGTGTTGTTTCGGGGAGAAGAGTCTGCCTCTCATCGTCGTCATCTCTTTCTTCTCTTTGCGCAGAAGAGTTTCGATGCTTGTTGTGTGTGTGTGTTCTGATACTCTTATATGAAGCCGTTTTGAAATAAGAATGTGTGATGAACTCACATCCCCTAAAGCTAATAACAAGAATAGACTTCAGACTTCACACGGACAAAATGAGTATGCGCGCTGCTTTTAATGTGGGCATTATTCCCACCGATACTAAAACGTCTTCCTCTT
>Ga0115556_1002116_pt1 | contig 13368 bp, 13 predicted proteins | sample COGITO_mtgs_1104_5_FD_87282 | JGI IMG/M metagenome (GOLD analysis project Ga0115556, IMG submission 87282) | Pelagic marine microbial communities from North Sea - COGITO_mtgs_110414 | ecosystem: Environmental > Aquatic > Marine > Epipelagic | place: Germany:Helgoland, sampling site Kabeltonne... | reverse complement strand
CCCTTCAAAACCGTCCTCGCGTTTTCCGCTCGTTTCGGATGTGGATTCTTCCGCCGGCTGCTCATTATCAGACTTCTTCTTCCTCTTTGTTCTTATTCTTAGTCGTAGGAGTATAAGTGCTTTTCATGAATGAAGCATTTTTCCCCTACACATTTTTGCCTCAGAATAAAACACCAAACATAACAACAACAACGCAAGGGTGTGACTTTTGTGACGCGACGAAGGAACGCTCACTTTTTGCCGCTCCGCAGAAGAAAACTGCTTTTTGTCTTCGTCGCATTCTTCTACGTTTTTTTTGTGATGAGAGAGGAGTAGAGAGAACTATAGTTCTTCATCATCCTCTTAACGAAGAGCATTATTCTCTCGTCGTAAACCGATGGTGATGCGACGGAGCATTTTATGCAACGCGTTTTCTCTCGGAAGAAACCACAGAAGAAGAAGTTTTCAACAACAACAACAACAACAACAACAACAACGAACGAGAGAGAAAAGCTGGAAAAGGAATTCGCTGAAAAACGCTTCTTCTTTGGCCGCTTTCGGTAGTCGAGGAGAAGGGAGCAGAAGTGGTGGTGATACGATGGGTTCGTCGATACTAAGCGAGAAGGAGAAAAAGGAGGAAAAGAAAGACGACAATGAAGATGAAGAAGTCGTCTGTTACGAACACGACGGTAAAAACACGGGAGACGCGCGAAAATTGGAAGCGTGGTTGACACAGCGCGGCATCAACGTGCGCGAGACGTTTTCTCCTTCTTCTTCTTCTTCGGCGTTATCGCCGTCGAAGAATGAAAACGAGGATACGCAAAACGGATTGAAATCTATCGATGATTTGCTCAAAGAGATTGAAAACGGCGAAACTGTTTTAACCGAACACGAGACAACTCACGACGACGGCACCGTGAAGCTCTCGTGCATCCGCCGCGTCTCGGTCGTCGTCGTCGAAATAACCTCAAAATCGAAACCGAACAAAAAACTCGTCGAATACGAACAAACGCTCCCGTCCGGCCTCGCGCGAAAACGAGAACGGTTTTTGAGCGAGAAAATCATGTCCGGTAAAGGTGAAACACCTTTAGAAGCCGCAAAAAGAGGCATACGCGAAGAGTTAGGCGACGCGTTATCGCCAAACGCAGTCATTGACATCGACGAAACGTCTTTACGAAGTCTGCCGCTTTCGTCGAAACCGTCCTTTTCTCAAAGCTATAAAGCTTTGCCGACGCGGTATCGATTTTACGAGGTGAACTGCGAAATCGATGGTTTAGCTGAAGATAAGGATGAATTCACGAGCACAGAAAAGTGTGGCACCAAGGCTGTGTGGAAGTGGGTGTAAAATGAGTAATACTAGAGTAGTAGTCGTAGTAGATAATAGTAGTTCGTTGAAAGTATTTCGGTAATAAGAAGTAAAAATACTAGTACTAGAGTTTTACAACAGCTTTTTACGAGTCTTATCCCATGAATCAAAAAACTCCATTCCTCCAAAAGAATATCTCGTGTACACGACATAAACATAAACAACATACAAAACAGATCATCTCACTGAGAAGAAAAGACGACTAAAAATGGCTGGCGCAGGAGAACTCCCGCCTGGATTCGGTGGCATGCCCGGCGGTAACGGCATCCCCGGCGGAGGAGCGCCGTTCGACGTGGAAAAAATCCGCCAAATGCTCGAAGACCCTTCCATAAAAGAAGCCGCAGAAGCGATCGCTTCGGACCCTGCGTTTAAACAAATGCAAGAGAACATGGCTTCACAAATCGCAAAGATGCAACAATCCGGCCAAGCGTTAGGCGCAGGACCATCGTCTGCAGCTGAATTGCAACAAATGATGATGCAAGGCGGCGTTCCCGGTGGTGGGATGATGGGGCAAGGCGTGGACCCACAACAAGCGATGCAAGCGATGGAAGGCGTGATGAAGAACCCGGCGTTCGCGCAGATGGCGCAGAAATTGGGCGAGCAAATGATGCAAGACCCGACGATGCAATCGATGATGAGCGAGATGAATAACCCGGAAACGACGAGAAAGATGAAAGAGAAGATGGATAAGTTGAAAGAAGATCCGGAGATGGGACCGATTATGAAAGATATCGAACAAGGCGGACCGCAAGCGATGATGAAGTATTGGAACGATCCGGAGACGTTGAAGAAGATCAACGAGGCGATGGCGGATGTCATGCCTGGGATGGGAGGGATGATGCCACCTGGGTTTGGAGGTGGTGGTGGCCACGCGGATGTCGCCGAACAGATGAAGAATTTGAACGTAGATAATGAAGAAGAAGAGGAAGAAGAAGAGGACGAAGAGGACAGCGTGTTGACCGCGGCGAGCGCCGGCGACGTCGAGTTGTTGAAACAATTGATCGAAGAAAAGGAGGACGTGAACAAAAGCGACGGGGAAGGGCGAACGGCGTTGCACTTTGCCGCTGGGTACGGAGAAATGGAGTGCTGCAAGATGTTGATTGAAGCCAAAGCAGACGCTTCAGCCAAGGATAAGAATAACAACACGCCGATGCATTACGCCGCCGGATACGGGAGAGTAGATATCGTCGAGTTGTTGGTTGAAGCCGGTGGAAGCGTGACGACGAAGAATGTGGACGGGAAGTCGCCGTTGGACGTGGCGAAACTAAACGACCAAGAAGACGTCGTCAAGGCGTTGGAGAAGGACGTTTTTCTTTAATCATTTTCATCATCACTTTTGATATTCAGTCGTCGAAGAAGAGAGAGCTTTTACTTACATTGTACTAGATTTAATAATAATAATAATAATAACACATCGAGTATCAACTCGATAAACAACAACAATAACAACACGTTCTTCTTCTATTAGTAATTACAACTTTTCTTTGTTTATCAAATAAGATCTTTACACATCAACACCTTCCGTTTCCTCAAAATGATATCCAACGGCGACTTTAAACTCATATCCGTCAACAACTCTTCGTACCCTAACTGTTTATACAACGAAATCCCCGGAATGTTATCTTCGTAACAGTGCAAACAGAGCAAATTAAACCCCCACTTCTTGGCGACGTTTTCACTCTCTCTCAATAACTCCGTCGCGACGCCCATTTTCCTATACTCCTCGTCCACGCACATGCACGACACGTACGCGTATTCGCTATTCGCTTCCTCCAAGTCTTTAAATTTCATTATCGATCGTCCAATGAGAACATCTCTTTGCACCGAAACCTCCGCCACGCCGACGATGTTACCGGTATCGTTTTCGCCTTCCTTCGTTTTGTTTCCTCCCATGATATTCTCGCTGTTCGTTTTCTTCATCACCGCCAGCGGCGCGAACCGATCTTGTTTCACGTATCTAAACTTTTCGAGTAAAGTTTCATCCACGTCGCCTTGGAATAAAAACATCGACAGTTGATCTAACGGCGAGTTTGGTCCTAAAATCGGCGTGAAAAAACACTTCGCTTGTAAGTTGCTCATCTCTTTCAGTTGGTTTTCGGTCACGTGTGTTGCTTTCGACAGACTTTTCTTCTTCGCGTTTAAGTTACTGGAAATGGTTTTCGTGGTTGTCGTGGAGGTGGAGGACGATGCGTTTGCTCCTTTTATTAACTTTTGCTGATTCGTAGTAGTATTACGATAGTAATAAAAACGAGGAGCAGGAGGACGTAAACGACGACACGTCCTCGCAGTCCTCGCAGCAGCAGTTGGTGTTGTTGTTCTTGGTGTTGGTGTTCTCGTCGTCGTCGTCGTCTGAATCATCGTCCTCGTCATCCTCGTCCAAAGTTTTTTTTTGTAGAAGAGAAAGAAGAAAGGAAAACGAGAAAAAAACCGACGAGAGAGACGAACGAGAAGAAGAGAAATTTTTTGTCACGATGAAACTCGATTTTTAAAGAAAAAAAACACTTGAAAATTTTGTTAAGCTCTCGTCGTCGTCAGTAGTATTCAGCCTCTCTTTGTTGAGAAGAAGAAGACAAGAAGAAGAAGAAGAAGAAGAAGAAGAATCCTCCTTTTCCTCCTTCTGTCCTTCTTAACTTCTCCTAAACGAGTTTTGTTGTCGTTCGTCTCTCCTCTCTCGTCCTCCTCGGTGTCGTCTGAATCGTCTGAATCGTCGTCGGGAATTTTTTTGTTTACGAGGCGTTTGAAGCGCGGAGTACACGCGCGAGGACATCATCCACAACAACAAGAACAAATACGATTCAGACGACGATTCAGACGACGACCGGTGGTAAAACGAGTAAAAATGAATAACGCTCGCGCTGTTTCCTCTTCGAATGAAGAAGAAGACCAAGAAGCGAAGAAGGTGGTGACGTTTGTCACCGGAAACGCGAAGAAACTGGAAGAAGTAAAATCGATATTAAAATTAGCCTCAACAGACGACGAAGAAGAAGAAGAAGAAGACAACAAAGGAGGAAAAAAAATGATGATGAAAATTAATTTAATCTCACGATCGATCGACTTACCGGAACTCCAAGGCGATCCGATCGATATCGCCAAAGAGAAGTGCTTGTTAGCTTCGAGAGAGATAGAAGGACCAACTTTAGTGGAAGATACGAGTTTATGCTTCAACGCGTTGAAAGGGCTACCCGGGCCGTACGTGAAGTGGTTTTTAGAAAAAACCGGATTGGATGGGTTGAATAACATGTTGCTCGCGTACGAGGATAAAACGGCGTACGCGCAGTGCGTGTTCGCGTATTGCGAGGGCGGCGAGAAGAGCGCGGAGGAAGTGGAGGTGTTCGTCGGGCGGACGAACGGGAGGATCGTAAAAGCGAGAGGTAAAACGGAGTTTGGATGGGACGCGGTGTTTGAACCGGACGAACAGAGAGATGTTGACGAGAAGAAGACGTACGGAGAGATGGAGAAGGAGGAGAAGAATGCGATTTCGCACCGGTTTCGAGCGTTGGAAAAATTGAGAGAGGCAAAGTTTCGATGATGATACGTTGTTGATAAAAGAAAGATGACTGACCCTCGAGAAATGTATGGTAGTTCAACGACGACGATTCTGATTCTGATTCTGACGAAGAACGCGTGTATTTGTAGTATTAATAATATTATTAACTGGTAATAGTACGTAGTTATAGATGGTAGTTAAAACTTAAGTAGTAGGTATTTACATTTCGGCTTTCGCGTCGCACGCTTCGGTTTCGCCGTTACCGATGAAGCAAAAGATAGTCTCTTGCATCCCGTTCGGGTTACGGCAATAATTAGATTCTAAACCTTGGTGAGGGTTGTCGTTCGGCGTGATCGTCGTTTGGACCCAATTTTTGCACTCCATCCCGGATCGAGTGTGGGTTTGTTTACCTCTGTACGTCAACCCGTTTTCGATGACAGTTTCGTCGTCTGGATCTTGCACGTCCAAGTCCGGATCCTCGCCATCTAATTCATTTTGCAACTCTTCGATGTGGCTTTGCTCGGAGGTCGCATCGACCGAATCCGCATCATCTTCCGGCTCCGGCCCCATTTCAGCATTGGTTTCTCCTTGTTCTTCTTGTTTTTCTTCGGCGGTTTCGGGGGCGGCGGTGCTGTCTGTGGCCTCTGTTGGCTCTTTATGCTCGTCTTCATCGATCGATTGGTCCGACTCTTCGTTCACTTGAATTTCTTGAACATCGCTTTCGTCCGCAACGTCGGCTCCTTCGTCTAACGATTCGTCTTCACCGAGTTGTTGTTCCGCCGTCGCCATCGTGTCTTTGCACGTCGCCGCCGGTCCCATGTCCGGCATGGCGCACTTGAATCGCGCGTGGAACGCAGATGCACCGGAGAACATCATGCCTTGGTTTTGTGTCGACGCTTGGCCGGTGAACGAAGACACGTCTTGAGCAAACGACTTGGCGCGTTGGAACATGCCTTGCATGCCGTCCCATTTCGAAGAGCCGGTGTTCCACTTCCCAATGGCTTGGTTAAACTGCTCGGCGCCTTCAAATTGGCTCACAAAGCTTTCCACCTTCGACGTGTCCCAATCTGAAATGTCTTGGTTGAAGTTAATCGCGTCTTTGAACATGCCTTGCATGGTCTTCGCTTTACTCGTGTTCCATTTGGAAATGTCCGCGTTGAACGCGGCGTTGCCGTTAAACATGCCTTGGAAGCTTTCCACGTTCGAGACGTCCCAGTTCGAGATGTCCGAATTGAACAACCGACAACTGTGAAACATTTGGTACGCACTGGTCAACGAGGACGTGTCCCATTCGGACAAATCACCGTTAAATGCTTCTTTACCTTTGAACAACTCTTGCATGTTCGTGACTTTGGAGACGTCCCAATCCTTCATGACGCCGAATTGCGACTTGGCGGCAAAGTGTGGGCAATTCCCATCGTTCGGCGCTTCTTGTAAGCATTTGTTCACGGCTTCTTTAATGTTCGCGTTGTTTAACTCTTTCGGCGCTTGCAACGGTTCGCACAATTCCGCGACGTTATTTCCAACGTAACAATAGATGGACTTTTGGTTGTCCGGGTTACGGCAAAAGTTACCGGACAAATCGCCATCCGGGTATTCGAACGCGGTGCGTTGCGTGAATTGCCACGCGACGCACTCTTTGCCAGTTTTGGAGAACGTCTGGAAGCCTCTGTACGAGGTACCGTCGCCGTCGAGGACTTCAACCGCCGGGTCAAAGTTACCTTTTTTCTTCGCTTGTTTTTCTTCTTCTTCGTTTACTTCCGGAGTCTCGTCAAACCCGACGCCGGCTTCGTTATTCGGTGCGTTCAACCTTTGCTCTTCCGATTGTAAAGCGTCCGCTTCCGTCCTCAACGCGTCCGCCGTTTTCTCCACTTCTTGCAAAATATCAGTGAACGAGTTTTGTTGTTGTTCCGTGGTGGCTTGTTGCACAGACGCCGCGACGACGTTGGCGTCCGGCTCCGCGGATTCCTCCACCGAACCGCCTCCGAGCGGGTCGCACAACTCGGATTGGCCACCGCCAACGTAGCACCATATCGATTCCTGAGCACCGTGTGGGTTACGGCAAAAGTTTTCCTCTAAACCTTCGGTCGGGTTATCGTCCGGAGTGGAGGTGGTTTGCACCCACTTCTTACACTCGACGCCAGATTTCGACTTTGTTTGTTTCCCTCGGTACGCTTGACCGTTTCCGACGACGCGTTCGTCGTCCGGCGATTGCGGTTGAACCATTTGTCCATCATCGGCAAAAGATCCGTCCGGATCGTTGTTATTTCCGCCAGTTTCACCTTGGAACTGCATCGGCTCTCTCGACCCGATCGTATCGTCCATCTCGTCCGCGGTTGGCCCGTCCGTCACCGGCACTTCCTCCGTGATGATAATCTCCCCGACTTGCGGCTCTTGCGGGTTTGAAGACTCGTCGCCATCCGCGCGCGGCAATTTTGCCTCTTCCTCGGCTTGCGCCAACTCCCGTTCTAATCGTTCCACTTCCTCTTCGTCTTGTGTGAGAAGAACGTTCTTAAAACCCAGCGGTTCGCACTTCTCCGTTTCGCCTCCGCCGACGAAGCAAAAGATAGTCTCTTGCTGTCCTTGCGGGTTCCGACAATAGTTCTCGTATAAACCATCGTTCGGGTGATCGTCTGGGTGCATGGTCGTTTGCACCCAGTTCTTGCAGTCTTTCCCGGTGACTGATTTCGTTTGTTTCCCGCGATATTGCGTGCCTTTTGCGTCGATTAAGAGTTCGCTTTCGTCAACACCATTTTCAGAGAAGTTTTGTGTTCCTCCCGCGGTCTCAAATTCTTCTTCGCCTCCCAATCTGCTGGTATTGAACATCCTCAAAGACGAAGAAGACGAAGACGAACTGGTGGAAACAGCCAACGCGCTGCCGCCGACGCACAAGGCACCAATGGCGACGACAAACTTCTTCGTCGTCATCGCGTGGTGCGTTTTTGTTTTCGTTTTATTCAAAATCGAACCACGGAACAATTCGTCGTCATCGGGAGATGGAGCGACAAAAGTATTCGATTCGAGATCATCGCGTTGGTGATGTTGCTTCTTAGAAAGAAGCGAAGAGGTTTCGTCGTTAAACATGATATTCTCTATATATTCGCGCGAGACTACTCGACGTGTGTAGTTGTATATATAATCAGAGAAGAAAGATAAAGAAGTCGTCTTCTGTTGTCAAACGCGAATGAAGAATGAAGGCAAGAACGACGCGCGGCTTTTTTAACACACCAACGCGCTCGAACAAAAAAAACAGAGGAGTTTAGGAGTTTAGGGTATCAAATGCTCAGAAAATCCGAAAATCAGAAAAAAAAGGAGAGAAAAGAGAAGAAAATTCAAAAAAGGAGCGAATGCAGAAAAGTAAAGCAGACGAGTTCTTCTAAACACTTTAATCGTTTTCATCATCATCGTACTAATAATAATAATAACTTTGTCAAAGTGGTGAGAGGAAGACAACCTAAAGAAGAAGAAGTGTATTGAGGATGACGACGACGACGAATAATACTATACACTCGAAGTCGAATTTTTTAACCGAGTACGAAAAAGAAAGAAACGCGCGAGTGATGCGAAACGAACTGTTGATGCGTCGTTTAGGATTGTCCGACTTTGATTCGTACATGCATAATAACGCATCATCTTCTAAAAACAAAAGAGAAGAAGAGGATGATTCATCCGATGAGAAGAAGAAGAAGAAGAAGAAGAAGAAGAAAAGACGCGAAAGAGAAACTGACGACGTTGAAAAAGGTGTCGGTGTTCGAAGATCGTCTTCGCGATTAAAACGAGGAGGAGGAGGAAAAGGAGAAACTGACGAACAACAACAACAAGAAGAAGACAAAGACATCAAAGAAGACAAAGAAGAAGAATTCAAAGAAAGAGACGAAGAACAAGAACGAAAACATCGCATCGCAGAGCAGGAGTTTTCGTACAGAAACAAGATGAAACAGAAGAAACAGACCATCGTGGGCACGGCGTCGTATCAACACACGTTGATGAGAGTGCGAACGATGACGGAACCGAAATTAAGGAACAGGATGCATGCGATATCGCGAGCGAAAGGGCAACACTGCGTAACGAAGATGCGTTTGTTCGCGAGGATATTGTTTTTAGAAGGATACGAGGAACTCGCCGAGGAGTGCGCGGAGGAGTTAAGCGAGTTGATTGGGATTCTAGGAGACGCGAAAGATGACGAAACGAGGGAGGTTGAAGAAGAAAAAGTTTTGGAAGAAGAGGAAGAAGATGACGAAAACGATACTAATAACAAAGAAAACGAAGAAGAATTTTGTAAGCAATTTCATTGCGGGCAAAAGACAAACTTGGACGATCCTCAGATTTTTAAGCGTGTCGTCGACATCGAAAGTCACGCGAGAACGATGAGCAGCGGCGGCGAGAATAAAGACGGAGAAAAGGACGAAGACGTTTACCATCGAGCTTGCCTATCGATGTCGAAAGGCAAATCCGGGATGTTGGATAAAACAGGGGGGGTCACTTTTGTTCTCAACGAGGACGGCACGTACGACGTGGTTAAATCGTCGGTATGAAAGACGAAAAAGAAGACGAGGAAGCAAGAAGTCTCTTGTGTAAAATCAATGTTAATAATCAGTAGCAGCGGCGGCGGCAGCAAACAGTAGCGGTGAAATACAGCAATCTGTGCATAACGAACAAGATACTACAACCTAAAATTATTTCTAACATCTATTATACCACTACATCTACATTTCCTCTTCTCTTTCTTCTTCCTTCTTACTCGTCGTATTTCGGACAAACGAATTCGCGCTCGCGAAGGACATCATAGCCATAGCCGAGAAAACAGCACATATCACGTAAGATTCGTACACCGCGTCTTTCAGAACCAAATAATCCAACGCCCACGTCATCGCAGGTTGTAACAAAAAGTACCTCGCAGTTATGTTTGGGCCTAAAAGTTTCGAACTCTTTGCGAAAATGATCAAATTCATCGCGCTCGGAAAGAACGCGCCGAAGAGCACGGCGTATAAACCATCGGAAGATAACGTCCAAATATCTTTCGCGGTTCCGTGGGCGATTAAACCAACGATGAGTAACCAAAACGCGCCTATACCGGTCATCGCCGCGTTGACTACCTCGATTGGTATCTTTGCGTTTATAATCATTTTTTGCATGACAATCGCCACGGAGCTCGCCAACGTGTTGGTCAACATCCATATCGCGCCGACGACAACGTTCGGCGCTTCGTACTCTTTCGGGTCCCCAAACATCAACGCACCTTTATACGAACACACGACGGCAACGCTAATCGTCACGAACAAAATCGCCAAAACTTTCATCACGTTTTCCGGATGCTCTCGATTCACCTCTCGAAACGAAAAGTGTTCCACTCGCAACAACGCCGAGAAGAAAAACGTCAACACGGGCGTCGTCAACACCAACGCCGAGGTCACGTCCGGCCCCGCGTTCGCGTTCGCTAAGACTACCGATCCTCGTATCAGAGCTAATATTGCGCCTAAAACTATGGAAACTGCGACTATTTGCATCGATGTCACCCCATTTTCATCTTTTGTCTTCTTTGTTGCATCATCGTTCGCCTGTTCCGCCGTCGCCGTCACCACCACCTCCGTCGTCATCTCATCCGTCGTCATCTCCTTCCTTTTCCTCTTCTTCCTCCTCTGTCTGACATAAAAACAATACATCGTCAGTAAAACACACGCCAACATCTCTCTGTAAAAGGATAAAACCATCGCTCTCGTTGAACTTCTCAAGGCGACCGCGAAGACGATGTGCATTCCCATCCAGTTCAGTTGCGAAAGGAACAAGAGGACGTGCGTTTGGATGGATTTGGATTTGTTGTTTTTGTCTGAGTCGTCGTCGTCTGAATCATTTTTGTCGCTCTTTTTTTCAGCAACATTTTGCGCGACAACAATTTCAGCATGAGCTTTAGCACTAGTAGGAGAGAAAGTTTCGCTCTTCTTCATCTCTTCATCTCTTCATCTCTCCATCTTCTTCATTAGAATAACTGTGTGACATTAGAGGCAAAGTCTCGCGACAAAAAATCTGTTGCTTTTTCGGATGGATTTTTGGATAAAATCGAGCACAAAAAACACGCTTTGTGAGCGACGAGTTTAGGATGAAGCCACGCACTACTCAAACGACGACGACTTTCACCACCACCACCATCAAGAACAACAGTTGTTTTCCTCATGTTCGTCGTAAAAGTCTGTGTCGTAAAAGTCGTTCGGAGGAAACATCATCACGGAGAAGAAGAGCAAACAACAACAACGACGATGACTTTGACGACGGAAACGACGATTTTGTCAAAGCGTTGAGGGACGAAGCCTCTCGAGGATGTTCCGAGTGTTACTTCCCTCGAGAGAAAGACCGAGCGGAAAATGTTTTTAATGCGTGCTTTCCCGCTTTCATCAGGTCGAAACCGTTTGGAACCGCGTTACTCGTCGGCGCGGAGACCGGCGAGGTCGTGGAGCGTTTCGTGTCCTCGTGTGCTGCGTTTGAAGGAGAAGGGGCGAAGTTGGCGACGGTTGTGGACGTATCGGAAAAACAGCTCGATCGCGCGATGGAGAAAGTCCCGGACGTGGGAATATCAGGAAACGAGAAAGGCGCGAAGTATTTCCAACTCTCCGAGATGAGTTTAGAGGAAGTGAAACCGTATTTCGGTCCGTTCGACGCGATCGTCTTCAACGACACGTTCGAACAGTTTCCGGAAAAGAAGAGGAAAGAGACGCTGGCGAGAGCGGCGAATTTATTGAAACAAACAACCTCGTCGTCGTCGTCGTCGTCGGGAAGTGATGAGGGTGGCGTAAACGAGGCGACGTCTAGGATTGTTATTTCGTCCAGGGAGACCAGAGAAGGCGACGAGAGTTACGCGAGATTGAAAAGGGAGGAGCTGGAGGCGTTAGTAAAAGGATTGCCGTTAGCGTGGACGGAGGAAGAGGCGAAGAGAGGGAAAGCGTTAGATTTGAGCAGCGATAGTAATATAGATAATAGAAGTAGCAGCAGCAATAGCAATAGCAATAGCAACAACAACAACTCGATAGGAAACAACAACGTCCAAAACGACGACAACGATTTAGACGCCACGAGAGTTTTATACTTGACGGAAAACTATAAACTGGCGAAACCTCTTCACATGCGAGCTAAAGTCGTGAGAGGTTTCGGTCGCGGCAGCGCCGAGATGGGTTTACCGACGGCGAATTTGGATCCCGCTGAAATCTCTCTGAACTGGCAAAAGGAGTTGAACGACGATACCGTCGACGTGAAAAACATTCCATTGGGAGTCTATTTCGGATATTGTCAGTTAGAAGGCGACGAATCGGGTAAAAAAATAGCCGTCTTAAACGTCGGTCGACGCCCTTCGTTCGTCGACAAGAAAAACTACGAAAACGACGTCACGGTTGAAGTGCACTGCGTGGAGAAGAACGAGGACGGACTCGCGTTTGAGAACGGGAAGAAACAGTTTTACGGAGAAACCATGTCCGTGGAATGCCTCGGTTTCGTGCGACCGGAGATGAAATTTAACGGATTAGATGAGCTCGTCACGAGGATTAAAACCGACGTCGGTTTGTCCAAGAACTCGCTGATGAAGATGGGAATTTAAGGACGACGAGTACAGTTGTCTTTGTTGTTACGCTATATTATTTTTATTAAACACGTATCAAAACGTTTCGAGTAAACGAGGGATGGTACCATCAAAACATCGTTCGCTGGACAAGTTTGTCTGTCCTGTAATCTTTTACGAACGCGTTCATCACTTCTTTATAATTTTTACATCATTCTCATCCCGTTTACTTGTACTTTGTTCTTTCTGTTCTTCTAAATTATATATAGATACACGCGTGTACGTGCACGTTTCGTCGTGCATAATCTCGAGACGATACGACCTTTGTCTTTTACAAGCGAGCAAGACATTTTCAAGTTAAGCATCCTTCATCTTCGTCTCGATGAACACATCCAGCGCACCTCCCGGTTTCCCGTCCACCAAATGACTCCCAGTCTCTTTCTTCGAGTACAACAACTCGTTCGTGTCTAATCTCAAAACCTCGAAAGCGCCTTTTCTCCACAAGGCGTTTTCCCCGTTCGGAATCGGCTTTTCGGCTTGGTTTTCAATCGCCCAACCTTGTCCTTCCGGAACGGTTTTTTTCAAAATCTCGTTATCGTTCATGGTAAAAGTAAACTTCCCCGGGTACGCCGCGTCTGCTTTATCGATGAGCATTTTAACGCGGGGGAGGTAGTTTCACTTTTCGCAGTATTCGATGTGGATTGGGATCGACGACGCGGAAATTTTGATCGAAGAAGATCTCTTGTTTGAAAAGGAAAGGGTAGATTTACGAGTAAGTTTTCTTGGGGAAGGTGCGACTGCGCGCGCGAAAGATAAAGTTTGAGACGATGCCATCATCTCTGTCTTCTTCTTCTTAAATATATATATATGTGTGTGTGTTGTGATATATATATATATGTGTGTGTGAAGTGAAGAATTTTTCTCCCCTTCAAAAGAAGGGACGATTGAACGCAAAACACAAACACGTGTCAGGTTCACACTTTCTCTCTCTCT
>Ga0115556_1002109_pt1 | contig 13400 bp, 10 predicted proteins | sample COGITO_mtgs_1104_5_FD_87282 | JGI IMG/M metagenome (GOLD analysis project Ga0115556, IMG submission 87282) | Pelagic marine microbial communities from North Sea - COGITO_mtgs_110414 | ecosystem: Environmental > Aquatic > Marine > Epipelagic | place: Germany:Helgoland, sampling site Kabeltonne... | reverse complement strand
TAATAAATACCATTTCATCAGGAAAGTCGGTCTTCGGCTGCTGAAGGCCCAAAAGTGAGTCTAAATTGATATAATCCCAGTATTTTAAGAAGTCGGCATGCAACAAACCATCTAGGTAAGACGACATATCTTGACCCATCGCCTCATACTTACCCTCCAGCTTCTTAATTCTGTCAATTATGTCTTGGTCGATTTCCGAGTTGTTCATACGTTTGCATACGTTAAAAAGTGAGTCAAAATTGACCACATTTAATTCAGAAAACAAATCACTATGAGCACTGATTCTTCTTCAAAAATCCAAAAATCCGCCAAGCAAGACGTTTTTGAGCACCCTGACTTCTATGGCATGGATGACATGCTTACCGAAGAGCACAAAATGGTGCGCGGTGCAGTACGTGATTTTGTGAAGAAGGAAATCTCTCCTTACATCGAAAGTTGGGCCGAGAATGCTTACTTCCCATATGACATCGTGAAGAAATTCGGTGAAATTGGCGCTTTCGGACCGCAACTTCCTACTGAATATGGTTGTGGCGGCATGGACTACATCTCGTATGGCATCATTATGCAGGAAATTGAGCGTGGCGATTCAGGCATGCGCTCAACCGCCTCCGTGCAGGGCTCATTGGTGATGTACCCGATCTACAAGTTTGGTAACGAGGAACAGCGTAATAAATACTTACCAAAACTTGCCTCTGGCGAATGGCTAGGTTGTTTTGGTTTAACTGAACCAGATCACGGCTCCAACCCTTCTGGTATGACGACCAACTTTAAGGACATGGGCGACCACTACTTATTGAACGGTGCTAAAATGTGGATTTCTAACTCCCCGAAAGCGGATGTCGCTGTGGTGTGGGCGAAAAGCGAAAAGGGAAGAATTCACGGACTGATCGTAGAGCGTGGCATGGAAGGTTTCTCTACGCCTGAAACGCACGGTAAATGGTCACTACGCGCCAGCACCACTGGCGAATTGGTCTTCGATAACGTAAAAGTGCCGAAGGAAAACCTCCTTCCTAACAAAAGTGGTTTAGGTGCACCGATGATGTGCCTAGACTCTGCTCGTTTCGGTATTGCTTGGGGCGCCATTGGTGCTGCCATGGACTGCTACGAGTCAGCCAGAAGATACTGTGCAGAACGTATCCAATTCGATAAGCCAATTGGGTCATTCCAATTACAACAAAAGAAACTAGCAGAAATGCTGACAGAGATTACCAAAGCGCAGTTACTCAACTTCCGCCTTGGCCAACTCTTTAATGAAGGCAAAGCCACTACTCCACAGATCTCTATGGCGAAGCGGAATGCGGTTGAAGTAGCCTTGAACGTTGCGAGAGAAGCCAGACAAATCCATGGTGGCATGGGAATCACAGGCGAATATCCAATGATGCGACATATGGCCAATTTGGAATCAGTCCTAACCTACGAAGGCACGCATGACATTCACCTTTTGATCTTAGGTGCTGAGATTACAGGGATTCCGGCTTTTAAATAGGCATCCCTTATCGTTATTCTGAGGAGGTACGACCGAAAGAATCTCAAAATAATTTTCGTTATCCTGAGTGTAGCGAAGGATCTATTCATTGCTAATTCACCAAGTTTTATACAACTTCCTGAATAAACGCGTTGAACGAGCTTTGTTCGAAAATGGAAATTGTATTTACTAAAGGAGAAAAACGAAATACACTGACTTGTAAAAGGCAAGACGGAAGCATCACCTCTGTTAGTCTTGGACCAAATCTACCCAATCACGATTTCGCCCATTTTATAGTGGAAAATAAATTCAAGCTAGAAAAAGGATTTTTCGGTAACATAAAAACAGGAAAAGCGATTTCCGAATTATCTGAACCTGATTCAATACGAGATTTACCTCCAGAAGCTTGGCTTTCTGAAATACTTGCTAGAAATCTACAATCATTACGTTCTGGTGCGGTAGTATTAGGACAGTTCGCTGAAATAGTAAAATGGGAGTCAGAAAAAATCATCGGCATAGAAGTTCCAGAAATCAACTTTGAAGACGTTAGCGAAATGAAACGGGATTTTGACAGCCTGTGTGAACAATGGGGTCTGATTCTTGAAAACGAAGAGATGAAATTGCTCTTCAAATAGATAAAAAGGCTAAAAGCACTCTCATTAAGCCCCTCCTAACCTCTAACCAAAGGCTCTACTTACTACGAATCTGACCTCATGAGTTATTCTGAGGAGTGCTGCCCAAAGAATTTCAGCGCAGTGTTACTAAACCCTGTTTTTCGTCTTCCTGAGTGTAGCGAAGGACCTATTTATTGCTAATCCACTAACTAATCATCACCTTCCCAATCAATCAGTCATACCAAAAGAGCAGAAATTATGAAGACAATGACTTGCAAACAACTGGGTGGTGCATGTGACACAACCTTTAGTGCTAACTCCTTTGAGGAAATTGCAGCAATGAGTAAAAGTCATGGCATGGAGATGTTCCAAAAGAGTGATATGCCTCATCTTGAAGCGATGAACAAAATGACAGAATTAATGAAGTCAGCAGATTCTAATGCGATGCAAAATTGGACGAAAAGTAAAAAAGCAGAGTTTGATGCTTTGCCAGCGCATGAATAATCCATAGAAAGACCGCTTAGTCTTTTCTATCCGTTTTAATGGGTTCTTCCACACGCATTGTTGGCCAACTCAAAGCATTAGCTGGCTTTACTTTTTCTGTTGCCCTAGCCTTTAAGTTGTGAAAGGTTCCATTCAGCCTTTTTCTGATGCGGCTTATAATTATGCTGTTAATGTTAATGACCATTTTCTGGTCTTGGTACACGCCCAAATAAGTAACTTTTACATCATTCGCTCCAAGCTTCTGAAGTTTCCATTGCGCGGAATAGAAGTCTACTAAATCATAGTCCTCGTCTCTGTCATACGCTCTAACTTGAGTGGACTTGGTATAAAAGGTGTCATCCTTATGGTAGATATCTACTTTGACTCGTCCGGTTTTCTTTACGAACAACCAAGGAATGTTAACGAAGAAATCAAAGGTAAAAGAAGAGTCGCTTTGATCAACCAGTAACATTTTTGATTTGCTCTCACCTTCTACCCAGTCGTAACCATCTACATCTAATATCAGGTTCATTACCTCATAAATACTGGATTTTTCGATGATAAACGCGCCCCGAAGCGACTCATATCCATCGCCTAAGGTGTCTAACTTGGTGATAGAAACCCCTTCGTCCACCCATGTTTTTTGAGCTTGAATAAAATTGAAGCAGGTCGTGCAAAGTAATATGGCAAGTACAAGTCGTTTCATAAGGAAAATACCCTTTCAGATCGCTAAAACTATTAATAACAAGCGGTAAATCACTCCTTAAGCACAAAGAATTCGGGTATATTACTGTGAATGTTTGTGAACACCACTCCTACGCGAACTTCTAGATTGCTTCTTATCATTAATATTAGGAATTCGAATCTCCCTATATTGACACGAATTTTCAGTATAGTAGATGTCGCATAAAACCGTTCAAGTCTTTCAAATTATCTGCCTTAGTATGTTTTCGATACAATGCTTTGCACAGTCTGACACGACAGCTGAGCCAGACACAATCCCCTACTACATCAACATCGATGATTACTTCAACTTATCAGCAGACTTAGAAACCGATTTTGAAAGCTTTCAGCTAAAGGGTGAAGGTTTCGAATATGACATTCGCCCTAACTTTGAGTATGTCAATTTAGTTGGTATTGACTACCGAGCATTGTCCTTCTTTATTTCCTTCAAACCCAATCTGGGTGTTAATTCTGACAATGATCTAAAAGGAAAGTCTGAACATACTGGTTTTGGATTTTCGTTTAATACGAGTAAAATGATTAACCATGTCGGCTATTCCTTTGCGAAAGGCTTTTACTTGGAGAACACATTGGATTATGACCCAAACTTCATTGAAAATAGTTCGCCATATATTCAGTTCCCAGACTTAGAAGTAACTTCTTTCAGAGGATCACATGCCTTTAAAACAAACCCTAACTTCTCCTATGGAGCTTTCAGTGTCCAAATGGCTAGACAAACACGTAGTGCCGGAACTTTGGCACCAGGACTTTCCTACAACTACTACAAAATCAACAATGGAACAGGTGCGCAGCGCTCTACAAACCTTGAAATCCTCTTTAACCTACCTTATTATTACACCCATGTAATTGATCAGAAGTGGTATGGAAATGTGGGTGTAATTGGTGGTGCAGGCATGACGAATACCTGGCTCACTACAACCATCAACGGTGAAGATTTTAAGTCTAATATCAATAGTTTTATCATGCGCGGAAGTGCTATTCTAGGCTTAGGCTATAATTCAAAAGGATTATTCGCAGGTGTTGAAGGAAAGGCACATCGAAGATTCCAAAACCAAGGAGGCACAGGTGTCAAAGAAGAGATTGATGGGTTCTCCTTTAGAGTATTTGTAGGTTTTCATATCAAAGCACCTCATTTTATTAACCGAGCCTATGATAAATTCGAGGCTAAGTTTTTAGGCAAATAGGCAACCCTTATCTCAATAGCATATATACTCGAACCTTGCATAAGAAAGTGTATATGGATCAAGTATTTAGTCGATCATTCCTACGAACTTCTTACTTTCGCTGATATCCATGAAGCAGGCCAAGAAATCATTAACGGAAGGCAATATCCTTAAGGCATTAGTTGCCCTCTCCCTTCCAATTATTGGCGCTAACCTACTACAAACAGGCTATCAATTGGTAGATGCTTTCTGGGTCGGTCGATTGGGTGCCAATGCCGTAGCAGCTGTCTCGGTAAGTTATCCCGTTAACTTTTTATTGATCTCGCTCACCTCTGGTTTTGCCTTCGCTGGAACCATTTTGGTCGCCCAATATGCTGGTGCCAAAAACCTGAAAATGGTTAACCATGTAGCGACACAAACCATAGTCATGGTTTTTCTAATGTCCTTAGTGCTTTCCAGCATAGCCTATGCCCTATCTCCTCAAATCTTGACTTGGCTAGGAGTTGGACCAGAAATCTTCGCAGAAGCTGACTTGTTTCAGCGAGTCATATTCATTGGACTGGTCTTCAATTTTAGCTTTATCCTCTTCCAGTCTCTCCTCAGAGGTATTGGAGAGGTGCGCATACCGCTATATATCAACAGTGTAAGTCTTGGTCTTAACTTTTTATTAGACCCGCTTTTTATCTATGGTTGGGGACCTATACCCGCCTTTGGAGTCGCTGGTGCAGCCTATTCCACTCTCGCGACAATAGGCCTTTCTGCTATCATTGGGCACTATATCTTGTTTTATGGCAAGACAGAGTTCAACCTAGTTCTGAAAGGATTTCGATTTGATTTTCAAATGCTGAAAAGGGCCTTTAAACTAGGAATGCCCTCCTCGCTTGAAATTTCTGCTCGTGCCTTTGGATTGACTTTGCTCACGGGGGTGGCGGCTAAGTTCGGCACCGAAGTATTGGCTGCCTATGGTGTCGGTGCTAGACTTATCAGCTTTGTGGTAATTGTGGCACTTGGATTAATGAAAGCCAACGCCACTTTGGTTGGACAAAATATTGGTGCCGGAAAGATGGATCGTGCAGAAAAGACATCCAATTATGCGGCCTCGATCGCCTTTATCTCCATGAGTTTAATGGGAATTATATTCTTCGTTTTTGCAGAACCTATCGTAAAAGCATTTCTCGATGCAGACCCAGATGTTGTCAGTAAAGGTGTTTCCTTCATCAAAATCACTGCCCCCTCATTTGGGTTCATGGGCGTACAACTCGCCTTAATTGGAACCTTAAGAGGATCCGGCAACACAGTCGAATCGATGATTTTTACCATCATTGGTATTTGGTTAATCCAGTTTCCGTTTGCGTGGATTGTTTCGAATATGGAATCCATGGGCTACTTAGGCATTTGGTGGTCCTTCCCTGTTTCATATGTGCTCCCTGCCATCATTACCTTCATCTGGTACAAAACTGGTGCATGGAAGAATAAAAGGGTGATTGGGTGATTGGTAAAATAGTCACTGGTCATTGGGTCTTAGGATATCAGAAACCGGCAATCAGCGGTAGGTCATTGGTCAATTAAAATTAGTAACTATTTAACTTCTAGCTTCTAATCCCCAACCTCCCAATTCAACAGAAACTGTAACCGCTCCCGTAAATTGTATACAAGTACCAAGCGCAATCGATTGAAATATCTCCATTTCTATTATCTTAGGCACATAAACTTTTTAGAATGGCCCAAGAAACCCACAACCTCGCTGACATTGACATTGCGCAAGCAGCCGAGATAAGACACATCAACGAAATTGCAGCCAAACTCGATCTTTCACCGGACGATTTAGAGCACTACGGTAAATACAAAGCAAAACTACCGATGAGACTCCTGGACCAATCAAAAATCGATTCGGGCAACCTTATTCTGGTAACTGCAATGACGCCTACTCCTGCTGGAGAAGGAAAAACCACAACCTCTATCGGCTTATCAGAAGGACTCAATAGAATCGGCAAGAAACCCTGTGTAGTGCTTAGAGAACCTTCATTAGGCCCTGTATTCGGAATCAAGGGTGGTGCAGCAGGTGGCGGCTATTCTCAAGTGATTCCAATGGAGGATATCAACCTCCATTTCACAGGAGATTTCTCTGCAGTAGAAAAGGCCAATAACCTCCTATCTGCACTAATCGATAATAACATTCAGAGTAAAACACACAACCTCAACATCGATCCACGAACGATCACATGGAAACGCGTGATGGACATGAATGACAGATCGCTCCGTCAAATCACCATCGGACTAGGTGGCACTACAAACGGAATTCCACGGGAAGATGGCTTCAATATTACTCCAGCCTCTGAAGTAATGGCAATTCTTTGCATGGCCGAAAACTTTGGTGACTTAAAGGAAAGACTCGGTAATATCTTTGTAGGATACACTTTTAACAGAGAGCCTATTTATGCCCGTGACTTAAAAGCAGAAAGTGCGATGGCCATTCTATTAAAGGATGCGATCCAACCCAACTTAGTACAGACTTTAGAAGGTAACCCTGCCATAATTCATGGTGGTCCTTTTGCCAACATCGCACAGGGAACAAATACAGTCATCGCCACAAAAATGGGACTCTCCCTTTCAGATTATGTAGTGACCGAAGCTGGTTTTGGTGCCGATTTAGGTGCTGAGAAATTCTTCGATATCAAATGTGTTTCTGCAGGACTTAGGCCTAAAGCTGTAGTCTTAGTAGCCACTATTCGTGCTTTGCGACATCACGGTGGAGCCACCAAAGATGAATACAATACACCGAGTGTAGATAGGGTGAAAGCTGGCTATGCTAACCTTGCAAAGCATATCGAAAACCTACAAAAATTTGGTTTTAACCCTGTTGTGGCGATTAATGCCTTCCCTTCCGATACGGAAGATGAAGTCAATTTGATCAAAAAGAAATGTGCAGGTCAAGGTGTTCATGCTGTAATAGCGAGTGGCTGGGCCACTGGTGGTGAAGGCATGACTGAGCTTGCTGCAGCAGTTGTAGGTACTGTAGAGTCTTACCAAAATGACTTCCAACCACTCTACGACTGGCAAGCTCCCATCAAGGAGAAAATCGAAATCATTGCAAAAGAGATTTATGGTGCCACTCAAGTAGATTTCACAAAACTAGCGCTACTACAGATGAAACGAATCGAGAAGCTAGGCTTCAGTGATCTACCCATCTGTATGGCAAAAACACAAAAATCATTGAGCGATAACGAAACCGCGTTTGGACGACCTGAAAATTTTGTTGTAACCGTAAGAGAGTTTGAGCATGCCACTGGCGCTGGTTTCATTATCCCAATTCTAGGTCAAATGATGAGAATGCCAGGGTTACCAGCAGTTCCAGCCTCAGAAGGCATGTCAATTGATGATGATGGAGTGATTTCAGGCTTATCCTAAAATTGAATATGGCTATCCCTGTTCAACCAGTTGAAGTAATACGCGTAGGAACGCATTCGCTTGTAATCAAGCCTGACTTAGTGGTCTCAGAAGAACCACTAGAGATAAGGATAGGTCATGGCGCTGCAGACAATCGCCAACAATTCAGCGTGTCCGTTACCATGCGTACACCAGGAAACGATGAGGCCCTATGTTTAGGCTTTCTATTTACCGAAGGCATCATCAACTCCATGGAAGAAGTTATCAGCGTGAAGTATTGCGAAGATTTAGGCAGAACGGAAGGCATGGAAAATCTAATGCGGGCTGAGTTAAAGCAATCTGTGGAAATTAGTAAGGAGCAATTCAAACGAAACTTCTACACTACTTCAAGCTGTGGTGTATGTGGCAAAGCGTCAATAGATTCCATCAAAGTTACCTGCAGCCCACTCTCTAGAGAAGCTATTCAGGTAAAGAAAGAGGTACTATTTGGTCTTCCAGATAAATTGAGAACTGCTCAAGATGTATTCAAACATACAGGCGGGCTACATGCAGCTGGCCTATTTGATGTGGCGGGCAAATTAATCGACCACCATGAAGATGTCGGCAGACACAATGCACTGGATAAGCTCATTGGTTCAGGACTTATAGCGGGCACATTGCCTTTTTATAAGTCAGTATTAGTACTTAGTGGTCGTATCAGTTTCGAATTAGTTCAAAAAGCATTAAGGGCTAGTATTCAAGTAATTGCTGCAGTTGGTGCACCGTCAAGCCTAGCCATAAACCTTGCGGAAGAGTTCGGCATGACGCTAGTAGGGTTTCTAAAGGAAGATCGATTTAATATTTACACGGGGAAAGAGCGAGTTATTTTATGAAGTTGAGAATTCAAGGCAATAGCATTCGATTTAGACTTACCCAAACCGAGGTAAGTAATTTTGGCAAACAGGATGCTTGCATGGGTAAAGTCGAATTCCCAGATGGTAATACCCTAATCTATCGGTTAACTACAGCCACTGAGATGAGTAGTTACTTCAGGAACAATGTCATTACAATTGCGCTACCTGAAACGGAAGTGGAAAGCTGGATTAAGTCAGACATAGTGGGTATCTCGGATGATTTGATCCTAGAGAATGAGGATAAATTGAGTATTTTGGTAGAAAAGGATTTCAAATGCTTGACTGATCGTTCTGAAGATGAGAGCGATATGTTTCCAAACCCAAAAGAAAGTCATTAAACCCGATTTAGGCAAGGGAGATCGTGGTGAGGGCTTAACCTGCAATGAATCAGGAAATTGGGATTTGAAAGCATAGCAGGGCTATGACAAGAAGCAAAACAAAACGTAGTGGCTGATTCGCAGCAAGTTACGTCCGTAATAGAAAATCTATTGCATAATTCGGGTTAAACGAGTAAAGAAATAAGATGTCAGAAAATCTTAGTGCATTATCAGGCCGAAAAGGTTTAGAAGATAACCTCTTTGAACAATTGGTAGAGAAGTCCAAAGTGGCTGGAGCACCAGATAATGAGGAATTAAAGGCCTTAGCCAAAAAGTACCTGATGGGCGAAGCCATTACGTACGGCATGGCTTCCTTTTATGATTTCATGAAGAAAGAGCACGAAGGAGTTAAAGTTCATGTTTGTAATGGAAGTGCCTGCTTGGTAGCTGGAACACAAGACAAACTAAAAGGGAAGCTTTCTAGGCACTTTAAAGATGCAGAGGTCGGACACATGTGCTGCCTAGGCAGGTGCCACGAGAACAGTGCCTTCAACTATAACGGCACTAACTATTCGGGCGATGCCATCAATTCAATAGAAGACATTGTTCAAAAACCTGACAAAGATTTAAGTGATAATTACAAAGTAGGTGCTACTGGTGAGCGTGTATTGACTGGCGAGGCCATGACGGCTCAACAGTTCAAAGAAGAATTCTCAAAGGTTTTGGCAAATGGACCTGAGTGGGCCCTTGGACAAATCAAAGCCTCTGACATCCGTGGTCGTGGTGGTGCTGGATTCCCCATGAGTTTCAAACTCAACGCCTGTAAAAACGAACCGGAACCACAGAAATTCATTGTTTGTAATGCCGATGAAGGTGATCCAGGTGCCTATTCTGACCGATACCTTTTAGAAGAGCAACCAATGCTAGTGCTTTTCGGTATGATGACTGCTGGCTATATAGTCGGTGCCGATCATGGTGCTGTATACATCCGTGGCGAATATCCCGAGTCAGTCGCTGCTTGCGCTGAAGCTGTGAAAGAACTAGAAGCCATCGGCATGCATGGCGATAACATTGGAGGTTCAGACTTCAGTTATAAATTCAAAGTAATAGAAGGTGCTGGCGCCTATATCTGTGGTGAAGAAACAGCACTCCTCTCCTCTTTAGAAGGCCAAAGACCTGAAGTAAGGGTGAGACCACCTTTCCCAGCGCAAAAAGGACTTTTCAATAAGCCGACCATTGTCAACAATGTAGAAACATTGGCCGCTGTGCCATGGATCATTAGAAATGGTGGTGAAGAGTATGCAAAATTAGGAACCGAGAAATCGACAGGAACGAAACTGGTTTGTCTGGATTCATTCTTCAACAACCCGGGCATGTACGAGGTAGAAATGGGGCACTCTTTCAAATCCCTTGTGTACGAAACAGGTGGCGGCTTTAAAGAAGCGGTGAAAGCGGTTCATGTTGGCGGTCCACTGGGAGGAATAGTTCCTACCCATAAGATTGACGACTTAACTATCGATTTTGAGAGTTTCGCCAATGGCGGGTTCTTACTAGGACATGCAGGAATCGTTTCTATACCAGAAAAATTCCCGATGATCGAATACTTGGAACACCTCTTTGAATTTACGGCTGACGAATCTTGTGGAAAATGCTTTCCATGTAGCATCGGTTCGGTAAGAGGAAAAGAGATGATTGCCAACTCCAGAAATGGTCAGAAAATGGATAGACAATTGATGGATGATTTGTTGGAAACCCTAGAGATAGGCTCCCTTTGTGCCTTAGGTGGCGGTTTACCATTAGGGATCAAAAATGCCCTGCAGTATTTTGAAAAAGAACTTAAGAACTACTTTCTATAAACACGAGCCATATGAGTGATTCAAAAAACATCGCCTATATCAACAACGAACCCTTTGCGTTCGAAAGTGGAGAAACCATTCTTACCATGTTAAGAAGGCATATGGGACCTAACCCGGTGCCAACGCTTTGCGATGCACCTAATCTTGATCCATTTGGATCGTGCAGAGTTTGTAGTGTGGAAGTAGGCAGAGAACAGAATGGACCGACACGCGTTCAGGCCTCCTGCCATACGCCAGTGATGGAAGGCTCCTTTATCTATACACACACCGAGAAGATGGAGCGCCTGCGAAAAAATATCGTGGAGCTTGTCTTAACTGACTATCCGAAAGAGAAATTCGAAACTGACAATCCAGCAAAAAACGAACTCAAGCGAGTTGCCTATGATGTTGGAATCAAGATGGAAGAAGTACGTTATGCACCCGGAAGAAACCACTTTGATCGAACGGCTGACACGTCTCATCCATACATGCAAGCGAACTTAGATTCTTGCATCAACTGTTTCAGATGCGTGCGTGCTTGTGATGAAGTACAAGGCGAAATGGTATTGACGATGGAAGGTCGAGGTTTCGACAGTAAAATCGTGATGGGCATGAACGAAGGCTTTATGGAGTCTGACTGCGTTTCTTGCGGTGCTTGTTCTCAGGCTTGTCCTACTGGCGCTATTACAGATGTATTTGCCTCTAAAACCAATGATGCCGAAGAAACCACCAGAACGGTTTGTACCTATTGTGGTGTAGGCTGTAACCTAGATGTCGCGACTTCAAGTGGAGAAATTGTGAGTATCACGGCTCCTTATGATGCAGAAGTAAATCAAGGCCATACTTGTCTTAAGGGAAGATACGCCTTTAAATTTTACGATCACCCAGAACGCCTTCGTTCACCGATGGTGAGGAAAAACGGGAAGCTGGAGGATGTCTCTTGGGATGAAGCCTACGATTATATCGTAAACAATATCACGCGCATTAGAGATGAACATGGTCCAGATTCAATTGCTGGAATTTCTTCTGCCAGATGTACCAATGAGGAAAACTACCTCATGCAGAAATTCATTCGTGCGGTAGTTGGCACAAACAATATTGACTGTTGCGCAAGAGTATGTCACTCTCCTACAGCCTTGGGCATGCAGCGTTCTTTCGGAACAGGTGCAGCGACCAATTCAGTCATTGACATCAAGTACACGGATTGTATGATGGTGATCGGTGCCAACCCTACAGCTGCTCACCCAGTGACAGGCGCGAAGATGAAGCAAGCAGCCATGAAAGGCACCAAGCTTATCGTGATTGACCCGAGAGAAATCGAATTGGCCAAATATGCTGATCACTTCTTGCAACTACGTCCGGGTACTAATGTAGCCTTATTGAATATGATGTTGTATTACATCATTGAGGAAGACCTTGCCGACAATGCCTTTATAGAAACCCGTACCGAAGGTTATGATGACTTTGTCGCCAACATTAAGAAGCTTGACATCAATGCGATGGAATCCATCACAGGTGTTGCCAGAGAAGAGGTGCGCGCTGCAGCGATTACTTACGCATCAGCACCGAACGCTATGTCCTTCCATGGGCTTGGCGTAACAGAGCATTCACAGGGAACATTTACGGTACAGCAAATTGCCGACCTCGCAATGATCACTGGAAACATTGGCCGAAGAGGAGTTGGTGTGAACCCACTTCGTGGACAGAATAACGTGCAAGGTGCCGCTGATATGGGCGCACAACCGCATCAAGGCGCTGGTTATATGGATATTACCAACCCAGCAATGAATAGGCTTTACATGGATTTCTACAAAGGCGTGGACATCCCGTTAGAAATTGGATTGAAAATCCCTGAGATGTTTGATGCCGCCATTGATGGCAGCTTGAAGGCCATGTGGATTATTGGTGAAGATGTAGTTCAAACCGATCCGAATACCACTAAGGTCAAAAAAGCATTGAATAGCCTTGATCTCTTTATAGTGCAAGAACTCTTTATGACGGAGACTGCTTTGCTAGCCGATGTCGTATTACCAGGCGCTTCGTTCCTTGAGAAATCAGGAACGTTCACCAATGGCGAAAGAAGAGTTCAGCGAGTCAACAAAGTGGTTGAGCCTATTCCAGGTTCCAAAGCTGATGGCCAAATCATTGTTGATGTGATGAAACGCATGGGCTATGATCAGGCCGATTATGCGCCAGATACCATGCTAGAAGAAATCTCTCAGATTGTTCCTTTCTTCAAAGGCATCAATTGGGATAACCTAGCTGAGAACGGCAAGCAGTGGCCAGTACCAGAAGATGGTACGAGTACAGAAATCATCCATATCGAGGAATTCAAGCGCGGTAAAGGCTTATTCACTTACTTCGATTGGAGAGAAACTGAAGAGATTGTTGAGCATGGCGCAGAGTATCCATACATCATTACGACCAATCGCGAACTAGAGCACTATAACTGTGGTGCAATGACGCGTAGAACCGGTAATGGCGAAATCCTTAAAGAAG
>Ga0115556_1002103_pt1 | contig 13408 bp, 9 predicted proteins | sample COGITO_mtgs_1104_5_FD_87282 | JGI IMG/M metagenome (GOLD analysis project Ga0115556, IMG submission 87282) | Pelagic marine microbial communities from North Sea - COGITO_mtgs_110414 | ecosystem: Environmental > Aquatic > Marine > Epipelagic | place: Germany:Helgoland, sampling site Kabeltonne... | reverse complement strand
TGTTGTTGTTGTTGTTAGTGTTGTTTTAGTTAATTGCGCGGCGTGAGACGTCAAAAAAATGCTCACGTAGTCTGCCGCGCATCATTGTCAGCTATAGAAAGCGCGCGCGCTTTGCGGCTAAAAAAACAAGCGCAAGCTTTACTAAGTATTGTTATAATTGTTAGAAGTTGAATCCACCTTGCAGCGCGGCGCCACCACCGGCAGGAGGACCAAACGTAAACTGCGAACCGCTCGCGTCCATCCCCGGCGCTAAGTTTTGATCCTCTTCGTCCTCCAAGCCAAAGTACTGTTCGAGAATTCGCATTGCTTTTTCGTAAATGTCGTTGTTCGTGTGGTTTTGTAACGCTTCGATCTTCTCCAACCCATCCGCTTCGTCAATCAACGCCGCGAATAAGTTGCTCCCTTCCTCTTCCTTCGTTACCTCGCCAACTTTCAAAATGTTTTCCAAACCTTCCAACGCGACGGTGACGATTCTCGCGTCCGAGCACGAAATCAAATCGCACAACGGTTTGATGCACCCTTCGTTGACTAACAGGCGAGTCTGTTGGTGCGTCCCTCCGCTGGTAGCATTCGAAATAGCCCAGGCGGCTTCCTTTTTGATGTCGAATTCGGCGTGGCCGAGTAAATAAATCAGAGGCGGGATCAATTTGTCGTCGATGACGGCTTGAATTTGATCTTTGTTTCCGGCGGTGATGTTCGACACCGTCCAACACGCCTCTTTCTTGATGGATTTCTTGTGTTCTCCAGTCAACAAATCCAACAAGCACGGCAACGCTCTGCAATTGATGATTATTTGCGTTTGGTAATCGTCCCCGGTGACGATATTCCCAACCGTTCTCAACGCCGGAATCAAAACCGCGCCGGACTGCGAGGACAACAACTCCACTAACCTTCTGCACACGCCAGCTTCAATCACCGCTTGAATCTTATCGTTCACTCCATCGCTCAGATAACTCAACGCCCAGCACGCGTCGGTTAAGATTTCCTCGTCGGTTGAGTGAACCAACTTCGCCAACGCCGGCAACGCGTCCTTCAGCAACTCAAATTGCGGCTGCGGCTTCCCTCGGCAAAAGTTACTCAAAGTCCACGTCGCGTTTCTCAACATGGTCAATTTCGAGTGTTCGTTCAAATGCGACAACAACGGGTGCAAAGCGCCGTGTGACAACACCAAGTCTCTGCATTTGGTACTATCCCCGGCGATGTTCCCCAACGCCCACACCGCTTGCTCTCTCACGTCTTCGCTCGGCGAAGACAACAACTGCACAAAGATGGGCACCGCGCCAGAATTTATCACCGTCGCCGTATCCTCCGACGTCCCGCTCGCCACGTTCGTCAACGCCCACGCGGCTTCAAACTGCAACTGCGGGAAATCAACTCTCTGTAAAAACTCCACAAACTTCCCAACCACGCCAGTCGCCACGACCTCCTTAATCGGCGGGTTGCGCTCGATGGAGAGTAATTTACGAAATCGAGTCGTCGCGTCCAGTTGCACCGCGGGGTCCGGACTGTTCACTCCGTCCACCATTTGCGGAAGAGATTCCAACTGTGTTATATTATAGAAGAGTGAGTATACAGTCAGAATAGATGCACAGATGAGACGAACCAAAGCGACAAAAGAGGAATACGAAAAAAACAGGCGCTCTTTCGTCGCACGCGTAAAAATGTTGCACATCGAAGAGCGAGCGAGCGAGCGTAAAATATCTCAATTAAAGCCCCCTTTGCTTTGAAAAAACACAGACGAAGAGGCGAGATCTCCCTCTTCTTTCAACGCTCTTTCAAGCGGTGTGCTACACGAACAAGACGTACCTTTGCGTTCGTCCTTTGCTCGTGCGTCATGGCCGTCGAATCGCTCGCGTCGTTAAACACGTTCGGGTTAATCTCCGCGCCTCCAGAAGCGCCCCCGACGTTGATTCGTTTCTTCGCCATCGCTTCCTCTCGCTTCTCTTTCCGTATGGCGATCATCTGGTCCTCTCGTTTCCGTCGACTCTCCTCCGCGTCGGCGGACTTCTTGAAGGACTTTTTGCGAGAATCTTGACGAGACGCCGATGGACGCAACATCTTTAAAGCGGTGCGTGCTCTTCTTCTTCTCCTTTTAGAGCGCTAAACGAGCGGCGATGATGATGACGCGACAGATGGTCTGAAATGTGTGACGTTTTTGAACAGTTTTTGCCCGAAAAGAAGGGAGAAATTTTGAAGCACAAAAGGAGGAAAAATGTAGCCTTTTTACACGCGCTCTCGCTCTCGCTCTCGTTACTCTAATATCGCGCGAACGAATCGAATGCCTCTGCCGTGGTCGCTGTAGGAAATCGTGAGTTCGTATTGATGACGTTTATTGTTGCCTTCACACGACGACGTCTTCTTTTTCGTCGTCGTCCGGGAGACTTCCATGTGCGGGTACATGACCATCTCGCCTTCTTTTCGACCTCTCCTCGTTTCGATGTCGAGGAGTTTGTGGAACGGAGCGACGCCGTTTTTGTCCGAGTTAACGCCGTTGCTGATTTGAACGACGAGGTTACCTCGTTGACGGACTCTGTACGGGTGGTCGTTGTGCGCGAGGAGGATTTGCGTTTGGTGGCCGTGGCGGGTACTCCGTGAAGAAGAAGAAGAAGAAGGGATGGATATAGCGTGGAGCTTGGCGTTTGGCATTTTGAGGAACTCGTCTCGGTGGTGGTGTTGGCGGAGGTGATCGTGGTGGTGTTTAAGTGGTACCGTTGTCGCTCTCACTGGAAACGGTTTCCCCCACTCTGCCTTTTTCTCGTCGTACAAACTCGCGTACACTCTCGGTCGCGTCGCCCGGAAAAATTGGACGATTTTTCTATTCGACGAAACGATGGCACCTTCCAAAAGCCTGTCAATCTCTGGCGCTTTACGATGCGAGTCTTCGTGACGCACGGCGTGTGAGCCCAACGGATGCCAAGATTTCCCGTTATCTTTGGAGTGCAACGTTCTCGGTCCGTCCTTGGCTTGCATTTCTGAAGCGCACGCGCTCTTGATGCCGTTTGCGCCCACGCGAGGCTTTTGCGTCCAGTACGGAAGAAGAAGATGCGAGGGAGAAGAGGACGCGTTCGTTTCAGCGTTCCATAACTTTGATCGAATTGGAGGACTCGCGACAACTTTCGGCGAGTGTCCACCTTTTGTCGCGTCTCTCTCTTTCTCCTTTAATATCAATTTCGGTTTCGACCACGTCTTGCCGAAATCTTTCGACGTAGACTCGTAAAGGTTTCCCCCGGCGCGATATTCTTTCGCATCCACACTATTGCAACTATTTTTGTGCCTGCAAAAGAAACACGACTCACTTTGCGAGTAATACAGACGCAAAAGAGGTATTTTCTTTCTATTTTTTTCGTCCTCGACGTTTTCCTCGTCTTCATTTTCCTCTTTAAACAACGCGGGCCCCCACTGCGCTTGAACTTCCACGTCGTTCCTCTCGCTAAAGCTACTTTTACTCCCACCTTCTACAACTAACGCGTTCAACTTCTTCACGTTGTTTTCCGCAAAAGAGTCAAAAGTCTTCCCGCCATCTTCTGACCTCACCAAATAAATCCTCTGATTCGCCTGCCCTTCGCTTCGCCTCGCGCCTTGAAACGCCAAAACAACCAAAGCGCCGTGCGTCGCGTGCGTCGGCATGTGCGCGTATTGCATCGACGACGACGCTTTAAACGCCCACGTTTGCCTTGTTTTCGACGCTTTCGTAATTAATACATCATCATCGACGACATCTTGAGAAGTTAAAGGACAAGACGTTCCTTCGCCTTCAGCGCGCACTTCTCCTCCTCCTTTTCCTCCATCGCTCTCGTCATCTCTCTTCGACGATACAAAATCCTCCGAATCCTCTTCGTTCTCGTCAAAGTTGTCGTTCTTTTTCTCGAACGCGGTTTTGCCAAAACCATCTGGGCCGATTTCGTCTTCGTTCCCGTCGATCATCGTCGTCCTTGTCTTTGTCAGATACCAATCCGAAAGCATTCCTGTGGAGGTTTTGACGCAGAAAAAGACCGCGACCGTCGTCGCGAGGAGCGCGGAAAGGAAGACGACGAGTCTTCGACCACCACCACCGGTGCGAAGAGGAGGAAAAAGATATGTACTGCTCTTCTCGCTGTTCATGCTGATGCCGTCGTCTTTCCAAACGTGGCGCTCATTGCATTCGTCTTCTTCTCATCGCGCGTCGTCGTTGCTTCTCGTAATGGAGAAAACGTCTGACATTTCCCCTACTTGTTGTTCTCGCGTGTACGCGCGCAATTTATATATACACACATACTTTTTGCAAAATGTCCACCTTTTCCTGTACCGATGATGAGAGTAACAACAACAACGACGAAGATTTTCTAACGCTTTACGCGGACTACATGTCCCAGCCGTCCCGCGCGTGCGCGATGTTTATTCGGTACGAATTTAGTTAGGGGTGTTCGTCTCTCGTTTTTGTGTACTCCTTACGCGCTTTTGCGCGATGCATTGCACGCGCATTTCTCTCTCGTTACGTCACTCACGAAACGCAACTGTATATATGTATAGGATGGTAAACCTTCCGGTGAAAATAGAACTCGTGAAACTCCACAAACGAGAACACAAATCTGAACCGTTTTTACGAGTCAACAAATTCGGGCAAGTGCCAGCGCTCGTGGAACGAACACAGAAAGGACGGGTAAAGTTCGTCCTGAGCGAAAGCTCGGCGATCTTGAAATACTTATCCGAAAAGTATCCTTCGATTGTTTCCGAGTCGAAAATGTACTCTGATGATTTAAGAGAGAAGGCGAAGATTTGGTCCGCTTTAGATTGGTACCAGACGACTATTCGATCTTCGGCGGCGGGCGTGTCGTGGCACGCGTTCGTCGCCGGGAATATGGGAGGTAAGGTATCGCTCGAGTTGGCGAAACATTACGAAGAGCGGTTGAAAATGAGTCTGGATGTTTTAGAAACATTAAGATTGGGTGATACGTTTCCTTTTTTGAACGAAAGGGAACATCCCTCCATCGCGGATTTGCTCGTAATTGAAGATATCGTAAACTTAGTCGTGTTGAAAGGTTCGCCGTTTCGAGAGGAACTCTCGTCGCTGGACCAGTTGTTAGCGGAACGTCCGCGAGTACGAAAATGGAGAGACGCCGTCATGCGGATAAATAAACCGATATGGGATGAAATACACGGAGTGCTCGAAATGGTCGCCGAGAATGCTTCGAAGAAGATTGATAGCGAGAGTAGTCGTCGTCGTTTCGATGATGTCGCTTCGATGTCGCGTTTATAGTAGTAGTCTATTATAGAGGAGTTTTGGGGACATCCCTCACAATAAATTTAGAAAGAGAGGAAGAGAAGTGCACCCTGATACGATGCGCAAAAGCGCTTTTTGTCCTCTCTTTTTTCCTTACTTCTTGCTCGTCTTCTTTCTTGTCTTCTTTATCGTGTTCTCGTCGACGAGAACGACGATACCTGTTGTTTCTGCGGAGGATAAAGAACCAAAATCATCAGAATCATCGCCGAAATTTTCAACTGGTTTCCCCGACATTTCTGCCGCGAAACACGCGTCGAATGAAAACGAACGCCTCTGGAAACTCACCAACGGACGAAAAAAGCTAAATATTGTTTTAATCACGTGCGAATTCGACGGCCCGACGAACAACGGCGGCATTGGCACGCAGTTTACCGCACTGGCAAAATTGTACGCCAAAAATGGCAATTCTGTGACCGTCGTGTTCACCGAAGGCGAGAGGTAAAAAATGTTGACGCGATGCCGTCATCACGTATTCGCGCTCTGTTCTCTCTGTTATGAATAGTTTTTGCAGTGTCGTCGTACTTTATGCAGCGTATCGCGTGTCTTTTATACTAGTTACTGACCTATCGTTTTGTACCTTTCTCGTTCTCGTCTTCTCGCTTTAAACGTAATAGGAGTCAAAACAAACCGTTCTCGCACTGGGAGAAGTTTTACCGAGAGGAACACGACATCGAATTAGTCGGTTTGTATCGACCGAACAAAAATTACATCGGACGACATTTACTGGAATCGCACGAGGTGTACAAGTATTTGAAAACGCACGAGCACGTTTTCGATGTCGCGCATTTTCACGATTACAGAGGCGCGGCGTATTACTCGCTGTTGGCGAAGACGCAAGGGTTGTTTTTGAGGAATTTGTTGATTGTGGTGCAAACGCACGGGAATAACAAATGGGCCAAGGTAGTCGGTAACGATGAGGTTTTAGGAGACGTTGGCGAGTTGGAGATGGATTTTATGGAGCGAAGGGCGGTGAAGTTAGCTGATTATGTGGTGTCGCCTTCGAGGTATTTGTTAGAGTGGATGCGAAGAGAGTCTTGGGCGGAAAATACAAACGGAGAGGCGATTGTGCACCCGAACTTATTGCCCGAGGAAAGTAGAAGAGGTAGAAGGAAAGGAGGAAGGAATAGCATGAGTAGTGATAGTAATAGCGATAATGATTATAGCGATAATGATGATCGTAACGCCGAAGAAGTGGGAGACGAGAAGAGACGAAGCGCGGTTATGGTGGACGAGTTGGTCTTTTTCGGTCGCCTCGAGACGCGCAAAGGCGTGGTCGAGTTCTGCGATGCCGTGGATATTTTGCTCAAAAACGAGACAGTGGCATCAATGATTAGTAAAATCACCTTCTTAGGACGCGCAGCGTCGGTTTTGGGTCAAAACGGTCACGAGTACGTCAAGGAAAGGGCGAAGAAATGGACGAACACGCCGTGGCGGATTGAAACTAGATTCGGAAGCAAAGAGGCGAAAGCGTATTTGAAGAGTCCGGCGGCGAATAGGAAGGGGGACAAGAGAAAGTTAGCGGTGTTGCCCTCTCTGATTGAAAATTCCCCGTACGCGGTGTACGAGTGCGCGGAACTTGGGATTCCATTCTTAGCGAGCGATGTAGGCGGTACGCGCGATTTGTTGCGCGAAGAAGATCGCGCGATGTCGCTCATCGGCTATTCGGAAGAAGACGCGTACCACGAAAAAATGGCAATGACGGGCGATCTGTTAGCGAATAGAATTCGGGAGGTTTTAGAGAAGGGCGCGTTAAGCGCGCGACCGAGATACGATGCGGCTGAAAACGACGAGAAGTGGTTGCGATGGACGACGCACGTCGTCGTGGAGTACAAATCGAAACGAGGTGGCTTGAATGTCGCGAGTAATTATCGAGACGATGATAACTCCGTTGTTTTCCTAAAAGATACGAACATCGAAGCAAAGGATCTTCCGTTCGTGTCTATCGTCATGACGCACTACGATAGGCCTCGATTGTGCAAAGTTGCCATACAAAGCGTCATCGATCAAGACTACCCGCACGAGAAATTCGAATTCATTCTCGTGGACGATAAATCGCCTTCACACGAAGCGCAACTCTTCCTCAATTCTTTAGAGGCGGATTTCAGAAAGCGAAATTGGAAAATCGTACGGAATAAGGAAAACGTATACCTCGGGGGTGCCAGAAACGTCGGTTTCAAACACGCGAAAGGTAAATACGTCATGTTCATGGACGACGATAACTACGCGAAACCGCACGAACTGAGAACGTTCGTCGTCGCCATGGAAAACGGCAACGCAGACGTGTTGACCTCCTTAGTTCAATTCTTCTGGAGCCATGATAATCCGTTAAAAGCGAGAGAAATTGTCGACGATGAACCTTCGTATTTGTTCCTCGGCGGCGACGCTGAAACCGGCGCGTTCAAAAACTGCTTCGGCGACGCTAACTGTTGCGTCCGCGCGACGTCGTTTGAGAAAATCGGCGGATACACCGAAGACAAACAGATCGGTTTCGAAGACTGGGAAATGTATGCCAACGCATCCATGCGCGGTTTCCAAGTCGACATCGTCCCGGAGTCCGTGTATTACTACCGATTCTCCCAAGGCTCCATGCAACGCACGACGGATTATTTAATCAACCGAAAACGCTCTTTGCGACCGTACTTGAGGACGTTACCGAAGGCCATGCACTCGAACCTCCTCAAAGCCGCTTTCCCGAAAGCATCGAACAACAAGAACAAACAAAACATCGGTAAACCGTCCGGAATGATGGCACAAGGCGACGCTCGCTTCCACGGCGTCGACGAAGACACCTTGATTCGAGAAGGAGAGCGACAAAGAAGAGAGCAGGAAGAAAACTTCGGCCACGTAGAGCTTTAATAATAATAATAGTAAACAATAAACGTAATGCTGTTCTGGTACAACAGGACTATTCATGAGCTAATGCCAGCGACGCATGTGGACTTTTAAATTACTAGATTGACGAAAAGCTTTATCGCACACATCACATTCATACGGTTTCTCGTTCGTGTGAATACGCATGTGCTTTTGCAAAGTATCAGATGTACGAAAACGCTTCTCGCACACATCACATTCGTACGGCTTCTCGTTCGTGTGAATACGCACGTGCCTTTTCAAAGTACTCGAATCACGAAAAGCTTTATCGCAGACATCGCATTCATACGGTTTCTCGTTCGCGTGAATACGCATGTGCCTTTCCAAATGACTAGATTGACTAAAACGCTTCTCGCACACATCACATTCGTACGTTCTCTCGTTCGTGTGAATACGCATGTGCTTCTTCAAATTACCAGAATCACTAAAACGCTTCTCGCACACATCACATTCGTACGGTTTCTCGTTCGTGTGAATACGCATGTGTCTGGCCAAGAGGGATGGATATCGAAACACCTTCTCGCAAACATCGCACTCGTGCCCTCTCTTCCTCTTCGTTCCTTTCTTAATAAAATTCGTTTCTTCTTTTTGTATCTGTTGACTCGCCTCGAGATCATCATCCTCGTCAGGAATCCTCAAACACAACACCAAAGGTTCTTCTTCTTCCTCCACTTCTTCTTCTTCTCTCGAAACCTTCAAAATCGTCTTTACGTTCACCGCGCGTTTAGGATGTGGATTCTTTCTTCGTCCCATGGTAGTATCAGTGTGCGAGACTTTAAAAGAGAGTCGCGTGAGGTTGACGACTAATGCGCATGTGTGATGTGATCAGAGAGGAGGAAAAAAAAGTAAAGAAATTGAAAAAACGACCGTTCAAAAGCGTCTTCAGATTGACGCACACCACCACCAAGACCAACACCAACGACAGCACGCGAGGAGCGACGAGGCACTTCTCTTAAGATCTCGATCTCCAATACCACCACGACGAGTACGAATACCACGCGAGCGAAAGAACTCTTCACGTTCTGATCTCTATCTATCTGTCTCGTCCTTTCGCGAAAGTCGCGCAATCATCATCATGCCGTGCATGTGCTTCCCGAAGTACGTCCCGGAGACGCAAGCGAATAAAGATTTGATGTCCAACCATTACGCGCCCGCGATAACACCGAACGCTTCGACGACGACGACGACGAACAAGAAACAGAAACAACAGATGAACCAACAACAACAACAGAAACAGATTCACATCACCGAGGAGCACCAGGAGTGCGCGGTGTGTTACGACGATTTGTGTTCGCACCGAACGGCAGTTTTCGTCAAACGGGACGGACGGACGAGGACGTGTAAGCACTACTTTCACGCGGCGTGCGCGAGGGAACTGTTAGAACACGCGGACCAGGAGATGATGATGGATCAGGGAGGCGAGTTTGAAGAAGAAGAAGATTATGATGATGGAGAAGAAGCGGCGAGTCGGAGCGGAGGAAGTCGGAGTAACAGTAATAATAATAACGGAAACAACGTAAGAAATACTACGAAACGTAACAGAATATCGGCGACGTGCCCTATATGTCGAGTGCCGGTGTATGGATCGGTGAACGTGCCGTCGTGCTCGACGAATCCGAATTTATGGTTTGATATCGTCGACATCGACGACGACGGGAAAGTCTCGCCGACGGATTTGGTGACCATTTTGAGAGCGCAATTTTTAGTCGATTGGAGGACGATCGAGAAGAAGTTAACCGGTGAGATTTGGCCGAAATACGACGCGAACAACGATGGTTTCATCAGTCGCGATGAGTTGTTGAAACCGGATGGATTGTTGGATTATTTGTTGAAGACTTTTGAAACGCCAAAGAGACGATTTCGTAACTGTCCAAACTTGGAGATGCAACCGAGAAAATGGTTCGAGTATTGGGACGAAGATCACTCTGGGACGTTGGATTCGGAAGAATTGATCAGAGCGTTGGTGAAAACGTTTAATTTGAACGCCGAAGTGAGATCATTACGGGCCATGGCGGAAAGCGTGAGATCGGTCTGGGGCGCCTTCGACCAGGAAGATAAAGGCGAGATTTCGTTGGACGAGTTCATAGCGCCGGAAGGGTTGGCTCAGAGCATTGTCGCGACCATGCGTTGGTCGGATAGCGTACCAAATTCGAGGGAACATTCAAGGGTGAGTGGCCAAGACGGCTCGGATTTGAAACGTAGCAGTCAGCACTCCTCCGACGGGAAGACAGTTGGGAAACCAAAGCGGGTCGGTATTTTGGGATTTTCGCGACTGCGCGGCTCCGCGGACGAGAGAGACATACCGGACTCGCCAAGAGACCAACGTCTGGCGTTTTTGAACAACTTTCGAATGACGCCGAGAGGCAGTTTTGAGGACATAGAGTTAGAGGAAACGAAAGAGGAGGAGAACGCTTCGGAGGCAAAAAACGGAGCAACGTAGAAGAGAGAAATCAAAGTCATGTAGTAAGTAAAACATCGTAGCGCTTGTATACCTGTACCGCATCCTTATATTTAAATAGACAATATTTAAAGTCGAAATCTTCATTTTACTTCGTAAACATAGCATACACGTCCTCCGCACTCGCTTCGCCTGATTTGACAGCCTCCATTTTCTCGGCTGCCTCAATATCTCTCACTTGTTCGGTTTGCGGCGACGGCGCTTTCGCGGTCACGTTCGACGACGGCGAAGGAGCACCGTTTCCACCATTTCCACCACCACTACTCAATACACCAAACAAAAGCGCACCTGCACCTAAGATACCCACCACAGCAGCCGCTGCCGCGCCTGCGCCGCCGAGCGGATTAGACGCCGCGGATCGCAACGATCTCGCCGCCGCCGCCGCTTCTTCTGCTTGCGATTTGGCTTTAATAGCGTTCTTCTCCGCCCCTGGCTTCAAAAAGAACAACAGACTAGTCACCGGAGAGTTGATAAACTTCTCCGCGGCGTCCGCTCTCGTTTCTAACCTGGTCACGATCGCGTCTGCTTTATCGCACAATTCCAACTTCTCGTCTTGCGTCAAACCTTCGAAATCCTCTACGGACGGGAACCCTTGCGGTAAACCGCCAACGGCATTGGGTGGTCTCACCTTTTGAGTCAAGGCCAGCGACGGTTTTTGCGCCATCGATTTTGACTTGTTCGAAAACGTTTTCACTTTACGCTGCATTTGGACGGTTTGCGCCGGAAGCGCTTGCGTCGCCGCCGGTTTTCTCATTTCAGTCAAAGCGGTCAAAAAGTTCCCACCCTCGCCGCTCTCGGACGCGGAGACTTTCACAGACACCGATTTCTTTTGAGTCCTCGCCTCTTTCGCCGCCGCAGCTTTTGCTTCCGCCTCTGCTCGTCGTTGCGCTCTTAATTCTGCCGCCTCTTCCGCTTTCATCGCTCTCGTTCGCGCTTGCTCTTCTTTTCGTTCCGCCGCTTCCGCTTGCTTCTGTTCGCGAATCATATCTTGTTGTCTCTTCTTCTCTTCTTGCTCCGCGCGTTGTTCTTCTCGACGCTGCGCAGCTTCCAATTTTTTCTCTTCTCTTCTGGCCTCTGCTTCCGCTCGCTTCTGTTCTCTCTCCGCCTCGCGCATTTCTCGTTCCATCTCTCTTTCCGCGGCTTTTCGATCATCCTCGTACGATTCGTCCAACGCGTCGTCGATTTCACCCGAAGAATTACTCTCGTCCTCCTCCACAAAGTTAAACGAAGCTTCCGACCTCTTTGGAAACGATTTACGCGGCTGGTCCGGAGGCAAAGGATCACCACCTCCCCCCATGGACGCGAACGGATTCGGCAACTCTGGAACCTCAATTTTTGGCGTCTCAATTTTTGGTACTTCAATCTTTGGCGGCGTAAACGCCGGCGGCGGCGGCGGCGGCGGCGGCGGCGGCGCTTCTACGACTTTTTTAGGTTTCTTCATGATTTGCGTTCTCGGTTGTTCCTCCTCTTCCTCTTTTCTCTCCACCAACGGCCCGCCAATCAGTTTACTCGCTCCAAACGCGAACCCGCCTAAAGCCAGCGGCGCGACGATGACGATTGGATTAAACCCGTCCTCTTCTTTCGCGCCTTTCGATTCGAGAGGACTTGCCATCTTCGGCGTCGGCGCTTTCTTCGGCTTCTCCGCTTTCTTCTCTTTCGGTGCTTTCTCAACCTTCTTCTTCTCTTCTTTCGGCTTGGGAATCAAATTGAACCCGCCTCCTTGGTCCTTCTTGACCGACGGCACGCCTTTGTTCACCAACGCTTTCGCCTTCTCCGAGTTCCCGCCAGTTCTTGTCATTTGGTCGTACGCGGACGTGTCCAAGTCCATGTTCAGAGTAAACGCCGGTTTTGTTGAGTCCGACGTCGAAGGTGCTTCCAAACTCGCAGCTCCTCCAGGCGGCGCCTCCTCCTCCGCAGTACTAGGAGTCGTCAAAGCACTTCCACCACCAGACACACCGCTCATCTCTTCCTCCAAAGCGAACGCAGGAGGAGGGGAAAACGAAGGAGCGACGCATAACGCTCCAACGGTGACAACGTTCACGACGACGAGTTTTTGTAACGCCGCTGCTTCTCGTGTTTTTCCTCCTCTTTCTGAGGAAGAGGAAGAAGAAGAATCCGAAGAATCAGATAAAGCTCCGACGATATCCGATGACGAGGACGACGATGACGATGAAAACGTCGACACCTTCTTCTTCTTCTTTACCACCAAAGCCGTCCTTTTCGAGGAAAAAGCTTCTGAATAATAATAAACATTACGACGTATTATGCGACATCGTAACGAAGAGGACGACTTCGTCGTTAAAAGCACCGGACGACAACGCGTAGTATTCGTGGCAATCATTTTTGTACGCTCCAACGCACCCGCAGTCTCTTTCTGCCACTTTTCTTTTCTTTTTCCCTTCGTGCGTCGCCACTCTAAACCCTACTACGGAATCAAACCCTAAACGTTTTTTTTATGTTCCCTCTTTCTCTTCTTCTTCTTCTTCTTCTTGGAATACAATTGGATTCTTCACTTTTTTTTTCTCTCTCTCTCTGCTTTTGTTCTTCTTGTTGTGAGGGTTGGTTCAGAAGAGACGACGGCGGAAGTGTATCATCGGGTGCTTTGACTGAGAGAGAGAGAGAGAACGTATTATTACGTACGCACACGCATACTTGCGAGAATAAAGCGATCTTTTTATTCGTATTTCTCTTATTTATAGAGTGATTGGAAAATGATGATTTCTCGGACGATTCAGACGACGGCGACGTCGTGTTCTTCTGTGTCGCGTCATCATCATCATCATCGTCGGCAACACGAACGCGTTGTTGGGAGGACGACG
>Ga0115556_1002100_pt1 | contig 13417 bp, 17 predicted proteins | sample COGITO_mtgs_1104_5_FD_87282 | JGI IMG/M metagenome (GOLD analysis project Ga0115556, IMG submission 87282) | Pelagic marine microbial communities from North Sea - COGITO_mtgs_110414 | ecosystem: Environmental > Aquatic > Marine > Epipelagic | place: Germany:Helgoland, sampling site Kabeltonne... | reverse complement strand
TTTTTTTGTGAGGGTGGGTTTTTGTGTTGGTTTGGGGGGGGGGGAAACTTTCCCCCCCGCACCCCCCCCACCCCCCCCCCCCCCCCCTTCCCGTTCCCGTTCCCACCCCTGCCCCAGACTCTGTCCGCAATATCGATACGGCGAAAAAAATGGGCTGGAGGCCGGTCCTTGTCGGGCGCATGCAGAGAGATGATAGGTCCAAAGAAAAGGAGTGCAACTCTGCGGAGAGAATTATCGAGAACATCACCGAAGTTCGGGATCACTTCCCCGAGATTTTTGTTAAATAGACTAGACATTTGGGGTGATTTCTTTCCATAAGTAATAAACGCACAAAAACACACGCCGAGCACACAACACAGCAAAACACAAAACAAAAATTTGTACTACAATTTTCAAGATCAGGCGAATCGTCGTTTCGGTTCGGTAAATCCAATTCTTTTAATGTCCCCCTTTCCACCTTCCAAGAGCTTCGTGAACATATGTGCCAACGCCGTAGACCCACATAGTATGATATGTATTGTCAACTACTTTTATTGTCATTGCTCTGAAAAATCCTTTGACCCCGAATTCGCTATATATTCTTCTTGTGACACTCAAAGCATCGTTCTTTACTCCCTCAGGCATGGGCTTTTGGCAATTCGTTATTATTGTGTCGATTGGGTGTGATAATGCGCTCACACAGCCCCCCACCATGCCACAGCTCATCAACTCAGGCAAGGACAGCTTGGGATCTTTTCCTCTCGCTACCTTGTGAGCAACAAAAGCTTCGTTGACCTTGTGGGAGACTGTAAATCGAACGCACCAATCCAAGGCTCTCCTAACCACCATCGGACCCAATCCATCGTAAATACACATCAATCCGTTCCGATTCACTATATCCTTGACGGCAGCAATAGTGGACATGCTGTTCAACCTGGCATCTTCGATGACCATGACCTTTAGCTTCTGGGTGGGGCAAACAAAAAGAGCCTGAGCAGCTCCTCCACTCATCCCGGCCAACGGCTCCACAACATTAGCAGGCAAGTTCGTCTTCCTCAGTTCATGCTTGACTTCTCCCTGGACAAAGAGCACAGGCAAACCCTTGATAATCTGACTGAAGCCCCAGGGAAACATTCCACGATAAAATGCGCCCCAAAATCCGGTCTCCCTCACAAACGCTCGATGCATTCCCAGATAGCTTAAGGAGGAAGGAGAGGTCTGCTTCTTCAATCGTAAGACTTCAAGATAGTGACCGCCGGTGAGGATTTCCCCAAGGACCATCATTGGTCCAATCACTAGCTTTTCGAAATCGGGCCGAGTTCGCCTTATCTTTGGTGCAGGAGCGCTTGATAATGCCATTGTCTCTCAGATTCTTTGCCAAAAAATACCTTCTATTGACAGCAGCAATTTTATCTAAAATTTTGTAGACTGGACGGCGTAGGCCTTGCTAAAATGCAAGATGTAAGGAGATATGTTGTTCCGAACTAAAAAAATTACCGTTAGCAGTCAATACAGGGGGGGGGTTTGGATGATGTGAGGGGGATGCACAGGAAGTGCTGGAACTTTTTTCCCTACTAACTATCTCTAAGTTGTCATAAGATATATGGTAATACGGTATTAGAGGGCTATCAACGAAAGCGAAAAATTCAGCGTCCAAAATGGAAAACAATGGATGGACGAACCAAAAAATTTCAACCACGGCACGTGGTTGACTGTCTGGCGAACAATTTTGCCGTTAATTTGTCGAAGACCCCTGATAATCCCTTGCTGCTGCAGAGGTCTTGCTGAAATTGGCGAGAGTCCTTCTCCCCCTCCCTACTACTTGCCGGACTGTGTCTTTTGTCTGTCCTCACGAATATCTGCTGCCCCCGCCCCCCCCTATTGCCTACTTCTCGCCTGGATCTATTTACTTTCTTTCTATCCATCTCGCAATCGTGCCGTTGTTGTCTTAAATGTAAGTGACTGCACCCAAACCCCCAGATCCCACTTGTCATTGGTGGGTTTGTGCCCAGCCAGTGCCTCCCCCGCATACCCCACCTTCAACAGTTGTGTGGTATTCCCTTCTGCAAAAAAAAACCAATTGATGCTTAAAATCTGATATAATGAGTCCGCCAATGTGCAGGATAAGCTTCGGCGAGCTACAGAGTCGATGATGGTTTCATGTGCCGGTCTCTGTTTAAGTCAGTCCCAGTTGCCCTAATATCCTAACACACACCCCGCATGCATCGTTTCTATTAATACACCCGTCGCACCATCGACCAATAATAACGACAGCATAGCTGACGCAGAAAGCATTACTCGGTCGTTCAAGAGTATGTTCGGTGGCATGGAAATAAAGGGGGATGAGGCCGGAACGGGACATCCTCCCACCCCTGGAATGAATGACGAGCCTACCAAAGGCGATAATAATGTGACTTCTGCGTTCTCTTTCCTATCATCGCCTGCAGCTGACGGGAAAAACGAAGACGCTCTTGATGCAGTCGATAATCAGGAGACCTCAAAGACTGCCGATGCTGCTGAAGCTCCCACCTCTTCCTTCTCCTTCATGAGCCCGTCAGCATCCCCTCCTCCCACAGCTGATGACAGCAGCAGCAACAACAACAACAACAACAACAACAACAACAACGATAACGATAACATCAACAACAATGATAATGACGGCAAGAATAGCGACGGTGCTGGTGCGAATGCCATGTCTTCGTCATTTTCTTTTATAACTTCACCTGCTCCCGCTTCCGAAATCCCCTCGGAGGCTGAACCGTCACCTCAACAGCCGCAGGTTGATGACCTGCTAAACATGGCTGTCACCGAATCTGAGTCTCTACCTGTTGGGTCTGGGCTTACTTTCAAGTCGACCACACAAGCGCGTAAGCCTATAAAGAAGGTTCGCAGAAGCAAGAAGATAGGGTACGGGGCAGGCCCTGGAGCTGCTGAGCCCATTGCTGCTCCTGCCTCTACCGATGATTCTATACCCATCCCGATCCCCGCCCCCCTCCCCACCCCCCCTGAACGAATTCCCTCTCCTACCACGGAAATAGAAAAACCGTCGGCAATGGCAGGGAAACCAATGATGAGTTCTTCGCCGACCCTCGCTGCTGCTGAGGACGCTCACTCGAAGGCGGAGGCCTTTATGAAGCAAAAAGCTGAGCAACACAGGGCTGCTATGTGAGTAATTACTCTTTGCTGCTTATCATGTTTTATGACACTCGCTCTATATATCCCAAAGTCGGCAATGATGACCAAAAATATTCTTAGGACACCTTCGGAACCTCGCTACGGCGTTGGTCATGAGAATTAATATTTGATTTCTGTTCACTGAGCCATTGACACCTTTTGCGAACGAAGGGACGAGTTCTGAAAGAAATGTACTCTAACACACGCTCCTCTACCCAACCAAAATTTTCAGGGGGGGTTCGGAAGTCGATCCGCCATCCTTTGACTCCCCTACACCTACACCTAAAGCCACCTCCGAATCCAATTCATCTTCCTCATCTTTGCACGAACGCTCTCCAAGTACTGACAGTAATGGCGGAGGGGGGTCATGGATTGGGAAAATGTTTGGACGTGGTAAATCGAAATCGATGGACGAGCCTCCGCCTCCAAAACCTTCAACCACGACAACGACAACACAAGTAGCGTCGACATCTGCCCACTCTGGAACCCTCTCTCCTGCACCTTCACCCAATCCCCCCGACTCCCTCCCCCCTTCAATATCAGCAGCAATGGAGGAGGCTGAGCAGGAAAGAAAAAGGCTTGCTGCCGAGGCTCGAGAAGAGGCTAAGAGAAAAAGGGAAGAGGAGCAAAGGGCTGCAGAGGAAGCTCGGCGAAAGTTACGAGAGGCGGAGAAAATGGCTGCAATAAAGGCCTCAAAACCCTCTCCTGTACAGATGTTCTCAGTTATTTTGGACAATTTCCAAATCTTTGCTGAAGAAGAAACTGGAAAAACTAATAATTTGTCTGAGGACATTGTGTCTCTCACAAACACTCAAAAAGAGCTCGAAAATAGCATTGCATCTACCCTTGCTGACATAAAGAAGGCGGAAGACCAGCAACTTGAAGCGGCAATGAAGGAAGACTTTGAGACTGCCGACAACTTGACAACCAAAATCGATACACTGACCTCTACTGCAGCAAGCCTCCGCACGAAATTGTCCGATTGCGCTGTGAAGGCGTCCGAGAACAATGCCCGTCGCTTAGTCCTTAAAAAAAGCATTCTTTCCGGCCTATCTGATGTGCAAGATTCCCTGGTGATCTTCAAGCAAGAACAGAATCTGGATGTTAATAGTGAGAGCAACGAGGTTAGTTCGCTTCGCTTAGCTCAGCTCTGGATTGTCCTTAGTCTCCTCTCCCGAAGTAATTTTAGCGCTGACGACAACACATATCGGCGTGAAAACACATTTTCGTGTGCGCGAACTTATAACTTTAATATACCCTGAGCTAATATCAAGTTGATGATGGCCACATTGGACAACACCCCCACCCCAACATTTTCGAACTAACTCAACCTCATCGTCTGTAAAACAACACCGTCACCACCTGCACAGGCGTTAAAAAATATCGAATTGTCGACGAAACGCATCACATCGGAAACAACTCGACTGGAACTGGACGAAAAGCATATCCTCCGTGACGAGAATAATGTGAAGGAAGAGCGGGATGAGCTTGAGGCCACCATTGGCCAGCAAACAACTGAGACGGAAACTTTGAAGAAATCGGCAGCTGAAAAACTAGCTACTGTCGAAGCTGAAATTGCGGAATTGGAAGAGACGCTTCGGCAGAAGAAAGCCGAGCGTAACAATATTGCGAGTAGCCTTGCTATGCATACCGATGCTATTACCCAAGTTCGCGCAAAGTTCGATCGCCAGCTTCAACGGCTTTCTGTCAGGGAGGAAGCTGCTGCTTTGGCTAGGAAAGAATGGCTAGTTGAGAGCGATGCGCTAAATCTCGAGCGGGAGACACTCGAGGAAGAGAAAAAGAAACAGACGAATGCCGTAACGGATCACGAACAAATGTTATCTAGAATCGACGACGAAACGAACGAAATAACTCAGCTTAAATCAATATTTAAGTCCCTTGAGGATCATCAAAATGACACGACAAAAGACACGAATGGTGGCGACGACACCGCCAGCGACGATAGCGCTGCAATCGAAGCTAGTGAAAAACGAGTAAACGCCATGTCCGAGCAAGTGTCTGCCTGTGAATCCCTTCATGATTCTCTCAGCAGTGAGATTCGCGATATCAACCTCCAGATCCCAACCCTAGAGCAAGAGAAGGCAAACGCAGCGAAGTCACGCAATTTTAAGGTAGCCGCCAGCGTATCGAAGGAGCTTATCGCCAAGAAGGAACGCCTTGTTGCCGCCGAGACTGAACTAAGCGAAGAGGTCGAGGTGGAGCTGACAAAGCTGCGCGAGAACGAGACGGCGGCGAAGAACGAGCTCACTATGCTGACGAAGGCAGCAAGCGAAAAGCAGAAAGCGCGGATTTTGGCCTCTGTCGATGAAATGGTGGAAACTATTCGCAAGCTTAAGGCATACCAGCCTGGTAAATCTTCTGGCTGGTTGCTTTTGAACGCCGAAATGGCTGCGCGTGAGTTGACTCTGGCCACTGTTTGTAAAGCCAATGGCATTGATTTTGGGTCCTTCGATTTGAGCGCTGCTGAGCATTTCACTGGCAACCAGTCGGACGATTTGCCTACTCAAAATGCTGATGCGGAGGACGCAACGGCGAATTTTGTCGAAGCAGGGGATGAAAAACAGGACGTGAATGACGACTGCAAAGATGGAGAAGATGACGATGACATTCGGCCTCCTCCAACCCCCCCAGAGTCCCCTCCCGATTCTCCATTACAACAGACACAGTCTTTAGAGAGAGAAGCGCCAGTATCATCCCTGTCACCATCGCCACCGCCATCGCCATCGCCACCGCCACCACAGGTCAGTGCTGAAGTTGTCGAGAAATATAACGCTCTTACTGAAGAGATTGTAATGACTGAGCAGTCAATTGAGAAGGCGGTCGACGATGAGGATTATGAGGCAGCAGCTGACCTCGACGACAAAATTTCAAACCTCAAGGATGAACTCGCAGCTCTCAATCTTAGCGAGGATGATGAATTATTTTGCAAAAATAATAATAAAACTTGACGACAGTGAATTGCTTGCAATGTTTTCATCTTCTTGGTTTGGTTAGCTACTCTCGTTTTCATCTTGGTCCTTCTCCCCCTTCAAATCCACTGCTGTTTTTGCTACGCTTGAATCGCCCACTGGCGAAGCCCTGCTGGATCAACCCAGCTATAAACCCTAGAATAGCACCTGCGATAATTAAAGTAAGCTCGTCTGTGTGTGTTGTAGTATGGACACAAAAGCAGAGAGTGAGAGAAGAAAAAGAGGGAGAGGTAAAAAATTACTGATCTGATGCACGCTGGCTGGCTTCCTCACCCTCTTCAAAAATAGGATGCAGCACGCGTTCGAACTGTTTTGATGTCATCTTGAGCATTGAGAGCCTGAGAGTGTTTTCCAAACCTAGCGTGTTATCCACATACCCGTGAATGGAGCTAACACACCCGGATAAACCGCTCACCGCCTCCGATGCAATAGCTCCCCCACCACCACCAAGGAATGGGAGATAGCGGGTAAGGTGACCGTGGAAAAGGCGCTCGAAACGCGTGCGAGTAGTAGGGTTCGTCAGTATACTGTCGAACATCTAGAGAAATAGATAGTGTTAGAGCCACAGGCCGACAGGCCGACAGGCCGACAGGCCGACAGGCCGACAGGCCGACAGGCCGACAGGCCGACAGGCCGTAAACAAACGAACATGTGCGCGCACAACAAACCCACCTTCTCGCTGGTCAAAATATTGTTAGCAAAAAACTTGCTGAATGTTTCTGACACCTCCTTCTGCCGCTTCAAGAACATCCCCTGCAACACGAATGGCCCGACCTTCGTCGGATTCACCGGCTGAAAAATCCACTTCAGTGCCAGCCAATTCGTTGCGAATCCGACCACCCCTCCCCCAACACTCATAACCCAAGGATTATCCCAGAGAAGAGTGATACACATTTGAATCATACCAAGCAGAAATCCAAACCACAAGCCGCTATTCGTCAGAAAGTTAAGCTCAGCCTGGCCGCAGATTTGGAAAAGTTTTCCGAGCTTGGATCGGTCCTCGAGCATCTGCGTGGTCACACAGTGCTTGAGGTCGATTGTATCTACTATGTTTGCCTGCAATTTCCTCACGAAGGCAGAAATAAAACGCACATTGCACGAGTAAATAAATCGGGGGAGACGAATGAAATTGAAGCGGCTACCAAGGCGGTCGAGTTAGAGTGGACTTATACATCGCACGCATTCCTAAAAATAAGAGACGCGTCGCCGGCGTGCCAATAATCATCCCTCACCTCCTAACAATGCCTTCACTGACTTCAGCCACACCGTCCTTAAGTCTCACTGCAACTTCCATCGCATCAAGCCTGCCAAAAACCTCCCTCACGTCCAGCAGTTGTTCGGTGACCATATCGACCATTGCCTCGCTCATTTTTTTGCTCTTTGCCGGTACGATTCCCTGCCAACCAAGCAACCCCAAGGGGCTGCCTTCACGGACAATGAGGGGAATGCCGCGGAAGTGAATCGGATAAAAAATCATCTGCACAGCCAACCAATTCGTTAGCCAACCCACAAACGCCGCTGTCAAGGGTATAGCGACATAGAGGCGAGGGTTGCTCTTGAATTTCTTTGCTGCCCCTTTTAATGGGCGAAATAATCGGAGGGTGTGGTTGTCCTCACCGTCGGTTGTAGTTAACAAACGCGATAATTTTTTTCTTGATGAAAATTGGGAGCATCTTGGACAAGGTTGGAAGTATCTTGGACAAGGTTGGGAACACCTTTTCTGTCGCAGTATTGCTATCTCCGAGGAACCTGAAATTGACGCCGATCTGAACGAAAAAGGGGACGCACTGTAAAAAAGTGTGACGAGTATTATTATTGACCTCATCTTCTTGGAAAGCTCCTCCTAAATAGGTCAACGCCAGCAGTTGTTCGTATGGGGTAAATCGTGGTCTATGTTGAATGCTGATCCGGATTGGGTGACGGGTAGTGTACGAACACAACAGAGAGCAAGGTGGGAGAAGAATGTTGTGACGTTGTGCGCTCAAAAGAATGCTCAGATTTACACAGAAATTGAAGTATTGCTGTAAAAAACTTAGATATAAACACACACAATGAGAGAGCGAAGTATAAGGAAGATGGTCAAATGTTAACAAGACAAATTGAAGCTGTAACAATCATTTATCAATTCACACACTGCTGAAAAATTAATACATTATTATTCTCTCCCCCTACGTAATCAAGCCTCGCTTCGTTGGCCCCACCCCTCGCTGCTACCAATTGTATTGCGACCCCCTTGTTTTAAAATATTCGAGTGCAGACTATATTCATTCATTCTCCTCTCCCAAGAAGCTGATGGTGCACATCTTCCTCGGTGTCCTTTTCGCCCAGGCTGTTATTGGTTATCGGTTACCACTATACCCTGGTTGTTTACCGCGTCTTCTCGCGTCTCAGTACGGCGGTGATGATGATGAGAGCAACATTTCCGAAAGATTTGTGACATCTTCTATGTTTAGCAAGACGACAAAGGTACCAATTTCAAGTCTCACGAACGGTGCGTTCACTCTGAAGATAGTTGCGGGCGAGGAAGAGCGTAATTTGGTGAAGGATCGTCTAAATTTACGCGGCCTCGCAACACTGGAGTGCTCTGTTGAGGTAAGTTCGTGGATGGCAGGCAGATTTTTTGGGGGCCAAATCTGACAATCTCTTGATGCATGCAGATGCGCAACGACGGTCAAACGGGTAAACAGACAAAGCGTCGCGCGGGTAGTATCAACAATTCAAGCAACATACGAGTTTTGGGTAAGATTTTGGCGCATGTTGTCCAGGAATGCGTTCGGACGGGAGAGGATGTAGAGGACACAATTGATTTTGAGTTTAGCAACGTAGTCGTCGGCGGAGGAGGCGGGGGAGGTTCTGGTGACGAGTCACTGGAAAGAGTAGGTATGGGAATTAACTCAAGTGGCGGCAGCACTGGAAATGGTGGCGGTGGTGGCCTTGGAGGCATGTCCAAGAAACAGGGGAAGGCCTTACTTAAGGCTGACGTTGAGCGATTTAATGAAAATGAAAGTGGAAGTGGAAATGATTCCGTCAATAATGACGGTAACGGTGGTTTTGACGCCAATGGGGAAGCTCTCGACGAAATTATTGCTGCTTTGGAGGAGGACGATATTTTTGAGGACCCTGATATCTTCAAGGACGGGGAGTATATTGAGGTCAGCGAACTCCTCATCCAGTATTTGGCATTAAATTTGAAACCTTATCCTAAAAAAGCTGGCACTGAGAAAGTGCGGTATTCTTTCGGTGATTTTTGACCCCACTTCTCCGAAAGTAGATTTTTATTTTTGAGATTAAGAGAGAGAAAAGCAGTTGCGTTGCGGAAAAAAAAGACACATTTGTGCCCGAATAGCTTGGTCAAAAGCGTGGTCATTCATTAACTCAAATTAAAATATTAACTTCCTTCCCCTCACCGAGCGGTTTAGAGCTTGTCGATGATAGAGTAAAGTAAAACTCCGCCGATACCAATGCTGCAACCTAAGAGCTTCATGGGGTCAAGGGACTCGCCAAGGACGAGCGCAACCCCAATGATCACAATGACACGCTTGGCAGTGTTGGCAACCGAAGAAGTTACGGCCGACGTCTTCTTGATGGTGAGTGTAGCTAACTCGTTGTAGAAGTACCAATAAGCACCGGAGGCGATGAGATTGAAACTGCGTGAGAGGAGGTGGGGAGAGGGGACAGACAGCCCGGAGGGGTTAGGAGAGAGAGATGGTGAATCGAAAACCAGTCAGTAGTCATTCAGAGGAAGCCTTACCTGACAACCGGGTTGGTCTTGTACAGCTCGACGAAAGAGCCCCACTTCGCCCCCTCTTTGACAATGAATACGGGCACGGATATGGCAAAAGCCAAGAGAGTTGTGACCGCAAACTGGTTTCCAACGGATCCAAGGCGGTCCTTGATCCCCGAAGTCTCCATTAACTTTTTGTTCTCGTTGCCCTTGAATGCCGCAAACAAATTAGCAATGCAAGCGGAGATTAGGGCAGACCATGCGAAGTCCAGCTCTTTCACAGAGGCTAAGATCACACCGCCAATCACAATGGGGAGGACCATCCACTGCAAAGATAAGAAACGAAGCAAAAACATATATTAGGATGGATTTTTGTGCCAAGAGTTGAGTGGGCCGTTTGGATTGGCACCAAGCCCAAGCTATACATTGAGTTCTTGACTTACCTTCTTCTTACTGACAGCCTTACCGTAAACAAACTGACTCAAGACAGCTGCAAAGGCTGGCTCGGCAGCCTTAACAATTTGTCCAAAACTGACAGCTCCGGCACTATACGCAAAGACAGACGCGGAGTGGGCTCCCATCGAGCAAAACGCGACTGGTAGCATCTTGATCACGTCTTCAACGTTTATGGACGGTCGCTTCCTTCCATCAGGGGCGACCCACATGAAGAGGGCATAGATGCAGCCAACACCCATCTGGAGACTGCAGCAATCATCGAGAGGGAGCGGAGCGTAAGTGGGCGCACATTTCATCGCAATTTAATTCTTCCCCCTGCCTTTCCCCTGTGTTCCCCCTGCGTCCTCTCATCTCACCTCGAGATTGTCATGGGGAAACCATCCTTACCACCGGCAGCTTTCAGAGCAAGTTTATTAGAGATGTTGTAAAGGTAGTTCAGGAGAAACCAACCAGCAAAGTAAATTGTCAATGGCACATCAACTCCCTTGAGTGCATTGCCGCCACGTACAGCAACGGCGCTTGACGCGGAGGTGGAGGTGGCCGAATTTGCACTGGTGGCAAGGTCCAAACTCAAAGATTCCTCCTCTTGAGAGGTACCAAGGGGATGGGCTCTCGTGAGGTGCCCATTGAACCTGCGAGAGGAAGTGCACTCCCTGCGTCGCGACGATGCTGAAAACGACTGGATGTTCTGAAGGGCAGAACTTGCCGCTAAGAGAGAAACGCACAAGAGAAACGGAAGAGACTGCATCTGCAAATTCAAATCACAAAAACAATAATTGAACAATTGTTCGAAAAGTGATGAAAAAAATTTACGAAGTTTAAAAGGGAAAAAGCACCCCCCTCCAGGACATTTTCGCGAAAATCAAATATGCCCTCCAATCAAAATTCTGCGGGCTCTGGCAAAGCGGCCAAATTTGTCAATGCAAACCCCTTAGGCCCAGTAAGTTACCCCCTCAATGAGTCTCCCCAAATTTGATTTTCAGTCCCCCTCTTTACCACAGGCGCTGATTCGATAATTTTTTCCTGGGCCCTGATGTCGTAATATTGTGTTCCTCGATGGCTATGTGTAAAATTATAGCCGTCTTCTGCTTGAGGGTGTACTGCGCCCTCCTTTCCTCGGTTTGCGTCCGTTTTTCGGGAGATTGACCTCCCTGAAATGAAATAAAGTGATGACAATCTACGTTTTGTATACACATCTCACACTCATGCGTTTTTTTGCTATTTCGCAGATGGCCAATCCCTTCGAAGGTATGGACGACGACCAGAAGGAATACCAGAAGGCTGTCGCTGAGAACGTCAACAAGCGGATGGAAAAGGCAATGGGAGAAATTAAAGCGCGCCATGCCAACGGGACAGCCCAGGTAAGCAAAACTTAGTGATTAATAATTTGATGTACTATTTCTATTCTTGCCGTCGGTGTCGGTGATAGCGGAGCGCTGTCGCCGTGAATGGCCTCAATCGACCAACAACTCACACAGTGCGAACGAACGAACTGATGATTGACCCCTCCCTCTCTTGGTTTTTGCCTCAGGCCGATGACCCTGATCATGCACCAACCGGAGATGCATACAAAAAGCACCAGATGATGATGAGCAAGAAGCGCCAGCAGGCAAAGCAGGCAAAGGAACATGGGAGGGCTCAGGAAGTTGCAATGATTCAGGCGGAGAGGGAGAACATTAAACGGAACGCCAACAAAGACGATGAAGATACGGACGAGGACAGCGATGAGTATGACGAGCTGCTGGAGGGGCTTGACCACGACCCTGAAATCAGCGCGCTGCGTAGCAAGAGGATGATGGTGAGTCTTGGATTTGTTTTGTTGCGCTTTTTTTTTGTGTAATCATTGTATTGACCATCATCTGCCCTCCTGCTCGCTTGATCACGAAGGACATGAGACAGCAGCAGATTGAACGTGCTGAAAACCAGGCCAAAGGCCACGGGTCAATGCGACTCATCACGCAAGACGAATTCCTCACAGAAGTGACAGGAAGCAAGTTTGTGGCTGTGCATTTCTTCCACAGGGAGTTTGAGCGCTGCAAGATCATGGACCACCACTTGGAACTTATAGCACCCCTCCACTTTGAGTGCAAATTCCTCAGGATCGATGCAGAGAAATGCCCCTTTTTTATCCAGAAATTGCAGATCCAGGTGAGAGAAGATGGCACTCTATTGTAGGGGAATAGAATAGACCGGGCCGAGCGAACTGGAAGTTATTTTTCTTGTCTCCAACTAACCTCACCCCCTATTTTTATCTCCTATGTGCCAACAGACCTTGCCAACACTTATGGTGTTCAAAGACGGTGTTACTGTTGATAAACTGACAGGATTCCAGGGTCTATCAAGCGAGGATGATCCGGACAAATGGCATACAGGGAAGTTGCAGCAGTGGATCTCAACTACTGGCGCTATCAAATACACTATTCCCTCTGAAGAAATGAGGGCTGAAATGAAACGTTTTGGCATTCAAGAGGTGCGTATTTTCAAAGCGAATGAAATCAGGGAAAGGAAAGCCAGAAGCGCAAGGGCGCTATAATCTCATCTAACCCTAACCTACTCCCCTCCCCGCCTTTGTAATGTACGCATCGTTTGCCCACTGTAACAACAACAACAACAACAACAACAACAACAACAGCGAGGAGCAATTTGGTCAGAAAACAGGGCCTATAACTCGGATGACGACTCCGACGGATATTGAACACACTTTTGCCAACGCTTAACAAAATGTTTAATGACGCTGTTGAGATTTGCTACGATTTGTGTTATATTTATGAATTTTACTGCAGACAGATGGCACCAAAACCCCCAGCTTTGTCCTTGTTCATGAGTGGATTTTATGAAATCCGAGTTTGATTTTTTATGGTTTTTTCTTTGTTTTTAAAGTTTTGGGATGGGCACAAGAGAGAAAAAGTCCATCACTGTCTCGCGACAATGACAGTCTTCAACCCCTCACACACAGTCACGTTCAGACGCTTACTTGGAGGCGGCGGTGAACTTGGTGACGGCCTTGGTTCCCTCACTGACGGCGTGCTTGGCAAGCTCCCCAGGAAGCTGAAGGCGGACAGCGGTCTGGATCTCGCGACTCTGAAGGGTGGCC
>Ga0115556_1002095_pt1 | contig 13439 bp, 8 predicted proteins | sample COGITO_mtgs_1104_5_FD_87282 | JGI IMG/M metagenome (GOLD analysis project Ga0115556, IMG submission 87282) | Pelagic marine microbial communities from North Sea - COGITO_mtgs_110414 | ecosystem: Environmental > Aquatic > Marine > Epipelagic | place: Germany:Helgoland, sampling site Kabeltonne... | reverse complement strand
TTCTTTCCCCAGGCAAAAATAATGGAGTGACTAAGCTTAAGGAAATCTACAACGAAGCAGTTGAAAAAAAGTACCGCTTCTTTTCCTACGGAGATGCGATGCTGATTCTTTGAATAATGTAAAATAGTACAAAAGAATGTTTACCCTTTTACCCTGATTTTACTTTTTAAGTACAGTGTTTCAGCTTGTTACATTATCGGGGGAATTCTTTTTCAATATCCACTTTATTTCCCTCGAAAATCCGTTCGAACCCCACAGTGTTAAGTGAATCTGTCTAGTTGTACAGCCTACTACTTAAGACGCTAAAAATGTATCGGTCTCCAAATTAATACATTCTCCATACATTTTTGTTCAATAACTGCGCAACAACGAAGACTGGTTCATTAATGGACCGAAGTTCTGAGATGTGGTTGTTGCTAGCCTCGCAATCACCCTCGATATGACTCCGTCCAACTTGACAACGAAATTATAGAATGAAAATCTGCAAGTTAGCATCTCAATTCAGTTTCTGAGTTTAACCAGCATCGGAGAGATTGAACCAAGCAGACCACACGATCCTTGGGAGGAAACTTTTCGTCTAATGGTGCCTTCAATATAACAATCGCAAATTCTTTGTCATTTTGCTCCAGTCTTGCCAACCAGTCTTGCTTCACCGGTAATCCTTCAAGGCGACCAAATTGAAAGAGAGATTTAAACCAAATAGAAGCGGGGTCGAGTCCGTTTTGCAATGCATTTAATGAACGAATAAAAAGGGTTCCAAAAGGCAAAGTGTCCTGAAGGTGAGAACCATTGTCCAAAAATAAACGAGCGAGGGAAGAGGCCACTTGAAAGCGAAAGTGATTGTGTGCGATTTCCGGCCTCTTGGATAAGATTTGGAAATCCTTTACAAATGGAAGTCCTTGACCATCGCTCGATTGCCTGGTGACCAATTCAACCTCATCAAAAAGGTCGGGGGGCGGTTGAGAAAGTACCTTTTTACTCAGCCGAAATAAGACGACTCGCAAGCCATACCGTCCAGAGAATAATGATATTCGAAGATGTGACTCGCCCGTTTCGACTCGGTCAAGTATCGTGCCCTCCATTGCTTGGACAGGAGACGGCATCGCAATTTAATCCTGAGAAACAGGAGGTTTCTTCGTGGTTTTGCGGGTTCCAGAACGAGGAGTATTTTTCTTCGACGGGCTACTCTTTTTGGACGGCGAAGGTTTTTGCTCTTCCTCCTCTTTTAATGCTTTGACGGTGGAGGGTGGGATAACAGCGCCTCCAGAAATTAACATCTTCATCCCATCACCCACTGAAATACTCAATCGGTAAATATCTTCGGGAGGAAGCATAAGTAGAAATCCACTTGTGGGGTTGGGAGTAGTGGGCACAAAAACATTAGTCAGTGGTTTCCCAATTACTTCAACAGTCTCCCCCGATGCATCGTTGGTTAAAAAACCGAGCACATAGCAGTCAGGTCTGGGATACTCAACCAGTACCACTTCTTTAAAAACGGCTCGATTTTCTTTCCCAAAAGTTTCCACGATCTGCTTAACCGAGTGGTAGACAGTATTAATAAAGGGTACTTTTCCCAGTACTTTTTCAGCCGATGAAATAAAAAACTTCCCTAATACATAATTAGATAAAAAACCAAGGATGGTTAATGATAACACCCCCACAATTAACCCCAACAATCCAAGTAAGGATTCAAGTCCAAAGAAAAAACTTTCCTCTCCTAAGCCCAACTGGCTAAACAATCGAGTAACCGGCTCCTTAAAAAGGTTTAATAAAAAATCGAGAACAAATATTGTTGTTCCCAGGGGTAAGAAAATAAGTAATCCAGTAAGAAATGCGTTCCGGAACTTTCTCGAGAATGGTGCGATTTTAGTTGTCACTTCTCTTCGCTAAACCTCAAAAGATTGGGGTGCGAGAAGAAAATTAGGCCAAAGCGAATCTTTCTCAACAATAGCCAATGCATTTGCCTCCTCAATACGCATATTTTTTCGATCGGTGTCATTCCGGTCATCAAACCCAACAAGGTGTAACCAACCGTGGATTAAATAAAGGCTGAGTTCTTTCTCTAGAGTCAGATCACGGCTTTCTGCCTCTTCTCTCGCTTGGTCCACTGACACACATATTTCACCCACCATTTCATTTTCAGGATCTGCGGGAAAAGTAATTACATCGGTAGGACGATAATCCTGAAGAAAATCACCGTGAAGCTTTGAATGTTCGGCTTTACTTAAAAAAGCTACTGAAAGCACGCCATTCGACATATTTTCGTGAATTAAAAAAATTCGTTGAAAAAACTTATTTAACTTATCCTCAGTATATGAAAGTGCAGGATGTAAATTGGTATACTCGATCGTGATCAAAATTTTATCATTTTTTTGATTGATCACTAAAAGGGGACGAACTATCACGGCCCGGAGACTTTGCATTCTTTTCTTCCTCAGGATATTCAATTCGAGTATGAAGCATATTCAATGTGGTTTTGATAAAACTTTTTTTGATTTTAGCGACCTCCTCCAGGGTTAAAGGGCATTCATCTAATTGCCTGTCTTCCAACCGGTCATGGAAAATACTTTCTAGTAATTCTTCCACACTATGCTGAGTAACTTTAGGCAGACTTCTGGCAGCAGCCTCTACCGAATCAGCAAAGAAAATAATCGCGCTTTCCTTAAAGCGGGGCTTAGGGCCATCATAGCGATAAGTGGACTCATCGGGTTCTTCGGTATCAAGTTCCCCATAAGGCAGTTTTTCCTGTTTAATTTTTTGCTTCGCCTGGTGGTAAAAGTATTTCACCAGCGTGGTCCCGTGGTGTTGCCTAATCACATCTCTAAAAATCTTGGGCAGTCCACTTTCCCTTGCCATTTCAATCCCTTCTTTCACGTGGCTTTTTATGATTAAAGCACTCATGGCGGGATTCTGCCTATTGTGGGGGTTTCCGAATTCACCTTGATTCTCAGTAAAATAATGAGGCTGCGCCATCTTTCCGATATCATGAAATAGAGAACATGCTCTACATAAAATTGGATTTGCACCTACCGCAACAGCCGCATTTTCCGACAAATTAGCCACCATTAAGCTATGGTGATAGGTACCCGGGGCTTCGACCTGCATTTTACGAAGAAGCGGATGATTAAAATCAGTTAACTCAAATAAAGTAGCATCGGTCGCAACTTTAAAAATGTGCTCAATTAAGGGCATTGCAGTGAGCACAAGACCACCGGTGAGAACTCCCATTACTAATGATGCCAACGCATGATTAACCGAAGCTACACCCCATCCTCCTGAGGCAAAGCCAATACCGAGTGCTAAAATCGCCCCCGTTAATCCCGCCATAGCTCCTGCCTTGAGAGCACTTCCCCGAAGCCTGATTTCCCGGCAGAAAAAAGCACCGACCAAACCCGCACTTAAAGAAATCGCCAAAGCTTCAATCCCTGCATTTTGCATCGTAGCGTGAAAGATACTCGTCATCAGGGCCGATAGTGCAGCCATTCTCGGTCCCACAGTAATCATCACGATCATCGGTGCAAAAGCAATCGGGATGAGGTAAGGAATTAAGCCGATCAATATAGTGTTTCCCCCAAACAGATCCGTAGATCCCAATTCTAATATTAGCCTGGACAAACATAAATTGGAAAGTATCGCCACTGCCACGATAGTAGAACGGATAGTATCTCTCCAAAAATTAGGCAGTACCAAACTGATGTAAAAAATGGCAATAAGGAAGGTTCCTGCAGTAATAAAGATTCTCTTGGGCAAGAGGTCTCGGTCTTCCACAGTGAGGGAAAGAAATTCTCCAAACTTTTCTAAGTCACTTTCGGTTAATTTACTCCCTTTCTTAAGTATGACATCGCCCTCCTGCACCATCACCACAGGTTGCTCCATCTCGGCGATGGCACGATTTTGTGCAGCTGTGGTTGCTTCACGATCGATATCTCGTAAGAAAAGACCTTTTTTGACAAATACCGAAAGATTACCCGCAAGTTCATTACGGAACTGTTGAGCGGAAAAAGAGGCATTTTCATCTCCGCTCTCAATAAAGTCTTCCAGTAACAAACCGGTCTCTGGAAAGGGGCCATCATTGCTTAAATGTTCTTTTAATTTATTTAAATAAAGGGAAAGTTCGGGGAAATCAGGAGCCAAACTCTCTGCATCAAGATTAAATCGCAAACCGTTTTGTATGCCTTCGATCACAATAAGGTTATTGGATAGATTCACCATCGTATTATTGATTAAAAGAGTAGCATTCGCCTCGGAATGAAATTTCTGGTCGACAGAGGGAAACTTGACCACTCCAGTTAGATGAAGTTTACCGAGAAGCTCCTTAATAATCTCGAAAAACGAGGATGGATCAGAAAAGTTACGCCATAAAAAAAGACCATCCAGTTCAGCTTGACTCACATTGAGATTAAAATTGGCCTCTAATTCATCCCGCAAGGATTCTCGTGCGATAACCTGGCTTTCCAAATCCATTGAACTCAGTAAAACGAGCCCTTCCTCTAAACGAATCATCGCTTTTTTAAAACTTTCCTCGCCCGCAATATTCTGAGAAAACTCACGGGGAGTACTGCTACGAATCCATTCTTCCGCGTCCCTTCTTCTAATTTCACTCTGAAAAGAAAAAGCACGATCTGAATAAACATTCTCAGGTGCCACTTCCCCCAATGAGCGCAATCCAGGTGGATCTTGTCCAACGAAACAGATAAAAACAATGGAGGTGGCAAAAATCAGAGTAAAAAATACTTGCTTTCCCACATTCTCCCAAACTCCTCGAATCCCAGATGACAATTTTAAATCCTCGCTCCCCTCCTTCAGGCTTTTCCTTCTACGGGCGAGCTTGCGACCATTCTTTTTTCGTAAAGGTTTTTTTTCTTCCATTACAATTACAGGAATTTAGCATTCAGGCTTTTCATAAGCCGAGATTATTTTACTCACGAGCGGATGCCGAACTACATCTCGATGATCAAATTGATGAAAATATACTCCATCTACATTCGAAAGCGTTTTGTGGGCTTCCACTAATCCAGATTCCTGCTTGGATGGAAGGTCAATCTGTGTGACATCTCCAGTTACCACCATTTTACTGCCTTCCCCCAATCGAGTCAAAAACATCATCATTTGAGAACGAGTTGTGTTTTGAGCTTCGTCAAGGAGTGCAAAGCATTTCCCCAGTGTGCGTCCCCGCATGTAGGCAAGCGGAGCAATTTCAACCACTCCAGTTTCAATTAATTTACGAGCCTCAATGGGACCAAGTACTTCATCCATTGCGTCGTAGAGGGGTCTTAAGTAAGGTAACAATTTTTCCTCTAAGTCACCCGGTAAGAAACCGAGAGCTTCTCCCGCTTCTACAGCAGGTCGGGCAAGAACAATGCGCTGCACATCTCCTCTCAACAATGCATCTAGTGCTAATATCATAGCGAGGAAAGTCTTTCCGGTACCAGCCGGACCGATCCCAAAGACAAGATCATGTTTAATAATCAAATCTAAAAAGTGTCTCTGACTAAGATTACGAGGAACAATCGAAGTTTTTCTTATCTTTAAAACCAATGGTTTTGAAAGTAATTCGCGAAGTTCCTTGGATTGACCAGTTGCAATTTTTTCTAAAAAACGAATAAAATCGGCTCCTCTCGGTATAAAACCCTGTTCTTGTCCGATTTGGAGAAGAGAAAATAACTCTTCGCATTGATTGACGCCCTGCTCATCACCACTTATCTGAAGCGAAGAACCTCGAGCAACTAAATGAACACTTAGACTCTTTTCAATGGATCTTAAGTTTTTCGGCTTTTCTTCGTAGAGCTTGTGAAAATCTCTTTCTGAATCAAATTCTAAGGTACTTTCAGCCATGAAAATTAGAGGACATAAAAATGATCAACTGAGATCATAAAGAATGCTTTTTCGGAACGATCAAAGACCAATTTAGCTCACGAGAAAAGCGAGAAAAAAAGTGTCGAATGATTGTGGGGAAGAGAAATTCATGGAAAAAGTAATTGAGAGGTTACAATACATTACCTGCATAACCAATCGCAAGTCTTGAATAAAGAGTTAAAAACGATTCAAGTTGCCAATCAAACCAGTTACCTTTTGTGACATTGGATGAATATAATAAAAAATCATAAATGAATGTTCTTTTTGTTAGTCCCGAAGTGGGTCCATTAGTACGAGCTGGTGGACTAGGAGATGTAGTCGGGGCACTTCCACTTGCCCTTCGCCAATTGGGAGTGGATGTAAGAGTTCTCTGTCCATTGCACAGGGAATGCAAGCACTTGGATTCTAAGTTATTACCCACTACCATTACTCTTAAATTTGGATTCAAATCATATTTATTTCAATTTTTTGAAACAAGGCTTGGCGATTCAGATATTCCCGTCTATCTGCTCGAAAATAAATTTCTTTTTGACCGTCCAGGAATTTATGCCGATGAAAATGGCGATTATATTGACAACCCGCTCCGTTGTTTTGCCTTAAGTAAAGCGGCATTATCCATAGAAAAGGCGACCGGTTGGAGACCCGATATTTTTCACGCCCACGATTGGATGGCGGCGCCTTTACCTGCCTACTTAAATGCTCAATCATCCCCCAAAAGAAAGTCTCGATCGGTTCTCACCATTCATAATTTGGAACATCAGGGTTCATTTCCAGAAAAAACTTTTTCACTTTCAGGTCTTCCGAGCATATTTGGCGGAATTGAAGGTTTTAATCATTACAATGCAATGAACCTCTTAAAAGGAGGTATTCAGCATGCAGACAAGATCACCACGGTGAGTCCCAGTTATTCAGAAGAAATACGTACTCCACATTATGGTCAGGGCCTTGAAACTTCTTTGCAATACAGAGGTGCCGATCTGATCGGTATTTTAAACGGAATCGATGAAAATAGTTGGAATCCAGAGACTGACATTGCCCTAAAACATACGATCAATCCAGCCGAACCAGAAAAGGGGAAACGAGCCAACAAAATCGCCCTGCTTCAAGAAATGAATTTACAATTTGATGAGAAAACCTCTGTTTTTGGAGCAGTCTCTAGATTGTACCATCAAAAAGGCTTGGATTTATTAGTGGACTCTCTTCCCGATCTCTTCGCCACACACAGAAACTTTCAATTTATCTTACTCGGTAGTGGAGATAAAAATGAAGAAAACAGATTCAAAAAACTGGCCGAACAATTCCCGCAAAACATAAGTGTTTTTATTGGGTTTGATGATGGACTTGCCCGCAGAATATTTGCGGGTTCTGATTTCTTTTTAATGCCCAGTCGGTTCGAGCCCTGTGGACTAGCGCAACAGTATGCGATGAGATATGGTACCATCCCGGTCGCTCGCAAAACAGGAGGCCTTGCAGACACAATCGTAGACCTATCAAGTAACCAGTTTTCCACTCCCAATGGATTTCTTTTCGAAGAATGCACATCCGCATCACTCAGTGAAGTTATTAACAGAGCTTTAGTACTCTTTAACAATGCAAATTCTTTCCGGCAAATCCGAAAAAATGCAATTGAGAACCCTTGTTCATGGGATTTAGCGGCCAAAAAATACACCGAAGTATATGACTGGGCATTGCGCGAAGATTTGCATGGGTAAGTCTGTGTGTATAACTTTCTTCTAAAATCAAGGGTTTCCCCTTGCGAACTAACATCTAGAAAAATTAAAATGTAGCATTTATTTTGTAATTTCTCTCTCTATTTATGATCTCTAACGGCCCTGCACGAACATTCACCCGAAATGCGGTGGAAGCATGGCTATTTCGTCTCTCCGAATGTGATTGGGAAAAATTCATAAATAAAGATCATCTTAAAATCGGCCGATCCTTTTATCGAGAAGGCACTCTTTCCTCGCTTGATATCCAAACAAGTCAAATCATTGTGACCCGCAAGGTGAATCGGGTAGAAACGTATTCCGTGATTGAATGGAACGAGCAAAGACCTGAAATTCGAACCTCTTCCCCCGACGATACACTCGGAATCGCCCTCGGAACCGCCGGCCTTTATGAAATTGAAGAATTGGTGGCCGAGATCCATGAGGAAGATCCTCTTCTTGAACAACTCACTCCCTCGGAGATGGAGATACCGAAGGAACCAGAAGAACTCGAAGAAGAACCTGCTCCTAAACCCACCTCTACTAAGAAGCAGGCACCTACTCTTATTCCAATCACTGTCTTAATCGAGGTCTCAACTTCTAAAGGGTTAACGGCAACCCCACTATGGCAGATATCAAAAAAGAATCAACAGCGAGCCTATGGTTTGCCCATTACCTCGAAGCTTGAAAATACTGACCGCCCCACCCTAATGAACTTCGTTGCAGAAGCGGGGAGAAAAGGTTTTTTGTTTGAAAAAACCAAAGGCCTCTTTCGGCTAAAAGATTGGAAAAATGTAGCCTTATTTGCAGAAGAAGTCCTACCCCATTGGGAGAGAAGCTTTACTCTTCAATTTGAAGGGGATGCCAAATTACTTCGGCATGGGCAAAGAAAACTGAGCTGGGAAATTGAGGCACGGAGTAATAATGAGCAGGAAATGACTCTTCGAGAAAGCTTTCAGCTTGGCACTCTTCGCCTCGGAAGTGAACATACTAGGAAAATTGCAAGAGCTCGAAACGGAACGACATATATTAGAGGTCATGGATTGGTTCGTCTCGACCAAGACCAACTGGAAGACTTTGAATGGTGGCAAAGGAATCGGGGGGATAGCAGAAGAACAAACTGGCCTCGGTATATGCTATTTTCTCTCTTCGCCCGAAAATATTTAAATGCCCGACCAGATGGAAAATTAGCTGATTGGCAAACAGCGATAATGAACCCAGAGAAAAATGGGATTTCAAAAAAGTTTTCCTTTTTACGACCTTATCAAAAAGACGGAGTGGCTCACCTGAACACCTTGCACAAATTGGGATGCCATGGGTTACTTGCCGATGAGATGGGCTTGGGAAAAACCATTCAAACTCTCGCAATTCTTGCCGGAAACTCTCAACAAACTCTTTCCGACATTGTGATTTGCCCCGCTTCAGTCGTTCCAGTGTGGGTGAGGGAAGTAAAAGAACGCTTTTCACAAATTAAAGTTCAAATTTTAAATAAAGAAAATCACTTTGAAAAAAAGGAAGAGCCATGCCTTTGGGTGGCCAGTTATACCCAACTGAGAAGACATCGCAGTCTGCTTGATGAAAATAAATTTAGGTATGCGATTTTAGACGAAGCTCAATTAATTAAAAACCCGAAGGCAAAGGTTACTCAAGCATGCCTATCGATCGAAGCTGATCATAGACTTGCATTATCTGGAACTCCGATCGAAAATACTGCCCTTGATTTGTGGACAATTTTTCGCTTTCTCATGCCCGGATTATTAGGGGGAAGAAAAGAATTTGAAAATGAATTAATTGCAGACCCAGAAGCTACTGCAGTACTTCTTCGTAAACAAGTTACTCCCTTTGTATTACGAAGAATTAAAAGCGAAGTGGCTAAAGAATTGCCTCCAAAACTAGAAAATGAAATAAGCTGCGTTTTAAACGATGAACAGAGAAAAGAATATCGCAAACTAACTGAAGGTGCGATTGCAGAACATGGAGACAACTTAAAGCAAGCAATTAAGCACGCTCCCACTCATGTATTTTCCTTACTCACCCGACTCAGGCAAGTGTGCTGTGACCTTGCCTTGCTCCCATGGAGAGAAGGATTACCGCCTACTGGCTCAAAAGGAGAGATTTTGTTGGAAAAACTCAATGAACTTACCAGTTCAGGGACAAAAATAATCGTATTCAGCCAATTTACCTCCTTTCTCAAAATTTTAAAAAATTCGATTACTCAGCAAATTCCAGACCTGCAAATTTTAGAACTGACCGGCTCGACCCGAAATCGCACACTGCCCGTGGAGACCTTTGAAAATTCCTCCGGTCCAACTGTAATGTTAGCCTCTTTGAAAGCCGCCGGTCTTGGAGTTACCTTAAAATCGGCAGATTATGTATTCCTAATGGACCCGTGGTGGAATCCAGCAATAGAGGAACAAGCAATTGACCGGGCACACCGACTTGGCCGGACCAAGCCCACCTTTGTCTATCGGTTGGTGACTAAGGGAACTGTGGAGGAAAGAGTCCGGGCACTACAAATCTCAAAAAAGGAAACTTTTCAAAAAATTATCGGTGACATGGATCGTCCCAATGCGCTGACTGATCACTTTACAAACCTAAAAGATTTAGTCGAATTAACTGATAGCTAAGGTCTTAGAACTTAATTGTACGAAACTTTACGCTTCCTCAGTATCGGTAACCGATGAAGTAGACTTCTTCCGCCATTTTCTAAACATTCGAAAGCCGGGTAGCATAAATAGGCCAGTTACCATAATGTAAGTGGAAGGTTCAGGTGCAGCCGAAAATTGCAAATAAAAATCTCCACTGTCGTAATGTACACTCCAATCCTGTCCCCATTGATTGTATTGTCCATTATTACTAGCGTTGTAGGCTAAATCATCAAAACGAAATTCAAAATAGTCATCTATATTTCCCGCATTCCATGCTCCCCAAGTAATACCACCACCGGATCCTCCTCCATCTGTGAGAAACTTAAATCCATTGGTTGTCTGCCTAGACTTCCCCCATATGCTACCTAAATTATCTGGTGCACCTTCTGTTCCATCGCTTGACTGAATCCCCATAATGTTAATCGTAAAGCGATCACTACTTGAACCAAAGCTAAGGTTTGTAAAGTTCATAACATCGTAATCTGTACCACCCGTTGTGCCATCAAAATCTTGCATCTCCCAATCATAAACCCCTCCTCCTTGTAGGCTTAGAGTGGTTGCTGTAAATGAACCAATTGCATCGTCAGCATCACCATTTCCAAATCCAATTTGTTTTTGAGATGGACTTAACGAAGAAGAGATGCCCTGTCCTGGAGACAAGTAATCAACTTCATTAGCACCAGACCCAATAGTAACACTCGATACAGTGCCATCTCCTCCGATTAAACTCTTTCCAGATCCACCCTGGATGGTCTCACTTATGGTAACCCCAGAACTAACCTCAAGTTTACCTTTATTGATGGTAATAGTACCACTTCCAAGTGAATCATCATGCCCAGCAACTACCGTACCGTCATTGATATCCATCCCCCCGCTAAAGGTATTATCTCCAGTTAATTTCAAACGACCCACGCCCGATTTTGCCAGTTTTTCAGAACCACTTATTACCCCTGTTGCGAATACCTGTTCTTTCGCGTAATCAGCGGCAGTTGTTCCTGTTGCTACTTTGATGATATTCGAAGCCCCTGATCCTGTTAAGACAACGCCTCCAGAAAAGGTCGCACCACTTTGTGATTGGGCAAACCCAAGTTCGAGTGTTCCCGCTCCTGTATTATCAAGGGTCAAAGTTGTTCCAGCTGCTCCCTTCAGGTATTCAATAACCTGTGTTTCCCCAGAACCCGGGTTTAAGTTAAGCCCGCCTTCCAGTAGGTTTATAAATCCCTCATCGCCCGAACTTGCAGCCAGATTAATATTACCCGATAATATTTGGTCACCCTCTCCGGTTTTTATGATAGATAAATCAGAATGAGCCGAACTGGATTCGTAAATATTTCCCGTAAATTCATAGGCAAGGGAAGAAGCCGCTGTATTGCCGGCAGAAGAATGGACTGTTAGGACACTGTTTCCATTGTCTCCTCCCATAAGATCACCAGAACCGTTTAAGCCACTTAAAATTGTTGAACCTAAAGTATCTAAATCAAGGTTTGAACTTCCGTCATGATAGGTAATCGAGGCAACATAATCATCTGTGCCCACTGCTGTGTCGCTGGTTCCATATTTAGAGCCCAAAGTATTACCATCGGAATTGTCAAATTCAAAGACCAGACCAGAAGTCGCGGCTTGATTTGTGGGGTTGTGCAAATTCATTTCTATCAATGCACCTACAGTTGTTGTGTCAGCCCACCTCCATGTTTCTGCCATAACTGTATTGTAGCGAGAAGTTCCGTTCGCCTTGGAAGTTCCACCGGTATCAGCAGATTGTGAGATATCATAGAACCTTATACCAAGCCTGGCGTAGGTAGAACCGCTCGTGGCGCTATCCAGAGCACCAACATCACTGTTTAATGCGGAACCAAGGTCATCCGTAAATGTCCGAGTTGTACCTAATAAAGATTTAGCGTCTTCATTGGAACCATCCCCGGCATTTTGAGTAAATTTAGTGGACAAATAGTATAATCCATCCACTGAGTTTGAGGCGGCGTCAGTTGGGTACAGACCAATTGTTGTTGTAGATGTTAAAGGAGTCCATGTTCCCCTGAAAAGATTTGTCGCGTCAGTATTCGCACTGTCAGTACCAATATCGAAATAACCTAATTCAATTAAATCACCGTCTTTTGCAGTACCGTTCGAACTCTTCTCAAGTGCTCCTTTGGTCGTGCCGGTAAAACCTTGTAACAATTGTATAGAGCCCGGTGCGCTATTACCCTCATCTGATATATCCAATAAATCCCACGACTGCCAAAATACTTGTGTTGATCGTTGTTGACCAAAAGAGGTGTCAAAAAGGAGCAAAAAGAGCAAAACTGTGATGGGACGATTCAAAGCAAGATTAACAATTAAACTTCAACTTAACCTCAACTGTACAATTGGGTCAAATTTAAAATATTACATTCCCAAAGCATACCATTAGCGCTTCTAATAGCTACATCGCATTAGTCATACTAAATTTTAATCATTAAAAATAACTTATTTATCTCTTGCAAAAAGAATACTTTAAGAGGTAAATTTATAACATGAGATATAGCCCTGTATACTCAACCTCAATTACCTTTTCTACAGTTGGTTAATTATCAAATGAGAATTAAGCCGATACGCTCTCAAGAATGTTTGTTTACCTTATTTTGGGTTAAAATATTGTTGCTTGTATCGATCGCTTCAAATTCTGCTTATTCAATTGAACCAAAGGTTGTTATCCATTGGTCATCCGTTAAAACTATTGGACATGCTGAACTGCTTAAAGATCGGAATGGGCAATTATTAGACGCAGGAGCACCCAACAATGGTGACGGTCACTTGGTTGTGTTAGGATATTTCACCGATGGAAATACAACCCACCCTTTTGCCGGTTCCTGGACACCTATGACAGTAGGCACGCGCGTGGGAGATTCAAGCAGTGGTTATGGATATGATCACGGCATGGCTTCCTTTACCACAGTTTTCACTAATGCAACCGACCAAGTCATTGTATATCCGGGAAATCCAGCTAGTTATTATGCACAGTCCGACAAGGTTATCTCATCAAATACCCCCGGATCATCGGCGAGTGACCCTCCGCTTTGCATTCGGTTTTATGACCGCACAACTACGGGCCCACAGACTCGTTACAACACAGTTACTGGACCAAATTGGAGATGGCCTGTGTTTTCTCCCGAAATTCCTGAAAACTTATACCTTAAAATCGCTTCGGGATCTCCCCCGTCTGGCTCAAAGTGGAAATATGGAGAGATAT
>Ga0115556_1002093_pt1 | contig 13449 bp, 14 predicted proteins | sample COGITO_mtgs_1104_5_FD_87282 | JGI IMG/M metagenome (GOLD analysis project Ga0115556, IMG submission 87282) | Pelagic marine microbial communities from North Sea - COGITO_mtgs_110414 | ecosystem: Environmental > Aquatic > Marine > Epipelagic | place: Germany:Helgoland, sampling site Kabeltonne... | reverse complement strand
GCTCTTGTTTAGGGTTATTCACGCTTTTTCACGCTCTTTTCACGCTTTTTCACGTAAAAAACCGGTTTTTTACGCTTAAAAACCGGTTTTTTAATCTTTTCACGCTTTCAGAAATGGACCAAAGAAAGATTTTTTCACCAGCAGCCAAAAATGCCAGCCGCCGCCGAAAAAAAATTTTCTCGAGGAAACCACCTCCTGACCTCTTCTTCTCTCTCGTTTTCTCCTCACACCTTCTTCCGTTTTTGTTGCGTAGAATTTTAGTATACACACCCGTATACATAAAAACCACCACACGAAGACGCGAATTTCCACACCGGTTTCATCTCGAACAACTTTAAAAAAATGTCCACGACGACTGCGAATCCACCAGCTTCGGCTGCGGCGACGAAAGGTACGAGAGATGAATTTTGTGTTTTTACTCGCATCGAAATAATCTTCTCTCGGTGCATTTTTACGCCGCAAAATTGTTTTTCTCCTTCTCGGCGACGGAAAGGAGGGAGAGATGTGGGGGTGAAAATGAACGCTTTGACCGCAAATGAACGATGCGAAGAGAGCGACGCACTTTTGTTACGGGAAGTGGTCTCAATCGCGGTCGCAAAGGTCGTTCCTGAGACGGTTTCCGAGAGCGGCGCCGATTTTTCTTCCTCAATTGTGGCTTTGGGCAATTGACGGGACTTTTGCCGGGAAAAGAGAAGAATCTGTTGCATTTGTGCGAATAAATTCTTCTTCTTCTCTTAGCTTTACTTTCTTTTCACGCAATCCTTTATTAAAAACTGACTTATTAATTACTCTTTCTCAACAAAACGACAGCGCCCGCACCAGCTGCCGCTGCTGCCGCTGCCGCCGCCGCCAAGGGCGCCGCGGCTGCCGACGAGAACGCCTCCAACACGTCCTTGTACGTTGGCGACTTGGAATCGAGCGCCACGGAAGCTCAATTGTACGAGTTATTTTCCACCATCGGTCCAGTTGTCTCCATTCGCGTGTGCAGAGATTTAATCACGAGAAGATCGCTCGGATACGCGTACGTGAACTTCTCGCAAGCGCAAGATGCGGCGAGAGCGATTGACGTGTTGAACTTTCAAGTGGTCAACGGGAAGCCGATTCGCATCCTGTACTCGCAAAGAGATCCGACTATTCGTAAGTCCGGTGTCGGGAACATTTTCATCAAGAACTTGGACAAGGACATTGATACCGTCGCGTTGAGAGATACGTTCGCACAGTTCGGTAACATTGTTTCGGCCAAGGTTGCCACGGATGGTCAAGGCAACTCCAAAGGTTACGGCTTCATCCAATTCGATACCGAGGCGGCGGCGAAGGAAGCCATCGAGAAGGTCAACGGCATGGAATTGAACGACAAGGTTGTCTACGTCGGTCCGTTTCAAAGAAGAGCGGAAAGAGGCACTACGGAAACGAAGTTTAACAACGTTTTTGTCAAGAACTTGGGCGATGAAGTTACGGACGAAGAGTTGAGAAAAGTTTTCGAAGGCTTTGGACCGGTGACTTCGGTTATGATTTCGAAGGACGAGGACGGTAAATCCAAAGGCTTTGGTTTCGTGTGCTACGAAACGCCGGAAGATGCGTCCAAGGCGGTCGAAGAACTCGATGGCAAGCACGGCGAAGAAGACAAGAAGTGGGTTGTCTGCCGAGCGCAAAAGAAGGCGGAGAGAGAGGCTGAGTTGAAGGCCAAATTCGAAGCTGAGAGAAGAGAACGTATGGAAAAGATGGCGGGCGCGAACTTGTACATCAAGAACTTGGAAGATGGCGCGGACGACGAAACGTTGAGAGAGCTGTTCAAAGAGTTTGGTACGATCACTTCGTGCAGAGTCATGCGCGACGCGTCTGGCGTTTCCAGAGGGTCCGCGTTTGTCGCGTTTTCCTCTCCGGAAGAAGCCACGCGTGCGGTGACTGAGTTGAACGGAAAAATGGTTGGCGCGAAGCCGTTGTACGTCGCCTTGGCGCAGCGTAAAGAAGACCGCAGAATGCGTTTGCAAGCGCAATTCGCGCAGAGATCGATGGGTCCGGGCGGTGTCATGGCGCCGATGTACGGTATGCCCCCGCCGGGCGTTCCGGGCGGTGGCATGCCGGGCATGTACTACGGCCAACCGCCGCCAGGTATGATGCCACCGCAACCACAACCAGGGTTTGGGTTCCAACCGGGTATGCCGGGTGGGCCGAGACCGATGCCGGGTTACAACATGCCGGGCGTTCCGAACATGATGAGAGGTCCGGGTGGCATGGGCGGCAGAGGAGGCAGAGGCCGTGGCCAGCCGGGTATGGGTGGCAGAGGTGGCCCGCAAAACGGTCGCCAAAACTTCCGCCAGCAACAGCCGATGCCACCGATGCCGGGACAAGCGGCGCCGGAGCCGCCGGCTGCGGAATCGAACCCGATTGCGCTCATCGTTTCGCAACTCGGCACGGCCACCCCGGATCAACAAAGAATGATTTTAGGGGAAGCCTTGTACCCGTTGGTTGATGCCGTCGACTCTGCGAACGCCGCGAAGGTGACTGGTATGTTGTTGGAGATGGACCAAGCCGAAGTCTTGCACTTGATTGAATCTGCGGACGCGTTGAAGGCGAAGGTTCAAGAAGCGTTGGCTGTTTTGGCCGCCGCCTCGTCTGATTAAACGGATGATGATGACCCATCTTTTTCACACAACCATTCGGCCTTACAACCGACACTTTATTATATATTTAGAAGAGAATAGGAGATTTACTACCAGTGTTCCAGAGTTCACTGAGTAGTAACGGGACTTGACAGCGGGAGTGATGCGACAGTATATTTTTTCGTTGACGCGCTCACCCCATGCCGCTGTTTCGCTCGAACGAGCCGCAAAGAAGCTTTGCCCTTATATGAGAAGACTTTGCGAAGGCTCCAGTCATGGGACTTAAAAAAAAATGAAAAATTAGGAGATGAATTACAATTCCTCTCCGCGAAAAATGCGCTCTCGCGTTCTGGTGGTTTTCGTAACCGCCGACGGAACGCGACAAATTAGGAAATACACACACACCACCACCACAACACCACTACCACCACCGTCACCACCACTTGCACAGAAAAACCAAAATATTTGTTGTTAATACACAATCTTTACTAAACTTTTATTATCAAACGTATTAGTAAGCACTAAATCTAACAGGAGGCTGAGAATAATCATCGCTATTTCCCTTGAAGTATATCTATTGCGGCTGCGACGTCGTTGTTTGATCTCTCCAACGCCAGTTTGCTTTCTTCTTCTGGGAAGCCCATCTCTACGAGTAACGTGATGAACTTTTTATTGTACGGAAACGCTTTAGTATTATTGGCTAAACCTGGAGAAGAAGACGGCGATTGTTGTTGTTGTTGGTTAAATAACGGCGGGGGAGGAGATGGAGGTTTACCTTTGCCCAACTTTCGTCCGACGCCTTTGATGGTCGGCGTTGACGTTGAACTTTTTTGACTCTCTCCGCTTTCCATTCTTGCAACGACCGGCACTTCCCACCACTTGAGTTTTCTCGTGGTCGTTCTCGCGGTACCTCCGGGCGATATGAATTGCTGCCCGCTTTCGACATCGCCTTCTTCCCTGCGCACTCTTCTCGCCGATTTGGACGTATTTTGTACGAATCCTTCCAAGCGTTCAATCGAAATCCCGGATAATATGAGATTCTCAATTCTATCTACAGCTCTCTCAGAGGGAATCAATTTGTTCAAATACCCTTTCACGTACAACGAACCTACCACCACGCCGCTCAAATGACCTAAAAACGAACTATTCGGCGCTAACAATTGCACAATCGCAATCAACGCGAACGGATACATATACGCGTTCACCACGAACAAGCCGAAAACGTCTCTTTGTCTAATATTCGAGAACGCGGTATCTAAAACAACTAAACTGAAAATGACGCCCGAAAAACCAACCGCGCATTCGTTTTGATACCCGCTCATTCCTAACAGGTACCACATCCCGCTCGCTAAGATGACGTGCGTCGTTCCGCATAAAATCGTAAACAAGAACACGAGTAACGCGAAATTCACGCTCCCTAACTTCATCTCCAACCCGAACGCGCCGATCTGAATAAACGCGCACATGTTCACCAACAGATGAAAAAACGACCCGTGCGTGAACGCGGACGTGAAAATTCTATAAAACTGCCCGAGAAAGTCTTTGCCTCGCATCAAAGCTGGTATCAAACACAACGTGGAATACGAAAACAATCGCAAGATTGCGTTGAAGAGGAACGCGAAGACGTTGATGGTGAACACACAGCGAGTGGTCATCGGTAACTCCCGATATCGGGAAAAAAGCGTCATTTGCTGCCGATGCTGCTGTCCACCACCGTCCATCGCGATCGTCCGAGAGAGTTTTGTCAGTCGTGTGGTCGAGAGATATTCAATGGAGAGATTTTGAAAAACACATTCCAAAAGTGCTTTTCTTCGTCGTCATTTTTGTACTCGTCGCACAACTCATCGCACTAAAGCTGAAAAGATAGATGTTTTCCGTGGTTTCTGCCGCGCGAAGAACTGCCCCCGCGACTTCCTGCTCGACGTCCTCGTCTTTTCGAAGCGGACACCAAAAGCAGCAGCTCAGAAGAAAAACGACGACGACTCGTTTGCAAGCGTCCAAGTTCGAGAAAATCTCCTCGTCCTCGTCCTCGTCCTCGTCGTCTGAACAATCATCGTCTTCCGATGATGAGAAACAAAGAGACGACGAGAAAGACGAGGAAGAGAACGGCGATAAGGAACTCCCGAACGATTTGTTCGACGCGGTGAACACGGCGGCTTCGGCAACCTCTCGGGCGATTTCTGCGGGCCAGTTAGGGATAATCGTGGAGTTATTAATCCCGGAGTTGTGGGACCCGATATCCGGGAACGTGATGGCGAACCCGGGAGATCAGTTGAAACAGTGGGAAATATCGAGGCAATTCGCGCAGAAACTGTTAGAGGAACGACCGGAAGGATTGGAACTGACGGTGGTGTTCCCGGACGCGGGGTGCGCGGCGTTGTTGAAAAACCGATGGGGCGACGAGTTGAAGTTTAAAATAGCCTCGGCGAACGATCGGATGTTAGTGCCGGATGATTACGAAGGCGTTCTGTTGTTCGCGGCGGCGGATCCGATATCGTTGGACGTGGTGGTGAAATCGACGAAGAAAGCGAACGAGTTGCAAAATCCGGTGATTTTGTTGAACCCTCGATTAGCGAGTGGGGATGCGGGGATTGGGTTGACCGTGAGACGATGGAGAGATCAGTTTTTAGGAGTCATGTGCGTGGCGTATTCGTTGAGGCCTTTACCGTGGTGCAACGGGACGGTTTTTAAGAAATTTCCCGGGCCGTGGAAATTGTACATCGAGAAAGAAAACGTTCCGGGAAGGTTTGAGTTAGTGCACGAATCGAATTCCAGACCGGCTGGGGATGAGTTGGACGATTTAGTTTCCGAGGTGTATCGAGGCCGCGACGTCGGAGAGGACGGGGAGATGAGAGAGAAGAGCGCGGTGGAGAAGCTGGCTGGTTTCGCCGCCTCCATGGCGCGCTTCGCGAAAAGTTTATCGAACTAATAATATTATTATCGTACGTGTGCGTTGTTGCTAATAATACATTTTAGAATTTAGGATATTCCGAACTTCTTCAGGCGCGCTTTAATGGCATCTAATCGTTTCTCGAGTCGTATCTGTTCCTCGTCTATTTCATCATCATCATCATCATCATCTTCTTCTTCTTTGCTATCGTATTCTACGCTGGAGGTGGTGGTGGTATTTGCGTCGTCGCTAAAGTCCTCGTCGCTTTCGTCCGTGATATTCGCGGCGGATATGAGCACGCGTCCATTTTTTGACTTTGCAATCGTCGGCTCGCTCTTCGCGCTCCTACCTTTCCTTCTTTTTCCTCTTCCTCGTTCCTCTTTACGCGTTCCTACCGATACGAACGGATCCTCTCGGAAGAAGGACGTCTGCGCGCTCTTGTTGGTGACCATATCAACCACCTTATTCGCGTCGTCGTTCGAGCGATGACGATGATGGCTAAACATCATCGCGCCATTATCGTCGTTAAAACTACCGCCGCGACGATACTGATTCGTACTCGTATCGTAAAAAGAAGAAGTCGTCCGAGCGCCGCCACCACCACCTACATTCGTCGTCGTCGTCGTATTCATCAACTCGTTCTCGCGTCGTCGTCGTCGCCAAACCTCTAAAATATCCACGTCTGTGTCTTCCTCTTCCTCCTTTTCGGCAAAACCGGCGGCGGCGTCGACAAACGACAGCGAACGCTTTCGTTGCTTTTCCTCCTCCTTTTCCTCCTCTTCCTCCCAGTTTTGGTGGTTGCGCGGATGATTTTGCCGGTCGGTGTGCGGCTGATGGGACAGACGATGATGACTTCTTCTGCAGTCGTCCTCGTTCTCTGTCTCTTCATCCTCTCGCCACCAAAACGATCGGTCGATCATCGCTTTCACGTTCTCTTTCTCGTTCTTCTTCTTCTTCTTCTTCGTCGCGTTCGTTCCGTCGGTTCGTTTTTGCGTCACGAAAGTCTTCGTTGTTTTTGAAAATGCATCTTCTTCCTGCTCGATGATGGTAAAGGCATCTCGTTCGTCGTCGCCCGAATCGTCTCGCTCTCGAAACTTCGCGATTAAAGCGCCGATGAAAGACTCATTATTCTCTTCTCCCTCTTCTTTGAGTTCTTCTTTGAGTTCTTCTTTCATCCTCGTTTATGTCGGAGTCTCTCGGCGCGGTTGTTTTCTCGCACATTCGTTCTCTCTGGGGAAAAGGAAACTCCACACAAGAAAACAGAGATATAAAAAGATACATCACTTCTCATCCGGTGGTTACATGTTTTCATCATCAACTCTGACTGTTGCGGCTTTTCAGGCGCCGAGAACGCTCGGCGAGCGCGACGAGAACAAACTTCGTCGTTCTCGTTCTCGTCGCTTTCGTCGCGCGGGGGGTCATCAAAATGAGAAGAGCGACACCTTTACGAATACCAAAAGCGCTTCGAGCGATGAAAAACGATATCTAACGACGAAGAAAGATGATGATTCCACGACGCGGGAGAACGAATCCACCACGGCTCTGAATCGAGCGATATCTATCGCGAGCCAATCGATGTGCTGCATCGCGAGCACGACCGGTGGGTTTAGCAACTTTGAGCTCGTCGCGCGTTGGTTCGATCTTGATACTACTACTACTACTACTACTACGAACAACAACAACAACAACAACGAAGAAGACAAAGATATGAACAACAAGATGGGAAAATTAAACGAACGATTGATGTGGAAAGAAGAGGACACGTACGAGGCGCAGATGCGCCTGGCGACGGCGTCGTTTTTAGCCGCGACGACGGTGGCTGTGGGGCAGCCGGCTTTGGCGTTGGATTTTGTCCTCGTCGATCCTTCCGGTGCGTTTCGTTTCGTTTCGTTAAAATATCTTATCCAGTAACGTTTAGATTTTTTTCGCTCGCCTTCGCGTAAATCTACTACATTCAAACGAACACTCACCAAAGATACTCTGATACTCACGATGATGGACTACATACATGCAGTCAAAGAATACATGGACCAACGCGACGAGGCCATGTCTTTCAAGTGCAAAGGCGGCATGATGGACTGCGACGGTGACCGACGAGAATTCGCGCGAGCGCAAGCGCAAAGTTTGTCGGAGCGTTTGGAGAGAGGCGAAAAAAGGACGGACTGTACGGTGGAAGAGGCGTGCACGGACAACATTTTAGGCGCCGCGTTAGCTGGAACGAGCGGATTTACCACCTCGGAGAAGTTTGAGAAGCTTGGTCGACCGGAGTTGGCGGACGCTCCAAACGCGAGTAGGCCGAATCTCGGCTTTTAAAAACATCAACAACCGCGCGCGTTCGTTCGTCGTGGATTTTTTTACGCTCGCTCTTTTACTTTTGTACATTATTACTCTATTAAACTATTACTATAATTTTACATATCTATCGGTGCAGCTGCTCTATTACTACGAGTGTTACTACTCTAGCTATCTCTTCTTCTCTACTACGCGAGAACTTGTCTGACAATCCATTCCGCTTCTAACACGATCTCCTCTTCTCCTCTTCGTCCTCCTTCTTTGAACATCTCGCACTCGTACGTCGTCTCCAACATCTCCCTCCCTCGCTTCCACGAAACGCTCTTGACTTTCGTTCGACATCCTAAAACTGAGTTCACCTCTACCGGTTTCACGAATTTTACGTTTTTCATCCCGCAGTTGATTTCGTACTTGCACCACGTCGCGCTCTTTCTCGGCGCGGAGGATAAAAACGTCAACAAGGACACGGTGAAGAATCCGTGAGCGATTGGCAGTGTAACGCCTCCCAAGACAGACGGAGAAGACGACGACGATGCACTACCAAAATCATCATTATCATTACTTTTGTGTATCCACTGTTCATCGCGAGTGACTTTACCGAATTGTTCGATAGACTCTCGCGTGATCACGTATCGTTTCTTTCTGTTCTCGAACACCTTTCCCGGGGAGGATATCCATTCCTCCGCGGATTGGATTTCTTCTTCTTTGTCTTCTTCGTCTTTTCCTTTCAAAGTTTTTGAGGACGACGCGAAATGAGACGCGAGAATACTCACTCGTGTTCGTCGTCCTCTGTCGTTTAGGGGAGGAGGAGGAGGAGATGCGCGACGAAAGTCGTCGTTCATCATCGTCTTTCTTTCTTTTTGTAATGGAGAAATGTTTTTCCAATTCAGAGTCGTCAGTGTAAAACGATGATTCTTTCCCGCTCGCCGTGCGTTTGTTCCTCCTCGACGGGAGGAAAAAAGCCTCAAAAACAACGAAGAGTTGGAAGACAAAGCCAAAGAGATCAGAGAGACCCGGCGGATTTCAACAACGACTACGACTTGCTCAGAGAACATTTGCAAAGAGAAAACGGAGGCCCGATCGCGAATTTCCTAAACTTCTTGAGCGAAAATTCGTTCGGAAACGCGTTGAATAAAAGTGATAACACGAACCCGTTTGCGTTTTGTTACAGCTGGTTTCTCGCGAATGTGATGCCCTTGAAAAGACAGAGACAAGGTTTGGCCGGTGAAGCGGTATCGAGAGCGACGATACGGGACGAAGCGGACCGACGACTGGACGAGTTTATTTTGAGATTAGAAAGAGACGAAAAGTTGAGAGAGGACGTGAAACGAGTGAAGACGTTTTGGCTGGAAACAGCGACGAATAGAAGTAGTTCTAGTAGTAGTTCGAGTAGCAGTAGTAGTAGTAGTAGTAGTAACAACAACATGACGGAGAGATACGCGGAAAATCTCGCGTGTCGGACGTTGTCGCTGGCGGAGCGCATGGTGAGTTCGACGGAACAGAACACGTCTGAAAATCAAGACGAGGTTGCCGTTCGCATCAACGAGATTTCCAAAGCAATCACGTGTACGCCGAGAGAAGCCGTGGACGCGTGTCACGTGAATACAGACGCGTTATCCACGCCTTCGTCGGCGTTTGTGAGTCGCCTGAGCAAATTGAAAACCGCCGCGCCTGGAGCCAATTGCTGCTCGATGTTCCTCTCGGCTCCGAAATTGTTCATGGGCGATACAGGCGACGAGTGGGTCTCTGTCGTCGGTAGAAACGCAAAACTGCTCAGAGAAAAATTCCCAAACGTAGACGTCGACGCCGTCGTCGAACACGATCCAGAGTTGTTGGTGTTATCCGGTTTAGAGGAAGCGGTGGAGGAGTTGTTGTCCTTGTGGACGGCGGAGGCGTTCGCGCTCTCTGACGTAGATAACGATTTCTTCGCGGAAGAGTTGAGCGTCGCTTTGAGAGCGTGCGCGCCAAACGGTGGCGCTTTGCCGGAGATGTTTTCTTAATGAATAATAAGAGAGAGTGATGTGTGTGTGAGAGAGATTTGGTACCACACGACGTGGTCTCGGATGATCGCGCGTAAAATTTTTAATACATTTAATGCATCACCCAAACAGCAAAGATCTTCACACAATTACATTACAGATACAAATTCGACGCGCGGTCAGCCTCTATATACACTACACCTTTTGAGACGCCGGTGACTCTGAAAAGCGAAAGTATCCCCTCGACTTTTTCTTCTCCTTTTCCTCCTCCTCTAACGACGACGACAATCATAAAAAGCTCTTCTTCAAAAGAGCAGATGTTCATAACCGCGCATCGAGGCAACTTTGTTCACTTTAAGAAGAAGAACAACAACAACTCCGGTCGAGGAGGAGCAGCAGTAGCGGCGAATAAAAATAGTAACAGTAACAGTAATAGTGATAAGAACAACAATAGTAATAAGAAGAACTCTAAGAAAATCTCCATCGAGAAGTTAATACAGAAGCGAAAAGAGAATAACTTCCGAGGGGATTCGAGGACAACTTCCGAGGAGGAAATTCATCAGCAGCTTCAGCGAAAAGAACGCGAGTATTTCCGAAGAAGACAAGGACGATATTACGATCTCTCGCTGAGACTTTGGGTGAATAAACAACCTCACGACCATTATTTACATCAAATGTACGAAAAGTTAGACCGAGACATCGAACGGTTGGTCGTGTCTAAAGACGAAGAGAAGAAAGAGAAGCACGTGAAATACGTGACGGATTGGTTGACGGCGCTGGCGAAAGTTCCGGTCGAGCGTTACTTACCGGCTGGGTTGTATTTACGAGGCGGAGGAGTTCACGTGCCGGAGGATGTGAAGAGGCAAGTGGATTTGAACGCGTTTTACGGGGATAAGTTGATAACGTCCGTGTTGCTCGACAAGATTCGCAAAGCGGACGGGAAATACGGGGCGAATCGAGCGCCGAGGAATAAGATGGAAGCGAATAATTTTCTTTCGGCGTGCGTGAGAAATAAAACTTTCGCAGAGTTAGCGCCGGATATTTTACCGGACGTGAAGATTACCGCGGAGGAGTGGCGACATCACGAGCACGTGGCCGGGACGGCGGTGGAAGCGGCGATTATAGCCGTCGCAGATTTATCGAACGATACTTTGAGACAAGCGCAGAAGGACGTCGCGATCGATGCGGTGGCGAATTTGATATTAGAGGAAGGGATGAAATTCGCGAAGAGCGACGTGAAACCGGCGAGAGCGAAATTTAACGATACGCTGTGTTTGTATACGGTGAAGTTGTTGTCGAGGAGCGTGACTGGATTAGTGCACGATCCAAAATTTATAGGAACGGCGAGAGTGACCCACAGAAGATTGTATTTAGGAGATCAAAAGAAGAGGTATAAGAACGTACCTTTGGAATTCGGTACAATTGAAGTAGAAGCGGAAGGGACGAGCAGCGACAACGCGAAAGAGGCGGCGAGCGTGCAGATTTTGGAGTTGATGAAAAAGCTAGGATTAGTAGACGAGGAGTATCAAGCGATATACGTGTCAGACATTAAGCCCGCGTTGAATTTATGGAAGGAGCACAGGAGGAACGAGGGGAAAAAGAAAAAAGAAGACGGAGTAAAGGAGGAGTACGAGGAAGACGACGATGCGCGAGAAAAGCAGCGTCGTAAGATTTAGTCACCATGATGAGTGCATTATTAGATTTTTGAAACGACATGCGCATGTCCACTCGTTGCTGCTGCTATTTCGCTACTTTTCTACTATCGCCGCTTCTGCTATTTTTAAAATTTGCTTTTGCTCTTCTTGTTCGCTTTCTTTCGCGCCGTCGTGGCGTTCTTCTCGTACTGACTGTTGCGAGATTGTTGTTGCGGTTTTCGTTTACTTTTGTTCTTATGGTGCGTTTTGTTGTACGCCTGTCGCATTTTTTCAATCATGTCTTCGTCGTCTTCCTCGCTCTCATTGTCGTCTTCCTCGCTCTCGTCGTCGTCATCAACTTTATCCGAATCATCAATCGCAGCTTTTTTCCTGTCCTTTGCATTATTTTCCTCGTCGTCCACGATTTCCAACTCTGAATCCGAATCCATTTTATCGTAATCCGCTTTCGTCTTCTTCTTCGTTTTCTTCTTCTTCCCTTTTTCCGCGTTCTTTTGAGTTTCCGTGTTTACTTTCTTTTCTTCTTTCTTCCTCATTTCCAAACGGGCTTCGATATCGTCGATTTCAATTTCTTTCGGTTTCGCCGGTTTCGATCTGCGCATGATGTCGTTGTTGTTCATGACTACTAAACTCGTATATCGCCCGCCGCCTTCGATTCGTGCGATTGGCTCTCTGACGTTTCTCTCGTCCCAAACTTTAATAATTCCATCCGAAGATGCCGTAGCGAAAGAGTGTCCTCCGCGTTCTGGAATCTCCGCCATGCACCGAACGCGATTTTCGTGCGCGTTTACAATCGTCGCACTCGCTGTACCACCACCGACTCTCGCGTCAAAAATGCACACGTCGCCACCTTCGTATCCAATTCGGTAGATGTTTTCCGCCGAATCCTCTTTGCTTGTCGCGCACAAACACTTGCGATACCCAATCCTTCCTTCCCTTTGATCTTCCCTCGTAAACGAGCTCACCTCGCCGCCGCTTTCGCAATCGATAACGTCCAACCACTTATTCGTCAAAAGCCCGTACCTCTTCCCTCCTCCTCCCGATGTATCTTCTTCTTTGCTGCTAAAAAACACGTCAATTCCGCTTTCTTCCCCACCTCTCGTCTTCCCTTTATACGCAACCCGTCCTTTCTTCAAATCCCAAAGCGCCACGGACCGGTCTTCCTTTCCGCACGACACCGCCACTACCCCGGACGCGTGTACGCTCAACCCAGAAACGCCGTTTCTGTGCGCCAACATTTTCTTCAGTATTTCAAAATCGTACGTTTGCCAGACTAAAATCGTCCCATCGTCGCTCCCGGAAAGCATTCGAGTCGGCGACGGCACTTTTTCCTCCTCGTTGTTGTTGTTGTTCTTCGTAGTACACTTTTTACCATCATCATCATCATCTTCACGCTTTCCATAAATACTGGGCTTGGCAAACGCGATGCACGTCACCGTCCCACTGTGTCCCGTCAACGACCCCACGTCCGAAATCTCCCCTCTCGTATTCACGTGAAACGCTCGTATTCTGTCGTCGTGTCCTCCGCTGCAGAAAAACGGACCGGCGGCGGCGATTGATTTTATCGATTGTTGATGCGCGTCTATCGTGCACAGAAACTTTGTATCGTTACTTTTCTTCTCAAACTCCTCCTCGCCAGCAGCAGCGGTAACAAAAGAGGAGTTTGGACCGTACGAGTGTCCGAACAGAAATCGCTCGTACGAGCCGGCGAAGATCGAGTGCGCGTTTGCCTCGAAGTTCTTCTCCATTTTTTTTAATGAGAAAAAGGAAAAAGGAAAGAGAAAAGAAGAGAGACCTTTGACTCATTAGGGTTGGACACCCTAAGCAATTGACACGTCATTTTTGAAAGATATTTTCATTTCCTCAGTAAAAAGAAGAGAAACACAAACACACGTTCGCTTATGTTGTCCTCATCCTCCTCTCTTCGCAATAATGGTCTTTCCTCCTCCTCTGGGAAGTTGGTCGCCGCGTGCCGATCTTCGTCTTTACTAAAAAATAAGAGTCGTCGTTCCAAAAGCGCGTTGGTGTCTTTT
>Ga0115556_1002091_pt1 | contig 13465 bp, 10 predicted proteins | sample COGITO_mtgs_1104_5_FD_87282 | JGI IMG/M metagenome (GOLD analysis project Ga0115556, IMG submission 87282) | Pelagic marine microbial communities from North Sea - COGITO_mtgs_110414 | ecosystem: Environmental > Aquatic > Marine > Epipelagic | place: Germany:Helgoland, sampling site Kabeltonne... | reverse complement strand
GATCATCCCATCTCGATCATCCCATCTCGATCATCCCATCTCGATCATCCCATCTCGATCATCCCATCTCGATCATCCCATCTCGATCATCCCATCTCGATCATCCCATCTTGATCATCCCATCTCGATCATCCCATCTCGATCATCCCATCTCGATCATCCCATCTCGATCATCATGTTGCCCTGGCTGTCCTTCTTGGCGCACATTGCCCCCCCGAAAACAGGCTCGCAAGGCTTGTCGTACCATTCCCTCTTGGTCTCGTCGAGCAGCTCCCCGACCTTATCTAATATAGCCCACGTCGCACCGTACGGCACACCCCACTTGTGAACTTGGTCCCGGTGTACAGTCCCGTTATCGACCCGAGCGTAGGGAGACATATTTACACCGTAACCATTCAACCTGTGACGAAGTGCGGAGTATATCTCCGATATTGTTGCGTCGGATGTGACGGAGAGTCTCTTGTAGAGGTCCTTCTCGCTTGCCCTCTTCTCCTCCGCGATTTCAATTTGTGACATGATGTGCTTGGATATGTCCTCAAAGCAGTTGGGCGGGGGAGGCGTGAGGCGCTCGCATATTTCCTCCGCCGTCTGCGGTATACGATCCTCGATGAACTCGTTCAGAAAATCGGATGGATCGCGGAGATATTTCATCTCGTGGTTCATGCCCCAGAGGGTGAGGCTGCCGCACTCAAGAACCTCCCAGGCTCTCGTCCTAGTGCAAAGGACTCCTTTGGGACCCAGACCGGGGCCAACGCCAAGACCGCTTTGGAAGGTGGAATTCGTACGGTTATTGTCACTTATGCCACACAATTCGTCGATGAGATCGTAGTATACGGGCTGCCTGAATAAAGGGTGGTGTGTCTTGGCACCCTCCTTCGCCCACCTCCACACGGCGTCTGCGGCCTCCTCGCCCTCAAGGACTTGGAGTTTCGGTAAGGAACCCTTGAACGCGTGCATTGCGGAGTCGATTGAGGGGGTAGGTTCGATGAGGTGGGAAGAGAAGAAGGATAGAAGGGGGATAGGGGAGAGGAGGAGCACGAGGAGTGGGAGCGAAGGTAGGAGGCTTGGTGGGGAGGAGCGGCCAAAGATGGAGGATTTGGTCGTAAGATTGAGTGTAAAGGGCGAGGATGAAGGTGGAGAAGATGAGGAGGAGCAGGAGGAGGAAGGAGGAGGATTGTGGGATGACGTCAAGACTTGTATAGAAGCCGTGAGTCGGTCGATTTCGCCCTCCGCCAATGATAGCAGTTCCTCTTTGGACTCTTCTCTGGGAGTCTCCTCTTCGCTTTCTTTTTCCTCGACGGCCTCCCCACCCTCCCCACCACACACCCTATCACACCCCACTACTTCTTCATAGCCGCTCTTCATCCTCTCCAAAGCCTTCAATTGTATCTCCAATCCTACAGCGCGTCTTTTTCTACTTTCTCGAAGCTCCATTTCCCTGCGTTCTTCCTGCATCTTCCTTCTCGTTTCCCTCTCCCTTCCCCGCGCCCAAATGGAACCGCAAAGTAATCTCACAAATCCTAATAGTACCAAATAAACTTTCCAAATGAAATTCTTGTCCTCAATGATGTCCTCCGTGGTCTCCTTATTCATGAACTCAATGAGACCTATTTTCTTGGCCCACCACACCTCGTCCCAACCCGCGATGAACCTCCATCCTGCAAACTGCCTGTCGCAAGTCCCGTTCATCCTCCCTCTGACCACGTCATGGTCATTCCTGTTGACTGCCCTCTCGTATACAACCGCACGGGTTCTCTTGCAGTGCACATCCGGGGACTTGCAAATATCATGGAAGATGGTCATTTGCGTTTGCACGGTTAGGTTGTGATGCAAAGAAAAGGCGTGCACTTCGTCGATCACCTCTGACTCGATCCAAATAGTCATTGGACCGAGGTGCAACGTCCGATCTCCGTCGCCATCAGGTACGGTGACGACGACGTCGTCACTGTGGTACTTTACGGGACGGGATCGAGTGCAGAAACCGGTGACTTGAGGTATGTCGCAAATCTGTTTGACAACCTGTGCAACGTCCCAACCTTTCTCTTCGAGTCCGTACCTCGAGAAAAATTTGTAGACTGCGTCAGCTGGCTCCTCGCCGAGGTGAATGGTAAGGTCCCCCACGTGGGATTGGTCCGGTCCGGTTATCGGCTGAGGCCCGAAGAGGACTGGCCCAGGCTTGCCCCGCGAACAAAGAAATCGGGCGTACTTATTGTCATCTGTGACATCGGTGCATACCACTTTCTTCATTCGGGAGAATATTTGGGTCTTGTGGACGTTAGTGTAGTTCGCTAGAGTAGGGTGAACATTAATCCATGTCCAGATGGCGTCGACAGGGTCATCGTACTCCGTGATAGTCAGCGTTTTGTGCTCTTCGTTTACCTCCTCGTCCCTTGCACTCTCCCCAAGATCAAAGCCCCTCTCATAAAGCACCGCGTGACTCCTACTGCATGAGACACCAGGACGATCACAAGCATCCGTGAAGAAGTAGTTCTTGAGGGAAGCTGGATCCGCTGACATCTGAGTGTCGATTAAGAAGCGGATGACGGTGTCCGCCACTTCTTGAGACTCTAAGATTTTAAGGGTGCCAATTGAACTAACGCGAATCGGAGAAAAGGAATGATTAAATAGGGGAATCAAAAACAACAGTTGGGGGCAACAAAAAATGTAATACTCACCTGCCGTGCTCATCGTTGACCGTCTTCTCGTAGGCGAGTGGTCTGTCCCTTTCGCAATCAATTGCTTCGCAGCACATCTGCAGTATAAGATCCCTGTACTCCATAGTGAGTCCATTCTCGACGACGAATTTATGAATTGCATCGACAGGCTCGTCACCCTCCAAAACCTCCACCTCCCCAACCTCCACTCCATCCTCGCTCTCTACCCTCTCACTCCACACCATCGCCCTAGTCCTCCGACAGTATACTTCCTCACAAGCGATTCTCAATACGGCATCCTGATAAAATTTCCTATCTTCGTAGGATTCTATCCCTTGGGAATAAAAGTGTTCCGCGATAACATCAACGGGCTCCTCATTCTCATAAATCGCAATGGTACCATGGCCCTCGATTTCCCTCGACCAGATAAGGGCGACGTCGCGGGTTATATATTGTGAAAGTCCGGGGGACGAGGAAACTATTTCCCACAACATGTCACGACCCTCCGATCCCAAATCATAAGTCAGGCAGAAGCTGTACACTGAGTCGATGGGCTCCTCCCCCTCGAGAATCAACAACTCCACAGGCTCATCATAACCAATGTCTACGTCCTGGGAAAATAGTGCAGGCTCCACCCTCGTGCAGGTTATTTCAGAGCATGCCGATGAGAGGAGGAAGTTGAGGTATTCAACGGGCAAGTTGTGTGCGTGCATGAATTGTGCGATTGCATCAACTGGTTCTTCGTCAGAGAATATATTGAGGGTACCTATCAAGTTGTCGGACGCGTCATGGACAGGGGTAGAGTATAGAGGCTGTTCTTCGAGAGTCAAACTCGAGTGGAGAAGGAGTGAGAGAAGGACAATTAGCACATGCATGATACTGGAACAAAGTTGGGAGTTTGGAGGGAGAAGGAATCGATGCTTTTAAGACAAAAATATTTTGTCGACGAAGGGGAAAACTTATGAAGTTCGCTTGGCAAGGGTCCCTCGAATTATTTACCGAGAAAACCCCAAGAACAAAACTCTTGTTTTTTTAATGTGTTGTTCTTCTTGTAATTGTGATTCTTTCGTCTCTACGTTTTTTAATGGTGTTTAAAATCTCGTTAGGTGGACGCGAAGGTCCATGGATCATCTTTGGGGGATCTTTTCCTTTCTTTAAATTTCAGCTCACACCTCCGGCGGGTTGGGATGATGACGAGGAAGATGGAGAATCCTCTCTGTCTCCGGAGTCTCCAAAGTCCAATTTTACGACTTCAAGCATTGCGAATATGGCAGCGCAGCCTATGATCCTTCTTCTCCTCATCGCCGCCGCAGTAGCAACGGCCGGCGCTACACCTCTGGATGACTACGTTTGGGAAGATGATGGAGCTTACTCATACACAGACCTTCAACAGACAATCTCCGGGTCTTCCCTCGGCACGAAGTGGACTGGGCACTTACTTAATATGACAAGCCAGAAATGGTTGACTGAGGAAGAGATTGGAAACCGGCATATCTGGACTCATGGCATGGTAGTAATTGTTCCTGATAACATCAACGATAAATTCTTGACTAATTCCTCTGTGTACGTGACGGGGGGTAACAACGAGAATTCAAACAGTCCCACCGCTGATGACGAGGACGTGCGAATCGCGGCAGCTCTAGCTGTGGGCACTGGGACGATCACTACTGTGCTTTTCCAAATCCCGAACCAGCACATACGTTTCTCCAGCGACCCCCTGAACAAGAGCCGGAGTGAGGACGCAATCATCGCATATACTTGGCGACACTATCTCGATGATCCCAGCAGGGATGCGAAGTGGCTAGTCAGACTGCCAATGGTGAAGGCGGTGGTGAAGGCGATGGATACGGTCCAGAATTACGTCAGCAAAACAAAGGGGATAAACATTGAGTCATTCACCATCGCGGGGGCGAGCAAAAGAGGCTGGACAACGTGGTTAACAGGTGCAGTGGATCCTGCTCGTGTTGTTGCGATCGTACCGATCGTTCTAGACGCCTTAAACTTTGTTCAATTTTCTCACCACCAATACAAGAGCTACAATGGGTGGTCTTTCGCTTTGAAGGACTACGCTGAGCAAGACATTTTCACCTCCCTCGATGGTGATGAGATGAGGGCACTGCAAGAAGTCGAGGATCCCTACTTCTATTTGGACCGGTTGCAACAGCCAAAACTTGTCGTTAACGCTGGAGGGGACGAATTCCAACAGCCGGATGACACGAGCTTTTGGTGGAAAGAGTTGACTGAGCCGAAGCATTTTTTGATGGTTAAGAATGCGGAGCACTCTTTGGCGACGGGAATTTTGGAGGTTGTGCCAGCAATCAGTGGGTGGATGTTACAATTGCTGGAAAAGAAGGAAGACATACCGCGACCAAAGTGGGAAATAAACAACGCCACCGGCGATATCACCTTATCAATCAGCAATTCTGTAAGTGAACAAATTGTCGGGGTCCGAAAATGGTTCGCAACCACTTGCACAAAGAATAAACTTCGTGACTTTAGGTTAGTAAATGCCGGATTCGATGAAGACGGCCAATGCGTTTGTGGCGTCGGGAACAAGAACATCGGTAATTGCCTCAATGAATTTGTCCTGTGGAATTACGAAGATGTTGTAGTTAACGAGGATGGGAATTTCGTGGGAAGTGTCGATGCGATAGAAGACGGTTTCGTCGCCTTTTTTCTTGAAGTGACGTACGATGCGGGAGTCAGGAGCATTTTCAATGACAAGGATATCCTTGATTTTGTGCCGATATGTAAGCCTGGACAAACTATGTTCACTACAGAGGTGAGCATCGTGCCAAATGTTTACCCTTTTGAGGACTGCGAAGGCGATGGCTGCAAGGGAACGCTGGTGTAGAGTAAAATAATGACAAAAAAAACGTGGAGGCAAAGTTGTTTTTTCTAGGGTAAAATCTTCAACTCAATCTTTTCTTGCTTGCTTTCTTTTTTATATTTATGAAAGGTTCTTGCCAATCGCTCGAATCGCCTTCTCTATTGTTTCAACGCCCGCTTCGTCCACTGTTAAGTTGAGACATAATCGGAGGAAGCGCCCTCCCTGGTACCCTCCTCCGAGCAAAACATTGTTCTCCAAGAATTCTGCCACAACATCGTTGTGTGATTTTTTGCTATGGGGAGGCGGGGCAAAGTATAACAAATTGCTCGAGGGAGTGCCAGAAGGCGATAAAATGAAACCGCTCTCTTCCATCACAGTCGATAAATAAATAGCCCTCTCGCGGTCGAGCCTCAGCCGCTCCACATTGTTCTCCAATGCGTAGAGCCCCATTGCCGCCAAGACACCGCTTTGTCGCATCCCTCCTCCGAGCGCCTTTCGCACCCGGCGTGCCTTTTCGATTGTGCGGTAGTCGCCTACCAGGACACTGCCAACGGGGGCTCCGAGACCTTTCGACAGACACACAGAAATTGAGTCCACATCGGCGCACATGTCACCCACATCCTCATTGAGAGATTCTGCCGCATTGAAAATACGAGCGCCATCGACGTGGATCGCGACGTTCCTGTCGTCGTGGTCAGTTCGATTCACATAGTGATATGTGCCAGCGCGGCCAACCCCGCCCGTTTTGTCAGTGTTCACTAAATCTATCATATTTCTGAGCTCTGCAAAGTAAGAGGTTCGAATAGGTGTTCCTCCCATGACATTGTGAGTGTTCTCTATGCACACCACCCGAGAAATTGGGTAGTGCTGATCGTCGCCGCGAATGTTTTCACGGATTTGTTGAATGGAAAGCTCGCCAGTCAAGGGATCCTCCTGGAGCTGCTTCGAATGAACACCACCGACTGTGGATACATTGCCAGCTTCATATAGAGCCAAGTGACTGTTTGCACCAGTTATCATCTCGCTACCTCGGACGTTACAGTGGGCGAGGATGCCGCAGAGATTGCTCATTGTCCCCGAGGGGAAGAACAGCGCTGCTTCTTTTCGGAATCGATTCTTGAGGTGGTCTTGCATCAACTTAACTGTGGGGTCCTCTTGGAAAACGTCGTCACCAAGGGGCGTGGTGAGGCAGGTTTCGAGCATAGGGGCAGTAGGGCGAGTGATGGTATCGGTTCGAACATCGACGCAACTTGTGCTCATTCCCCTTAGAGTTGGTCGCTTCACCATTCTTCTTCCCAAGGGGGAGACTATTCGGGCAAACATTTCCTTTTCTGAAGGTCCTGGGAGGGTTCGGTATGATGCTAGAGGTTAAAAAAAATTATAAGGGCCGCTGAAATAAAGGTGGGATGCTTGAGAGATGATGTTCTAATATTTCTACCGATCATACAGCATGAATCTATACCGACGACAAAAAAACAAAAACAAAAATTGGAAACTCTATTTCCTGGCTAAACGCCACGACCTACACATCCAAGAAGACAACATGCTTCGCAACGCTACTGCATTGATCACTGGCGGCGCTTCTGGGCTGGGACGTAGCGCTGCCTCCCACATCCTTGGTTGTGGCGGTCGAGTAGTAATTGCCGACCTTCCTGCCCAGCAGGCCTTGGCTGAATCTCTTCTCGACACTCATCCATCCGCGAAGGAGCGCCTGGTTTTCTCTGCGTGCGATGTGACGTCCGAATCTGATGTCGCCAAGGCCCTTGATGCCTGCTCTGAGCTAGAGGGTTCCCCTGCTAATGTTAATGTTATTGTGAACTGTGCTGGAATAGCGACACCTGGACGCATTGTCGGGAAAAAAGGCGCTCTTCCCATCGCCCGATTTCAACAGGTGATGGATGTAAATACCGTGGGAACTTTTAATGTGTGTCGTCTGGGGGCAGAAAGAATGGTGAACTCTGAGTCTCCCATCTCCCCTTCTTCTTCCTCTCCAAAATATGAGGACGCGAGGATGGATGTGGAACGCGGGGTGATAATAAACACCGCCAGTATTGCTTATCAGGATGGGCAGATCGGGCAGGCTGCCTATGCAGCCAGCAAGGGGGCGATTGCTAGCATGACACTCCCTTTGGCCCGTGATCTTGCATCCAAGGGGGTGAGATGTATGGCTATTGCACCGGGACTCTTCCTAACTCCCCTTCTCGAGGGTCTTCCGGAGAAGGTCAGGGATGAGATGGGTTCAAAAGTACCTTTCCCAAACAGGCTGGGAGACCCAAGTGAGTTTGGCGATCTAGTTGGTTGCATCGTCAATAATAGAATGCTGAATGGTGAGGTTATTAGGTTAGATGGAGCGTACAGAATGCCGCCGTAATTTGAACGAAATACTGTTGGCATAATTTTGTACAAGCTGAACTGTATGTTATGTCCTTTAAAATTTATACTTTCTTTATCTTGCTTTTAATTGGGGTTTTCGCTTACTTATTATTTGTGGTAGTAATTGTGGTGATAGCCCTTTCCGTCATGATGTTGATGATGGGCTGCTCTGTTAGCCGCCTGCACTCTCTCCTCTATGCTTTCTTTGTCGTAGCCTTCATCATACAGATCCCTTTTGAATTGATCGCAAAGAATCTCGAGACACTCTCCCAGCAGCTTAAATTTCTCCTCGCAAGCCTTTTTGTCTTCTTCGGTGTCCTGTTTGTCCGGATGCAGCTCGAGAGCCCTTTTCTTGTACTGTTTCTTGATTTCCATTTCACTAGCCACTTTTCCCACCCCCAAAAGTTCGTAATAATCTACTCTGTTGCTTTTCCGGCATTCAAAAACAGCCTTGTTGTAGCTGCTTCTAATGGCTTCGTCTCCCCCTCCCCACGTGCCCATCAGCTCTTCTAGCTCATCCCTGGCCTCTTCATATCTTCTGAGTCCGTGTAGGCTCTTAGCCTTTTCTAGCCACGCTTCCCTGCAATCCCCTTTGTAATAAATTGCGCGCGCGCTGTCTTTCAGCGACTCCTCGTATTTATTCGCCTTGTTGAGTGCCCCAGCGCGCTGCGACCACAGATCAACAATCAATGGCCCTCCCTGGGGAAGGTTGGTTTCTTCGTAGCAGTCGACAGCAGCACTAAACAACCTCGAAGCTTCCTCAAATTTCCTCTCGAAGATAAGGTTTTTAGCGTCTACACAAATCGACATAAGGGGTTTGTCGCCCCACAATGTTAGGACAGAAGATATAAGGTTAAAAAAACACGAGGTTGAGGCCGAACAATCCCTTTATCTGACGCACTCACCTTTGATCAAATGGCTTAACGTCCTGCAGATTTTCAAAGCCAGCTTGGCATTCTCTAAGTCAGGGTCGAGGCGGATCGCTTCTCTCAGCGACTCTTTCGCCCTTTCAAAATCGCCTCCTAGCAGCATGGCCCTTCCTCTCACCTCATAGCCTTCGGCATTTGTATCGTCAGCTCTGTTCACTTTCAAAGACAACCTCAGAGCTTTGTCCACCGAACCTACGCCCAACTCCGCCCTCGCCAGCGAAAGTATTACTTTGGGCGCAGTTGTCATTGACAGTAAGCTGCTGAAGATAATTTTCGCGCTCCCGTAATCCCTTTTCATCATCATCCGCAAGCCCTTGTTATACTCGTCACGAATATGAGAGCATGTTGCCACCTCCCTAGCAAACTTGGCATTCTGATCAGCCTCTGATCCCACGTCCTCCAAGCTCGCGCAAGCTTCGTCAAATTCCCCTAGCTCCGAGAGTGCTTTTGATTTACGTAGATAAGCCTTCACGTACGAACTATCCTTGCGTATGCAGCTATCACAATCCTTCACGCAAGCCCTAAACTTTTTCAGCATAAGCCTGCAGGCTGCTCGGTTCGCATAGAGGGCCGTGAACAATTTCGTGCTCGAGGTGGCCTGCTCTGCTATACTGCCCTCGTTATTTACGACAAGCTCGATCGCCTTCGTATAGAGGGCCTCGGCATCCTCATACAGAGCACCTCCGAATTTGCTGTCTCCCTGCTCTTTAAACCTCTCAGGCAGGCTTTTATCAGGCAGGCTTTTATCAGCGCTCACTTTTTTCTTTGTTTCCTGTTTTCCGTAACCATCCTGGTGAGCAGGGACATTGTTGCTTTCTAGGTGGTCTTGTAAATCTCCATAATCCCCTTTCCACATGCAGTGCTTGCTGATTGGACACCTGACCCGAATTCTCTTGAGAAGTCTGTAAGCCAGAGGCTGACTTACCCTCATTTCACTTACTCCCACTTCCCCGCCATTGCCAGTACTTAGATCAAGGTTACATTGTGGGCAACGTTGAGCTTTGTTCAGCCAGGTTGTGAGACATAAGTTGCAGAAGGGGTGACTGCAGGGCGAGGTGATCAAAGTGTTTGGCAGTGAAACTAGACTACAGCAAATCGCGCAGGTGAATTCTGACGAGTAGGCCTCCTCTGAGAGGATATCCACGACCTCTAGGCCCATACGAGAAACAAAAAGCTAACTTTTTTTAGCTTTCTTCAGACAGCCGGACGCAAGTCACATCATTCTCAACTTCTTCTCACATTTCCCAAACTCGCGAATTTGAGCAGATTTTTTTGACAGAAGAATGCTCCACGGCGGAAGTCATATAAGCTCCGCGAAACGCTCGCGCGTTTTTATGAATTATGAGCCCCCCCCACACCACTGGCAGGGTTTCGGATCACAATCAACCCAGCCAACTTGGTATGATCCATACAGATGGGACAAGGGGAGGAGGCCATTAAACCTTTGGGAAGGTGATGCGTGTGGGGCACCCAGAGTGGTGCCGAAGAAACCGGGGAAGAAAGCTCCGTACAACCATAGTGATGATGATAGGTCTTACCGGCCCGAAGTGTCTCTGGACAAATATCACATAACGACAATGGTGCCGGCCTCAAAGACTGACCGGCAGATTCTCGACCGCGATTTGTCAGGTTTTGAGGGTCGAGATATTCGCGGATCCCTTCGGGAGTCGGGAACAATCCCTAAATACCAATCCTACTTGCGAGAATCCAATGCGAGCAAGCATCACTTCAGTGAGATCAAAGCCAAAAATGTCAAGACTGAGATGAAGAGCATAATATTTGCGGCGCACAACATGGATTGCTATTTGCCCTTCAGCCGGACAAGGAGTGACTTTGCTGTGGGTAAGAAGTAATTTGTTTCGTGGGGGAAGGGGGATTTGTGGTGATTTCTGTAGCCATAATTTGTTTAAGATGATAAATGCCTGTTTTTGCCGCTTCTTTTTGGTAAAGTTGCCATTAGTTCATTATCAAATATAGGCCGTGCTTATCTGTCCGTTCTGTCATCAATCCTTCGTTATCAAAATATCGTTTCAACTTTGTCCTGATTCTCTGTCCTCTTCGCCAGCAAGGGTTTCCTCCACCAATCCCCCCTTCTCTCACTTCGTCCTCGGTCGCTTGGACCTCTTAGAACCGGTGCCGCTGTCAGTAAAGGCCTCTCTGTATGCATCCATATTTTTGGTCGTCGTCCTGGTCCTGGTTCGTGTGGATCTCGTGGATTTCGATGTTGGATATTGGGGTGGAGGTGGGTCGGTATAATAGGACGACAGCAGAGGCGTTTGATTCAGCATCATGAAAGTGTCGGAGTAGTTCTCCCCCTTTCTTGGGCTGGCGATATTATCATAGCTGTGGCTGGTTTTGGCCTTCGGTCTGGATTTGAAATTTGAGGGGACGTTGATTGTCAGAGGGATGTTGCTGTTGCTGTTGCTGTTGCTGTTGCTGTTGCTGTTGCTGTTGCTGTTGCTATTGCTGTTGCTGTTGCTATTGCTGTTGCTGTTGCTGTCGCTGTTGCTGTTGCTGCTGATGTTGCTGATGCTTTTGCTGTTGATGTTGATGTTGACGTTGACGTTGATGTTGCTGTTGCTATAGCCATTGCTGTCATCACAGCCGTCAGTAGTGCTACTGTCGATGGTCTTTGCATTGCCAGAAATCTTCATACTGACCGTGTCCTGGGGGCAAATCTCCTCCAGGAAGGCTTTCAGCAGCCTATTTTCATCATTCAGCGCCTCGATCACCTTTGTCAACTCTTGGACGAAAACCTTTTTCCTGTCCCGTGTTCTCTTAGCATGCATCCGGTTCCTCTCCCGGCGAATCTGCTCCAGCTCCATCTTTGTGCACTGGTTACGATCTTTCGATAAAAGGTTGTAGTCAATACCATTGGGCGATTGCTCGCTCGATACAGAGGGCGAGAAGCTATCTGCTCCATCAGTTGCATCGGTGACTTCCGTCGACTCATCGCCAGTCGGATCAAGCCAAGGCACTTCTACACCCAGATGCCTCCTTGTGCCGGCCTCGTGAGCAGCCTTAAGAATGTCTTGAACATCCGGGATTTCGGAATTGTCCCTCTTTAATATGGTGCTAAGTGGTGGTGGTTAAGAGGTAGGGCATTAAGTTGAGGGGTTGGGTTGGTTTGGGGTTGTTGAGGAGGTTGAGGGGTGAGTGAGTGTGAGGAGAAAGAGCAGAATAGGTCGAGCTGGCAAAAGGCGAAAGTGGAACCGCTTCAAAAAAATAAAAGCACGAAGAAATCAAGGATTCTCACCTCACACTTGCCACCCTCTTTAACCCCATCTTTGGCACTACTGCTGCCAAATCATCCCTTCCATAGCTGCCAGTCTCGTCAGTGAGCCCATCAGATGACACAGAATTGCAGTTGCCATTAGAACGGTCAGCCGAAGGTGGTTTACCCTTCCCCACCGAGGCAGTCGGAGAGCCAGCCATCATCAGCAGTGCGCTTGCCATCTTACGGTCGTTTATCTGCTGTTTCAACCTCAGCTGCTCACTCTTGAGACGCTCATAGTTATTCTGGAGCTGTTGAATATGTTGCTTCTTTCGCTGCCGAGTCTTCCGGGCGTGCACCCTGTTGCGCTCCCGCGTTCTCGTAAGCTTATCTCCATCTGCAGTCAGCCCCGAAGCCTTCGGTAATGATGCTGGTGGTGGCAAAGGGGACCCTACGCCTTCGATGAAGGAATTTACAGCTGCTGGGACACTCATCATTGGAGACGGTGGCAGGATCATTGGGACGATCATAACTGGTGCATTGTCGCTTGGCTGAGCTATATCCAGTTGCGAGGCCAACAATAGTTGGTCCATTGATCCTGCACTGTACAGTCAGTAGACCTTGAGGTGGCACTGACCAGCTTTTGTCAGAGCCAACAAATTAGAAAACTTCAGCAACCACAGATCAGAATGATGGAGGTGCAGGGGGCTAGTTCCTTTCGTCAAACGTTTACAGGAATCAATAAACTTATATGACGAGATTTGCTTTGTCGGCCGACTTCATGTTCTTTTCCAGATTTTCTTGTAAGTAAGAGTTTCGGTATTACAGAAGATATAAGCTAGGTGGCGGTCATTACCTCCCTACTAGCTCTGTTCGAGAGGAGTTTTTTCGGACTTTTAATTGAATGCTTGCTTTCTCCCTTGTTCGTCAAAAACTCGACGTAAATAACCGCCTTGTCACTGGCATTCCCACTCTCTGAGCTGCCAATTTACTGCGTCAATGCGGGACGTGAGGAAGAGCCTTGCTGGAATAAAGGATATTAAGTCGCATGTGCCTGCTGCTACATCAACATCAACATCAATAGAATCTCAACCGGGCATGGTGTTTACTCCTTCGAAGCCGGAATTTGTGAGTGCTTCCCCCAGGCGGTCCTTAACCTTTCGTGGGAGAGAGAAGTTCATGGATCAATTTTACAAGAAGCTGGATGATGAAATGGAGGCAACCCACCACCATCACGTGCAAAGTGATAATCTGGGTCATGAGCTGTATTTAACGATTGAAGACCATGAAAACTTGAAGGCCATAGATGCGTTGCTGGGTGACGTGCCTGCACTGCACCGACCAGATTTCATTCGCGTTGAATCAAAAATTGTTCTTGGCGACGAGGAGGAGGATGAGGATGAGGATGAGTATGAGGAAGAGGAAGAGGATGAGGATGAGGATGAGGATGAGGATGAGGATGAGG
>Ga0115556_1002089_pt1 | contig 13477 bp, 9 predicted proteins | sample COGITO_mtgs_1104_5_FD_87282 | JGI IMG/M metagenome (GOLD analysis project Ga0115556, IMG submission 87282) | Pelagic marine microbial communities from North Sea - COGITO_mtgs_110414 | ecosystem: Environmental > Aquatic > Marine > Epipelagic | place: Germany:Helgoland, sampling site Kabeltonne... | reverse complement strand
CCGATCGAGAGTTTTGAGACTGAAACTCGTCGTTGTAAATAAAACCTGCTTTTCGCCGTGCGTCTATCTCGCGTGCGTCGGTTCCTCCTGTGTGCGTCTACTCACGCGCGCGTTGTATTATAAAAATGAACACGTCCAGGAGTAGAAACACACTTAAACACTTATTATGCACTCTTTCCTCCTAAAAATTTTCTGTCGTCGTCAAAAAAGGTTGATTCCAAAAAGAAAAACAAAAAAGTTCCTGAAGACTTTATCCACAAACAAACCACATTTTCAGACGCACTTTTTAGTACTACTACGCGCGGAAGAAAGACACACACTTTTACGCGCTCAAAGTTTGATCATAGTATTATCTACTAAACGCGCTTATACACCATCGTTAGTATTATCACGACAACAAAAACAGCGTTAAAATCAATCATCATGACGACGACGACGACTTCGAAATTGTTCGCGCAAAAAACGATCCTTCGCGGCGGAAACGCGTTGGGGAAAAGCATCTCTAAAAGTGCGAAGCGTTCTTCTCCGAGTGCGGCGGCCAGAGTGGTTCGAACGATGGCGTCGAGCACCACGTTACCGATTGATTTGAGAGGTAAGAAGGCGTTCATTGCCGGCGTGGCGGACGACAACGGTTTTGGATGGGCCATCGCCAAGGCGTTGAGTCAAGCCGGGGCGGACGTTATCCTCGGCACGTGGGTGCCGGCGTTGAATATCTTCGAGACTTCGTACAGAAGAGGTAAGTTCGACGAGTCGAGAAAGTTATCGGATGGCAGTTTGATGGAATTCGCGAAGATTTACCCCATGGACGCGGTTTTTGACACCATGGATGACGTTCCGGAAGATGTGAAGGCGAACAAGCGATACGCAGGTAACGAAAAGTGGACCGTGAGCGAAGTCGCCGAATGCGTGGAGAAGGATTTTGGTAAGATTGATATTTTGGTCCACTCGTTGGCGAACGGCAGAGAAGTGGCAAAACCGTTGTTGGAGACGTCGAGAGAAGGTTATTTGGGGGCGATTTCCGCGAGTTCGTACTCGAACATTGCGATGTTGCAAAAGTTTGGTCCGTTGATGAACAAAGGCGGCGCGTGCATTTCTTTGACGTATTTGGCGAGTGAAAGAATCATCCCAGGGTATGGGGGTGGTATGTCTTCCGCCAAAGCGGCTTTGGAGTCTGACACGAGAGTGTTGGCGTTCGAAGCTGGGAGAAAGTGGGGCATTCGCGTGAACACCATCAGCGCCGGTCCGTTGGGCTCGAGAGCCGCTAAAGCCATCGGTTTCATCGACGATATGATCAACTACTCCATGACGAACGCGCCGTTGAGCGAAAAGCCGTTGGATGCCATCGAGGTTGGACACACGGCCGCGTTCTTGTGCTCGCCGTTAGCCTCGGCGATTACTGGGAGCACCATATACGTCGACAATGGTTTGAACTGCATGGGCGTAGCGACGGATTCCAAGTCCATCCCGGATCGATCCTAAACGACGACGGACGACGGGGCGGTGCATTAAAATCATAGTTCATAAAACTTTAATAATAATAACGTAAGAGTATCTAATTAAGAGAATTGAAGACGACGGTTTGTGTATGTATCTCTGCGCGCTCGCAGTAAGAGTTTTATCAAAAGAACTTTCTTCACAGAAAGACGCACAAAATCACTTCTCTGCTCTCATCGCATTCTTCACAAAGTTTTCTCTCCTTTGCACGCGAAGAAGTTTCGTTTATGTCTTTGCACAAAACGGCGACTGAAAAGCTCGTCGTCACCTTACGTCGCGGGTTAGCTGGAAAGCGAGACACGATTAAACTCACCTGTATAGCTTTAGGATTGCGTAAACCTCGAGCGTCGAGAGTCGTCCCGAACACGAGCACGACTCGAGGACAGATCGAAAAGATCAAACATTTAGTCAAAGTGGAAACGGAAACCGCGTTTCTGAAACGATTGGAAAGGAAGGAGAAGAAGTTTAGCCTGCGACCGGAAATTGTCGTCGAACATTAAAAAGTAATTATTAATGTCGTCATCCATCTCGTCGTCGTCGTGTTGCTGTTGTTATTCCGCGCGCGTAAAAACCGACAGCCGTCGCTTTGCACCTCAAAAACAACGAACAAGGAGCTCGGGTGGTTCGACCAAAGCGACCCCTGCGGAAGAATCAACGATGGGTGGTTCTTCTTCTTCTTCTTCTAAGAAAGCGAGAGCTTTGGAAATTTGGCGCATGTGCGATGCCGTGTGTTTTGACGTGGACTCGACTGTCATCGATCACGAAGGTATCGACGCGTTGGCGGCGTATCTCGGCAAAGGCGAAGAGGTGGCGAAGGTGACCACGCAAGCTATGAATGGAGAAATTCCGTTCGAGAAGGCTTTGTTTTATCGATTAAACGCGATGCAGTGTTCGAGACAGCAGATGGATGCGTATTTAAAAGAGTATCCGGTGAAACTTTCGAACGGATTCCAAGAACTGAGAGACAAGTTGAAAGAAAAAGGGAAGACGGTGTATTTAGTGAGCGGAGGGTTTCGACAAATGATCCACCCGATTGCGGAATGTTTAGATATCCCAGTCCCTACGAACGTTTGGGCGAATAATTTGTTATATTTAGAAGATGGATCGATGAATTCAGAGAAACCATTCGACGACGAAAACGAGTTTACGTGGCGCGCGGGCGGAAAGGCTTTGGCCGTCGCGCACGTGAAGAAAACCGGGAATTTCAAAACAGTCGTGATGGTTGGCGATGGCGCGACGGACGTGGAAGCGAGAGCAGAGAATGGAGCAGATATTGTTATAGGGTACGGTGGAACGGTAAGAAGGGAGAACGTGGAAAAAACGGCGGATTGGTTCGTGATGGATTTCAAAGAACTCGTCGAAGCCCTCTAGTCTGGATAAAAGTATTGAAGTAATTATATTCACGTACCAGTATGTGTGTTTTTTTAAAAAAGAATGACTAGAAATGAACAACACTCCCGTAATTCTCCTCTCTTCTTCTCCGTATAAGTTCATCAATGTCGTCATCGTTTTCTCTATTGTATTTAGTACTGTCTGTCGTTCATTCTGCCTTTGAGGATGATAAACGCTATTTTCCGTTCTTAAAACGAAGCGATATCGGTGGAGTAGTTGAACTCCAACTTCACGTCGTTCATATTTGGCGCGCTCGTAAAGTTCTTCAACGGCATCTTCGCGCTCAAATTACCTCGTCTCAAAGTAATCTTACCGCTCCCGTTCGTAGAGGCTTCCAAGCTTCCTTTCACGCCTTCCGGAAGCGGATAACTGAGGGTCATTTTCCCTCCCTTGAACGTTTGCGTCTTGACGTTCGCGTCCGCTTTCACGGAGACGTCAATCTTATCGATTTTCTTCTTCGCAGTCACCGTCAATTGCTTCTTGGAGTTATCAAACTCCAGCGTTGACTTCACGCCTTCGAAAACCGGTGGTTCCAAAATGCCTTTCACCGCGTTTCCTTTCGCCTTCCACTCCAACGTCGCCGTCGAGTCGATCGCCGACACTTTCTCTCTCACGGAGATTTTCAACACATCCATAATATTCTGCGTGTTTTGGTCCACGTCGTCTAACTTGATCTTCCAAAAATCCTTCGCGGCTTCTAAGTCCACTTTACTCGTCTGCATGTTCGCATCCAAATTGCCTTTGGAGGATACCTCCACGTTCACCGGGAGGACAAATTTCGCCGACAAATTCACCCCTTCAACCGTCTCGGAGACTCGAATTTTGAGTTTCTCGCACGTGGCGGATTGTTCCGAGAGGACGGATTCAACTTCCGTTTCGATGTTAATTTTGCCCATTTTAATAATGTTACTGTAAAGTTGTTGTTGTGTATCGCAGCAGTGTGTTCGGTGGTCGTGTTTTTTGCGTTTGTGTTGTGGATATACTCTATATAGAGAGAGGAGAAATGATAATAAAGCGTCGTTGTGTTACGTAAAAAGAGTTTTTCTCTCTCTAGAGCTCGAAAGTCCCAAAAAAACAACAGAAAAACGACACAACAAAAAAAAAAGCAGCCAAAAAACACAAAAAAAGCAGATTCTCTCTCAACTTTTTCTCTCTTTTCTCTTTTCTCTCTCTTTGCTTCTCTCTTTTTCTTCCTCTTCTTCCTCTTCTTCTCTTCTTTTGGTTGTCGTGTTGTTCTTGTTGTCTCGTTGTCGTTTGGAGCCTAAAAGTTGGTCTCGCCGTCGACGCGACGACAAAAGAAGAACGCACGATGGAAGAAGTCGACGATGGAGGAACCCAATTGATGATGATGACAGAAGAAAAGAGAAAGAAAGAGGAAGAAGAAACGATGGTGTTATTTACGGACGCGCAAACGAAAGCGTTCCACGCGCAGCTTCGATTTCTGCTCTTGCGCGAGGTAGGCATCGCGCCGTCCACGCACTCGCACTCGCACTCGAAGATCTGGACGAGCTTCCCGAACGCGCTCTTCGCGAACGCGATTGATTTGAACAAAGACCGAGACGAGATGATGAGCAAAGAGATGCTGCCGTGGAGATTGAACGCGAGGTTGCTGCAAGATCCAACGCTGACCATGCTTCGAAATAGTAATAACAACAACGAGATAACGACGACAAAAACGATCAACGAAGAAGACATGAAGTTTACGGAGAGTGTGCAACGAGAGGACAAGGATGACGACGACGGCTTCGACGAGGACAAGGACGACGACGAACGTCAGTACTCGAAGTGTAACGAGTTGAAGCGTCTATTCGAAGGCGAGGTGGACGCGCGAGTGACGCGAGGCGTTGATCTTCTTCGTGAAAGAATTGTGAAACAAAAGTATACGTTTCATGCCGCCGCTCAAGATAATGGTAAGGAAGACGGGATGATGAGAGAAAGACAGATTGTGGACGAAGGCGAGTGGAAAATCAGACAGAATATCAGAACTAAAAGTTTAGGATTGTTAGAGGAACAGAGAAAGTTAAGACGAGAAATGATTGCCGAGCAGAGAAAGATTATGGCTTTGCCGGAGAGGTCGTACAAGAAGATGGTGAAGATGGACGAGAAGCAAAGAGAGTTGGAGATCAAGTTACGGTCGAAGAAAGAGAAGAAAGAGTCATCGGAGCGGTGGCGTTTGATACTTTCGACGAGAAAAAGATTGAACGAAGAATCAAATCAACGAGCAGACGTGTTGCAAACGAGAAACCGCCAAATGGTGAAGATGCACGATAGGATGGCGAGAGCGTACTTGGTAAAGTCAAGAGACGACGCGGCAGAAAGAGCAAAGAGAATGGAAGCGTTAAAATCGAACGACATAGAAGCATACAAAAAACTTTTAGCGGAAGCAGCGAAAACGAAAGAGAGCATCGAGGGATACCCCGCCGGCGCAGACGGCGAAGGCGAAGGTAATAAGTACGAAGCGCTACAAGAGTTCCTTTCGGAAACGGAAGGATATTTAGAAAAACTCGGAGGAAAGATTGCGTCGGTAAAGATATCGCAGGCGCGTTCGGAAGCGGCGACAGAAGCGGCTGCAAAAGCCGCAGCGGAAGGCTTAGACGAAGATGAAATCAAAGAAGCGGCGGAAAAAGCAGCGAGAGAGGCGACGTTAGAAAACGGCGAGAAGATGATTTCGCAAACGAAAGAGGACGGGATTCAAAACACGGAGAAATATTACGCCGTGGCGCACAGCGAACAGGAAATTATTACCGAACAACCAAAGATGTTGACGTTTGGTCAGTTGCGCGATTACCAAATTGTTTCTTTGCAATGGATGGTGAGTTTACACAACAATCGCTTAAACGGTATCTTAGCAGACGAGATGGGATTGGGTAAAACCGTCCAAGTTTGCTCTTTGATTGCGTATCTCTGGGAGTCTAAGCAAAACTTTGGACCTCACATTATCATCGTGCCGAATGCGGTAATCGTGAACTGGAAAGCAGAGTTAAAGAGATGGTTACCGCACGTAAATTGCGTCTATTACGTCGGCAGTCGCGAGCAACGCGCGAAAATATTTCAGAAGCAAGTGTTGCAGCTCAAATTCAACGTCTTAGTGACGACGTACGAGTTCATCATGCGCGATCGGTCCAAGCTGGCGAAAGTGAATTGGAAGTACATCATAATCGACGAGGCGCAGAGATTGAAAGATCGCGAAGGAAAATTAAGTAGAGATTTAGACAAGTTTAGAGCGCAAAGACGTTTGCTGTTGACTGGAACGCCGTTACAGAACGATCTCAGCGAACTGTGGAGTTTATTGAACCTGCTGTTGCCGGAAGTTTTTGATTCAGCAAAAGTGTTTCAGCAGTGGTTCGGGAAAACAAAAGCGGGTGATAATCAAGGGCAAAAAGTCATTGGTGGTGGTGGTGGTGGTGGCGCCGGTAACGCAAACGAGGACGAAGAAGAAGACGATTGGATGGAACGGGAAAAGAAAGTCATCGTAATCTCTCGACTGCACCAAATTTTAGAACCGTTTATGCTTCGAAGATTAGTGCAAGACGTGGAGAGTAAACTTCCGCCGAGGAAGAGCGTTGTCGTTCATTGCCCGTTTTCGGCCTTTCAATCGAACGCGTATTCTTGGATCAACGCGACGGGGTCTATTCGAGTTGAACCGTATACTAGGCTCGGTTTAGCCGCGCAAAGAACCTTTCGTGGATATTTGCCCCTTCACAATAGGTGCATGGAGCTCCGCAAGATTTGTAATCATCCGGGCTTATCGTACCCGCCCGAGAAAGGAGGCGATTTTCGAGGTGTTAACTTGATACGAAGTTGCGGCAAGTTGTGGATTTTGGACCGATTACTCATTAAACTTTCCAAGACTGGACACAAAGTTCTTCTGTTTTCCACGATGACGAAATTATTAGATCTCTTGGAAGTCTATCTGAAGTGGCGACAAACTACAGAGGACGGCGAAAATTTACAGTTTTGCCGCATCGACGGCACGACACCGTTAGAACAAAGAGAAGTCGCCATCAATGATTTCAACCGAAAAGGCTCGAACAAGTTCATATTTTTGCTTTCTATTCGCGCAGCCGGAAGAGGTTTGAACTTACAAACTGCCGATACAGTTGTGATGTACGATCCGGACCCAAACCCGAAGAATGAAGAACAAGCCATCGCGAGATCTCACAGAATCGGCCAAACGCGAGAAGTACGAGTGATACACTTGGAAGCCGTAGATGATAAAGAAATAGCCAGCGTCACGGGTGCTGCTGCGGCTACTCAAGAAAATACATCGACTGCTGGTTGGGGTGGTAACGACCGATCATATTGTGAATCCGTGGAATCGGTCGTTCGCAACGTCATTCAGCAACAGAAGATTGAAATGGCAGACGAAGTCATCAATGCCGGTCGTTTTGATGGACAAACCACGCACTCAGAGAGACGCGAAACACTTGAAAAACTCATGGCTGCGCAAGCTGCTGGAAATAGGAAAGAAACGAACGTGCCAAGTGTACGCGAATTGAACGAAAAGATCTGTCGATCAGAAGACGAGTTGAAAACTTGGAACGAACTCGACGATACGTTGAATTGGCCATCTTCGCTCATGGGCCCTGAGGAGTGCCCAGATTGGATTCGATACACAAAGTACGATTTAGACGACGCGATAGAGATGACGGCAAAATCGAAGGCTGGTGAAATCATCGCACCCGTGGATGCCTCGAATCTTGGACGCGGTGGTCGCTCGATGAACAAGTTGATCGCTAATTCTGCAATCTCTCTTGACGGCATGGACGTTGACGCAAACAACGATAGACGAAAGGATTTTGTCGAAAAAACGGGTTTGAAGTCGAGCAATCTTACCGCCGAGCAAATGTCGAGTAAAGTCAAAGGCGGCGACGAGGAAGACGCGTTTGCGATACCTACGACCAAAGCCTTGTTACCATTTCAAAAAGCGCAGTTAGCAAAAGTTCAAGCGGCTGAGAAAGAGAAAGAAATAGAACAAGAGCGAGAGCGAGCTGGCGAAGCAGAGCCGAAGATAGGGAAAGAAGAAGATGAACCGCTCGTGATGCTCGATAATTCAGACGAAGAGGAAGATTACGGCAACATCGAAGAAGACGATGTGGCGTTGAACACGTCGTTCACGGATGTCAATTTAGATAATTTGACGAACGAAGAAGACGACGACGACGACGATGACGACGACGAAGATTCGATCGAAGAAGCTCCGATCAATACTAAAAATAGTGATGGTGGTGGGATGAGCTTCAAGATTACCATGCCACGCAAACCAGAATAAGATCACGGATCACGTAGAATATTTAGCGCGTGTGTATGTGTGTTTCATAAAATAAACAACGAAAATGCATGAATAATAACCATATCGTCTTTGTCTCTCTCAATCGTAATACATGTCCTTTACAGGATTTATGCCTCCTCTTTTTCTTTTATTCCACCGCCGGAGTGTTTTCTTTCTCTTGTTCGTGGCCTTCTTCCGCAGGTGATGCGGCCTGGACGATTGGAAGTTTCGATTGAACTTTGTTCTCGACCGGCGCAACGGTGTCTGTCACCAACTTGTTCTTGGACAACGCTCGTTTCTTCTTCTCCGTCGGCGTTTTCTTCGCATCTTTTTTCTTCTTCGGTGCGACCTTCTTCTTCGCCGGCGCTTTTGTCTTCTTCTTCGCCGGCGCCTTTGTCTTCTTCTTCTTCGCCGGTGCCTTCGTCTTCTTCTTCGCCGGCTTCTTCTTCGTCACCTTCTTCTTCTTCTCGACTTTCTTGACGACGACGGTAGCTTTCTTCGCGCGTCCTTTCTTCTTCGGTTCCGACCTCGTAAACGTCGGCTCGAGGCGTTCCGCCGGTTTACGCGCCCTGTGTTGTGTTTAAAAGAAAAAATTCTTCGTTTTAGTCTCATCGAAGTGATGAACGCGTTAACGCGAGGCAACCAAGAGAGAAGAAGAAGAAGAAGAAAACGAAGAGATTTGAATTCAAAATCACATGCGAAAGAAAACGCGCGAACAACGATGCGAACGAAAATAACCAACGCCTTCGCCTCATTCGCGCGCAAAATATCTCCATCGCGCGAAAACGCTGACCTCGTGTGCGGGAGCTCTTTCTCGTTCGCATCCACCAGATGGTTTTCCAGTCTCGTCAAAGCGCTTCTCGCGGACAAAACGCCTCCTCCTCCTGAAGAAGAAAAAGTTGAAGTTTTATTCTTCTTAATGGATGTCGTCGCGTCTTCGTCCAGACTCGCTTCTTTCTCCATCGCCGTTTCTATGTTGCGGACGATCGAGTCGTCTTTTTGGATGCGGATATCAGGTGATACCGTAGACATTACTTGTGTGTTGTGTGTGTGTGTGTGTACTATGTGCGTGATAAAGAGGTATTTTTAGTAGAGAAAAACTCTCTTGACTGCACACAAAAAAGCGCAAAAATTCCTTTCTCGGGGGGGGAGAAAAAGATTTTCTTTTCACAACGAACGCGAGATGACGATGAAACTTAAGTCGTCTCAGATGATTCTCGGGACGATTCTGCTCGCACTGTGTCTGTTTCTCACGTATAACTCGACGTACTTCATGTCCGAACGTTTCGCGTTTTCTGCCTCCTCCTCTTCCTTTTCAAGAGGAGAAAAGATGAGCGCGAAGAAGAAGGAAGGATTAGTGGGAAATCCGCGCGATGCCATCCGAGCCGCCCGAGAGAGAATACGGGACGTGGCCTCAAAATATCGAGAGGGTGATACGAGCACGTTGCAAGGGATGAGAGAGAATCGAGCGAGTCGAGAGAATTTGTTGAACGCGGCGGAACGAGCGGACGCGAGAATGATGGAAATGAAAGGTGAAATTGATATTGAAGACAAAAACGAAGCGAACGCAAACTTAGTGAGAGTATACGGTGAGGAAGAGTTTCCAATGGAGAACGAAAAGTGTTGGCCGAACGAGCATTCCGGGTACGATGGGTTTGCGCTGACTTGGGGGATGACGTTTCGGACAAAGACGGCGAGTGAGTGTTGCGACGCGTGTCGAAAACACGCGGAGATATGCGGCGGGGAAGGCTCAAACTCCGGGACGATGTTTTTCAACACTAGTTTTGGAGTGCGCGGGAACTGCGGAACCGCGCCGTTTGAAAAGAAGTTGTTGTGCAACATTTGGGTATACTGTCCCCCGAATGAAAAGCGGGACGGAAAATGTTGGAGTGGGGACATTCACGACCACGAGCAACACGAGTGTTGGTTGAAGAATCAGGCCGACCCGACGAAGCCGTTCGCTCCGAGCAGCGGGAGGTATCCAGATAAGCATTTGCAGGAACATAAAACGAGTCCAGACGTTGTGCAATGGCTTTCTGGTGCAGTCGTTAAACCGGGTGAAGTGGTTGTTGCTCGAGATCCTCATTGGGGGATGGCCGCGAACGAAGCTATATAGTATTTTTAAGTAGAGATTGGTTGTGTTACAACAGATTTTGTAGTATTGCGCGTTAGTTTAATGAACTACGTGTCGTTATTTCGCCTTTTCAGCAGCTTCGAGAAGCTCGATCGTTTCGGTGACTAATCTCTGGCACAAACCGTCGCTCGCGAGTGCGGGAATGACGACATCTCTCAATAAATCTCTTCGTTTCATGCCGAGGATCAAACCGTGTTCGCCGTCTTTCTCCATCTCCTTATCGCTCTTCGAGATTGAACCTAACAGTTCTTCACACAACTCGCGAAGTTGCTTCTCTGCGCCGGCAAAGTGCGTGCGCTGATCGTTCCCGATCGATTCTGAAGCCAAGTGCGTGGCGTACGTTCGTAACCAAGCTTTGAATTCTTTCTCACTCCCGAGAACTTTACACGATTGCAATATTTGCTCGAGATGACGGCCAGATTCGCGCTTTGGCGTCTGGAACGACGAGAAAGAACGCATTGAATTAGCCATAGCACCAATCGCTAATCGTGCGGCAGATGTTTGCAACTTTCGCACTTCACCGCCCGAACCGTCGGTAGAGCCGAACCGTAATCTCGAAAAGTACTCGGATTTTTGAAAGGAGGTGTCCGCAACCTTAGCCCAGGCCTTCAACTTTTTGTGGAACGCGTACGCTACGCCGTTCGATAACGTCACGAGCGGAACACCCTTTTCGCTCAACGAAACGCGAGAAATTCGCGCTCCGTCTCTACGATTGAAGCAAATGCTCGCGATGGAACTCTCCAAAACGCACCTTTCGTTGTCCTTCTCCAAATCCCACACGTACAAAGACGCGTCGGTGGTTACAACTAAAAGTTTTGTCTCCGAACTTTCAATTTGTACTTCTTCTTCTTCTTTCGTTTTACTACTATTTACGCACGCGATAAAGCATACTTTCCCACCTTCCAACGCAATCGTTGGTAACTGCCGTCTTCCAGTCTCGGTATAAATTTGAAGCGACCCGTCTTCGAGCGCGACGCACGAGTACCTCGCGTTCCCGGTGATGTGCGAACATCTCGCATCGAGACGATCTGTCCATAACTCTTCACCCGAACGCGAGCAGACGAGATCACTCGCGTTCCGCTGAAAATCGTTCTTGCACTCGAGCACAACTGGCGCCGTCGGAATGTTATCTTGGTCATCAAATGAGTTCGCCACCATCGCGTCTTCGGCGACTAGTTTGGCGTGCACGGTTTGCGGAATCGGAGCTACTGGAATAATTTGACGCGCTGCTTGTTGCTGGACAGCCGGTCGCGCTTGTTGCTGTTGCTGTTGCTGCTGCTGCTGTTGCTGCTGCTGCTGCTGCTGCTGCGACACTTGCACCGTCATTTGTTGCCTCGCCGGCGGTGGCGTTAAAAGCAATCGCGCCGGCGCTTGTTGTTGACCACCCGCCGGAATGGGCTGAATTCTTTGCGGCTGACCGCCGCCGCCGCCGACCGGCATAGGCGCCAACCGTTTCGGCGCGTTACCGGCAGGCATCATCTCCTGCGGAGCGACCCGTTTCACGCCGGCAACGGTAGTAGTCGTCGGCATGGTATAAGCGGGTAAATTTCTGGGCACTTGATTTTCATTGTTGGTGATGATTTGCTGCGGTGGCCTTGCGGAGGGCGGCGACGCGATGACTTGCGTGCCCGGAGCGTTCGCCATGGGCGTAATTCTTCGTCTCCCATCTGAAGCTATGATCTCTTGCTGTTGTTGTTGACGGATTGGTGCTTGTTGGATGACAGGTGCTGCAACTGGTACCGCGCTGATGCGCTTCGGTGCCATCGGAGTGCCGTTTTTCGAATCAAATCCACCATTTGTCGTCGTCTCGCCGTTGATGTTCTTCTTGGTGTACTTCAAAAGCGTGGGATCTTCCAACACCGCGACTTTTTTCTGTCCAACCATGCCCCCGTACGTCTCGCGGAAAAACGCTTCCGATTCGCTTTTGTTCACCGTGCATCCAATCTCGGATTCCTCAAACGTAAAGACGCCCATCGTACCATCCGTGCTGCACGCCAAAAGCGAAAAGCCATTCGGCGTCCAACTCAAATCCACCACGGACTCCTCAAAGCACGATTTAATCACGCACACCGGTCTCGATCGATTCGTTCTCCAAATCGTAAGTTTTGTGTCTTGACTTCCACATGCAACCACCGTGTGCAATTTTGGCTTATCCTCGCTATCGTTATCTTTCGAATCTTCCGCCGCTTCAATTTTCTGTTTGAACAATCCGGGTGAAAATCTCACGCACACGACTGGCCCTTTGTGCCCTACGAAATCAAATTTCGAGTCCCATTCGCCTCTTTCCAAGACACTCGCCGTGTGGCTCGGTTTCTTGTACGAGTTACACGTGGTCACCGCCTTCCCGTCTGGACTCCAACACAAACGCATACTAAACGTCGCGCCGACGGATTGTCGATACGGTTCCGTAATCGTGGACACTTTTTCCCAATCGTCCACTCGCCATATGATGACCGATTTATCGTCGCCTTGCGTGGCTAAAAACTTACCGATCGGGTCCCAGGCTACGCCTTTGACGAAACTTTGATGGCCTTTCAACGTCGCGACTATTTGCTTCATCTCCACGTCCCACACATTGACCAAGTTATCGTACGACGCGGACGCTAAGTACTTATCGTCCGGCGAGAAGGCGATATCGATCACGTCCGATTGGTGCCCTTTTAATTTCCCAACGTTCGACCAATTTTCCACGTTCGGTTCATCGTTCGACCCAAACATCGTTCTTCCTTTCCCTTCGTGGAGTTCGTAGAGAAAAATGTTTGAGTCCGTGGAAGCGGTGGCTAAATACCGGCCATTTTTGCTAAACCGGCAGCAATTCACCGGCCCGTAATGGTCCGCTAACGTCGCCAGAAGTTTTGGACACTCCTTATCGTTCTCTTTGTTCCGGTCGAGCAACGCGGAGGTGGTCCAGACTTTCACTTTTCGGTCGCCACCAGCGGTTGCAAATCGACTGCCATCCGGATGCGTGTCGATGGAGTAAATCGGAGCCGAACCGTCGTGCGCGACGAAGGACGGTTTATAGATCAACACCATTTATTACGTATTATATATTTGCGCTCTCAAACGACTGCGTGCTCCCCGTGTGCTGCTCTCTACTCTCGCTCGCGAGCAGCCCGAACAACAAGAACGCGTGAGATTAGTATTGCTGTCGTTGTGTGTGGAGACAATATTTGAATAATTTACTT
>Ga0115556_1002079_pt1 | contig 13505 bp, 6 predicted proteins | sample COGITO_mtgs_1104_5_FD_87282 | JGI IMG/M metagenome (GOLD analysis project Ga0115556, IMG submission 87282) | Pelagic marine microbial communities from North Sea - COGITO_mtgs_110414 | ecosystem: Environmental > Aquatic > Marine > Epipelagic | place: Germany:Helgoland, sampling site Kabeltonne... | reverse complement strand
TTTTCTCCTCTTCTTCTCCTTTTCTCTCGTGTGTGTAGTGCGCCAGAGTTTTACGTCGCCAGAGTTATTATGTTGTTCTTTCTTTCTTTCTTTCTTTCCGAGCGAGGAGTGTTTTTGAAGAACGAGAGAGAAGAGAGAGAGAGAGGAAACGAAACCGAATATTGCGTCTCTCATTAGGTTTCTTCGGTGTTGATTCGCAAAACGGAAAGAGCGAGAGAGAACGAGAGATTCTTCTTCTTTGCTCGAGAAAAAGAAGACGTCAGACGAGAGAGTGAGAGATTTTAGAGAGAGAAGAAAAAAGATGGAGTACGAAGATTACGCTCCAGACTCGACGAACTCTTCGTTCAAATCGGCAAAAACCTACCGGTATCTCGGACACTCGTTGGCGACGTACCAACAGTACGTGGTGTACGTCAGCGAAGGGGTGATAAAAAACTGCTACAACCAAATCAAAGGGATAAAAGATTGGCGAACGGACGACGAGAACGGCGAAAGGAACGACTTGTTACCGCTCTCAAAAGGGAAGGCGAAGGATTTCTTTTACATCGCGAATTTATACGGGAACATCGAGGATACGTTCAACAGGCCGATTTATTCACCTCCGGAAGATTTCATCGACGTGGCTATTCGGGAACCGAATAATCGGAGAGGGTACTTCGCGCGGTTGGTCAACACGCCGGCGTCGAGGAGATGTTTGAACTTGGGGAGTTACAATTACTTGGGGTTTGGTGGGGTGAATTCGTTTTGCACGCCGAGGGTGATGAAAGCGGCGATGGAGAATCCAGTGACGAGCGGGTCGTGCGCGGCAGAGTTGGGAAGGACGAAGCTGTTGACGGAGGTGGAAGAGTACACGGCGAGGTACGTAGGAAAAGAAGCGGCGATGGTGGTCGGGATGGGGTTTGCGACGAACAGTACCGTTTTACCCGCGTTAGTAAGTAAAGGAGATTTGATTATTTCGGATAAGTTAAACCACAACTCGATTGTAGAAGGGGCGAGGTTATCTGGAGCGAAGATTATTCCTTTTGAACATAACTGCGCGGGGCATTTGGAATTAGTTTTGCAAGAGGCGACCAACGGCGCGTATAAATACGGGAAAATTGTCGTGGTCGTGGAAGGGATTTATTCCATGGAAGGAGAGTTGTGCAATTTGAAAGAGATTGTTGAGGTGTGCAAATTATACAAAGCGCACGTGTACTTGGACGAGGCGCACTCGATTGGGGCGATCGGGAAGACTGGTCGAGGGGTGACGGAGGAACTCGGCGTAGATCCGAAGGATATTAGTATCATGATGGGGACGTATACGAAGTCGTTCGGGGCAGCTGGAGGGTACGTTGCCGGCGACAAGAAAGTGATCAATGCTATTAGAAGGTTTTCGATAGGGTATACCGATGCTACGGCAATGCCCGCGGCGGTGTGCGCGCAAGTTTTAGAATCGTTGCGAGTCATCGCCGGCGACGACGGGACAGATATTGGGAGGAAAAAGTTGGAGAAGTTGAGAGAGAATTCGTTGTTCTTTCGAAACGGGTTAAAAGAGTTAGGATTAGAAGTGCTCGGCGACCATCCGTCGCCGATTATGCCGGTGATGTTGTACCAACCGTATAAAATTGGGGATTTCAGTCGATTGGCGTTTAATAAAGGTTTGGCGGTGGTGGTGGTTGGGGCGCCGGCGACGCCGGTGACGTTGCCTAGAGTCCGCTTTTGCATCTCCGCGGCGCACGAGACGAAAGATTTACAGAATGCGTTAGATGCGATCAGCGAAATCGCGGACACGTTGAGCTTGAAGTTTAAGTTACATCCGCCGTCGAAACTGTTCGGCGACGGCGGGTGTTTGCAAGCGTTGGAGAGGAAAGCGGAAATTGCGTCTGAGAAAGCGAAAAAGTTAGCCTTGAGCCGACGCAAGGAGTGCGTGGAAAAGGTAAACAAGATGACGTTCGGTGATTTAGCGTCCGGGTCAGTATTGAGTTTGGAATTGAAACGCGAACTCGGGGATATTCACACGACGGAGGGCGACGTTCGGCCTGGGACGGTGTTCAAAAAGACGATTTCAACGAGAGATATGCTTAATTTAACCAACGACGAAACCATGCGCTCGGCGTGCGCGGAAACCGTCGGTCGGTACGGGTTAGGCTCGTGTTCTCCTCGCGGATTCTACGGAACGTTTCAACCTCACGTCGATTTGGAAAACAAAATCGCGGAGTTTCTGAACGTCGGCGAAGCGGTTTTGTATTCTTTTGGCGCGTGCACGGCATCCTCCGCTATTCAATCATTGACGCACAAATCGGACGTCGCTGTCGTAGATCGTGCGGTTGGACCGGCTATTTTAGCCGGTTTACGACTGGCGAAGTTGGAGGTTCGATGGTACGATCACGCGGATGCGGAGGATTGCGCGCGAGTGTTTGCCAAGATTGAAACGGAAGATGGGAACACGTCCGCGAGGTTGGCGAAACCGGTCCGAAGACGATGGTTAATCACCGAAGCCGTCTTTGAAAAGACCGGGAAAATCGCGCCTTTGAAAGAGCTCGTCGCTTTGAAGAATTTCCATCACGCTCGAATGATTTTAGACGAATCGTACTCGTTCGGGACGATGGGCGAAACCGGGAGAGGTTTAACCGAACACTTCCGCATGCCAGCTACGGCGGTGGATGTGATTGTCGCGAGTTTAGAAAATGCGTGCGCCTCGGTCGGTGGGTTTGTCGCCGGGGATACTGGCGTCGTCGCGTATCAGCGATTGATGGGATCCGGGTACGTGTTTTCGGCATCGTTGCCGCCGTACTTAGCCACGGCGTCTTTACACGCCATCGAGCGAATTATCGCCGAACCGGAAAGAGTCGAGAAGTTACAATCCATAGCGAGGAGTTTACATTCTGCCTTAGTCGCCGGGGACTGTCCCGGGTTAACCACCGATGCCGATCCCGGATCGCCGGTTGTCCCTATTCGATTAGTGTCAGAAGGCGCCGCCGGGGACGAGTTCAAAATCATACGAGACATCGCCGAGTACGCGCGATCGCAGACGAGTGTAGGCGTCGTCGCGGCAAAGTATAACCCCGTCGTCGCCGCACCAGCTTTGTTGCACACATCTGCAACGAAAGCGACGCTTCGATGCTTTGCTTCAGCTTCTTGGGACGAATCCGACGTTGAATTTATCATTGAAAAACTCGGCGAAGCAGCGTTCAAGTGTTTGCCTGCGCACGCGCTGAAATCGCCGACAAAACGCGACCCGAACCCGAACCGGTTTCGTCAGTCTGAGCGAGGATCGTTCCGAGATACTGGAAATTACAGACTCTCTTTTGACACTAATAACAATAGTAACGGACACCAGCGGAGAGCATCGTCGTCGCAACTGGAAGCGGTGCGGAGGAAGATTGAACTGGACGAGGAAGTCGCCGAAACAAAGGAGTGGAAAAATTTCTTCGTTTCAGGAGATTACGAAGAAGAGCCGGCATCATTATCGGTTCCTTTACTCGTCGTCTTATTGCACGCGCACAACTTGTTCCGTCGCTACATCATCGGTCAAATCAACGTCACGTCGCAATTGGTGCCGGCGTTGTTGCGCTCCATCGGTATGCACCCGACGGAGAACAAATCCGCGTTTGTTCGCTTATTCTATTTCGTTAGTACGTATTTAGGATCGCGATCGTTTTATGAGTTCACACTGCCTGTATTGGTATGGGTATGCGCGGAGGAGAGCAAACAAGCGCGTTTCTTAGTGCTCTGGTATTGCTTGACGTCTTCTTTTGGATGTTTGTGCAAAGGCGCGTTGGCGACGCAAAAGAGTACGATACGCAGTAACCGCGAAGTTTCCGCCTTGGGTGCTTTGCGCAACTCCGGATCTGTCCACGCGTGGCCGTCCGTCGCGGGCATGAATGCCTCGTTTATTCCGTTTTTCTTGTTGCGTTGGAAACACGGATCAGTGTGGCTGTGGGAGATGGAGAATCCGTACTCGGTCGTCGGCGATTACGCCGTCGCGTTTGCGTTTATGTTGCTCATCGTCGTCAGTAGACTAGCGAACGGCGATTCTCCCGCAAATGTCCAAGGTGGCGTCGTCTTAGGTGCCATTCTTCTCCGCATGGCATTACCGACCGCGGAGTGGACGCACCACGGTTTGTCGTCAACGTCCGTGCGCAACGCGCAGGGCTTTTCCTTGGCAGCGGTCGTGTTCGCGTTGATTGCGCTCGTGCCGATGCCTCTGAACAGCCGGGGTAAAATCTTACCCGCTGCGGCCATGTGTTATCGACGCATGTGGAGAACGCTGTTCTATGCGTTGTTCTTCTACGCCGGTTGCGTGTGGAGACGTCCACCGTCTCTTTCTGCTTCGCAGACAACATCGACCAAAGCGACGACGAAAATGACGACTCTACTCTCCCCAATCCTCCTCCTCTCGGAAGCATCGAAGGACGGCAACTCCCTCGCCTTTCTCTGCATCGTCCTCTTCAAAGCCGCACTCGGACACTTCATCCTCAAACTCTCCGTTCTTGCCATCTCCAACGTCGCGCAACTCTTCTGGGAATACGTCTTGAAAGTTTACATCCACTCGATTAAACCGAGATTCCAAAAGCCGGGCGAAAAATCCGCCTCGGTTGGCACCGTCCACATGCGTTCGGCGGCGTTGCACTTTGTCGAGCTCACCGTAGATATCACCTCGGCCTTGGTGTGCGCGCACGGCGTCCCGAGAGTTTTCGATAAGCTTAGCGTATGAATATAATATAATATATAGTACACAGTAATAAGTAATACCTACATCATTGTTTGGAAATGAAAGTAGTGTTGTCTCGTTGTTTGACTTCAACTCGTAGGCTTTTCAGAGAGGATATGGATTAGTGCACAGAATTTACGACAGAGAAACACACGCGCGCAACACACACACACACACATTTTAAAAGAGGAGAAAAATCATGTCAAATACCATCAAATTTTCATCGTTCTCATCTGTTACTGCCAGTTCGAACCGCCAATCGCGACTTAAATGGAAGCAACAACGTGCGGTCGTTCGCGCGTCGACCAACAAAAACGATGACGACGACGCTTCAACAAATGGAGAAGAGGAGGACAACAATCAAGCGACGACGACGAGAGCGACGAGGACGACGACGCAGCGACAACCACCGCTATTCGACGCGCAAATACTTCAATTGAAATCAAACATATACGCGTTAGCGGCGACCACCAGTCGCGGCGCCGAAGCTTCCGCGGACGAAAAAGAAAAAATGCAAAAGAAAATATCAGAGTTGAACAGATTGAATCCAACACCGATGCCGGCACGAAGCGAATTAATCAACGGCCGGTGGGAATTGGTGTACACGGATACGTACGCGTTCAGAGCTTCACCTTTCTTTTGGCAACTCGGAAAGGCGTTGAATGAGAATGCGAATTTGTTTTACGACGCGCACGCGCATCAGACTTCGTTGTTTGGCGGCGGCGTCGGGAGAGTGATTCAAGACATTGATACCAATGATATGACATTAACGAGCGATTGCATCGTCAAAGCGAGTGTCGGGATCCCGTTTGTTGGATTCGCGCCAATTTTTAGCGGATTTGGTTCTGTCATCTCGAAAGCGAATATCATCGGCGGCGGCGGGGAAGAGGCGAACGACAAATTATATTGCGTGATGGAGAGCACGACGATTCGACAGGACGATACGGAGGTGATTCCGGCGTTGAATTTTTTAAATAACACCGTGGTTCCAGTCGGAGAGGTTTTTGAAAATATCGTAGGAGGCGGGACGCCACCACCGACGGTGGAGATGAAGATTTCATACTTGGACGAAGAAACGAGAGTGTCGAGTTTAGAAGACGGCTCGATACTCCTTTTCAAAAGAGTTGTTGCTTAAAGAATAATAGACCGCGTGTGATACTGTATACTACTTTTCCTACTTCATACTATCTCTGCCTACTGCTACATGCTTATGTGCACCAGTCGAATGCCTAAATCTTTATCGTTCTCGCTAAATTGGTAGCCTCTCGCGTAGAGTTTCGAGTACGCTACGAAGAGTTTACATCCGCTCTGAACGACGCTCGGCGAGTGAAATCGGAGTCCCGGCGCCGTCGTCGTACCTCGAACGGCACCTACTTTCACCCACGTTTCCCCATCGTCCGGAGAAATTGCCAACAGCATGTTCGTGATGCACTTGATTGGTAAACGAACCTCTTTCCCGACAGCGTTTGTGATGGTTGATCGTTTGTGCGCGTTGTACGCCATCAAAAGCGGTCCTTTCTGATCGCCATCGAAATAGAGTCTCTGGACGAGCGTTTTCGATTCCGGAGCATCGATGCCGATGGATGAAGGTTCGGACCACGTTTTCCCGTCGTCAGCCGAGTTTGAACCGTAAATAGCCCCAGCGGTTGTCTTGAAATACATCGAAAGCGTCTTCGCGTCCGCGCTTTGGAACAAACTGCCGTCCATTAAATCGGTCGTTTTCTGACCCACCGACCATCCTCCTCCACCGCTCGAATCGTCGTCTGGGTACGGCGCGGGTTCTAAATACCCTCTCGCCGTCCACGTTTCACCATAATCTTCACTGACGAGTAACCCTGCCGAATGTTCCGCCGTGTTTGTCCACTTTTGCCCGTGACGATTGTTTCGCACGCGACAATGCGCTAACCTCGTCGGCCACGCGTACGTCGCCATCCCGGCGTGCTCTCGCCATATCGGTAACGCCCAGGTTTTCCCGTCGTCTAACACGACTAAGTTATTCGAAACCATTTTTGGTATAGTTTTATCCTCGTCTAAGCTATAAATTGTTTTCGGCGTGGACCATTTCGAATCCTCCGTGATTTTCAAATCTTCCGTGTACGTCATCTTGATCGACCCACCGGGCGGCCATTGTGGCGGTTTCGTTGGCTTTATGCAATCACCCTCGGATTCGCTGTAAAAAACGTAAACTCTTCCACTCGAATCGATGTGCACGACTGGGTTCCACTGCGCCCGTCGTCTCGGCACTTTCAATTTGAACGAGTTTGACCACGACTTGCCGTTGTGGTCCGAAGTCGAAACGCGAATGTGTTGCGACCGTTCGCCCTCGACCTCCGGAGAAGCGTGCCACATCGCTACGAACCCGCCGTTAGGCAACCGTGCCAAAGATGGCGCGTGATGATACCGCAACGATTTGTACACCTTATCTGCCGCGTTTTCTCTCTGACCGGTTTTCTTATTCAACTCCGCCGCTTTCAACTGCGCCGCCGTGTTGTTCCCGTGCGTTTGAATCCACACCGCGCGTTTGATCTTCACCTGCGGGCCATCACCATCTTCCACGTTCCAACTTTCGCACTTTGGACCTCCAAACGCGAACTTTGTTCGCGAGAAATCAAAACTTCCACCTTTTGACGGCGTCGGCTCGAACGTTTCCACCGACGCGTCCTCGGGATTCTCGCTATCTTCGGCCCAGTTTTCGTTTTTCTTACTCCCTCGACTACTCCCATTTTCGCCATCCTCGTACTCTCCGTCCTCTTCTCCTTCGCCGTCGTCCTCTTCCTCTCTCCCTTCTCCTCCTCTGCCTCTTCCGTCCTCGTCGTCCTCGTCGTCCTCGTCCTCGCCTTCTCCGCCGCCGTCTCTTTCTCCGTGCGTCTTCAATCTCGCCCGCCGCGCTTGGCTCATACTTTTCATCGACTCGTTCTCCTTCGCGTACTCCTTCTCTTGGCCTTTCTTTCTGTTCTCTCTCGCCGCTTTGCGTTTCTCGTACGCCCACTGCACCTCTTTCTGCTTTTGCGTCAGAGGCGGAGGCGTTTTTTTCGTCGTCGTCGGCATCATCGTCGTCGACTCCTCCTCCTTCTCCTCCTCTCCTCCGAGTCCTCGTAACGATGATTCCGCTTTGCTCGCGGCTTGGTGCAACATCACGCACAAACGCACGGCGGCGACGAAGACGAGACACATCACGAATTTCCGAACGACTCCGTGTCTTCGTTTCCTCGGTGCTGCGCCTCCTCGGCGCTGTTGCAACATCGCGAGATGATTGGAGAGAGACGAGAGACAAAAGAGAGCGCGCGCACACACGCAGAACGAAAACGCAGCTACTTCTCTCTCTCTCTTCTTATCTCGCCATCGTATCGCCTCTTCTCGTTCTCTCCCTCCTCTTCGCGTCAAATGATGATGATGATGATGATGATGATGGTTCAAAACTGTAGGGGAAACAACAGAACAGCTCCCGTGTTGTGTTTTGAGGGCGCAGGCGAGCGTCTCGAGAGACATTTTTTTCATTTCGTTCCAAAGTCGTTTTTGAGATGCGAAAAAGCGAATTTGTGAGCGAAACCCTCTCAAAGCTTCTTTTCCAAGTCTCGTCTTTTTTTTAGAAGACTTTTCCGCAAAGCTGCCACGTCTGTCCCTTCGGGAGATATTTTACTCTTTTTCGCGGGCTTTTCTCTTCCGAACTTTTTTTTTTCGCTTTTTCTTCTCTCGTTGCGAATTAGTGCACATCGGAGATTCCTTATTCTTACATATATTTCTTTTTAGTCGCACAAAAGAGCTTCTCACATCATGCAGGTGCGCGCAAAGAACGTTTGCTGCGCGTGTTGTTTTTGGACGTCGTCGTCCATCTCTCGTCGCGTGTTGGCGGCGTTTTTTTTTACTAAGATGATCGGCTAAAATTTAGGGCGATTATCACGATGGAGATTTTTAACACAATTCGATCGGCTGTTTTCTCTCTCTCTCTCGATCTGCGCGCGTCGCGTAAAAATCGCTCCTTTCGAAAGCGAAGAGTAGCGCTCGAAAGGCGATATATCTGTCGTTGACTGACGCGGTGTTCTTTTTTTCTTTCTCTCTTTTTAAATGCTCCTTTATCCTCCGCATCAATACTAAACAACAGGCTATTCAACAATCGACTTTTTTAAAGTCATCGCAATTCAACAAGTCTTCTTCTTCTAAGAAGGTTGTCACCAGTCGTCGCAAGGCGACGACGACGACGAAGGCGATGTTGTCCTCCTCCGCTGGTCCGGCCACGTTGGAAGGCTACGGTTCTTGCTCGTTTAAAGGTGCGGTCGCGGACAAGTACTTGAAAGAACAAGGGTACGATGCGTCTTTGTTGAAGGATTTGTCCTGGCCGAAGAACGAGGCCAAGGCGAAAGCCGTCGCCGCGGCGTTGCTCTCTTGGGCCACGGATAACGGCGCGAAGCAATATTCGCACTGGTTCCAACCGATGGCGAGCGCTGGCGTTCGTCACGGTAACGCTGGTTGCTTGCAAATGGCTATGTTTGACTTTGACGCGGACGGAGTTCCGTACCCGTCGTTTTCGCACGAAAACTTGTTGCAAGGTGAAACTGATGGTTCCTCCTACCCGAACGGCGGGTTGAGAGCCACGCACACCGCGGGTGGCTATTTGTCCTTGGACCCGTTGTCCCCGATCTTCATTCGCGAAGACACCATGTACATTCCGTCCTGCTTTGTCTCGTACAACGGCGACGCTTTGGACGAAAAGACGCCTATGCACAGAGCCACGGAGGCGATGTCCAGCCAAGGTAAGAGATTGTTGAAGTTGATGGGCTACAACCCGGAAGGCGATTTGATCAACAACATTGGTTTGGAGCAAGAGATTTTCTTGACGACGAGATCGGCGTTCTATAACCGCCCGGATTTACAGTTCACCGGGAGAACGGTTATGGGCAAAGACGCCGCGAGAGGCCAAGAATTGTCGGACCATTACATGGCCCCGATCTCTCGCGCGACTGGTGCTTTCGAAACCATGAAGCAAATCCAAGCCGAATGCTACAAAATTGGTATTCCGCTGAAGACGCGTCACCGAGAAGTCGCGCCGAACCAGTACGAGTTTGCGCCGATGTTTGGCAACGTCATCAACCAAATCGACCAAAACTTGATGGTCATGCAAATTATCGAAGAAGTCGCCTCGGAGAACGGCATGGCGGCCTTGTTGCACGAAAAGCCATTCGCGGGTATCAACGGTTCCGGTAAGCACAATAACTGGTCTATCGGTACGTCCACTGGCGTCAACTTGCTCAACCCGAAACAGTTGAACAAGGCGTCTGGCAACGCGGAAATCTTCCCGGTCATCATGGCTGCTTTGGTTTCTGCCATCGACAAACACGGTGACTTGATGCGTTTGTCCATTGCCTCCCCGGGTAACGATTTCCGATTGGGTGCTATGGAAGCGCCGCCGGCGGTTATGTCCACGTACTTGGGCTCGTCCTTGACGGAATACTTGGAACAAATCAAGAACGGTAAGATGTCCGAGTACTCTCCGGAAAAGAAATCGCTGTCTTTTGGCGCCGCGAACGTCCCAGATATCACCGTACCGGCGGAAGATCGTAACAGAACTTCGCCGTTCCCGTACGGTGGCGCGAGATTTGAGTTCAGAGCCGCCGGTTCCACTCAAAACGTTTCTTTGATCAACACGTGCTTGGACTCCATGGCTGCGGAAGCGTTCAAGATTGTCGCCGACCGCATCGAAGGCGGCGAAAAGCCGCTCGACATTGCCGCGGACCTTTTGAAGCAACACGAAAAGTGCATCTTCAACGGTAACGGTTACGACCCGAACTGGCCGGATGATGCCGTCAAGAGAGGCGTGTGGAGAATCGACTCTGGCGTCGACGCCATCGACCAATTGGACTCCGAAAAGAACGTCGCCATGTTCTCGAGCATTGGCGTCTTCTCTGAAAGAGAATTGCAAGCGAGAAAGTCCGTCTTATTGACGTACTACACCGGTGTCGTCGAGATGGAAGCGTTGACGATGATTGACATGATCAACAAACACGTCATTCCGTCCGTGAAGAAGTCGGACGTCGGCAACCCGAACAAGTTGAACGACGGCATCAAGCAAATCAAATCCGCGTTGAAGAAGATTCACGGCGAAGAAAACGAAACGAAACAAGCCCAAATGGCGAGATCCTTGCGTTTGGAAACCATGGCGGATGTCCGTAAGGTTTGCGACGACTTCGAAGCCAAGGTTCCGGCTGAGCACTGGACTTTGGCCACGTACGACGAGTTGTTGTTCTTAGACACGTTTCCGGAAGGCGAGATGTGGTAATCGTCAATATTTTGATGATTGGAGATGAAGAATAAGCCGGTGATACATAATACGCGCCCAAGATACACTAATAAAACGAGATATTTTGAAACTTATTTATGATTCTATTTAGAGCGATAAACTCGGGTATTTTTTTTATGTGCATCATTTTACTTTTGAACAAACAAACAAACAAACTGTCAGTAATTCATTCAATAAAACACTTTATTCATCTTCTCCTTCTTTTACTAATTGCGTTGCTATGTGTATACATTACATTAGTTATCACTGCGTGTGCTAATCATATCTACTAACATTTTCATTTCTTTACTTCAGCGGAGGGTGACCAGGGAGGCGGCAAAACGCATCCGATGCCCTCGTCGCACAGGTGTGTCGCTTTCTCTGGTTGTTTCTTCCCGAGAGGTCCTGCTCTTTCTCTAGATTCCCTAAAACCTGACTCACGTCTCTCTTTACTCGATGTTGAATCCGTGAGCAAAATCTTGATGTGTTCTTCGTCCGATAGTCCTCCTAAGCGTTTTGTAGTATTCTTGTTGTTGTTGTTGCTGTTTTGCTTCAACGCGTCTCCTAGTCGTCCTTGTAAAAACTGTCTTTCCGAACGGTCAATATCATCTCTCGTTTGTAAATCGTTGGTTGCTTTGGGGAAGAATGTTAAACCAGACACTGCTTCTAAACTTTCCAATGGAACCGCAAAGTTCGATAACGGCGTGTTAGGATCGATGTACGCGTTTGGTAACACAAACGCGGCAACTTTTGCGGATTTTGGAGGCGCGTTGTAATCAACAACATCTCCAAGAAGAGTGACGTCTTTTTCTGGATCGTTCGCGTGTTCATCGACGAGGATAACTTTGAAAAAGTGCGTCGGGACGGCGACGAGTTCCGGTGCTTCGCCAATTAAAGGATATCGCATCTCCCATTTGACAGCTTTTTTGCGCTTCTCTTCGTCAGGATCAATCGGACGAACTTTATTTTGCTGCTGCTGCTGTTTCTGCTGGATAGTATTCGAAGAAGGCTGCTGAGAGGCAACGATTGCATTCGTTACCGAATGCTCGTGGTTCTCTTTCGTATCGTTTGTTGCGGTATTCTTTTCCTGGTGGTTCTGCTGTTGTTGAAGCGAGGCGTCGTCCAACGCGATGGCCATTTTCGATTGTTGCATCGTCTGCGGTTCCAAAGCAGACGCAGTGCTCCTACTGTTTACGACTTCTTCTACCCCGTGTTGTTGTTGTTGTTTTTGTTGTTCTACCACCGGCGTCGGTAAAAATAACGGCCCAGTCACTACGAACACCTTCGCTTTCCTATGTTTCTCCTCTCTCGTCCAATTACGAATAAAACTTTCAAACCTGGCCCAGTAGTCTCGATTAAACCCGTTTCCGACTTGCGGACTGACATTGGCTAAAGTAAACGTCGCGTCCTTCTCCTCCTGTTTCCTCACAAAGTTCCCCGCCGCGGCTAAATGCCCGCGATCGAACCCAGAGTTTCGAAAATCGTTCAGTTTCGCCCGAAACGTCTTCGGCACGCCTTCATCTTCTGAAAACGACGGAGATTTCTTCCTCGAAGCCGCGCTACTGCCGAAATCACCAATCTCGTCCGGATACATCAAACTCTCCCTATCCATGACCTCTAACGTCCATCTGGGATTCCTCGTCCTCCCGTCATACTGCGCGACGAACGCGTTCCCAAACAACCTCGCGCCGATACTTTCCGTCACGTCTCGAGGAAACCCGTACCTCGCGCACGGGTGTCGCTTCAACGACGACCCGCCGCTCGCCTCGTCTCGTTTCTCTCCTAATATCATCGAGGACGCGGACGTGCCGTCGAAATCGGAATCGTTCGCGTGCTCTAAATAGTCGTCCACCTGGTGCAACTCGGAGACGAACAAGGAGGCGAAGCCACCTATGAAGGCGCCTAACGTCGCCCCGGCGAGAAAGGTTGGTATTTTTGCATCACCACCAAAACCACCACTCGAAGACCCGGAAGAAGAAGATGAAAAATGCAGGCGTCCTCGTCCCACTCGCGTCGTCGAAATCGTCTTCCCAAAGCTCCTGCTGTTATTAAAAGAAGACCTTCCTCCCGTCGTCGAGTTTTTGAAGATGTTTTTGTTGTTCGGTCCTCCTCCTCCTCCTCCTCCTCGGAAAAAGAAGAAGAAGGACGACAAAGAGGAAGACGACATTTTTGCGACGACGACGACGACGACGAGAAGGCGAGAGAGGATCGGTCGCAGATGTGAGGGTTTTACTGAAACTCGCTTTTGTCTTCTTCTTCTTCTTTGATGAAAACTTTAATGATGATGATGATGAGAACGAATGTGTTTGCTTTTGTGACGTACTTTACTCGTATAAATTCATCAAAAGAACTAAAAAACATCTCTCTCTCTCTCTCTCACTCTCACTCTCTCTCTCTCTAAGTACCGCGGCAAAAAAACACTTTATTATTTACCCCTGCGCGGCTCTGGCCGCCTCTTCCGCGGCCTGCGCTCGTCGCTTCTTCGCCTCCTCCGCGGCTGCTTTTTCGTCTTCAATTTTCTTAATCACCGCGTCGACG
>Ga0115556_1002077_pt1 | contig 13506 bp, 9 predicted proteins | sample COGITO_mtgs_1104_5_FD_87282 | JGI IMG/M metagenome (GOLD analysis project Ga0115556, IMG submission 87282) | Pelagic marine microbial communities from North Sea - COGITO_mtgs_110414 | ecosystem: Environmental > Aquatic > Marine > Epipelagic | place: Germany:Helgoland, sampling site Kabeltonne... | reverse complement strand
TGCGTTCACTCCGTAGCAAGGACTGTCAGCAAACCAACCTGCGCGTTCAGCATCATCTGGCGCACCATACAAACCGTTGTTTCGCGGACTTGGAGTAGGGGCCATATTAACAGTAGATAGCCACTTGATGCCCCGGCCAAGCCCTGACAGGGCCGACATCATGGATGCCGCCACAATAATAGCCACCGCTACCGCAAGCGCCATTGTTGTGGGTTGGTCGTTGTTGAGAATCCAATCCCAGCCGGTAATGCGGAACGCGCCATAAGCCAGCTGGGTGACGCCATAGCCTATGGTAACTGCAATACCAATGAGCGTCGCCAGAATAGCCGCGGTATCCACAAGCGCGCCTACCGTGGTGCCGGCTCTGCCGCCCAGAAGGGCGCTGAACGGTGCGCGTATGGTCAGGGGCATGCCGCGTCGGTAGGAAAAGTACGCTAGCGAGAGACCCACTACTGCGTAGCAGGCCCAGGGAGTGAGCCCATAGTGCAGCAGCGTCCACTTAAAGGCGTAGCCGACGTTTTCCCGACTGAGTGCGTCGGCATGTCCTTTAATGACGTCTGGATTGTTGCCAAAGTGGTAGAGGGGCTCTGCCGTGGAATAGGTCAGCATGCCCACACCGATGCCAGCGCCAAACATCATAGAAAACCACGCGAAGCGACTGAATTCGGGCTCGGTTGTCGCTGTGCCTAGTCGCTGTGCCCCGGTTTTGGGTAACACTGCGAGCACAATACACAGAGCCATGAACAGCCCTGTAGCGCCGATATACCAGGCGCCGAAGTACTCAATAGTCGCCCCCTGAATCACGAGCAATAGGTCGGCCGCGTCGTCGGTTGTCGAGGCCCACAACACGAGCACGACAATAATCAGCTTCACCGAAACGGCGATACCCCGGTTGTAACCCCGGTAAAACCAGTGGTCTCGACGTTGGTAACGGAACTGTGCGGCATGATAATGTTCCAGATTGGCCGGATTTACCGGGTTCAAGCGCTCAGTTTATCGGCCTGAAGAACAGGCTAATAAGGGGTTATTAGCTCACGCTGCGCCCACCCTCTAGTTGACAAACACGACCCGTGATTACCCCTCAACATTGACACTTTATTCCGCGTCTACTTTTCTCACCTTGAGCAAAAACATCGTTGCGGGTGGCGCGCCGCATCCGAATAAGCCGCTCAGTACCCGCTCAGAGTTTTGGTGGGGAGGCTGTCGACCACATGGTCGGGTACAAAGAAATCCCGAAAGAGGTCAGCGCCTGGTGCAACGGCATACTGGTCAAAATCTGTGACGCCTTCTTCGCGTAACACCGTTTCATCGATATAGAAGTTACCGGAGCATGTGCTGGCGTTCCGGCACAGTATGGCATAGGCCGCGTCTGCCATAATCGTGACCAGTCGGCAGCCCTTAACCATGTCGTCGTCACCCAGCACATTGCGAACCGCAGCGGTATCGATGGCCGTAAGCGGCCAGAGTGAATTGACGGCGATCTTATCCGGCGCGAGTTCCTTGCTCATTCCCAGCGTACACAGGCTCATCCCCATTTTCGCGATCGTGTAGGCGACGTGCGGCGCGAACCACTTGGCCTCCATATCTAGCGGTGGAGCGAGATTGAGAATGTGCGCGTTGTCACTTTGCTTCAAGAACGGAATACACGTTTTCGATACTAGGAACGTCCCGCGCGTATTGATCTCATTCATCAGATCGTAGCGCTTCATCTGAGTGTCCAGTGTGCCGGTGGGACTAATAGCACTGGCGTTGTTAATGCAAATATCGATGCCACCAAAGGTATCAACGGTTTTTTCCACCGCAGCCTGTACTTGATCCTCGAAGCGGATATCACACAGAATGGGTAATGCTTGGCCACCAGCCGCTTCAATCTCCTTGGCCGCGGTGTAAATGGTCCCCGGTAGTTTGGGGTGCGGCTCCGCCGTCTTTGCCGCGATAGCGACATTGGCACCATCTTGTGCTGCGCGCTTGGCAATAGCTAGCCCGATACCCCGGCTGGCGCCGCTGATGAAAAGTGTTTTGCCCTGTAAGCTCATTGCGGTCTCTCTCTGTCTAAAGTGAGTTAGTCGTCGTTGAAAAGTAGTGAATGGTATCGTGTACCACGCGTTCGTGCCATGCGCTGGGCATTGTTACCGTTGACTAAGCTTCAAGGGCGACGTCGATACGCTTTCCGGTCTTTTTTTACTTGAACGCTGATCCTTGCGTCGGTCGATCGATTCGGTGACCATATACCCCTATGACGTTAAAGATTATCGGAGCAGCACCTGGACGGACCGGAACGGTCTCTTTAATGACGGCGCTTGAGCACCTTGGTTTTGGGCCTTGTCACCATATGAAGGCCTGTATCCAAAACGCGCAGCAAACCCAATGGTTCTTAGATGCGGCCAATGGGTTGCCTGTAGATTGGCAAGACGTATTTGAGCACTATCAGGCAGCGGTCGACTGGCCAGCATCCGCTTATTACCAAACGCTACTACAGACCTTTCCCGACGCCCTCGTCATTTTCAGCGATCGGCCTGCAAACGCTTGGTATGAGAGTGTTTCGAACACGATCTTTCGAGTCGTTCCAAGTTTGCCCCTCTGGCTTAGGATGCTTGTCCCTCACATTGATCGATGGGGTAAAATGGTCGATCAGACCATCTGGCAAAATGAACTCTCGGGTCAATTTGAAGATCAGGCCTTTGCACTTCAGTTTTTTAACGACCGGTTAGCAGAAGTGCGGCAAGTCGTTCCGCCGCAGCAACTGCTCGTGCATGCAGCCACTGAGGGTTGGGCACCGCTGTGTAGATTTTTAAATGTTGAGATTCCCGATATCCCGTACCCGCGCACCAATGAAGCGGCGCGAATTCAAAAAGCGCTCAACGTTCTCAAGGCACTCAACTATTTGCCGCACACCGTTGCAGCCGCTATCACTCTGACAGTCATAGCGCTTTTGGCGGGTTGATTTTTCGACGCACAAGACGGATACAAGGCTAGGAGCGAAAATGGCTTTCAGCATCTCTGTGCGTTAGCTACCTTGAACCGGCAGATGGCCCTGCCGTTTGCTCAAATCACGCTTGCATTGGCTCACCTGCAAATGACGTTTGGTCGTTCTCGGGCTGTGGCCCCCAGAATTCCATGCCGAGTCGCTGTCCGTGCTTAGACGGTTGCCCAAGCGCACAGTGCCCAGGGTAAAGCAACAATTGTCAAAAAAATTCTGTGACGTGATTTCAAAATTATTTTCCATTGTTGCGATTGGGGTTAACCATTGCACTATCGTTTGAGTCAAATAATTGGGCAGGCCTTTGAGGTGGGTTGCATATGATTTTTAAGGCGATAAACGTTGCCGGCCAGCCCATTGGGCGGGCTGATCGAAGCCGGCCAGCGCTTTGCTGTTATTGGCATAGTCGCCAGATTTATCATGGAGCACCGAGGTGATGCTCCGGGCTTGCCAGTCGTGAAACAGACTGCGCATCATTTCCATCAGTGGGTGGCAGTGCGGGATAGTGTGCAGCGCCGTTATCAGAAATCAGCGCGATGATGACTGAGGTCGCCAGCCAAATCTGGTTGGATATCCCGAAGGGTGAAATGCCACACGCCATCTGTGCAAGTGAAACTGTCGTGGTAATGGCCGATAAAAATGGGTTGCAGGGGAAAGTTAGGAGGCACCGCCTGATTAACCGTGATGTAGCACTGAGCAGTGGCAGTCTTGCCGTCGGGTGCCACCTCTACTTGAATATTACTCATCACGTGTTTGGTGTTGGGCTTGCCTTCGTAAAGGATGATGTTTTTCAAGGTCTCCATAACAGCAGCCGAACCAGTGTCGCCACCGGTGGGGTCACCCTGCACTAGCCAGGTGCCCTGACTGAACAGATCGGCAAACCCTTGCAAGTCGCCGCGATCTATCCGGTAACAATACTCGTTCATCAGTTCTAGAATGCTGTCTTTGGCACTGTCCATGGGGTAACTCCTTGCCGGTGGCGTATGTGACGACTACTTGTCGGGGCGCGCGTTACAATCCGGATTTACCCGCCTCTCGTTGCATGGGCATGTATTCCGAGAAACGAGGACCGCCGGGCATGGCGCCGGTTGTAATCCCCGCGTCGACGGTCAACGTGTGGCCCGTGGTGTAGCCGGACTCGTCGCTGGCCAGCCACAAGGCGGCATTGGCAACATCTGTTGCCAGTCCCGGCCGGTTAACCAGTGGAGATTCATCGGCCAACATTTTCATCGTTTCATCTATCGCTTTGTGATCATGCAGATAGGCATCGGCAACCATTGAGGTAGCAACGCTATAGGGTGCAATGGCGTTCACTCTAACCCCATAGCCACACACCTCGGTGGCGACATTTTTAGTCAGCCCTACAACTGCATGCTTGGCGGCTGCATAAGCATGGGGAGCCAGGCCACCAGTGAGGCCGGCGACGCTGGACATACTGATAATAGAGCCGGATTCCTGTGGTTTCATTACTCGTGAAGCGTGCTTCATGCCGAAAAAGACGCCATTGAGCAGCACCGCAAGCGTGGCTGTCCACTCGGCTTCTATGGCGGTATCTATGGGCCCGAGTGCGCCAACAATACCGGCATTGTTGAACATGATATCCAGTTGGCCGAACTCTCTGACGGCAAGGTCGACCAGTGCGGCAACATCGTCTTCCACAGTCACATTGCACTGACTAAACACTGCCTTATCACCCAGCTCAGCACTGAGGGCTTCGCCTACGTCTGCCTGTATATCGCCTAAAACGACACGGCAGCCTTCCTCAATAAATCGTCGTGCGCTGGCCTCACCGATACCACTGGCTGCGCCGGTAATAACAGCGACTTTTCCTTCGAGACGACTAGACATATTGCTCTCCTGATCAGTTGTTTGTTGAGTATAGCTTTTATTTTGAATTCATTGGCTGAGCCAGAGCCAGCCGACTCCTTCTCGGCACCGACAAGTCAGACTGTCTGCGCCACGCTTGTTCGCAAACGCCTCTGGCATGTCCTGCGGGCAAGCAGTGTATGTCTGACTTATAGCCAGCAAAAAAAAACGCACGCCCTATCTTAGATGGGGCGTGCGTTGTTTGCTAACGACGAAACCGCCGCGTGTTGGCGATCAATTGGCGCCGAACTGGTAAGTCACCTCCGCGCCCCAGGTACGAGGTGCCCGTGCCGACGCATAGGCCCACAAGCCAGAGACATTCAAGCCGTGCGCCCAGCCGTCTTCGCCAGTGAGATTGCGGCCGAAAACGCTGAAGGTCAGACCGTTGACGGCGTAATTAATTGACGCATCGATGATGTGTTGATCGTCATTCGCCAACTCTTCCCGGTTAGTCTGCTCAATGAAGTGCTCACCCAGGAATCGGTAAGATCCTCGCAACCAGGCGTCACCGTTACCCATTGGCCATTCGTAGGTGGCATTCACTGAGCCCGTAAAATCGGGTGCACGGCGGAAGTCCAACCCACTGTTGTCGACAATACCACCAGGGCCACTGTCGAAAGTGAATTCATCGTACTCCGAGTCGAGATAACCCAAGTTTGCACTGATACTCAGGCTTTCAGTGAGGATGGCCTGCAGCTCGAGCTCCACACCCTGCATGGTCGCATCAGCCGCGTTGAAGACGGAGATCCGCTGCCCTGTCGCGCCCTCAGAGGGCAGGCCTATCTCTTCCTGCTTATCCTCATAGTCCATGTAGAAAATGGCGCCATTCAGACGTACCCGCTGGTCCATCCACTCAGTTTTAAAGCCGAGTTCGAAATTATCGACTGTTTCTGGGTTATAAGGTTCGGTAGCAGAGAGCAATTCGTCGACTCGCCCGTTGAAGCCGCCGCTGCGATAGCCCTTGGCATAGGTGGCGTAGAGCATGGCGTCGTCATTTATCCGGTAACGTAGGCCAACCTTAGGCGTAAACTCCTCCCACTCTTCACTGGGATCGTCACCTTCGGTGGACAAGTTGCCTCTTTGCTCCGATAGTTTTTCATCTTCGGTATAGCGACCGCCCAGGGTGATGGTCCAGGCGTCGTTAAGTGCATAGTCCGCCTCAAAAAATATCGCCTGGGACTCTGTTTCTTGGTGGGTGTTCTGCGGGATGTCCAACACGACACCTGGGACAACGAAAGTAATCCAACTCCGCAGGCGAATATCGTATTCGGACTCCCAGAAGTAAGCACCAGCCACTAACTTGAACGGACCGCCGTCGTCATAGGTAAACCTGAGTTCATGACTTGTCTGCTCGTACTCGGCTGGGCGATCTGTGCCAAACAGCATAGGAGCATCTGCAGTAAAGTTAGTAACCACCGTCTCCCGTGTTTCATAAGCACCGTAGATGTAGTTCATGGTCAGACTGTCGCTGATATCCCATCGGGCTTCAAGAATATGCGTGTCGGCATCGAAGGTGGCGTCATCATTATTCGGTATCAAATCGGCAGTTAACGAGGTCACTATTCCAAGTGGAGCGGGATTTAACGACGCCGTCGTGGGTTCAAATTTAAGCACGTTGGTGTTGTAACGATCTCCCGAGCTCGGCGTAGTCACGGATTCAGCGCATAGTCCATAGGCCCCACAAAACAGCGTATCGGGTTGTGCCATATTTACCAGCGGCGGCGTATCCTGATTGGTTTGTTCCTCTTGGTAGGTGTATTCAAATTCTAAGGTCTCAGTGGGATTCCACAGCAGGTTAATGCCCAAGGACTGGTAGTCGATCATGCCGTCGTCCTCGCCAGTGCTAATGTTGTCGAAATAACCTTCCTGCTGATCATTTTTCGCGGCGCTAAGTTTTACCGCTAAATCGTCGGTAATGCCGACATTGACCACCGCGTCGAGCCAGTAGGTGTCGTAGTTGCCGACGCCGGCGCGAACTTTACCGCCCAGCTCGCCGGTGGGTCTTGTTCTGTCAATATTAATCGTTCCACCAATCGTGTTGCGGCCAAACAGCGTTCCCTGAGGGCCACGCAGAACCTCCAGTGAAGCAAGGTCAATACTCCGCATAATTGCCCCGCTGTTGGCGCCTATAAAGAGCCCGTCAATGGTGACGCCGACGGCAGGTTCGAAGTTTTTCTCAACATCTGCTACGCCGATACCACGAATGTACATGGCCGCGTTACCACCGGGGCCTTGTGAGGTGTCGTCGATAATCAGGTTGGGTGAAATGAAAGCGAGATCTCTAATATCTCTAGCGAAGGTGCGATCGATTTCAGTTCCAGTCAACGCACTAACCGATAGTCCGACATCCTGCAGGTCTTCCTTGCGTTTACGCGCTGTGACAACGATTTCTTCTAGAGCGAGTTCCTGCGCGGTAGCAATCGGCGAAACCGTAACGCCGAGAGGGGCGGTGGCTACAGCCAGTGCGGTGATTAACAATTTCTTTTTCATGAGTAGTCTCCGGGTCTTTAGTGGCTTATATTGCTGGGGGTTATCTTTATTCTTGCGTTCAACACTTGTTATGCGTTCTCTGGCGCCGATAAAACGGTACCTGGAACGGGGTTGAAATAATGAATCTTTACGTTGCGCTGCAGTATCTTCCAGACGTCCCCGCGGCGTTGTAGCTGATCGTAATAGGTGGCGCCTACAATAGTGCAGGTAGCTTCGCCTGCCAACGTGCCCATACAGTCCACATCGCAGACGGCGTTTGCATTGTCTTCGTCGTCAAAGTGAATGTGCAAGTTAGTGGTCAGGTGATGGGATTCTCCCCATGCGGGCCACAGCGCTTCATATATTGCTTCGTGAATCCCGGCATGACCCTCAAATTTACCGAAAGGCGGGCCGATATCCCACACGCAGTCTTCCCACCAGATGGCAAGAAAACGCGGGTAATCGCGTTTGTCGAAGCCATGGCAGTAGTCGGATACAAGATCGCGAATGGCTGACCGACTTTCGAGCTCTGTTACCCTTGCTACTAGCGCGTTTATCGTTGCTGCGTCTGTGGACATCCTAGCCTCTGCTAGATCTTGGGGTTATTAGTACTTATTTACGCCGCCAGTGGGTGCACGGTATCGTTAACTCAACTTGTTTGTTGCGAGCAAGCTTATAGAAATCACCTTCCAAGTCAACAGTATTAGTGGGTCTACTATCGCCACGTTAACGGCCCTGCCGGAATGGGCATCGGGCGCCGCTGCCTTCACCGCGTGGCTGCGCTTATGCGGGAATACAGGCGTAGCGCCCAAATAGGCTCATAGCGTGGGCAGTTGAAGGTAGAAAAGCTCGGCTGCCTTGCTGAGCCTTGTCTAGTGCGTTGCTGACCCTTGTCTAGTGCGTTGCTGACCGTTGTCTAGTGCGTTGCTGACCGTTGTCTAGATAGTCACTTGAGTCCTGGCATGCCTAACCAACTCGGGTTGAGTGGTTCTTTTTCCCTTGTTTATCCGATCAAATCCTTACAGACGGGAAGCTGTGACTCAATGCTCGACATCGCTCTTGGCACTGGATCCACTAAAAGGCACCCTCTATGGTCAAGGTGTAGGAGTAACCAAAGCGTCTACTGCGACTTTCAGAAAATAACACCTCATCAGTCAATCGATCGGCGTAGACTGTTCGTCGGTATCGATTTTTTGACCCGATCAAATTCCAAACATTGAACCTTATGGTCAGTCCTTTTACGTCTTTATTTTCCACATAGACATTAACAATACCTGGGCTTTTATTATAAAAACTGACTTCGTCAATTCTTACCCCAGGCGCGATCTCCTCATAATCTATTGAGGCACCCAAAGCCCAAGGCGTGTCCTCAAAATCCTGCCTTACACTAAGGGTGTAGGACTTGTAGAATTCGTCACTGATTTTTCGGTCGTTACCTACTATCGGATCGGCCACTTTGGAGTTCACGTAACCCAATGAGAGATCAGCTCGACCACCCTGCCAAAGAAGCTCGTCGCTCAACACGGTGATGTCAAAGAAACCGCCATAAAGTGTAGCAGTGTCGATATTTCCCGGTGCTTGCCCGCCACCCTCTATCGGGATGCCGTCCACGATATCTTCAGCATCCTCATAGAAAAGATTCAGTGTTAGGCTGCCCAGCGCTCCGAGTGATTGTTGAGTCTCAATGTTTAGATTCCACGCTTGTGGTGGAACCAGGTCAACATTGGTGACGTTCTCGCGGTCCAGATTGACGTCAACCGAGGCGATGAAGTCAAAAAAGCTCAGCTGACCCACCAGGCGTTCAAGCTTTGCAGACAGAAAAAGCGTATCGGTGGGCTTGTAGTTCAGGGCGAGAAATCCTTTCGGACGAACGAAGTCGCGAGTGACATCTGAGCTGCCAGTTTGACTAATTTTCGAATATTCAGCGCCCAGGGTCGCCTGAAGGGTCAGCCGCTCATTGAGCCGTTTACTCACATTGAGTGTTGATTCTACTCGCGTCTCTTCAACTCGGGAGTTCGCGCCGTCCAGATCGATTGCGTTTACCTCGCCCTGTCTATTGAGCTCGTCGAGCTCAGATTCAATGTCGAGCGAGTTCTCAGCACCTTCAAGTGACCAACGCCACTGACTATCGAACGCTGAAAAACCGAACTCAGCCCTTACGATTGACTCCGTCTCATCCGCCTGGCGCGAAAAAATTGACCCTACGGTCGCCCCTTCGGCATTCGATGTCGTCGTGCGATCCACCGTGGGACTCGATTCGAATCGATGCAGCCCCATAAGCTTCAGTCGCCCCGCGCCTAAGCTGAATTCGTAATCGGCGCCAATCTCAAAGTTATATTCATCCTCTGATTGCTTCAGAACCCGTGTGCTGGCCTCGGGGGTTCCGGTTAGGCGCTCCGATTTCTCGGTCACATTGGAATAATAGCCATTAACCTCCCCCACAAGATTGAACACGCTACCTGACGTCATCTCTTTCGAGTAGGAGCCTGAAATATTGGGCCTATCGAATAGGCGACGACTTTCTTCGAAACGCCTATCGGTTATCTCGAGTGTCGAATCGCTAACAATTTCATATCCTGATTCTCCAAAGGCTCGTTGCTGGTTCGCAACGCTCAAGGTCCACTCAGAGTTATTGCTGGCGCCAGTCATCGCTACACTGAATTCGCGGAGACGTTTCTCGGTGTTGTTTCCTGTCGGTCGTATTCTTGGGGAATAACGGTATAAGCCCGTAATGCCCTTGTCAGAAGCTGTAACAACGTTAACCACCTGCCCCGAAATGCCGCCTATATCAAGGCTCGCGCCGTCCAGGATCTCAATCCGTATCACGCTGTCGACCGACAGCCGCTCGAGCGCCTGAGTCGGCCCGTTAGACTTACCAGATATACGACGTTCATTAATCAAAACATTGGTATCAGCCTGACCAAAACCGCGATCGTCCCCGCCCTCGTCAATGCTAAATCCGGGGATTTGTTTCACCAAATCGAACGCCGATCTCGGTGCGAATTGGGCAAAATCACTAGGTAGATAGGTCTGCCGCACACTCTCTGAGTGACTGGGAGACGCCTGAAGTGCGCACGGGTTTGCTAGCAGCAGCGACAGGCTACACGCTGCGCACAGACAGTTAAGATAAATACGAAGTTTCAACGGCATCAGGACTGGCTGCTTACCCATAGCGGAGTCGGGCGAAGAGGCATAAGTATAAAACAAAATGCCTGCCCGCGTCATGAACACGGGCTCGAATATGCCGGGATTTCTCGCTGTTATGATACTTGGGGGAGCACAGCCCCAGACATCGCCACCTGCCATTCGGCGGGTTATTGGTGATTTGCTCCACGCCTTTGCCGCCTTTGCCGCCTTTGGCTGGCGTGAACACTGCTCGATCACCCGTCGTTGGTGCTGAACTGGTGCGCCATTATTTGAGCCGCTACCGCGACGGACTGGCGATGTGAGACGCTCCGAATACGGGTTGTCAGAACCGGTTCCAGCTAGAGCGGGGTGCCATATTCACCCGAGCTGCGCATGGCCCAGTAGGCTTCATCGATGGCCCGGGTTATGGGCCCGTTGGGGTTGGCAATGGGTCTGCCCGACACCTCGCGTACGGGCAGCACGCCCCCGGCGGTACTGCAGGTAAACACCTCGTCGGCCGCGTACAGGTCAAAACTGGTCAGCTGGGCCTGAGCGCAAGACACCCCAATGCGCTCGGCCAGCTCCAGTACCGTGGCCCGGGTAATGCCGTGCAATATGCCGCTGGCCGGGGTAAACAGCTGGCCCTTCTTCACCACGAATATATTGCTCGCCGCTGCCTCGGCCACGTAGCCCTGGGTATCGAGCCACACGGCATCGTCATAGCCTGCCTCTAAAGACTCCAGCCGAATAAGCTGTGAATTAAGGCGATCTAGACACTTAAAACGGGGGTCCAGAGTATCGGGGCTAAAACCCCGACTGGCACTGATCATTAGGCGAATACCCTCCCGACGCTGGGTGTCATCGGCCAGAAAAATGTAAGGCGCCGCCCAAATCATTTCGGTAGGCACGATTTCCCGCGGGTCGGCGACAACCCCGTCGGGAACGCCCCGGGTTAAAATAAAACGAATGCTGGCGTCGGCCAGTTGATTGCGACGCGTGGTTTCAATAATGGCGTCGCGCCATTGCTCCCGGGTGAGGCGTGTTTCCAGTCGTGCTGCCCTCACCGAATCGAAGAAGCGATCGAGGTGTTCTTCCAGTTTAAAAATAATGCCCTGCCATGCAGAGACGACATCAAAAATACCGTCACCTAAAAGAAACCCCTGATCTAGGGGAGAGATTCGCGCCGCCGACAACGGCAGGTAGTCGCCATTCATGTACAGGGTGGGCTCGGTAGAAACGTCTGTTAATGTCGACACGATTGACACCTCACATGGCCGGAGTTTTTAGGTAGGGTAAGATCGCTTGAGTACTGCAGTTCTACCACCGTTTTATACCATCTTAACCCAAAAAAAACACGACGCTTGCCAGTTCTGGACCAGGGCATTGCAACCCATAGGCAAGGCGTACATCGGACTGTTTATACGCATCCACCCTGGGGTTATTACCATCGCTAGCGGATAGCGATGATCTATAAACCAACGATGAATCTACACGCTACAGCGGTTAATAGCTCAGCTACGCCGCCGTAAATTCTTCTTTTCCTTACCGCGGTTTAAATTTAAGGTGAAGACTGTCTCGCCACACCTTGTTGGAGCGCGTATGTCAGACACGGAAAAAGGGCTCGATTGGGCCGCTATTGAATCCTGGGATCGCAACTATTACCTGCACAACACCATGGCTGCCTCAGAATACACCTTTACCGGTGTTGAACGGGTCGACGGCAACTACATTACCCTGGCCAATGGTGCGCGCTTGCTCGACTTCCAGAGTCAGCTGGTCTCCGACTCACTGGGCCACCGCCACGACGCCCCCCATGATGCCATCAAAGAAGCTATGTCGCGTTATGGCCACGTGTTTTTTGGCATGGCCACCGACTATCGCGCGCGAGCCGCCAAGCTGCTCATAGAAGATGTACTGGGCGCCCCTAAATCCTGGGCCTCCCGGGTGCGCTTTTTAACCTCGGGAACTGAGGCGGTAGAAAATGCCGTTCAGGCGGCACGACTGTTCACGGGCAGGTCCCTTATCATGACCCAAGCGCACTCGTTCCATGGCATGGCCAGTGGGTCCACGTTTTTGCGAGGCTACCGGGGCAACCTCACGCTGCCCGGGGAGGGCGGCTTTGCCCAAGTCCGGGATATTCCCGGGGTACCGGCACCGGGCTTCCTGCCCATACCACCCCCGGAGCACACCGATTTTCAGGCCGATGGCAGTCTGCCATCTCTCGTCGCCACTGAACAGTTGATCCGGGCCTGTGGCCCGGAAAATATTGCCGCCATTATTACCGAGCCAATGTTCGGTGCTGCGGGGCTCATGCCCCATGCAAACTACTACCGCGATCTTTATCGATTACTGCAGCAATACGGTATTTTGTGGATCGACGATGAAGTGCTTTGTGGCGCCGGTCGGCTGGGCGAGTGGTTTGGTTATCAGCTCACCGATGGCATTGAACCTGACATTATGATTGTCGGTAAGGGCATTAATGGCTCCTCCCTGCCGTCCGGAGGCATGGTCGTCAACCATGCCATTGGAGATTTTCTTGAATCGGCCCGCTGGTGGAGTGGCAGTACTTGGGACGGGCACCCATTGGTCTGCGCCAGTATTGTGGGCACCCTCACCTATATGCTGGAGAACGATATCCTCACCACCGTCAAGGCTCGTGGTGACTACCTGCGTGCGCAACTGGAACAACTGGCAGCACGGCACTCACTGATTGGACGAATCTCGGGAGCCGGGCTGTATTTGGCGGTGGATCTTGTCAATGACCAGGGCACACCGTTACTGGAAGCCGACCGCTATACCGCGTTCAGTGGCGATCTCACGCAGTATCCCAACGCCATTATCTCGGGCGCCTGTGCGGAAAAAGGAGTCTTTCTGGGGGGCTTTGTGCCCAACACCATAAAATGTGCCCCGCCCTTTACTATTACCGAGGACGAAATCGATACCGCCATGCAGGCCTTTGATTTCGCCCTACAGCGCCTGGCGGAAACCTACACGGCATCACAAGGTCAAGTCCGGTGATTCGCTGTGGATCATGGCTAAGTGCTATGGTCTTGGGGTTGAGTGGC
>Ga0115556_1002074_pt1 | contig 13517 bp, 9 predicted proteins | sample COGITO_mtgs_1104_5_FD_87282 | JGI IMG/M metagenome (GOLD analysis project Ga0115556, IMG submission 87282) | Pelagic marine microbial communities from North Sea - COGITO_mtgs_110414 | ecosystem: Environmental > Aquatic > Marine > Epipelagic | place: Germany:Helgoland, sampling site Kabeltonne... | reverse complement strand
GTTGGCGTTGGCGTTGGCGTTGGCGTTGGCGTTGGCTTTGGCGTTGGCGGTGGCGGTGGTAGAAAGAGCTCGAGCAACCGTTTCATCCTTGGCGGCGCGTTGGGGGAGACGACGGCGTTGGGTGGGCAAAGACATTTTCTTTCGCAGCTGATGAGAGTGAAAGAGGACAGCAGCAGCAGATGGACGGGGGTGCTGTGTGTCCTGGGGCACCTGCAATGACGATCTGATCAGCGTTTGTTTTGGTTTCTTTGTCTCCAACAACACAAATGTTATTACAAATGAGAATCAATCGCTGGTTTGACACGAATGTGTTCGATTTTCTTTTGTATCTGGCGCGGATCCGGCTTATCTTAAAAGATTTGACCAGTAGTCGACCTTTAGTCCACCCCCAAATGGTGACGGTGGCGGATTTGGTGCCAAATAAGTTTGGTGCCAAAAATCTAGTTATGCTCTAAAATTGTATTCCAGGTGGTCGATGCGTGTGCGAGGAAGGACTGATGGCTTTGATTTCGTCGATGATCGAGGAATTGTGGTGTGGAAAACTATAGACTTCCTCAGATTTTCGGGACGTCCGATCACAATCGGCAAAAAATCCAAATCACCAAACGAAGAAAACCTTCGCATACCCGAAAAATATTCTATCTGGTCCTGAAATATTTATCGTCTTGGGCTAGTGCGGTATTGTTTTCATCCAGTATTCATTTGGTCACTGTAAGGAGGCCGAGGCCTGTTAGTCCTGAGTGAGCGTGGAATTCAATTCATTTAGTAGTGTATCCTTCTTTTTTGTGAAGTTTAAACAATTCCTGCTCACGCTCTGTTGGTAAAGGCGGAAGGTCAATAAGCCTCGTGCGTGAACATCCCTAGGCTTGGAGTTTGGTAAATTTCTTGTTCTGGTTGTGATGTCTTCAGGTGACTGGGTAAGCGCAGTTGACCCTAATACTGGCCGTACCTACTACGTGAACTATGCTACTAAGGAGACGTCATGGGATCCGCCGCCTAACAGTCAGTCCTCTTCGTCTTCTGCCAATGGTATTGTATCTTCTTCTGTGGGAAGCACCAACATCAACACACACGCTACTCCGCAAGAGCAGCAGTGGGAACTCCGTTATGATGAATCCACTGGAAGGCCTTTCTACATTGACCACATCAATAAGGTAACAACATGGGACAGACCCTCTAACTTCGACGCGCAGTTTGATTCGGGGTCCAGGGGGGGGGGGGAAATTAACATTGCACAAAAACAGCATCAGCAACAACAACATGCGAAACCTGGCTATCACTCGAGCGCACCTGTATCTTACACGGCGGCGCCGAGTCCGTACCCGTCTTCTGTTGGAAACAGTGGTACTGCGAACGGTGGGAGTCATTCTGTCGGAATGGAATCTGACGAGGCCCTTGCCCGACGTCTGCAGGAGGAAGAAGACAATGCAGTCGCGCTTTCCCTCGCCGAAGAGGACGAGAACAGCGCTAGAGATAGGGCTTCATCCGTCGATAATAGTTCCGTCGAGATGGGGCATTTTCAAGTCCGAATGGTACCAGATGATACCTTTCCGAATTGTCAGTCCTGTGCGATACTGTTCTCGAACTTGCGGCGACGACATCACTGTAGGTTATGCGGGAACCTTTTCTGCGAGTCTTGTTCGAAGAAGAAGGTCATGCTTCCTCTTGACGGTAAAGAATTTTCGAAACCCGTGAGGGTCTGCAACGGGTGTAACAAGGAGGTAGAGAGGGAAAATTACTTTAGTCTTCGACGATATGCCGTTGCGCTATCACTGCCTCGCAGTACAGAAAACGAGAAGCGAGCAAGCGAGAAGCATCTTATCTCAGCAATGAAGTCGTTCAGGGAGGATCTCGAACAACTATTGCTGAATCCGCCAGATCCTAGCGAGGATGGTTTTATAAGTCCCTTGACTGCATTAGACGACACATCTAAATTCCTCGGCAACCTGGGGAGCTGTTGTAGTTCGTCACGCACTACTGATCGTATGGTTGCAGACTGCTCCATGTCTCTTCTTGCGAGCATCTTGTCCGTCAGTTCGCTTTTGGGTGAAGATGACCTCAAGGAGAAAGCGGGTAAGAACGATGATATCGTCAACGCCGTTCTCAGTACCCTCGAGACAGGCGTGGGGGTGGATAATGAGGTGAAGACCCATGCCGCAAAGTCACTTTTTTACATGACAGAGACGGCAGCTGGCGGAGAAGGATCCGATGGGGCGGCGGGGAAGGTTAAAGATAAATTGAACATACCGCTCACAAGATCGCTGGCTGCAATACTGGACAACGTTACCAGCCCGGATTTGCCGTTGCAGCGCTGGTGCGCCGCGAGTGTAAGGAACCTCCTGCTTAGGGATGACAAGATGCTGAAGAATCTGCTGGATGTTGGGGGGATACTAGTACTTGGCAGGTAAGAGCACTTCGTCGTCCTTTTCCCTTCGTTGTGACAAAAATAAGGAAATGCGAGTCATTCTCCTCACAAACTCTCGTCATTCTCCTCACAAACTCTCGTCATTCTCCTCACAAACTCGTCATTCTCCTACGTCTAACAAACTCGTCATTCTCCTACGTCTAACAAACTCGTCATTCTCCTACGTCTAACAAACTCGTCATTCTCCTCACTCAAACTCAAACTCAAACTCCTTTTCTCTAACCCTAACCCTTTTTCCCTCTCATTTATTTAGTTTACTCTCGAGTACGGACGCCGACACACAGGCACATGCCGCATCTTCACTTGTGACTGCTCTTCAGCTGAGCGACTACGGCGTAGATATTCTAAAAGGAATCTCGGACTGCGTGGACTTTCCTTCCGCTGTCCCCTCTATTCTCGACCCGGTAACGACGGACATGCGAATGGTCGAGACGTCGCTAGTTTTCGTGCAGTCGCTGCTCAGGAGAATATTTCACCCCGACAGGACAAAGCCACCTGCACCTATATTCTTCTCGCCATGCTATCAGATCGGGAAGAAGATGTTCTGCGCGGAGGTTATGAGGGCACTCCTCCAGGTCGCAAGGAATAGAAAGGAACACAAAAGGGCAGTCATTGATATCGTCGCGGCAATTTATGAGTGTGGGCACCCAGTCAAAAATCTTTCTGACGGTTCTGAACTCAGCCTCGTTTGCCGTCAGATCACCGAAGTCGTCCTCGAGGACCTATCGGCCGGTTCCACGAGTGCTCTGGATAATGAAACCAAAAAGAGGATAGGTGGTATCCTCTCCGGTTGTCCCCCGAGAATTGGCTCGGGGGGGGGCTCCAAGAGGACTCTTGGTGTTCTTCTAGGTCACGGTATGCTATCTGCTGCCGCTGGACTCCTAAGGGACGCGGAAGGGGACCGTAGAGAACTTCTCTTCGCGGCCCTGGACGCAAACATAGTGAGTCACGTCAGCCAGTTTTTCGGATCAATCGTTACTACTTCGGGCGCTGCTCCTGGCCTATCCCGCATTCTCTCGGATGAATTTGCGACGCACCTCAAGCTATTACACGGACTTGCCAAAACGGCCTATGGGGAGGAGGTCGACGGGGAGGCGGCGCAGAGATTCACTGACTGCTTTTTCCACTTCGCCCAGAACAACCTGACTGGCAAGCTAGTCAATACCCTCGAAATCGCTGTGAGCAACATTCCTCTTGACGACAGTAAACAGGAGGCAGACGTCGACGAACTGATTGCTCTGCTTATCGAGCTTTTGAACCTACTCTCAAGCACACCGGAGGGGCTAGAGGAAATCACCCAGTCCCTTTACCTCTCCGATCAAGGCAGCAACGTTGTTTGCACTTTGCTGATCAGCAAAAATGAGGTGATTGTGCCCTTGCTGGAACTGACGGCCAGGATAACCGCCGCTTGCCGACCTGCTCTGATCGAACGACTCAGCGCTGGCAGCTACCTCTCAGTTGTTGTCGACATCTTCAGCAATTTTCTCACCATTGGTCAAACCAACGAGGCGCACTTCCTTCACTGCATGGACATTGTGAACTCGATGGCCCCGACGGCACCCCCAAGTGCACATTTGACAAAGGCGTGCAGCATCATCTCCCAGGCGGTCAACAAAACCGGCGACCAGCGCGTGAAGAAAGAGTGCATGCACACATTAGTATCGCTCTCAAAAAACGCAAACAACTGGGGCGTGATAAGCGAGCACGTCTTCCCTGCCCTGGCAGACATTCTTCTCACGGGTGGTATAAATTCACCAAATGACGACGGTCTGCAAACGAGTGCACTGAAGATCATAAAGTTCATACTGCCACTGCCGGCTAATGCAGAGAAGGCGGCGACGAGCGGGATCGTGCTGCCTCTTATCAATCTCATCTCCGCGAAGGGCGGTTGTACGGGCGAGGGAAGAGAGGCACTCGAGGTCCTTAAAGCTATGGCTGCGAGCAAAGAGAGTGTAATCGCGGTACTAAACAGTCAGGGGGCGCTCGGATGTGTATGTAAGGAGGTGCTGAGGAGTTCAAGCGATGCCGATGGCACTGAGGACCGCACGTTGGCCATCGATCTACTGATCAAGCTTATCAACGACCGAGATCCAAACAGCTTTGGGGCTATAGTTGAAGCAATCACCGGCAATCTCGGTATCGTGTCAAAGCTGCGTAACGGCTTAGGAAAGTCGCTGGAGAAGAACTTTAATTTGCGATCTGGTATTTTTGCGGAGGTTTGGGAAAATGCTGATGTCTACGCGAACGCTAGTCCTGGCGATGCCGACGCCCTCTCAGGACATGTCGAGGAACTCCTTTGGGTCCTGCTTAATTTATTCTGCGACGAGCGTATGAAATCCTCCCCCGAAATCTGCAAATTCTGGAGCTCGCTCGACATGGACGAGCAGTTGATTGGCGGAAGCGGCAGCGACAAGAACATCTGCACGCTGGCACTATGCGGCAAGCTCCTTCGGTCTACTGCCTCCAACAGCTCCCCCACCGCCGCCTCCAACTACGGTCTTGTTCGGCACAAGCTGATTTCTTGCGCGTCAAGAATAATTATTGGCAATGGATACCAGATAGAAATCGAGACTATCCTTGAAGAGTGTAATTTTTTCTCACTTGCCCTGCAAAATAACAGCGAGCTGTTGATCTCCCTCGTCAGTAACTACCCCGAGCTGTGCGTTCGAGAGTTTATGAACAACAAGCAAACGATGGAGGTTGTTGTGAACGGCCTGAGCAATGCTAACGACGGCATGGCTCTCATAATTTTGAACGAGGCCATAAAGATGGACGTCAACGGGGTTGGGGAGCGGTTGAGTGCGTGCGGGTTACGACCACGAGCAATTAGTGTGCTTTGTAGCTTAATAAACACATGTTCCGCTCCAAAGGCGCCAGGCTCGAGCTCTGACCCCCCAACCCCAACGTCCCCGAACTTGGAACTTCACTGCATGAACTGCTTGGTCGGAATAGTTGGTGACTCGATGAATGGGAAAGAGGCATGCCAGATCGCTGATAATCTGAGCGCCTTCTTGAGCCAAAAGATCATGTCAGCTGTTGACTCGGGGCAAACCATTAGTGGTCCCATTTATGACATTGCTAAGACGTTGATGGGGAAAAAGGAGGCTCTGACTAATTTGGTGAGGGGAGGGATGCTGAAGGGAATCGTTGGACTGACCTTGAACGAAGGGGGGGATGAGATGAGGAAAGAAGCGTTAGATTTTCTTCTGAAGGCTTGCGTTTGTAGTGGGGGCGGCATCGAGGTTGTAATTGCGGCAGGAGGGGAGAAGGTATGTGTCAGTGTCTTGAAGAATAGAAGCGACGACAAGTTGACAATTGCGAGCCTCCAGCTATTGGCGAGGCTTGTGAAGGGTAAAGACGGGTTGGTGGATGAGTGCTGGGATGGTATTGCGGAGGCCCTTGATATAATTGTCGGGGTAGGCGAAGCGAACCTGACGGATGCGTGTATGAAGCTGATCGAGGTCTGCTGCGAGTCAAACCGGGAGGCTCGCGGCAAAGTTCTGTGTTATAATGGTTTCGTGCAGAGCTTGTGTGACGATAGCGAGAACGAGGCAAAGGTTCTGTTTTTAAGCAGCGTATCGCGGGAGATCGATTTGAAGATGAAGGGGCTTGTTGGGAAGAAGTGTGTTGGCTTTCTTGCCAAGACAAGGCTTCCTAAATGCGAACTGATGAATGTCTTAATGGGTGTGCAGCACGTGCTCAAGGAACAAATCGGGGTGGAGGAGAGGCAGGATATCGTACATGGTGTTTGCGATGTGGTGGAGAAGTTTTTGAGTTCGAACAGTGACAGGGATGGAAGCGGGGCATTCGAATCTTTCCTTACGCTGATGCTGCTTCGTTCTGACTTTCCCTTTCCTTCAGAGAAGGAAAGGACATTAGTGAACAATTTAGTAAAATTTGTAAATGGACTCGACACGCTGGATAGAAAGGAGGGCTACAAGGAAGCGAAATTATTTGCCGTGCAGATTCTGCTCTGCAAAGTGGACGAGGGTGTTCTGAAGGGTTTATTGGACGGTGGTGAGGCCAAAAGTTTTCAGAGGCAGGTACAGAAAATAGGCGGGTCTGTCGCAAAGTTGTGTCCCCCCTTGCTGTGAATCTCGCAACTGTCGATTGGAATGTTTGTGGATATTAATTTTAAGCTAGTGAATTAAATGATTTTTTTGGCCGGTTGCGCGCTTAAAATTCACATTTTATTTGCCACAGTTATTCTTTTACATGGCCATCGGAGAAAAAATCTTGCCATTTCGGTCTACGCGCTCAACTTTGTTGGTGCCTCTGATTCTTCTTTCAACTATGCCCCCCTTTTTCGCACGTTTTCTAGCTTTTCTGTTGGAACTCTCGGGGTGGAGAACATGGGCTGCAGCAGTGGGAACCTTAGGGGGGCTGTTGGGGGTCAAAAGAGGATTCCCTAGCGGGCTTCCATTTTGGCTAGGAGCGTCTGGGCTGGGAGCACGCGAGTTCGTTCTCGAGTTTGAGGGGGAGGTAGGGATGAAAATGTCAGGAGATATACTTCTATTTGCGGAGGACCTGTCGTCTCTATGGACCTCTCTTCTCTCTCTAGACCTTCCCCGTTTCTGTGTCAGCGAGTCTATCGACGTCTCTGGGCGTAAGTGCTTGCCGTTGTCGTCGTCGTCGTATCCGTAGTTATCGTCAGCGCTGTGATAAAAAGGACCGTACTTGGTCTCGCCAGTGATTACTCCCTGGTTCTGGTAAACGACTTTCTCTTGGGTATCGTCAATTGAGGAAGGGTATAGCACCCTCTGACAGTCACTGATGGGACCAATTCCTACCTCCCGCGTAGACTCAACCTTTTTTCGGAGCGTATAAGCGCTATTTGGACGCTTTCTGTTGGGAGAAAAATTGTTCTTTATGTTGCTGTACTGTATATGAGAAGGCTCGGTGTCCCAGAAATCTGGTCTAAGGACGATTTCAGACAATTTCTTTAACGTATTTTCCAAGTCGCGCTGTTGATAGTAGTCCGCGCCACTATCTCTGTCATACTTCATGACGTCTTCAGAATGCTGTTTCAGGCTATAATTATCATCGCTGGCGGCGTCGTCTTCTGCATGGTATTTGTTACTGACTCTCATCATGTCACCAGCCGCGAAGTACTCAAAGAGTCTGCTAAATCTGACCCTCTCGGGGTTCCATTTTAACTGCTTTGGTGATTTTAACCGTCCACGGGGGTTGGACGGTGATGGTGATAGGGATCTTCCATTTCTCTCCTTGTGTGTGTTTGTCGCTCTGTCTTCATACGGCGAATTTGTTCTGGTGGGAGATTGTGAACGCGCCCTCCTTCCAGAATTCGCACCACCTTGAGCCGCCTTCATATCGAAGGAATGAAAATCTTCAAGCAACTTTTCGATAGCATAGCCGATACTGCCTTCTTCGAAGCTTTCCCCGCCATTTCTTCTTTGCATCGTTTCGTATTGAAATGCGTGGACTTGTAGCTGCTTGATCATGTCCCACAGCGCACGATCATCGCCGAAGACGTTTAGTCTCATCTCTCTTTCCTCTATGGTCTCGGGCCTTTGATTTCCATGCTTCTCGAGACAATTCCTTAAAAAAATTGTGGATGTAGTTCTCTCGTGAATTCCGAGCTCTTTACCGTCAGACAACGTTCTTAGATGCTTATATGTTTGTTGAAGTTTGAACTTTGCACCCTCATCGATCTTAGGGTGGACGCTCGCGCCAATAATATCTCCACAACTGAGTCCATTGGCATAATGTCCTTTGGGGGAAAAGAGATCATCTGGTGGTTTCCATTCAAACCTTTCCTTCCCATCGTCGGTGAGTCCCATTTCTCTGTTTTTCTTCACGATGTCGCTCACTTCTTCCTCCTCCCCCTCGCTCTCGCTGACCTGATACTGGGCGGATCTATCCATAATCACTTTTTTGGCAAACTTCTTTTCCTCTCCTCTCTTCAAGAATTTCTTTTTCTCCCCCCCCCCTTCGTCTTTGTACAGCGCTTCCCTCTCCTTGGTGGGTGTAAAACTCGGTACTTCCCCTATTCCTAACTTCTTGGGCGTTTTTACTTCTTCTTTTCTGACAACCTCCCTAGTGTCTTCCTCCTTTTTCTCTTCGGCCTTCTTCTCTTTGACGGCGTCCTTCACGCCCCTTTTTATCTTTTTCTTATTCTCTTTCTTCTCTCGTACGACCTTAACCTTCTGCTTAATCTTCCCCGCAACTTTACTGACGGTTTTGGGAACTTCAACTTTGTCTACTTCAACTTTTTCCTCTGTTTCTCTCTCCCATCTCCACTTCCGTTTACCCTTGTCTGGGCCAAGGTCGCAAATGTAGCTCGTCTTGTTCAGCAAATTGGTCAAAACCTGGATGTAACTCTCGATATCCGTGTGAGACTTTGCCCAGGCGTCTGCTATCTGGAAAAAGCAGAGTTGGAAGCGGGTATAGTTTAGAAATTCGTAGCCTTGAGAGTCCATTTGCCACTCCTTCCGGGCGTTCTCGATTGCTTTAGCCTGGTTGAATTTTTTTTTCTTAGAGGAGGTGGTGACACCGACATTGCCATCTACCTCTTCTTTTTCAGCAATTGCCTGCTGCAAATTTAGAGACAGTTCGGTGTATTCCTCGAAATCAATTTCACCGTTTCCGTCACTATCCACCAAGACCCAAAAATCGTCAATTACTTGCTTGATATTGGGGTGAAAACGCATGCTCTCCCGAGTAAGTAGTTGCGTGTCATTGAAATGGTCGCGTCTATCTCTCCGTCTTCTCGATAACCATTTGTCGCTATCGTCCAGGTACCAGCTCGTGAATTCCTGCTCATCAACTTCCCCGCTCTTGTCCAAGTCAAGGACCTTCATGATGCTTTCGATTTCCTCGTCTTTAACTTGCTGGCCCGTGTGTTCAATCATGAGCTTCAGCTCCTCCTCATCTATGAGACCTGACCCGTCCTCATCCACAAGCCTAAAGAGGTAGTTGGCCTCCTCTGCCATGCGCTCTTTTCGGCTGATATAAGGACTGCACTGAACCGCCTCCGATGCAGTGAAACGAAGTTGGCATTTAACCAGAAATGTTCGATAGTTCACGTCATAAAACTGCCTCAGATCGTGAAGCATAGTCACAGGAATGTGAGGAATATAATGAAAAGTGTGACGCCGCTTCCGCTTCCCATCCTTCAAGAAGTGGAACTGTTGTGGAATGTGAAGAATTATTCGGTAAGTCGGCGCAGTAGAAGTTTTTGAAAGAACGCACAAACAACCTTACCTCTTTTGGGTTATTTCCTGGCGTCGTGTCGTTGTCAAGAAGAGCCGCTTTGGCTTCTTCAATTAGAGCGTTTTTCTGCTTGCTAAAACTGGCGACCAATTGATCGATCGTGTAGGTATCTTTCGCAGTTCGACGTCTAGTTTTCTCACCGTCCATATTTTCTAGGAGCTCGTCATGAAGCGGATCGAGCGGCTTTTCTTCATCTCCCCCTTCCGCACTGCTTTGATTTGTCACAACTGCTTGTAAGTCAAGAGCATCGAGGAAATGATTGTTACGGAGTGTCTGTCTGACTACGCCCTTCTTAGCAGCGGTTCCGTCTGGTTCATCCAATATTGATCGACGCCGTCGCGGAAGAGGCATTACATTATCATTTCCTCCAGGTGGCGTCGTACCCATTTCAACATTTGCAGATTCATAAGGAGCCCTCCGGTCCCTGCTGCTAATTGTTAATGACGGGGGTGTTTCCTGTTCAGCCTTGGCCGCAACACTTGCGTGAGTGAGTTTACCCTCCTGAAACAAATCACCAATCTTAGGAGTGGGCAATGCATTTGCTGTAGTTTTTGAACGCTCCTTCAATTTAACAGGCGGGTGGAGAGGAGCATCTGTCATTCCAAAATACTTGAATCCAGCGATTCGATTAGAGCTACGTTTTATGGCAGGTGCTAGATTTGAAGCTTAGTCCGGTTTCCTGGTTTAACCCTCCCTTTGTTGTATAACTAGGGACACACCAACTGCAGAACGTGCCTGAAGAAGAACGGCTGACTGTGGTAATTTTAAATTGAATTTTCAGTGTAATCGTAACTTATACCATGTTTCGGGTATTCATTCGTTTTAACGCTAGAGAGAGAGAGAAACACCAATAAATTAAATTCTCTTTTGATTGCAATTATAACAGTCTTAACGGTCAACTCATCGGAAATCGGAGGTCTCGAAGGAACACGGGGATGTCGAGATGGGGAATGGGGCGGAGGACGGAGGACGGATGGGACGAGTTGACACAAAAAAAAGAAACTATTTAAATAAAGAAGAATCGCAACATGAAGTATCCCTGGATTCAGCCTCTTTCGGGAGATCCAAACTGGTACTACAATCAAACTGCTCGTTTTCACAATGCTTCAGATCTGGTGGAATATGTCTGCTCTCATACAACGCCCAACTGGTTTGTGCCAATGCAGGAAACACCTGAGGTATTGGCTGCCCGTCCGATGAGTTACCATGATAACTACAACTGGGAACCTATTTGCCCTTTTCCATACGTTCCGAAGGGATGGGGGTATGACAAAACCACGATGCTCCTCGAGTAAGTCCACAATATTCAGTTGATGTTTCCTTTCTTATTTCTCTCCTTGCAACTCACATTCTTTTGCCTGCCCCGTGCCAGTGTCAATACCTCAACTCTCGCATTTCCAGACTGCAGTATCACAATGAGTGAAGCAACTGATGGGTGGTACGGGAAAACTTGCAGAACTTATGCGATATTGGCGATCATTCCTTCCTTTTTCACCATCTTCTTCCTTTGTCTTTACTCGAAGATTAAATTGGCAGAGAGTAAAAATGCCAAGCAGGAGAAGGGGGATCATTTCTTCATAACAAAAAATATCTCTTTATCCCGAAAGTTGAATCTCAATGAGAAAATGTGCTGGATAAACGTGCTTGTCGGGGTTGTCCACTCCATTATGAATATTGATCAGAGAGGCTGGCATGGTTGGGTTCCAATCTGGATGCGAACCACCATGAGTGGTTTTCTCACAGCGGCAGCGATTCACATCGCCATTACGCTAGTAACAGGTTGGATCACGCTAATTGACGGAGGTAAGGCCAAGAAAACCCCTCAATGGGCAGTCAATCTCAAGAGATTTTGCTACTTCGGTCTCTATGTGATCGAAACTGTCTTGGGAAATCTTCAATATCACGTAGGTATGTCTGCAAATTACGAGATGTACATGGACGGCACCGTTGTTGCAATAAAAAACGGTTGGTACTGTTTTACTGTCTTGATATACGCATTTGTCGGTCTACATTATGGGAGAAAAATTACTCAACAACTAAGAACTGGTTCAAGGAAAAAAAGTGCATCGGAGAAGCGTCTGAAAAGATACTGTTACATGGAATTTAGTCTCATGTTTTTGGCCTTCTGGTGGAAGTGCTTGCCCACGTGGACATGGGAGGGAAGATCAATGAACTGGTACGCTGTGATCCCATGCAAGGTGAGTTATTCTAGTGCCGAATTTCATGGGCTGGTTATGATGGGGGAATGGAATCCTACAGTACAACCGTCGCTGCTCATCTAACCTCTTTTCCGAAGCTCTCATCGTTCGACCTTGTCAGCGTTTTCTACCTAACTCTTCAATGGGTAATTGTCTACAATTTCCAGCCTGGAAAGGTCAAGGCTACGACAAGACTTATTCGCGGGATTTCTTCGACTTTAAAACGCAGCAAAACTCGGAGCAGTTTCGATAGTAATAAGACAAAGAATAGCACCAAAAATTCATCAGGCGCAACCACGCAAAGCGGGAAAAGTAGCAGTGGCGGCTCGTCTAGCGCTGCTAGCAGCAGTCACAGCAGTCACAAATCCAGCAGTGTTGTGCCTTCTGGCCAATCGGACACAGACAGTGAAATGAGTGAAATGAGTGAAATGAGCGAAATGAGCGAAATGAGCGAAATGGAGTCTGACTTTTCTGTGATGGAGAGTACGACAGACGGGACGATGGATGAGTGATTTCTACGATGTGATTAAAATTTTGATGAAAGAGTGGTACTACCTAACAAAATATAATGGTCCGTGGTTCTCGTAAAAGAAAAACCTATTACTATTCACGTTTTACTTCCCCCCGCCAGATGCCAAGTAAGCACGCCTAAAGTCACTGAATGTCACGCTGCCGGTCCCACTTGTATCTCGCTTACGGATCCAGTTTCTGATCTCATAGTCGCTTGCGTCTCTTCCTTGTTGCATGAAAACAGTCTTCAATTCCAAATAGCTAATAACACCGTCCCCATTCAAGTCGTACATCGCGAAGGTGCGTTCGATGGCATCTTCGGTGCCTTGGTCGACAATGTCGTCGTTCGCAAAGTCACCAGCGGCAAAGTCGTCGCCACTGGTATTAGTATTGCCCCTGTCTTCCATGTTCGCATTGTAGTCAGCACCCACTAATCCTTCCGTCTCAATCTCACCGCCGTCAACAACCAAATTCCCGTCGGAAAAAGGCAGGCTCAAGCTACCGACATCTGCACCCCCAACTCCGGTCTCGTAACTCTCGAAAAATTGTTCTTTAGTTAATTTTCCGCCTCTTCCCCCTCTGGCGGAAATGAACTTCATCAAGGCCTCGTCATCACTTTTCCCGGTGCTTCTGCCCTTGGCCTGCATTGCCTTCCTCAGCGTCAGAAGAGTGATGTTTTTGTTACCACCGCTTAGCTCCCCCCAAGCCCGCACAAGGGCCCTGTTCTTCATTTCGACCCTCAGCTCATCGTTAGCAGAGCCTCCTCCGGCTCCCCCCCCGGCACCAAGGGTCATGCCGCCCACCGTCGTTCCGCTGAAAGGCGTAGTCTTTGCTTTCTCTTTCCTCTGAGTGGAGTGCCAGTGGGCCGGGACACTCTTACCAGCACCGCTCAAGCGAAGTCCCCCGTCCCCAGGCCCTGTCTTGTTTGCGGCGGCGTTCTTGGGTTTCCGTTTCCGCTGGCTCAAATTGGCAAAGCTCTCGATTCCTTCCTCGTCGTCGCTGACGTCTAGCAAGTCCCCCGTAGCAGACAGCCCCCTTGCCTCTCCCCCAAGATGAACGTCAAAATCGACATCGCGGTACTCACTGTCGTCGTATTCGTTGTACATATCCACCTCCCTTCCTCCGCCCCCGAGCCCGAGCCCGAGCCCGAG
>Ga0115556_1002066_pt1 | contig 13540 bp, 13 predicted proteins | sample COGITO_mtgs_1104_5_FD_87282 | JGI IMG/M metagenome (GOLD analysis project Ga0115556, IMG submission 87282) | Pelagic marine microbial communities from North Sea - COGITO_mtgs_110414 | ecosystem: Environmental > Aquatic > Marine > Epipelagic | place: Germany:Helgoland, sampling site Kabeltonne... | reverse complement strand
CGCACCGTCGTTCCGAAAGCGCAGTTGCACGTCGATGCCCAGGGTTGACGCACGCCTCGTCGCTCTCGGCGTCGTCGTACCACGCCTCCTCTATCCGGCATATCGGCAGCGACGGCATGCGTCTCGCGAAGGGCCTCAACGAGAGGGAGAATTCCACGCGGTTATGAGGAGGAGGATGCACGGCGTATCGCACCGACTCCGCCTAGTGGGGGTGATGATGCCCGACATGGAGATCGTGGCCGTGGTGAGCGTTAGGATGGACAACGAGACGGTCTGGTGGGCTGATGAGGGGAAAGGAAAGGGTGATTTCGTTGCGTGAGCCGACGGGAGGGAGCGAGAGCAAGGACGAGGCGACAGCCGTCAAACGCAATCAACGGGGGTAAACCCAGGCGCCTCTCATCGTGTAGATACAGAAGCTCGTTTTTAAAAAAAACGGTTCAGTTGCCTCTCACTGTATGTGCGACTTGACTGACGCCAAAAAAAATTTGGGTCAAGTATGGGGGAATGGGGGTGAGGAGAGACTGCAAAGAAAAAAGAAAAAAATTGTCCGTAGCAAGACTTTTAATTCTCCCCATACTTTTAACAACCACCACCAGCACTTGTCATATGGGTATTAAGAATCTAGCAAGTACGTTTTTAAACCCCGTAAATGCGTCCTTTCCTCCCCTCTGCATCACCTGGATTCCCTCCATTTCTCTCTTTGGTTGCCCGTCTGCCCTTCTTGTCTCTTGTTACCGTCCGCCTAACACCCCCAACACAACCTCGCCCCGCTCTTGTTTGTATTTGTCTTGCAGAACTGCTTTCCGACGAGGCCGAAGGGTCCGTGAAGAATGTGCAGCTCTCGTCCCTCTCCGGTCAGAAGATTGCCATCGACGCCTCCATGCAGATCTACCAGTCTCTGATCGCGATCCGCACGGGGGGGGACAATTTCGCCGCGCAGCAGCTCACGAATTCCGAGGGCGAGACGACGAGCCACATCCAGGGTATGTTCAACAAGACCATCCGCTTCCTGAGCGAGGGCATCCGCCCGTGCTACGTCTTCGACGGCAAGCCCCCGACGATGAAGAGCGGGGAGCTGAAGAAGAGGCGGGAGAAGCGGGCGAAGGCGGAGAAGGAGCTCGCGTCCGCGAAGGAGGAGGGGGACGTCGAGGGGCAGAACCAGCAGCAGAAGCGGCTGGTGAGGGCGGGCACCAAGGAGAACAACGACTGCAAGAAGCTCATCAGGCTGATGGGGTGCCCCGTCGTCGAGGCGCCCATGGAGGCGGAGGCGCAGTGCGCGCAGATGTGCAAGGATGGGATCATCTACGCCTCTTCTACGGAAGACATGGACTGCGTCACCTTCGGGACCCCGAAACTTCTGCGCAAGATGACTTTTGCCGGGTCGGCCAAGAATGTTGAGGTCCAAATGGTTGACTATGAAAAGGCCGTTTCAGGCTTGGGTTTGACGCACGAACAGTTCGTTGACCTTTGCATTTTGATGGGGTGCGATTACACGGATACGATACGCGGCATCGGTCCGAAGACTGCTCTAAAGCTGATCAGGGACCACAAAAACATTGAGACAATTCTGACGAAAATCGACAGGAAGAAGCACCCAGTTCCCCCTGATTGGGTGCCCGACGAGCAGCAGGATGAGAATTCCGATACCGGAAACAATGGAAACGGGAATTCGGGTGAGGAACAGAAGGCGGAGGATGGAGAGGGCGAGAAAGAAGGCGAGGCTGCTGCCGATGCTGCTGCCGATGCTGCTGCCGATGCTGCTGCCGATGCTGCTGCCGATGCTGCTGCCGATGCCAAGAAACCTGCCGAAAGTGAGGCCTCCGAGGAGAAGGAGAAAGTAGAGCCAGCCTACGTGAGCGCGAGGGCCCTCTTCATGCAACATGAGGTCTTGACGGCTGATGACCTGAAGAAGGACGGGAACGAGCTTAAGTGGGTGCCTGCCCAGGCGAAAGAACTGCAAGAGTTCCTCGTGTCGCAGGGCTTCAATGATGAGCGTGTCGCGAAGCAAATCGAAAAGCTAGAGAAGGCAAAAACGCAGTTCAAGAAGCCTCAGCTTCGGATGGACTCGTTTTTCGGCGCTGTTAAGGCCCCAAATGCGGATGTACTCGCGAAAAAACGGCAGGCTGAGAAGGACGCCAAGAAGAAAGGAGGAAAGAAAGCCAAGACCGGGGGCAAGAACTTCTTCGGAAAGAAAAAATGAAAGCAAGTAGGATGAGCCAAAAAAAAGAGCGGGGATATTTTATTATATGACGGCTGCAGTACTAACTAAATTTCTTGTTCTTAAACTTCAAAATAATTATATTTCTGCGCGTTAGCGCCTGCCTTTGTGCGTGTGTATTGGTGACTACGATTGTGTGTTGTGGGCGTGCCTTTGCGTGTGTTGATGACTAAGATTGTGTGTTTTGTGTGCACTACTTTTCGAGGAGCTCAGCCTTGAGCAGCTCAGCCTCGAGCAGCTCAGCCTCCTCCTCCAGTTTTGACATCACTGACTCAAGGTCGGCTAGCTCCATCTCGAGGTCGGTAATCTCTCTTTCTCCTGGTGTTTCGGACTCACGGTGGTGGATGAGTGCCACCAGATTTCCAGCGAAGTCTTCTCGCGATCCCTGTGTAGAATCGTCACTCGGTACTATCTCGTCCCTTCGGCGCTTGTTCCGGCGCACTGGGCTGTACGTAAAGTGAGGTCCGTGAGCATAGTGGAGAACCTCTATAAAGAGTCCCTCCAACCCATGCGTGATGAGGAAGCCCATCGTATCAAGCGCGCTCTCGAAGGTTGGGCGGGTTGTATCTCTGTGCGAAGAACGGCCATCATCCCATGTCGTAAACACGCGTCGCAAGTAAATAATTGTAGGGATCGTGAGTTTCGAATAAATCTTGTAGGTGGGCATCATTGAGACGACGATTCCTTTTGCGTTGTGAGCACTTATCAAGTGGGTCCCGCATATCGAGGAAGCGATACTAGTAATCCCCGAATAATCGAGTCCTTCCCTGAATCTGAAAGTGTGCACCACCTCGAGCGTCCTCGTGCTCCGCAGCATGATCTGGTTATCACTTAAATTGAAACTCGAAATATACTTCCCAGCGGGTGAAATTACTATTCGCCCTTGTATTTCAGGGTTAGTGTTCACAATATTCACCTTGTTGTCGAGTAAGTTCCATTCTCTCAGCGATCCACGGCTGACAGAGAATAGCCGGGTGCTGCCAGGGAAGAATTTCAGGGAGATAACATAATCTGAGTTGGTGCCCGCCTCCAACGTATACAGAAGAGTGCAGTCAACAGCAGTATTATAAACCTTGATTGACCTGTCTAAACCTCCAGTTGCAAGTAATTGGTTGTTCGGGCTAAGGTCCACAGCGAAAACATAACGTGAATGATCCCTCAGCACCTTCGAGCAAACAAATTTCCCCTTCTCATCCCTCCTCCATAAACGCACTGACTTATCGAAACCACCAGACACCATTAGTCTCGAATCAGTTGAAACCGCGATATCGAACACAAGATCAGTATGTCCAAGAACGGTTTGGATCACATCGAGCGTCTCATCACTAAACAATCGCAAACCATACACAACATCCTGGGCGTCACTCACATGCTCGTAAGGCACGGCAATTATCCCATTCCCAACAGCGAACCATGCAGTGTTGGGATTCCAAATACTCTTCACAACGTCCCCATTCGTTGAGTCGTGCAGTCGCAGAATCCAATCACTGCTCAGGGACGCTACATATTTTCCGCTAAAGGTGTGCTTAACACAGAAAGCCTCCTTCTCAACAGGGAATTCCCATTCAGATATCATCTTTCAATGATTTACCCTTGGTAAGATGTGTTTTGCGTTTAAAAAATTTATTTTGAGTGTCAGGAGGGTTGTTGTAGTGCTGTGAACGATGACAAAAATGGAACCCACCTGAAGTAGGTGTATTTTTCAATAAATGCGTGATAACTGTTTCTGTTGGCAGTCTTTTTCGATTCAACGGCCTGAGCAAGACGAGTTATCGTCGAAAAAATCTACAAGCCCTCTGTCTCACAATTTTCAGACATGTGTTTTTTTCGTCGTCTTCGTCGACTCAAAACTAAATCCACACACTCTCCTTTCAAATCTCCTTATTTTGCTTTTCCCCTTTTTGCCGTCTAGTATGGCCCCTCTCCTTATTCTTTCATGTTTGTTATTACTCTTGCTTTCTTTTGGTGAAATTAAAGGGGAAGTAAAGGAGGACCCAAGTGATCCTACGGTCACAACCACTTACACTTACACAGCAGAAGACTTTAATGATCCGGAATCAAATACTGGTTACTCTGACCCCTCGCTGAGGGTTGATCTCTCTGTCGACGATCCGGGCGATATCTCTGTATCAAAAGTCACACCTGATTCTGTTGTGGAAGAAGTCAACAAGAAGAATGATTTTTCCAACTTCCGGGATGAGGATAACCCCCTCGACCCCAAAATTGTACCGTTTTTCGATGTTTTGGACAATGATTACTTCGATCGGAACATTCGGAAGAGGCTTGGCTATCATCTTATCCTCTTTAAAGTGACTGAACGAAGCAGATATGACTTTGACTTCCGTGATATGTGTAAGACCCTGAAAGAAAGTTACAACTCAGAGAAAGATCATGTCACTCTACCAATACAACCCGGCGATAGTAACACGACGAAATCGTACCCTCTCGTCCCCTTCATCACATGCCATGCTGTGGCCTGTGGTGAGGATTCCCCAGATGCCACCTTCTTCCAGCACATTGGTGACGAAGGTGCGATCATGAGCAAGTTCTGCGAGGACAAGGTGGTAAAGTCAGGCATCCCTTCTCTTCCATTCATCGGCGCATACCAAGGCATGCCAAAGGCGAACCCTTACACTGGGGAAGTAGACCGGAAGCTCAGTGGATTTCATGGTCGGTATGGCGAATCAAGGTTGGATATGGCTCAATTTAAGCGTTGGGTCAACAGAGGTTTGTTAGATTACGTAAATTCGGATGAAAAAATTGTCAACGGTCTTGGGCACGACTTTGGTGGTAATTCAGTCGGCAATTCAGTTCCAAATGAGAAAAAAGAACTGCCGGTCGTAAAGCTGGAGACCCACCGCGAATTTCCTTCCCCCTTCTACAAATCGCTTGCCTTCCAGTTTCTCGGCAGCGCGCGATTCGTTCAAGTAACTGCGAATGATGATGGACTTCCCGATGTGACTACGAGGCTTTTTTTTAACGAGGAGGAGTACGGTGGAAGCATAAGTAATAGAAAGGAAGTCGAGGCCTGGTTGTATGATAGAATCCCTGCTGGTCCCTACATCGACTCCATCTACGATTACAAACCAGCCAAGCCGGCCAAGTTTCATAAATATGGGAATGCGGACGTCTTAACCTCGCTTCCGCCTACAACAAACTTCTTCCATGTGGTTGCTGTGGTACCGAATGTGGATCTCAATTACTGGGACACAGTTGAGGGTGACAACAGTGCGGTAGACAAGCAGCTCCCCGGTTGGGATGCTACCGTCACAAATTGCGTCGGAGTTTTCCAATCGTCGGTATACGTGAACTCAACGTTCGACAAGCCCCAGATCCTCACCTTTGATCTTGAGGGGAACATATTGAAATATAGCGACCCCGTTGAAGCTTTGAAGAGCTCATTGAACGATAAAATACCAAATGCGGTCTATAACCTCCAGGGTACGGGCGCGGCTATTCAGAAGTTTGCAATGGAAGCCGGTGAGGAAGATCTCCCCGCGATGATAGTTTTCAGTCAGAAGACCCAGCCTCCCGGCTTCATTAAGAATATCGCTCTTTTGATGGAAGATGTGGTGCGTATTGGGGTTTGCAGCAATCCACGCGACGATTTGTTGGCCGATTTGGGCTTGAGAAACTTGCCTGCGATAGTAATGATTTATCATACTTGGGCCAGGAACATCCAGGGAACTGACCAAAGTAAGGAGAAGACACTCGGACAGACTGTTTACAACAATCAGCAGCATGGAAAGCCCAACTACCTCAACTTGCTTCGCTTTTTGCTAGATTTCGGCCGCGCTTCAGAATTCGATGGTTTTGTGGAAGCTATTCAGAGTAGAATGTCGGGTGGAATAGTGGAAAAATCGACCGATACTGGCGATGAGGAGGAGGATAAGCCCCCCACTGCTGCTTCTGAATTCAATTATGAACATTTCGAACGCACCCAAATAGAACCCCCAAACGATCTCGGTGTATACCTATTTATCGACGGCTACGACGCATCGGCAGTCGACACATATCAAGCCCTTCTTCAAAATGCCCTCGACAAATTCTCCGCCAAGAGCAACTCCATCTCCAGCTGGTTTTATGTTCATGGCAGCTGCCGTACCGAATTTGCAGAGTTGTTTGGTGTGACAGGGGACATGCTTCCTTCCGCTGTAGTGTGGAACCCAAAACTCAATCGCTATGCCAGGTTTACGGGGAGTTTGAGTGAGGACAAGCTCGTTGATTTCGCGGGAAAAGTTGCTCAGGGCAAGGTTCGAACCGACAAACTTTCGACGCCAATGGATAATCAGTTTGCGAAGGAGTGCGATTTGGGGTCTATACAAGCTGATGTTGAGGAGGAGGATATGGAGGAGATGATGAGGGAAATTCGAGAGGACGAAGAGAGGAGGGAGCGAGAGATGCTGGAGAGTATTGAAAAGGAGAAGAAAGAGGCTCAGCGCATCGCAGAGGAGGAAAAGAGAATGAAGGAGGAAGAGAGAAAGACAGAGGGTGGAGGCGAAAAGAAGAAGAAGAAGAAGAAGAAGAGAAAAAAGAAGAAGAAGAAGGAGAAGGGTGATGCTGAGCTTTGAAAAAATCGCCCCATTAATTGCGACGAGAATATTAATGCTGCTTCTTTCCCTAGAAACAGAGACAGTGCTTTCAATTTTTATTTTCGCATAAATCGAAGTCCTCACCAGTCGTAATTTTCAGTTTCGTAACATCTAGTACATTTTTCGTTAACTCGTCGACTGCGTCGACCATTTCTTGAATTGTTTCGGCAGTTTCATCTTTGGCAGACCTTCCCATTAGGGTAAAAGAGAAGACATTGGGAGCCAGGCAAGCGTAGGTGTAAATGTGAGTCATGTCACCATCTGGACCGTACAAAGCATGAAACGCCATGTTTGTTTTCATACGAAGAGGGCTATACCTCGCGTGTTCCTTCATTAAACCAGGTCGACCCTCGTCAACAAGTTTTCCATCCACATGAAATTCAAGCTCACCAGTAACTTCACACAAGTCAATGTTTGTGTAGGTATAGGTTGACTCGGCGGGAGATGTTGTAAAATTGTTTCTCGGACAGTTGCAAATGGGAGGGAGGGTGGGCTCGTTCGTTGCAAGCATGTACCAAAGCCCATCAAGAAGCTGGGGAGAGTATAATTGAGAATCCACACTTTGTTGGGCGATGAAGTCATAGTCTGGACAACTGAAGGCTTTAACTAATACGGCTGTTAAGACAAGTAGTGATTTGTTCATGACAATGTTAGAGGGAAAAAGAAAGAAAATTGTGTATGTGGGTGGGTCTTTCCTCTTTGATTTGCATTAGTTTGGCTTTTTGGCTCCGAAAGTTTTTGCCGATCGTTTGTTCCGGATTACAAATTAGTCCATTTTTCATTAAAATGGTAAGTATTTTTTTTTAATTTAGCACAAACTCTCATTTACTTCATCTTCTGCGCGGTGCAACCCAATTCTAACCTTAATTCTTTTCTTTTCTTGCCTTCCCGATAAACCTAAATGTTGTTCCCGTATTCATGTTTCTATGATGTTTAATGACAAATAGGCATATTTTCCGGGTGAGAAGGAGAATAAACGACCGAATATTAAGCAACGGATGCGTCCGCAGAAGCTGGAGGACGCCCTTAATGATATCCCCAAATACAACCCTTCTCATGATCAACCAAGGACAATGGAGGAAAATATAAGCAATGCTCGACAGAACCTCAATCAGAACAGAGCGAAGAAGCGTATGATGGCTCTCAATGACAGTGAAGAAGTTGCAACAGTTCACAATGAGCTTGCTAGCAAACACAGCGCCGAATCTGCCATGATGGATGAAATTTTCAACACCAAACCCAAGTTGAATAGTAATATGATTGGCGGGGGGGACCGAGAGCGAAACCGTGTGGGTCGCAGATCAAGAGACAAACTCCATAGCCATTTAAATAATATTGATGAGATCATTAAGAATACTCCCAAAGTTGACCTGGACGATGACGACGTCAGTTTGGGCAGTGTCAGCAGTGTGAGCAGCGTCAGCAGTAGTGTCAGCCAAAGTCGAGGCGGAAGGAAAAGGTCTCCAAGGATTCGAATTGGTAGTAGTAAGTCTAGTGAACAGTCCAGGTAAGTGATCCCTGCCCCCCGTTACTATGTCCTCCAATCTCGAAAAATCATTGACACACATTTTGATTGCAGTAACCAAACTAAAGATAACTCCAGTGCCGCCGGTGCCAACAAGGATGACCTTCTGACGAAGATGACAGGTCGTCTAACTAGATTGGAGATGACCGCAAAACGCCTGAAGGATGAGGCCAGTAAGAAGGACTCGCTAATCAAGAAACAGAAGAAGAAGATCTCTGCGCTGGAGGAAGCTATATCAGCATCGAATCTTGACGAGACAGCCAACAAATTGGAAGACTTAGTGGAGGAGAATGATTTTTTGATGGCACAAATTAATGACATGAAGTCGTTTTTGTCGGACTATGGACTTGTCTGGGTGGGTAAGGATTACAACAAGAAAGGCTTGACGGAGGAAAACAAGAAACAAAAGGAGAAGACGTTAATTCCCTTGCCCGAAAAGGATCCCAAGCCTTCAGCCTGTGCCTCACCGCCAGAGGCAAGCGAAAAAAGTAAAGGACAGTTCAATTTCGACAGGGACATATTCGTTTGCCGAGTCAATGAGCTTAACCAGATGATTCAAGCAGACAAGGCAAAGATAATGAAAGATGGTCAGCGAGCGAAACTGGTGTATCAAAAGGGAGTTCCTATCACTCTTTATGCTGACGGAATCGTTGTGAACAAGAGAAAGATCAAGAAGTGGAACGATCCTAGTTGCCAACGCTTTATTGCCGACGTTATGGATGGTTTCTTCCCGCACATGTTTAAGGAAGATTATCCTGACGGAGTAAAGCTCGATCTTTATGATAAGCGAGAGAGCACACTTGACAAGAACAATGAGGGCGAGACAATTTTTAGCGGCGCGGGTAACCAACTCAAGAAGCCAGGGAAGATCATCAACAGCCTCGCTAGTATCGGTGACGCAAGTCTGCCCATGAAGAAGGAGGAATTTTTGATGAAGGTGAGTAAGCGAGTGACCGATTAGGACTTCACTTCTCATCTCACCTGGCAGAATACTAATCATTTTTCTTTGCAGCTCCCTGAGAAGGTCATCGGTGAAAGCGGCGCTGTTATTGAGGTGAGGAGTGGAATTGAGAGTCTTCTTTCAAGCGAAAATAGCGACGACGGGAAGATGATGATGGAAGAGGATGATAACGAATTTGGGTGCGGTGACGATGACTTCAACGAGAAGCGCGGAAATGCCTTTAAGGCGGCTGAAAAACGTCGGCTTTATCAAAATAATATCAGCATAAGTGACAATAATGATGACAATGACAATGAAAACGACAATGACAATGACAATGACAATGACAATGACAATGACAACGACAACGACAACGACAACGACAACGATAACGACAACGACAACGACAACGACAATGACAACGACAACGACAACGACAACAATAATGACTGTGAAAATAATACAGCTATGAAACAACCCTCAACAGTGTCAGCATCAGAGGACGATGACGAGATTAAGATCGAGTCACCGATTCGCTCGGCGATGCTTCGCGTCCGCGTTGATCGTGGAGTTGTTGGTGGAACGTCCGAGACCTTGCTCCTCACCATGAAGGTTAGCGAAACCATTGGCGCCCTGAAAGCTCTCATAGCGAAGGAGATAAATAGTGACGTCAGCGCAGAGTTGAGAACCAGGTAAGAATTTTATTTGTTTTGGGGCTAAATTGAGTGAAATTCAAATGAGCGCGCGCAGAGGCTAATTTCCAACACTCGACTAAACTCACCATTCATTCCATACACGCCTTCGACACAGCTATCCCAACAGAAGCTACGGCGAGGAAGACGACACAACCACCCTTCAGGAGGCAGGTTTGGCGCCCAACGGCAGCCTAATTTACAGGTTTTTTAAGCAATAGGTTGTGGTATCGATAGTGCGTATATTTGTATGTGTTTGTATGCAATAATGTGGACGATAGTGTGTAATGGCCAGATTTTGCAAAAATGATCTCCGCTTTCATTTGTCCGCTCTTATTTTGTGCGCACCAAATTATTTTGTGACCTTCTTCACCGCCTCCTCAAGCACATGAAATCTCTTTGGACCAACAGCCTCATCAAAAACCAACTCTCCTTGAACATAAATGTGACACTTGGGCAGCTGTTTCACCCCAAGAGCTTTGCACAATTTTGAGTTCGCTCCATATTCAACACTTGCATAACGAGCGTCAGACAGAAGGTCACGTCTCGCCAGCCTGTCAAAATTCTGCCCGAAGCGCTGACAGGCCTTGCACCATGAGGCGTGGAATACAATGACTGCGGGAGCCGGACTCGACGACAAGAATTCAAAGAAAGCTTCCGGACCTTCCAGCTTAATCACGCGTTCCTTCGAAATTCGTTCCTTTCTAACAAAAGATGTGTGTTCTCGCTCAAAGAACAAGCTTGTATGTGGATGCCTGAAAGATTCGCTGGAGATGGGGATACGAAGTCCTCCACAGGTCGCAGCCATAAGGAGGATGGTGCTCACCAAAATCGCAAAGGCAATTTTCGGCATTGGTGTTTCTGTGTTTTATTCGATGGAAAAAAAGGAACGATATTAGTAGGATGCTTGTGATGCGGATGCTTGTGATGCGAACGCTGATTCGAAGGTTTTTGGCAAGTTTTCACTTTGAGGTAATATTATGTTTAGAGAAAACGAGCGAATTTATTGAAGAATCCAGGATATCCCTCCTAAGCATCCCCCTTCTTTTTTACTTGGCCTTGACCATCGACCCATGACCATCGACCCATTTGTCTTCTCTTTGGTTTTTGCTTAAATCGACCCAGGCGTAAGGTCCCTCCCATCCTAGTTCCCTCAGATTCTTGGGGGGGGGTGACGTTTATGGATCCTTACATACTGAAGACCTTCCACGCGGTAGGCGAGGACTTGATAACTCTGACGACTGTGTTGCGGATTTACTTCAGGACGAGTTCAAAGAAGCGCTCACTCAAGCAATTACCTCAGGTGTGCTTGCTTCTTCTGGGGGAAGATGAAGTTTGGGAACGGTAAGTGGGATTTCAAATGCGACGGCGAAGAACGCGAAAATCGCTCGCTCACTCGCTCACTCGCTCACTCACTCCCTCACTCGCTCACTCACTCACTCACTCGCTCACTCACTCGCTCAATGACTTAATTACAAACAGCTGGCTCGCTGACAACTTCCCTGAAGGTGTTGTAGGGGGTTTTGTTGACGGTGAAGAGGTGCTGATATCGCCCTCAAATATAGTGAGCAGCAGCAAAAGCGAAATGGAAATGGAGAAGGGGGGGTCTTCACAAGGGACCAAATTTTTGGATTGGGTGCGGGTACTGACAATGAGTGCCTTGTGTGATCTTGCGATTCTTCCCTTCTGGTCGCTGCGAATAAATTGCATTGCAGGTCGATATCGCCATCCCTTCCAAGAGGAATTTGCTATGCAGATGATGACCCCCAAACGAGCCTACAATTACTGCAAGTTGTTGGTTTCTCAGCCCCCGACGAACGATAACTTCAGCGTGACGCAATGCTTCGGGACTATGTTTAAAGGTGGGACCACCATCTGCCTGCTTGGATTGCTGCGAAACTACATTGCCACCAAGAAACGCGAGGAAGATCTGGCTGACGATGTAGAATACGATTACGAGGACTTTCTGCCCGATATTGAGAGTGTGGAGGGCACTGTTGGTCACGGAGTAGAGGGCCAGGGGCTGGGTAGGCCTCGAAGCAAGAAGGAAAAATTTGGGCTTGGTCAGTCGACCAAGAGGGCGAGCGGAAATGTCTTTTATAAAGATGCTCCCTCCGGCGAGTGGTCAGAGCGGGATCTCACCGGCCCGCTCGCCGCGTCTTCTTGGTCGAAAGCGCTGGGGGGGGCGTCCCCGAAGAAGAAACCCAAGCTGTCGCTTCTGGGCCGCATGTTCTTTGCCAGCCTGCTGCACCCCCTAGAACTCCTCACCGTTCGACAAGTGACAGAAATCGGGAATGGAAACGACGGTTTCATCGAATGCTTTCAGGCGGCAACCAAGGATGGTTGGACTGGCCTTTTTAAGGGGGTGAGAAGCACAATGTTTAGCTGCCTGCTACCGAAGGGGATTCTTTGGCAGTTTTTGGGCGGGGGGATTTTGTCTCTGGTGCGGGTGAGGCGAATGCTTTTACCCGAATCAGGAAAAGGTGGGGCAGCTGTTGCTGCGGGTGCGACGTCTGCAACGTCGACCGCAATTGCGACGTCGACCGCAATTGCGACGACAGAAGCGGCCGCGAATACTCTGACCCGGCGAAACTCCCTAGCAACCTGGTTCCCGGACCTGGGATATTCCCTCTTCATCCTCCAGGAGACACTCCGAACTTCTGGCCTCTCGGGGATTTTCGCCTCGGGACGCTCCACCTTGTACACCTTATTCCCCACTTTTGCGTTCCTTATGGGCGCCCGATTCATCGTACATCAAACCCTTGGAAGGACCACCAGGGCCAGGAAGAGGAGGATCAGGAGGGACATCTTCATAAGAGCTTTTTTCGAAAACCAGGGAGGAGTTGTGAAAAAGAAGAGGAAGGGGCTGTATGCCTAATTTTTGGTCGGGGTATATGCCTAATTTTTGGTCGGGAGATATATTAATTGAGAAAGATACCTTTAGATTTATACAAAAGTTATCATTGTTGCTCATCATCGCTCATCATCGCTTCGCTTTCTCGATTTTCTTCTGATTTCCTCAACTTCAGCATCATCACCCGGATACATCTTGAACTTCTTGCGGTACTTCATTATAATATTTTTGATGATAACTATATCCGCTGCGTTCTTGCCCTCTCCCCTTAGAATTTGATGTACAAGCCCCTCCTCCCAAGGCATTAAATTGCATAGCTGCACAGTGACTTCGTCAGAACGCCCTCCAACCCCGATGATCTCCCTGATTTCCTCCACCAAACCAGGCACGAACGCGTCTGTCATATCTTGCCTCTCCTTCGACCCCAACCCTCCTTCGACAGACGCGCCCCAACTGCTGCTACTCTCAAGCCAACCCTTCACCGAACCCTGAAATAAATTACATCTCTTCCATTCGGAGGAGACCAGAATATTAGACATTGCCGCTTTCGAGCTATCCGCCCGGGAGAGGGAATGGAAATCGGGCTGGCTAAAGAGGATAGTGATGACCTCGAGGTTCGTTAGAAGGGTGGAGGGGGTGGAGGGGGGGGGGGGGAAAGCGGGGGGGGGAACGGCCTCAAAGTGGCCAAAAAAGCGGGTTGGGGGGGGTTTTTTGGGTCG
>Ga0115556_1002055_pt1 | contig 13569 bp, 9 predicted proteins | sample COGITO_mtgs_1104_5_FD_87282 | JGI IMG/M metagenome (GOLD analysis project Ga0115556, IMG submission 87282) | Pelagic marine microbial communities from North Sea - COGITO_mtgs_110414 | ecosystem: Environmental > Aquatic > Marine > Epipelagic | place: Germany:Helgoland, sampling site Kabeltonne... | reverse complement strand
CTACAAGGTCCTGAAAAGACTGCAGCAAGCATCCTTCGCTCACAGTGCCAAGCCCTTTGCCATCCCTCCCCCACCCCCTTCCCCCCCCCCCCCCCACCCACGTTTATATTTTTTCCCATATTTTTCCTTCTCTTGTTCCCCCCCGGATCGTAATCCTTGTATATGTAAGTGATACCAGCGAACGATATACCGCAACATGACAGTGCTGCTGACGCGAGACCTGAGAGTACACCTGCCCACCAGTAACCTGTCTCGTTAGTGACTGGAGAGGAAGGGGGGGAAATTAGTTGAGGTTAGGGGATTATAGGTGTCAGCCGACGGGATGGGGATTATAACGTTGGGGTACCCAACGTTTACACTCCGAGCGCAAGGCGTAAGGGGGGATTTTGAGTCCTTGGGCTAACCGACGAGAGAGAAAGAAGGAATACTGTTTGAGAGAGCTCACCTACTACACCTATTGTTATACCTATTGCCAACCCAGCGCACGCGCCGAATGCAAACGCTGGTATCGCTGCTACCCCAGCCATTAACGTGGGCTTTCTCCTGACTTTTTTTTTCCCTGCTCGTAGCTATCTACCTTTCAATTATTTTTTTGTTTCCTTGCCAGATGTATGTTGTCCAATTATCCAATAACTGCCTCTCTCTCTCTATTCCGCTACCAGCACCCTGCCTCTATCTGTTAATTTTATTAACCAAAAACCAAAGAAAAATCACCACCATGTCGGCCCCTCTCGTAACCGTGCAGCTCTACGCGGAATCTCTCTGCCCTGACTGCATAAATTACTCCACGAGCCAACTCTCCGACCTGATGTCCTCCATCCCTGAAATAGTAGATTTGCAGGTATTCCCCTACGGGAATGCCGAGGAGACTGGTCCTGACGATGATGGGAGCTATGAATTCACTTGCCAGCACGGGGATAATGAGTGCTACGCGAATTTACTCGAGGCTTGTGCCATCTCCCATTACCCTGACGTCGTGATGGATTTGCCGACTTGGTACCCGTTCTACGAGTGCATGGAGTCGTCTCCGTACAACCAGAACCGTTCGGGGGACTACAACACGACGGTCGCAATCGGCTGCGCGCAGGAGCTGGACTGGGTGTGGCTGGACTGGAACCTTTTGGAGGGCTGCGCGGGGGGGGAGGAGGGGAATGAGCTGATGCACAAGGTGGCGCAGGCGACGCCGGAACATGACTACGTGCCTTGGGTTGTCGTTGACGGTGTTACGGTTCCGGATTCTGGGGAGGGATATCCGGCGGGTAACCTTGTCGAAATCGTGTGTGAAGCGTACACGGGCGACAAGCCTGATGCATGCTTGTAAATAATTCCAACACCAAACAACTGGTGTGATTTGATGAGATGAGAGTTTAACCTTAGATGAGATGAGATGAGATGAGATAGCCATACACAACATACAATGTTAACAGATGCAAGAGAACACACGGTTTCCTCTTTTTTTTTTTAAAGCGAACCCTAACTTTATTTTTTAATTCTTCTTTTTCAAAGCACACCCTTCGGTCTTCAGTGTCCCTTGAAGTAACTGACGCGATTGTACTCTTTGATGCGCGTTTTGTCCGCTTGCAATACAAGTCTCTCCATCTTCTCCCTCCTGCTTGTCCTGCTCGTCTCCAGCGTTCCGAGGTAGTTATCATTCCTGAAATCGGCCTTGATGAGCTCCTTCTTCATCGTCATGCACCCGAGGACGCTCTCGCTCCCACTGCCCCTGAGGTGCTTCCTCTCCTTCAACCTGAGCTCGTCCATCAGGCCGGGGAAGTTCTCGGCGCTCACCATCTCCCGGAGGACCGCGCCGTGGGTCTTGCCCAAGTATTCGGTGTGGTACATCCACATTCGGTGCTTGTTTCGGGAAATGAACTCCTTCGCCATCGTCTCTTGTTTGGATTTGTCTGTCGCTAGGGTTTGGTCAAACTGCATGGTCTCTGGTTCAGCTTCAATGTAGTCAACATATTGATTTGGGAAGTATTTTCTAAAATGCGTAGAACGTCCGTTCATAACCGACGATAATTCTTTGTTGTCCTCGTTGAGAATAGGCTCGACGCTCCTCGCAGCCTTGAATAAACCCAAACTCTCAAAGCGAGGTCTGGCTGTTAAGGAGTGATCTGTGGGAGTGAAGGGCCTAGTATAATCCTCGGGAGAGTCGTCCATAGTGTTGTTTTGAACCCTTGACGCATTTATTTTCGCGAGGCGCTCGTTGATGCGCTCTGCCATAGATTTCGTGGGACCAGTTTGGGCTCGCTGACGATTCTGCATCTCCGGTTTATTCGAGGTGGAAGATTTGGAGTGAGACATTGTGGGGGGGCGGGGAGTGCCGCTTGAAGAGCCCTGTTGGTTGGAACGGCCCGTCATGGGTCGGCTGCGAATCCGACCAGTCATTTTTCTAATTTTCTTGCTCTCAGAGGCCTGTTTGTAGCAGCTCGGAACAGTGTAAGTTGGGACCGGAGAGGTCAGAGAAGATGGCAAAGTGCTTATGTGAGCACTTTCTAATTAGAGAGGCGCCGTTAGGAATTCAAGTGTTGTGTTCTTTTGCTGCGCGATTGTTTTGTTTATTAGTCACTGCCACTGATATCTTTCTCAACTCTTATTCGGCGCGTCGTAGAAAATCCATCAATATTTATACCATTTTTATCCAAGGGCTTAATTTCCAAGTCTACAGATAACTTGTACCGTCGTCTCTCGGTCTCGCTTACAACGGAGTTCCTGTTATTTGGTATTCTCCCTCTAATCCTCTTGCGGCACTCGTTGTCCTCCAATTAATTCCATTTCCCTCATCTCATGATCATCCCCATCCCCATCCCCGTCGCCCTCCTCTCCCTGCTCCTCATCGCCTCTCTTCCGGAACCTCTATGGGCTAGGTCCCTCCCCAAGAACCTGCTTGTGGCCTACCAGTCCTGGTCAGAGTGTGACGACGCTGTTCTTACCCACGTCCAGAACGGCGCCAATGTGGTTATTTGGTTCGCAGTGAATTTGCACGCAGACGAGAGCGGGGGACCGAGCATATCGGGGGGGCCGAACAGAACATGCGTTGAGGAAATGATTGTGAAGCTAGACGACTTGGGTTTCGGCAGGGATGATGTCACGCACCTCATCAGCGTCGGCGGTTGGGATTCGCCGCACCCCGACACAACATTTACCGCGGAGCAGTACGCGGAGGCGTTCGAGACCTTTAGCGGGGGACTTTACGATGGCTTGGATTGGGACCTGGAGGGCAATGACTCCCTCACCGCTCCTAGCAATTTCTTCTCGGCAGACTGCCTACGGCTCATGGCGGATCTATCTACTGTTTTGAGTGACCGTGGCTACATTGTGTCCATGGCACCGCCCGAGTCCTACCTTGATGTGCAGTCCTCTTCCTTCTCGAAGTTTGTCAACCTCACCTACCCTTCCGACTCCCTCTGGCCGCCCCCAACCTTCTCCTATCATGGTCGCAACGCCTACGCGGTTGCCCTAGCGCTGGCTCCCGATGCGTTTGACTTCGTATCTATCCAGATTTACGAGACGAAAAGCCACGCGGCGTACAATACTAGCATACTCGGGACGCCGCAGGACGAATACGCAGTGGAATACTTCAGAAGGCTGCTCACAGAGCCCTTCGTCGTTGATTTCTCGGGAGATAAAGACTTCGGGTATCTTGGGGCCGTAAATATTCATATTTCCCTTGCGAGCAAGGTCGTGATCGGTCTAATATCTGCCGGCGGCATCGGTGGGCCCATAACTGCCACCAACGCAACGAATGCCTACCGCTCTGTGGACGCTGACCCCAGTGTGAATGGAAACGTGAGGGGGTTCATGTACTGGTGCATCGGGGACGACAAGGACGGCGAGCTGCCGCTAATTTTGAACGAAGTGCTGGGAATTCGAGAAGGGAGAAGGGTTAGATGAGGTTGCAATGGAGCTCGTTAGGGCTGGGCGCGTAGAGGTTTCTATAATTGTGTTGATACAAACGCTCGTTTTTAAAAAAAACGCGGCCGATGCCAACACTAAACGAAGAAAATGCTCGGTTCGTCCATTTAATTTTACCGGAACGTAAGCGTACCGACTACCGACTACCGAGTACCGATGATAGATTACTTTATCCCCCCTTTTTTTTTTCTTTTAATGCCTCCATTCTATCTCTGAGCCTCTTCTGTGATTTCATCCTCATAGACTGCAGTTCTTGCTCTCTTAACTCGGACCCTCTTGCCAGCTCCATTTTCAGCTCCTTCAATTTATCTTCGTCTTCCCCACTCAGACCCATCATGATGAGCTCCTTCTCGATCTGTTCGCCCCTTAGCAATTCATGGATTTCTGGAAAACTTGGCCTCTTCTCCGGATCAAAGGCATAGCACCGCCCCACCAGATCCATGATGACACCAGGGCAATCAGGGGCATTAAATTCGTCTAACTCGGGTTTGATCTGGCCTTTCATTAACATCCTCGTCATCTTGGCACGATTTCCGCCCCCCCTTGATTTCTTACCTGTCCTGCCCGGACTATTCACAAAGATGGCATTTCTCAGCAAATCTTCAACATCATTTTGACTTGCGCTCCCCGCAATTGCAAGGTGGACCATCAAAGTTGCAAAGCTGAATACGTCGCACTTTGCGTCATAGCGGTCGCCCCTATACACCTCTGGAGCAGTATAAAACTCGCCCCCAACTACCGTCATCGTTTGGTCATTTGCAATCATTCTGCTCTGGCTAAAGTTGAATATCTTCACTGTCATCCTTCCATCTTCGTCCTCGTCGCTGCCCACTAAAACATTCTCTGGAGTAAGGCATCTATGAATGATCCCCTCTGTGTATGAATCTAATGCGCTGTCGTAAAACACACAGCCGTGTAAATAAGTCATTCCTCTGACAACGCCCTTGGCGATCTTCAGTTTGCTCTTGCTCCACTGCAAATTTTCCTTGGGCGCTAGTTGAAGGAATTCGTTCATGTTTCCCCCTTGAACGAACTCCAAAATCAAACAGGTCAAGTCGCTCGACCAAAGCGCTCCTACCAGCATCAATATATTCTCATGTCTTAGTTCTTTCATCAGCAGACATTCTCGCTTGAAATCCGACATCAAATCCTGCTCTTCTTCCTCGTCAGTTGCCAGGCTCAGATCCAATGCATCAACCATGACCGCGTGCCCTCGATACAAACAAAGAGAAAAAAGTCCTGACGTCGCGGTCTTAAATTTTTCCAACTTTTTCCCATCGTCACCGAGATCAAAATTGAGGTCTTGCCTGTGCACCATCACGCTAGACAGATCTTTGTCTTCCACTGCTATATCATCCGCTGATTCGAGCTCCACTGCTCCACCGTCCTCTGCTTGGGCTCCAAATATCATGTTCTCAAAGTCTACCTCTGCCTCCGCGATCTTCACCATGTCACCAAACAATGTCCGTCTGTCCGAATTTCCCTTTTCAAACGCAATTTCGATTTCAGCTGGGAAGATGGTTTCCTTTATGGGCTCGATGACTTTGTAAATGGGCGCGACAAGTGGGGTGAGTCGACGCTTGTAGATCTCGCAATAAAGCCCGAGCATGGGCTCCAACAGTTTCTCCCTGTCGCACTGTCCTTGAAAGCCCTTATGATTCATTCGGCAGCAGGAAAAGTTTCCTCTGAAAACGCTGCACATCTTGACCAAAATATCCTTGCCTTGAACACTCAGTTCTTTCGCATCATCGATAATATTATCTGAATCTTCCCCATTCTCATTACCGCGAATGTCGTCCAACGCTACTAAGCCGCTTCCAGCGCCGCCAGCAATGAAAACGCGCTTTGTTCCTCGTCTCGCAACATGTGACAGAAGTTCGGCTCGACACCATCCCCTCTCCGCGTACGAAGCAAAAGTGCAATCCTCTAAGGTATCTTGGTGTGTTGAAGCGGGTGTGACCATCACAAAGGCGTGTAGAGAGCTTGCAACGGCCGGAAGCGATAAGATCGCTAGTCGCTGGATCTCACGACTCTCCTGAGCAATGCTGAAGTAGTCACACCAGACGAATGTTGATTCCAACTTCACCTTGGTTTCTGCCACAAGTTGATGTGTCGCTTCTATCATTACCCCCAACTGGGCATTAGATGGGTCAGGCTTACTGTAACTCAGCCACTGATGCGAAAAGAATATAGTGTAGTTGCCTTTCAAGAATGTCTCCGCCTTCTCCATGGTATCCAACGTGACGAGTGCATTGCTTTTCTTATCGCGCACCGTCTCATAGCTCAATAAGGACTTAAATTTACAGAATTCGGATGCTCTCATGAGCACGACGGGTGCTGCGAACTCACGAACACTACTCCTAGCCCTGGAGATCTTGGACTTAGAGATTTCAAGTTTGAATTCTTCCTCTTTTTCCTCCTGCTTGCGGAGGTTTTCTCGGGTGCTCATTTTGTTGGCGTTCTCTTCGCCTATTTCCTCCGCTACTGTCGCTAGACTATCCACGATTTCAGAAAATTCGGGCCTTGCCTTGGGCCGGTCAGACCAGCACCTTGAAATCAACACTCTCAGCGAAGAGACGATGTCTATTTGTGATAGATCTGGCCGAATGCCGCTCTCTGCGACAAGATTCATGAGCGCCATGTTCGTCCCCGTAGTAGTACTTATTTTCTGAACCTTTTCGGCGGCAGACAAGAAACCATCGTGAACGTTTCCCTTTTCGACTGACAAGGCGTAGAGCACAACACCGAATCCGTAAATATCGCACGACTTGTCGTACTTCTCCCCTCGGACAATCTCCGGTGCCATGTATATAGGCGTACCCGCCATTGTCATCGTTTGCTCGCCCGATGCATCGTCGGCAATCTTCGTGGAACCAAAATCGGCCACTTTTGCCCCCCAAGTTTTTGTCATCAACACATTCCCGGTCTTCAGATCACGGTGAAAGAGGTGATCTTTCTGCTTTCCGCTAAATTCGTCATAATATGCGGTGTTGTGCACATACCTCATCCCCTGCGCAACGTCGTTCGCAATCGTTAGCTTCGGATGGTCCCAAGACCACTTCTCTACGACTTTCTTCTTCTTCAACACGTCTGAGAGAGATCCATTGTCAGCAAACTCCAGAACGATGCCTACCATCTCCTTGGACCAAACTGCACCTATCAGCATTATAATATTCGGATGCCGGAGCTGGTTCATTATTAGAATCTCGTTGCGAAAATCTATGAGCCTCTCCCTATCAATTGCTGTTATTGTCTTAATAGCGACGTAGATGCCGTTATACTTGGCCTTGTGAACATCACCGTATGCGCCCCTGCCAATGTTGTTCTCCACGAGTTCTATGTTTTCATGTTTGATCTGCAGCTGTTGGATCGCATTAGCGCTGCTTATAGAGCCCCGGCGCTGCCGATTGCTCATGGAGCCCCTGCGGTCGATGGAGCCCCGTCGCTGCTGCTGTGATTTTTTCCCGACCGCGCTAAACCTCCGCTGCTGTTGGGTATGGGTAGGAACCTCCCCCGGGGATCCCGCGCCGTCTCTCATCATTTCCATGACGAGCTGGAGCTGGTCGTGGTTAAGCTCCTTGGCTTTCAGAGCGTTCTCCATCTTTGAGAGTCTGTTGTTTGTTTCCATCTCTTGGGTCGTCACCTCATACTTGGCAAAAAAACTCAACCGATCAATTTTTTCAGTGCTGTAAGTTGCGTAAATCGTGAATGCTGCTGTGACAATAGTAGTTAAAATACACCAAAAATTATTCCCTCCCTGTTCTCCTAGTTCGCAAGAGCCTTGGTATTGTTCTAAACTGAGAAAAACACTGATGATTGGGTAGCTGTGCTGTTCCGCCGATATGTAGCAGTGTTTGTTGATCCCTTTAATCACCAAAACTATGTACATGGACGTGAATATGATCACCACAAATGACTTGATCAAAAAAATGAACCCCTGCATCATGATCACCTGATTCAGAATAACAACAAAAGCAGTCAAAGGAATTGCACCAACCTCGATACCGTACACAAAATCAATATACACTACCCACAACCCACCTCCTAGTGTTTGGATCAGTACCAGAACAAATAGTATCAAACAACTTTCTGGATGACTCTCGTAAATGAAGTCGGTTGTCATGAAGAGACAGATAACCAAAGGAATTGCCAAACAACCTCGCAGGAAGTAATCAGAATTTCCTGAGGAAAATAGCGTCCCCGCAAAAGAAAGTAGAAACAATAGGAGTACAAACAGGAACCTCAGCCGACGCAGCCCATGGCGAGAATGGTGCTTGGAGAAAGCGTTCTCTCGGTCCTCGTCAAAAAACCGGAGAGTCGACTTCTGCATAACCAAGAGAAATGTTGCATCCTCTTTTGCCATCATTTTCTGCACTATGGCGTCGAGCTTTGCCCGCATGCGCGCATTCACGCCTTTTCCGATCATATTGTCCCTAAACCCGAAAATTCCTGATCCTGTGGGAAGCATGATTGAAAGTGCGACACTCAGAACAGAGAATGTCAAAACTAGAGAAAGGTACAGAAAAGTGGTAGTTCTGGGCAAGTCTCGACTGTTGGGGTTTGTTACGTTGAAGGCCGCACTGCAAACAGAAGCGGCAGAGAGTTTACATGCGTCGATTGCGTCATTGACGTCACAAACATCGCTGTTGAACTGAACAGCATAGGGTTCCATAAAAACACCACCCGTAACGTCCCGAAAGTGTGCAAAATTGTAAAGTTCTGACGCGGTCGGCGTTCCACTAACAGGTTCGCATTCGCTGAGCGAATTCATGGTGCAGTACGTGAAGGGTGGTACATCAGTGGGAAGTTGACAAGGAGATGAAGAGGACAGAATGGGGGAAACAAGAGAAAAGTAGAAGTCATTATGATTTTCGAGGGAGGTATGCTGGGTTCCACCAAATACATGCTCCCAATCAGAGTTACCCACGCCACTCATTTTGTGTCTATGTCTCGGTATATGTTATCAATTTCACCGCAGTAATAACCTACGCAAGGTGAGGAGGGTTGAAAAAACCAACTCTTTCGTGTTTCCAGAGTGTTGTCGAATGTTGCAGTTCTTCGTTATTTTCTGGAGTGGTTCAAAGCTAGCCCCCACAATTACAAAAAATCGAATTAAATTCGCGCCTACAGTGTCCCACAATCCGAAGTCAAAAAATACACACTTCCCTACCTCACCAGTTTCGTAAAGAGTAGCGCCAAGAAGTGTGGATGTCTGCCCTCACCCCCAAGGACGTGACAAATATATGTTCCTACTTAGACCCGAATGGTGATGGTGTCGATTTGGATGAGTTTATTGCAGGTATCTCCTCTGGCTTGGCTATTGCAGAGAAACTGAAGGCAGAGAAGATCGGACGGGTTGTTCTGGCTGATTTGGTAACTGCTGTCGGTAATGTATCGGCATTCTTCAGCAAACTTGCGGACGACAACGATGGAGATGAGTCGTCAGTTGACGGAAAGGCTTTGTCTGAGGCTTTGAGCAGCCTTGGGTTTCGGAAGATCTCCATCACCTATCTCCTTCGGTACTTGGACCCAGACGGTGATGGTGAAATCGACAAAGAAGAAATTAATAGAGTGCTTGGTACCCTGCAGACTGGTCATGAGGAGGAGTCCTCCAAAGATTTGACAGAAAGGGGGTTCGCAGAGGCAATTATGAAACTTCACACACACATGGTTGAGCTCTGTCTAGATGCGGCATCTCTGTTCAGGAAAATTGACACGGATAACGGTGGGGAAGTATCAACACAAGAGCTAGGGGAGTTCCTAGATGATATCTCGAAACCGAGTGGAGTTGACTTGGCGAGAGAAAAGATGGAGAAAATGTTTGTTGCATCTGCTTGCTTTGATGACAATGACAATGGCAATGACAATGGCAATGACAATGACAATGACAATGGCAATGACAATGGCAATGACAATGACAATGACAATGACAATGGCAATGACAATGGCAATGACAATGGCGAGGACAAGTCTGACAAAAGTGTCAAAAATGTCCAAGTGTCTGACACAGAGCTAACAACTCTAATGTCCTTTTTAGATCCTGATTGCAACGGTATAACAAAAGAAGAACTTATACAAGGGTTCAAAATTGCGCGTCGAGCAAGGAGTAAGGCCTTGTTGGAAAACCGTGGGAAACGAGTTTTGAAACTTGTGAAGGGCAAATTAGAGGAAGAGGGGATTTCAACAGAGCAATGGTTCGAAGCGACAAACACCGGCAAGACTTTGCCCGGGAAGGAGCCTGTATTGAATGACAGGGAACTAAAGCGAGGGATCAAGAAACTCCTCAAAATCAACGTTAACTCCAAGATGATTGTTTCCTTTCTTCGCTATGCAGATCCAAACTGTGATGGGGACGTGTCGTGGGGAGAATTCAAAAAATCTCTCGACAATTTGGAAGTTTCTGGAGGTAACTTGGCAGCAACTGCTGGTTTAACGCTTGCAAAATTCGAGAGACACATGCAGGAGAAAAAAATTCGAATGTGCGACTTCTTCCGTTTGATAGATAAAGACAAATCGGGGTATATTTCTTCCTCAGAGTTGCGCCAAGGAATAATTTTGGCGATGAGGAGTACAGGCCCAATCAAAAGGAAGGAGCAGGTGGTGGAAGAAGAGAAGAATGGTGATGTCGAAGAGGATGAGGAGATAAACTATCCCCCAAGAGCTTGCACTGAGTGAATTAAAAGTAGTACCAGTAGGTGTAGGTGGACGATTTACGGTTCGCTTAAATCTTCTAATTTTTTCGACTCACTCAGTGTGCATTTATTACCAAGCTCAAGCCACCCGCACCATCGCGTACGAAGATTTCGTTTGCTTGATTATAATTGGCCACGAACATGTCATCAGTCATATTTGGCTGTCAGCGCCAGTGACTGACTGGCAACACGCTTTCTGACTACGCCAAGTTGTCCAGCGGCGCGCCGAATACAAGCCATTCGACGCCTGTCTCGTCGTCTGTGTGCACCCCCCTCTGTGGTACTCCGCGGCGCTTGAAAAACGCCAGCATCGACTCGTTCTCCTCAGTCGTTGATGCTGTCAGATTTCGCACGTTTAGCACGCTAGTAGCGACCTCTAGGCATGCTGTGAAGCACGCTGAGCACACACCCTTCCTTTGCCAAGCCTTGCTGACAATGATGCCCCACTCGGCGGAGCTTGCGCCTTGATCCACAAACCGGAAGCCGGTGCTGCCTATCAGCTCGCCCGTCTCGCCCAAAACAATATCTAGCATACAGCTCGTGCCCGTGGCAGCCTCCGCGCGGTGCCGGACCCGTCGCGCAGTAGAGTTATCATGCGACATAGGGCACAGCATGCTTAGGTGCGGCAACATGGTTGGCGCGTCGTTGAGGAGAGTGTGCATCGCCACATCAAGAGACGGGTGAGGGCGACAGAGCAGCAGCGCACCAGCAGAACAGTGGGCCTCTGCCAGCACGTCTTGTACGGACCGCGGATGGATCCCAATATTGTTCATCATGCGCGTAGGCGCAACTTTTACTTTTTGCCATTGAAAAAAAAATTAAAAAATTCGAGACACCACACACTTAGAAATACCACCCCCCTTTTTCGTTTCACTTGCACAACACACGCAGTAGCATAGAACATATGAGTGACTACAAGGCTGGTCTTGCTACCCTTAAGCGGTTTGTGTTGGAAAAGTGTATCCCTGCCGAAGATGTATACGATGCCCACATTAACAAGTTCCATGGCGAAGAGCGATGGACCCCCGCTGCTGTCCCTCCCATAGTCAGTGAGTTGTGCACAGAGTCTAAGCGTTTGGGACTTTGGAATCTTTTCGCTCCGTTGACTTTCCGAGAGGCGTACAACAGGACAGCGGAGATAAAGCCCCCCCCTCGCTCTCTGCAAACTTTACCCCTCACTGTGGTTGAGTATGCAGAGATATCGCTCGTTCTAGGGTCCTCTGTACTAGGCGCGGAGGCGTGCAATTGCTCTGCTCCAGATACAGGGAACATGGAAGTCCTCATGCACTATGGTAGCGAAGTGCAAAAAAAGTCATGGCTTCCTGCACTGTTGAATGGGGAAATCCGCAGTGCCTTTTTGATGACAGAGCCCCTGGTGGGTAGTAGTGATGCGATGAACATCGAAACTGAAATAACTTCCGATGGCGATCACTACGTAATCAATGGACTCAAGTGGTGGAGCTCAGGGGGGCAGGACCCTAGGTGCAAAGTTTTTGTCCTCATGGGAAGGATCAACAATGAGGAGGGGGGGTCTAGGCCTGGGTCCAAATCCAAATCCAAATCCAAGCGATCCCATGCGCTTCATACCATGCTTGTCGTTCCTAGAGATACACTAGGGGTCGAGATGGTGAGACCCTGCACCGTTTTCGGGAACGACGATGCCCCCCACGGCCACGCCATGATTAGACTGACCAACGTGAGGGTGAGAAAGGACACTTCCATTTTACTGGGGGAGGGACGTGGTTTTGAAATCGCTCAGGGGCGCCTCGGACCCGGAAGAGTCCATCACTGCATGCGTGCTATTGGCACCGCCCAACGCGCCTACGAATTAATGATACAGAGGGGAGCCAAACGTGTCACGTTCGGATCGACACTTCTCAAGAAGGATCTAGTGAAGAACATGATCAGCGAAAGTTATGCTGATTTGGAGTCGGCGCGACTCATGACTGAGGAGTGCGCCAGGAGAATAGATAACGTCGGAGCCCGCCATGCTCGCACTTATATACAAATGATCAAGTACGAGGTTCCCAGAAGGTGCTTGGCCGTTGTTGATCGAGCGATTCAGGTGTGGGGAGGTGGAGGGGTTGACAATGCCTACTTGGTAAAGGCATTCGGGTATCTCAGGTGTTTGAGGATAGCAGACGGACCGGACGAGGTCCACCGACTTTCCGTCGGCGCAAGTGAAGGGAAAAGGGTTGTAAGAGAAACTAGCAGATTGTGAATTTCGTTTTTTTTACTTAAATACTTTTTTTGATATACAATTTATTTTAATTATATATAATTGAATATTTAATTACCTTTTTTTCAAGAATAAAAAAGTTTCAAATATTTTTATAAACAAAATTAATTAATTTACCTTCAAATTTTGAAAAAATTATTATAAATATTAAAGATAAGATTTACTATTTTTAAAAAAACTAAATAATATATATATTTTTACAATTTAAATTTAAAAATATTTATTTTATTATTTAAAAATATCTTAGAGAAATTTAAGTCAAAGACAGATATTTCTGGAAAATTTTTTTTGATTTTTCCCAACAATGCAAACAAACGATGCCAACAAGAAGAAAGTTCTTTGTCAAAAATAGCTCAGAGCAGGAAAGGGGAAATTTCCCCTCCTTGCCTGACACTTTCGACTTTTGGAGTGAACAGCCCGCAAATTGCACAAATAAGAGCCAAAAGACCCAAAATGAAAAACCACTCACAAGATCGAAAACGGCGAACGAACAGCAAGCACCCCACATGAACCCCAACGGAAACCCAAGACGAAAAGACAACACGCACGACGATGACAAAGAGAACCAAAACATCATCCGCTCAAACCAGAACAAGAGACAAAAAAAAAAAGATTTAGCGCATGTGTGCACAAATTACCTTAACACATGATGAAGCTAAAATGGTTAATTACTCTATAAAATATGCGCTATGTTTAGACCTGCAAAAAGCTACCTAAATT
>Ga0115556_1002053_pt1 | contig 13570 bp, 8 predicted proteins | sample COGITO_mtgs_1104_5_FD_87282 | JGI IMG/M metagenome (GOLD analysis project Ga0115556, IMG submission 87282) | Pelagic marine microbial communities from North Sea - COGITO_mtgs_110414 | ecosystem: Environmental > Aquatic > Marine > Epipelagic | place: Germany:Helgoland, sampling site Kabeltonne... | reverse complement strand
GAGAGGCGACGCGAACATTTCCATCCCCGCCCCAAATTCTTCCAGCAGGACATCGAAGACCCGGGGGGGGATTGACGCTTGGAAACCGGCCCCCTCGAGAGTGGCGTATCTCAACGAGAGCGAAAAGACATCGCTGTTGAAATCCGATGCAGGAAGAGAAGAACGCTCGTGAAGAATTCGTAGCTTTTCGAGATAGGCCGAGTTTAACTTCAGGATTTTTCCCATGTATTTTACCTGGACGACGCCGCCCCCGCCCCCGCCCCCGCCCCCGCCGGAGTTGTCGGAGGCAGGAATTATTTGCGGTCCTTTTTTGGGGACGGTGCGTCGGGAGGACGACAGGGTTTTTCGGAAGGTCGAATGCTCTGATTGGACAATCGCGCGGATGCCAGAGAGAAACTTTGACCGCTTCTTACCACCAGGGGAGCCAATCACAGAGGTGCAAAGAGCACTGTCAGCCATGCTGCTGCTGTTTTTGCGGTCGTTGTTATCGTCGTCGCCATTGTGGGTACCGGTAGGAGTTACCATGACACTATCGTACCCATCCTCGACACTGTCTTCCTCGCTTTTTCTGCCGAACCACCACTCCTCGATCCAGCTCTTTTTCACCTTAAGGCCTTCTGGAGCCTTCCGGGTACAATAAGCCAAGAGAGACGATTTCAACGATTCAAAGGCGGAGTGGCGGAGAAGCTCCACCGAGGGGTGGACAGACGATGTGCAGATATTATTGGATTGATTATGGTGTACGTAGGAGGGGTTCCATAATTCATTCCCGCCCTTTTTTGATTGTGAGGAGGAGCGTTTCCTCTTTGTCTTCGTCGTCTTTGTCGTCTTTGTCTTCGTCGTCTTTGTCTTTGTCAGAATTGAGGGGATTGGTGTCGGCGGTTCTGGGTCTTGTGCCGGCGGAGAGTCTTGCTGATCTGCGTTGTATCCAGCATTGTCCCCCATCGATTCCATTAAAGCAAACAGGTCATCATCTCCGCGCAGCATATGGAACGAAAGTCCTCGACTGGTGAAACAAGAGAAATTTGACTATAAATGTCTCTGGAAAATGATTCCGTCGTCCGTTGTTATCAGTGTTATCAGCTGTAACGGTAAAAATATGCGAATAATTCAAGTGGCGAAGAGAAATTCACTAATTTTATTCTGGTGCCCCAGAACAAATTGACAAATTGACACCCTTATTCCTTTTCTCCACGATTATTTGCTCGCCCTAGCGCACTCTCTGAAAATATCGCGTGAGTTTTCGGACTTATCTTGTTCCTCCGTTTTTTTCCCCTGCTCTCTGCCCTTCTCCTGCCTGCTCCCCCTTATCATCCCAAACGCTTTCTTCCTCTACCCAATTCGGACTGCTAGCGGATAATATGGACGATACGCCCCATCAGTCTTCCCTTAAGACTACGCTATTGACATGCCCCGAGCTATTCTACTTTCGTGAATCCCTGTCTGCAAAGTTGTCCCGTGAGAAGAGCTGGCAGGAGGGGGAAATGAATTCCGCTGAGGACGACGAAACCACTGGTTCCGTGGTCCGTACAGGCGGTAATTTAGCCCCTCTGAAGCGACACCTGGGATACAGTGTAGGAGAGCTGGAGCTCCTTCGCCGAACTCTTGTTGGTGCTGGAGCTTCCACCAACACTAATTTAATCCCTTCCCTTCATGGGGAGGATATCGAAGAGCCCAAGTTCCTGTCCTTCGTCAGGGTAGAGAATACGGGTGCTACCAATGCTGGCAACAGCATCAAAACGAAAAAAAGGAAAGCATACGAGAGACCGTCGATAACTTACGACACCAGCAAGCAGCAGGACAATTTCCTTTCTTACACAGCATCTGACGTTACGTTTGCCCTCCACTCAATTTCCACTGCTTACGGCAAATCTGCTGACAGCTTGCGTCGCGGCCGGGAATCCCTTTTGACAACCTACGCAAGTAGAGGTCGCGTGATTTTATCCACTGCGCTCTCGGCACTCCAAGAAGAAGAGACAAAGACAATGAAACGTGTGGGCAACAATAAGCTCGCAAGCAGTCAATCCCAACAAAATCACAGTCATAATACTATATTTAAGCAGATCAATCGGAATAATCACCCAATGCCAGTTTTGCCGGATGCGAATGCGATCATAGGAGTTGACATGAGACTGATGGATTCTACCAAAAACTTTGTTCTTTCTGGTGTCAGATTGAAAAAGGACGATGAATCCTGCATGAATCCGGACTTCTTCAAGGAGCTCTCGATCCACGTCACGAGCAACAAAGTAACCTCGACAGCTACCAACAATTACATAACTCCCATTACTACAAAGGAACCGGGCGTTGATACCGTGGTGGTGAACCTTTGGAAGAAGACAGTACTCAGCAATGCAAGCAAGAAGATCTTCAACCTCCTCCTTGACAAAAACGAGAAATTCGACGACTCCAAAAAACGAAAACTTTGGCAACCGAAACTCAGATACAAAAAGAAAGACGAAGTATGCTTTGACATTGACAGAATTAGGTCTGTCGTCATCAGATTGCAGACACAGAGTACCAGCAACACCAACAATAACGACAACGACAACGACAACGACAACAACAACAACAACGGCAATATCTCAACCAATCCTGCGCAAAAAATCATGAAAAATCTACTTGCCGATTACGACATTTTTTCTCGGGATGAAGTAGAATCGAAAGGGTTTCTTTCAAAGACGATGGAGATGACCGCTAGAACCCTGACATGGATTGATGTGGTGAGACTGAACAGTGAATTTGAGAGAGAATTTAGTCTCGAGGGGGTGGAAATTGAGGAGGGGGCTTGGTGCTGGGGGTTGAAAGGCGGAACTGTCGTTGACGTCCGTATTGACGATACGGGAAGAGGAGTGAGAATGATTGTGAGCAACCTCAATGGCACAGAACATAAAGGCGGGGAGAGCTTCGTTTTCAATTACTTAGCTGATTACAAGAAGGTGAGATTGTGCAACACTGTTGCGGCACTGTGCGGCAAGACATGCATGCGTCAAGCGTTGTCTTTATAGCGTTTAGGAGTACATTATTTTGTGAGGACTACGAATTGCCGGTGATTGCAGCCTTCACTTGTCATAATCAACCTCAGGATTGAAACTCATACTCTCCCTGCTATTTATTTTGCCTTTATACAGTTCTTCGAGACTATCGTTAGGAAGTGTAACGCGTAATAATTAAAAATGAGCAGGTTTCCAAAAAATGTATGGTTTTTTCTACTTTGTTTCTTTGCTTCCATTCCACACCAGTTTGTTTCAGTGCAAGTTGACTTTTGTCACGAGCAGCCCCTGTTCGTGCATGTCCAAGTTAGCCACCATCGCAACTCTCTTAAGATCTAGAACACAGCTGCAGCCCACGTACTGCACGTCTCCTTTGGATCCCGTACCAAGGAGTGACGCAGGCTCAGTTCCCGTTCGGTCGGCACAGACAAAGTGGCAGCCACGGGGGGATCGGAGAAGAGGTTTCAGGCGGGAACACCAATAGTTGACAGTCTCGAGGATCTTCTCCTTCTCGGCAGCGGAGTGGTGTTCTGGAGCGAGGGACTTGAAGCGAGTGTCGTCCGAGTCGTCGGGGTGGGAACTGCACCAGTTGGAGGAGAATAGAAGAAGATCAGCGGTCTTTGAATGGGTCGCGAGCTCGTACGCGTCGAACGGCGCCTCGAACTCGTGCGGGTTTATGTCCATGCAGATTCCAAGGGCTACGGTGACAGAGGGGAGACCGGGGATGGAAGAAAGCAAAGGATGGAAGGCGGTGCCAGGAGTCGCCCAGGTTTTGTCCGTGGCAAACAGGTGGTGCTTGTCATATATCGCACAAACGCTCCCGTCGGCACCAACCACAACCATGCTGTTGTAAGCGTTCAGCGAGTCCTCGTCGAGGCGAGGATAGCCGCAGCAGACGACGCAACTGAGCCGTTTTGCTGTTCGCTTCGCCCAGTCCACGGATGGCTGGTGGGTGGAAGTCTCCAGCGGAACGCAAGAGCGGTCTTTGAAGTTGTATCCCGAGAAAGCCATTTCGGGCAGGACCAGGACGTCGAGGGAAGAAAGTGTGGAGGGCGAGTGTTTCGATAGAAGAGAGTCGGCGATGGCAATGGAGGCGAGAGTCTCGGAGGTAACAGGTGTGAACTGGAGGCAGCCGACGACGAGAGAAGAGGGGCGAGATGGGGGGAGGCCCAGGCCCCGTTCGGCCGCAGCGTAGTTCGCTATAGTGAGCGAGTCCTCCATGATCTTCTTGACGAGCGGATTGGAGAGGGGGGAGGGGGGAGCGGAATTCTTCTTGGCACACTTACTTGCGGTATTTGCCCAGTAGCCTGGAAGGGCTGAAGGGCTTGGAGGTGTATCCAAGAACTACTTCTCGAACCGGTGGTTCTAGTTCTCACAGTAGGAAGAACTAGAACTGGCAGAACTAGAACTAGAACCAGGGCCAAAATAGCAAAGGCTCAGCTCCCCTTTTTTTTGCCGAGAATTAATTTCAGAATTTCTGGATTTCTATAATCCATCCGGGAGAGCATATTCAAAATTGTCAAGAAAATTTAAGTTGTTGAACAGCCACCATAATACACATTTTCCTACGCAGCGAAGCAGAATTACAAAAAAAGACCAAGAAAGCACTTTTCTACCCAACACAGATGGCGCAAGAATTTCGATTTGGAGGAGTGGTGGCCTTCCTTTTACTGGGATTCGTGTGCTGTTATCGGCCACCCTTGACGAAATTTACTGTATCCGGCGTTTGGGAGTTGGCTGAGAAGAATCTAGTTTCCCGCCGCCCGCATTTTCTGAACCAGCATTGGCAGAATCCGTACAAGCGTCTTCTCTCGCTTTCTCCCAACGGTCAGTTCACGGTGGCGCACGACGACAGGGACAGAGCGACACAGGGTGATTATTATCCCAGTGATGAGGACGATCGGATCGAGGGGGTGTGGGATATAGTTGGAAAACGGTGAGTTGGTTGAATTTTGGCATCCATCACTTCTAACATGGATTCGGGTAACTAACACCGACCTCTTGTGGGTTATTGAATGTTTGCGAATAATCTCGGTCACTTCTAACACGGATTCGGGTAACTAACACCGACCGCTTGTGGGTTGGATTATTGAATGGTTGCGAATAATCTCGTTTTGACAAAAACTTAAACGAAGGCTGGTGATGGCATACCAGGAGGGCCCAAAGAAGGACACGGTTGTTTATGTGAGCGATATTGAGTTTGTGAATGTGGACAAGTCGACCTTCAAGCTCTCGGCGCAGAATGCCAGGGTGGGACGCGGCAAGACAATATATCCTTCTTCTCATCCCCGCTATCTTTCGGATCTATTTTTCGACGAGGGACACGAGAGCTGCGACGTCTCAAAGCCTCTCGAAAATGTTGATAGGGATAGCTGTGGTGAAGGGCCGTGGTCGGGAAGTAAAACGTTTGCTTTAGAGCAGATTCTGGGGCAGGGATTGGTAAAGGGGGAGGAATTCGAGGAAGAAGTCAGGTTCAAGGAGGTTGATTTGGCGGATAAGGAATTTTTTCTCGTCACCATGCCGCTCAAACCGCAGAAGAGGAAATATTCGTCTTATGCTGCCGAGCGACTGGCTAAAAAGAAAAAGGCGACTGCCGCTCCTCCTCCGCCTTCCCCTGATGTTCTCGAGAGCATCATAAAAATTCAGCTTCACGCAAACTCTACCTTTACTTCTTTGGCTGACGTGGGGGAGAAGAGAGTGCTGCGGGGTAGGTGGAGCATAGTGGGCGAGAAGAAGGAGCAGATTCGGCTTCAGACGAGTAGATTCGGGTTTGGAAAGTTGAGCAGGAGCACTTACGGGAATGATAACGACGACAAGTGTTACTGGGGGGTATTATCGAGGGAGGGAACAGGAGGCGAGAAAGGGGCAGGGGATGGACTGATAAAATGTGAGGGGAGGTAAGTGAAGAGTGATGGGACGGAAATGATATTCAGAGTGATGAAGTATTAATAGTTTTTGTTTCTTTGCTTTTTCTGTCTACAGCATTCTTGTAGGTTTGGGATTGGAGCCGACAAGTATAGGGAATTTTCGGCTTCTAGAGGCTGAAGTTTTGGATTTGGAGGGCTGAAGTTTTGGAGTCAGCAATAATACATGGGGGGGGACTTAACTCGCTTCAGAAATTAAAATGTCCGGAATTTAATCCGGACATTTTAATTCTGAAAAGGGTTAAACATTTTGGATCGAGGGTGCAAGAGGGGGGAAATGCGTTCAGTCGTATGATTTTTGGCTGTGTGATTTTGACTGTGTGGATAATTGATACTTATACGTAAAAAAAATGCTATAGCAGCAAGAGATAACAATTTGAAATAGAAATAAAAGAGAAAACAATCCCAACCCCTCAAACCCTAACTACTTTACTTGCTTCCAAGGCCTACAAGTCCTTGATCTCCTTCCCCGCAACGAAGTTGAGCACCTTCGGCAACGTTTCCTGCAGTTTCTTGGCCGCACTGCCCAGGTTCTCCATAAACTGTTCCGCACTTGGTCTTTCACCATCTACAATGTCGGTGACCACCTTCACACCAAAGTGAGGGACATTGCATATGTTGCATGCCCAGTGGATCGCCGCCGACTCCATGTCCTTCACTGATGTGTCGTTAAATTCCATGCGCTCGTCGTCACGCTCGTCGTGGTCGAGAGAATCGCTCGTCGAACATATGCCCTCATGAGCGCCAATAGCAGCCTGCAAATTCGTCGTGGAGAGACTCTCCATTTTCCCAGTTCCGTAATCCTTGAAAGGGGTACCGGGGATATCAATGCGGCGGTCGTGGAATGCGGCTCCCTTGGTCAGAAAAACGCTGCCGATCTCCGCGCCCTTACGAGAAAATCCGCCGCACGTTCCAGCATTTATGCACAAGTCAAAGGAGGAGCTCTGGAGGGCCAGAGTCGTCATCACCCCAGCAGGGAGGGTACCAACATTGTCAACACCTGTGCTGTAGGTCGCGTCCTTTCCGCTGGTGACGACGGTTACATCAAGGCCGTTGTGCGAGCCGCTGAATGAACGAAAGGGGAGGGATGCGGGGAAGACAGATTTACAAGGCGCAAGGGAGAGTGCTGACACAAACGGAGAGGCTTCTGCTTCCATAGCAACAACAAAAAGTACACGCTTGATTGACATTATCAGTTGATAGTGGCTGTCGATTTTCGAAGATTATTTGGTCCAATTTGACTCCCACGAGCTTACTTATGATCGCGGAAACATGAGGAAAAATGAAAAACTTTGTTTAACCCTCATTCACTCTTTCAATTTCGTTAATTCTTCACTATCGCTGACTGGGTGGATTTTACGCTGTGTACTCCATATCGAGAGGGGAACTTTACTTTAGATGGACGATAAAACGGAGAAAACGAGAAAATCTCGCGCAATAATCGATGAGACGCTTTCTGATGGAAGTCTGGAAGAGGGCGGCAGTGTTGTAGATGAGAATGAGGGTACACCAGGGATTGTTGTAGTTGATCAAGGCAATGAAGAAGCAGGAGAGGGTGTAGGTAATGCGAGCACAGTTTTCCCGGCAGAGCTACGGCGGCGGCGTAGGCACTCGTTTGAAAGGATAAGCGACAACCCCCTCTGGATAGCCAAGCTCCACTACTTTGAAGAAGCTCGTCACGAGCGTATAAAGAGAGAAAAGACTGGTGGGTTATTACTGGCCGGAATTTTCACCACTTTCGACCACCTCCGCGGGATCCGGCAAGACATAAAATTTGGGCAGCTGAGTGCAGAGAATCGACAGCGCAGAGAGCAGAATGTGGGAATTATTTCCATTTACGATCGCGAGAAAATGAACTGTGCATTCGAAATTCCTCCCCCTACCGTTTGGGGTGGGGGGGTGGATGGGACGGGTGGGACAAACGACAAAACGGCAGAATTGGACTACAACATCTACCGCGACAGCACATCGATTACGCCGTGGTTTGTTTACGTTCTTCTGATGACTTGTTCGGTCATCTTCGTCGTGAGCTTTTGGGTAAATTCCTGGCAGGTGGAGCCCCTATCGAACAACCCAATGATCGGCTTCAGCTACGATACGATGGTCGCGATGGGAAGCCTTGATGCCCATCTGATTGTGAATGAGGGACAAGCTTACAGGCTCGTCACTCCTTGGTTCATCCATTCTGGGATTCTCCATTATCTCTCCAACGTCATCTCCCTCGGAATCTTTGCGCTGCCCCTAGAAAAGTCTCATGGTTTTTTCGTCATTGCGACGATCTTCTTCATCAGCTCGTATGGTGGGTCTCTTGGCTCCGCTCTGATGCTCCAATCCAGCGTTGGCATGAGTGGAGGCATATTTGGGCTAATCGGCGCTAATGTTGTTGATCTGTGGGTTAACGCGGGGCTCATGTTTGACCACACTCTTATCATGGGAAAGCCACAGTCGCGGTGCCTCGTATTCTCGTCGATCGTGTTCGAAGTTATTATGTTGTTTCTTCTCGGCCTGACCCCCTTGGTGGACAACTACAGCCACTTCGCGGGATTTTTCTTTGGGATTTTGGCGGGTGTTGCTGTACTCCAGCCCATCGATACAAGGTACGGAATGATTAGTAGCTCGATGTATTTTTGGGTGTATCCCCTCCTATTCTCACGCTTTGCGCTTTGGCTTCGGGTTAATCGGAATCCCACACGACTAAGACTCGGAATCTTACACAACTAACAATGTTCTCCTCGCACACAGCTTCCTTGGCCGTAAAAAGGCCCATAACTTCCTCTTTGCCAGTCAACTTTCCACTCTCATAATCATAGGGCTCTTCATGGCGCTCACGTATGTTTTGTTCGGATTAGGGGCTAAATTGAAAGCGTGCGACTGGTGCGAAATCCTTACATGCGTTGAATTTCCGCCCAAATCTTTTGCAGACCAGCCTTGGTGGTATTGTGACGAATGCCAGACTGACAGCCTCGGACATTGGTATCCAGTCGAGGATCGCAACGCAGAAGGTTTGGAATTGTATGGGAGGCTCGAAATCACTTGTCCATCCAAAGACGTCATCGAGGTGATATTTGATGAGCCAACCCCGACAATTGACCATTTGAAGGTGATTGACTACTGCCGAGATTTGTGCCTTGGGCTGGCATGAATTATATTTATATATAAGTATCGGGTGGTACGTCAATGTCATGGGAAGCTCAGGACGCAGGGCCTGAAGCGAGAAGCGAGTGGTAGCGTGTTCATGGAGACACAAATAATGTTGCAGTTCTTCCTAAATTGAGAAAAAATGGCTTTTATTCCAATCCATTTGACTTGATCAGGTTTCATTTTTAGTATATAGTTTAGAAGATGATGTCGAGAAAGTATTAATTACGAAAGGTGGCAAATATATGACAATAAGCTTGTTCTTTGGAGGAAGGCAATTTCAGGGGTAAGCGCATTTTTGCGCGATCTTATCAAAAAAGTGATTGTAAATAAAACTCCTGTATCTGTACAAAAATCACCTCACCATTGTCCTTAATTTTTGCGAGCTTCCCTCCCCCGTGGAATCAACGAGCTTGCTGAACAAGCCATCCTTCTTCTTTAGCAACTCCCTTGGCGAGTCAAAGCTATCAACCACCCCATCGCTGACACATAGGATTTTATCATAATCCATTATCGTCGCGAGCCGATGAGCTATGCAAATAATCGTGCAGTCGCTGAAGGCTTCCCGGAGCATTTCTTGGATAAAATTGTCCGTTTCGCCGTCCAAGCTGGCGCTTGCCTCGTCGAGGACGAGAATTTTTGGTTTTGCTAGCAGCGAACGAGCGAGGATCAGCAACTGCCTTTCGCCCACGGAGAAATTCTTCCCTCCCTCCTCGACGAGGTTGTCCATTGTCGCCGTCAGTCGGACTCGCTTCAGCACTGTCGCAATCTCGGAATCCTCGTAGCGATAAAAGGGATCGATGCACTCCCTCACGCTGCCGCTGAAGAGAGTAGGATCCTGGGGAATTATGCACAGACAGTTCTCCCGACCCCTGAGCAATCTCAGCCCGATCTTGCCAATATCGACGTCATCTATAAGCACGCACCCGTCTTCGTTAGCCACCTCGATCAGTCTATATACAACGCTAGTGATGGTGCTCTTGCCGGCTCCAGTCCTGCCCACGATACCGATCTTCTGGCCGCTTTCAACCTTAAAACTCATTCCCTTGAGAGCGAGCGGAAGTCCATCTCGGTAGCGCGCGCTGACGTTCTTGAATTCAAGGGTGCCATTTTTCGGCCAATCAGCATCTATATCCTCGTCCGCCTCTTTATCTATCTCCCCCTCTACCTGCACGCTGCACAGTTGCAACACCCTCTCGACACTGGTTATTGCGGCCTCGCTCTCCGTCACTGCTCGAACGAGAAATTGGAGAGTGATGGAGAAGTTAGAGCTCCAGTTGAGCAACAGACCCGCGAGGCCGGCTTTCACTGGGTTCCATTCTTGGATCGCTACTACACCGATGCAAGCAACCAAAGTGACGAAAAAACCTAACAGATCAATTCGAATCCCGAACCACCTCTGCGCTGTGGTAAAGGCGAGCATGGCTTCTGTGTTTTCGTTGATGGCAGAGATCATCTTCCCCTTGAAGAATGGCTGCTGCTTGAAGACAGTAATGGTGTCGAGCGCTGAAGTCTGGAGGAGCTCGGTGAGCAGCGACTGCACCGGTGACCGGCTCTTTGCATCGAGTCGCTGAAGGTCGACACTCGTGAGTCGGTAGTAAATCATTAGCTTGTAGTAAACAACGGTCACGGGGGCCAAAACGCAAATCATCAACGGCATCACCCCTATCATCACCCCCACACACGAACAAAACCAGCTGATTGATATCATGAGCATCGACATCGACTGGCTGAGCTTGATGTCAAGCTGCTCAATATCATAAGTAAAACGATTCAGCAGACGTCCTAGGGGGACAGACTCGAAGAAACTCATCGGTGCCCTCAGAGTCCTCTTCAGGGTCTTCAAAAACAAACATTCAGCCGCCCTTGCTCCACCGTAAACAGCCCACTCGGTTCTAATGAACACTGCGACGGTGCTTACCGCAGTGATGATTAGATAAACACGCACCCAAGGCCACTGGTCGTCCTTTTGCGGTGGGAAGGTATGACCAAAAATATCCACGCTCAATTCTCCTGAAGCCTCGCTCCAGCGTGCTAGCCACCATTCCGTAGAAATATAACTTAAGCGATCGATTGACATGAACAAAACTTGGCAGAAAATGAAGGGAAATCCGCCTGCCGCTGCCCCCCACGCGAGCCAAACGCCAATTTTACTCATCCCAAACTCGCGGATCTCGGCGGCAATTATCTTGCCCCCGGGGGTGTCATCCTTATCATCATCGTAATCGACGGCGTCAATCGCTTTTTCTGATGTAGCAGGGGCAGGCGCGGGAGAAGGGCCGAGACGGGGGCTGGAAGAAGAGGGGGCGGACGACTCCTGCTGGATGCTTGATTTGATGTGATTGAGAACTTCGATCACCTCTTGCTTATTCGCTCTGGTCTTGTTTGCGGTGATGTCGGAGTCACTGTCGAGCTCCAACGAATTAAGTCCTTCCCAATCACCCTGGTAAAATGTCCTTCCGTCGTGCAAAAGCATTATATCGTCGAATTCGGATAAGAAGTGAGAGGCAGAGGTCACAAAAACGACAGCTCGGTTCTTGGTGAGATGGGATGATTTCAAATTCTGGAAAACAGCGCGCCCGGTATCGGCATCAAGCGCGGACAGGGGATCATCCAAAAAGACCACATCGCTTGTAGCGTAAATTGCCCGGGCGAGAGATACTCTCGCCTTCTGGCCCCCGCTCAAATTGACTCCCCGCTCTCCGATCTCGGTCTGGTCGCCTCGAGGGAGGAGCAATAGGTCACTCTCAAGAGCGCAAGTTCTCAATACGTGACTGTACTTGTCCTTGTCGAATTTGGCGCCGAAGAGGATGTTCCCCTTCAGGCTTGTGTTCATTATGAAGGACGACTGCGCCGAGTAGGAAATCTTCTTGGTGTTGTATTTGACCGATTTGTTTTTATCTGTCGGAAGCATCAACCCGATGAGGGCCCTGACCAACGACGATTTACCGCTACCCACGCCGCCGATGATTGCGTAAAATTTATTGCGCCTGATCTTGAAGTTGACATCGACGAGAGAGAAATGCGCGTCGTCGTCGATTACCTTGATCATCTGCAGGTCAGCATCACAGTCGTCGGTGGAGTCAGGGACGGTTTCTTCATTTTCGGAGGCGTCTCCGCCAATGAGAAAATCAGCGCCTGAAACTTCGAGCAAGACATCGTCTGCGACGTCGATGTCGACGTCGCCGCTGCTACTCTCCTGACCAGTTTCCTGGGGGGAAGTGTCTCGATCGAGATAGTTCCCTATGCGTAGCAACGCATTGTATGCTTGAGCTGCGTTTCCCAGGAGCTTCCCCATGTCGTTGATGGGGAAGCGAAGGGTGCTGAAAAGTGAGAGGACAGAAAAAATGTCGGCGGCCGTGAGGACCTTCCCTTGTAGCAACGCGTAGCACGTAAATGTAGCTCCTGTAGCCAAGACAGGCGTCATGACTGTGAGGCATAGCGTAATCCCCCACACGAAGAGCTCCTCCCGAATATATTTCATCTCAAGCGAGCGGAAAGTCGTTATCTTGCTGTAAAACGATTCCTCCCAAAAGTTCAGTTTTGTGATCTTTATCCCAGTTAGGACCTCGCAACTGGCGTTGACGCGCTCGTCAGTTATAGGCATGCGCTTGCTTCGAACCGAAAGCATTTTCTTAATAATTATTTTCACCGTTGGGAGGATGCTGAAGAGGATTAAAATTCCCACTATGGTCACCCACCCGAGCATCACCACGAGCAAGATTGACACAACGATGGCCTGGAGGGGAGCAGACCAGATCAAGTGGGCCTCCTGAAAAACCTCGAATATCTTTTGAGCGTCATTCGCGGATAGATTCGTCAGCTCCCCGCTGTGCAGAGTTTTCCTACCTTCCGGGGAGAGTTCAAGGGTCGTGAGGTAAAGCTCTGAAATTAATGTCGCCCGCAGTCTCATGCCAGTCCGCATCGCCAGGTGGATTTGCATGTTGGCAAAGAACGCATAGAAGAATACGGCAAGGCCCATCAACGATGACCAGAACAAACCAGTCGAGAGAAAGTTTGGGGGGGGGGAAGATGTTTCATTTTGCTCAATGAGATTGATGAGCTTGTACATAATCAAAGGCATTGTAGTCTGGCATGTAATCGCAACGAGCTGGCAGAAACCGGCACGAAGGAACGGTTCCTTCCCAACGGCAGCAAGACGGCGCAAGATTGTTGCATTCTGGGCTACCGAGCGGAAAAGCCCTTGGAGAGTGGAGATGCTCTCTTTCTTGCTCACTTTGTACAGGTCAAATTCACTGAGAGATGCTTTCGTCGACTTCCTAAGCAACGGGCTCATGAACGAATACGTTATGCGGCTGAAGAAAGAAGAGTTCTCCTCCGGCCATTCCTGCGGAAGCGTGGTCTTCATGTCTGAGTCGCACCGATGATGGAGGAGAAGGTTTGGGAGAGAAACCGTCTACCAGGGGTTCAAATATAAATGTGCTGGGGAGTTTTGTGGTACGAGGTTGTCTTGCGCGGACTTTATAAGATATTTCTCAGTGGGTGAGAGTTTGT